>Ga0265301_10000059_pt1 | contig 174827 bp, 157 predicted proteins | sample AusTroGonzalo_MG_2_FD_193488 | JGI IMG/M metagenome (GOLD analysis project Ga0265301, IMG submission 193488) | Bovine rumen microbial communities from tropical cattle in Woodstock, Queensland, Australia - Gonzalo_04 | ecosystem: Host-associated > Mammals > Digestive system > Stomach > Rumen ... | reverse complement strand
TCACCACCGCAGCGCCGCCGCAGCCCTCGTCGGCCAGGAGAAGAAGGAACACAACCCTGCCCACACCGGCAAGGAAGAGTACAACTACTTCATGACCGTCATCTTCCCCGACAACCAGCTGAACGTCATCGACTACAACCGCGTTGTGAAGGACCTCAACGGCCTCAGCACGAAGGACTTCTTAAAGGCCCTGCAAGAGAACTTCGACATCGAGTGCAAGTGCAACTGCACCAAGGACGGCGGCAAGTGCAACTGCGAGTTCCCCTGCCACTGCGAGTGCGACACCGAGTACAAGCCCAACAAGCTCCACAACTTCTCAATGTATATTGAAGGTGTGTGGTACTCGTTGACTGCCAAACCCGGCACCTACGACGACAACGACCCAATCGGTGTGTTGGATGTCACCATCCTCAGCAACCTTGTCCTCGACAAGATTCTGGGCATCAAGGACCTCCGTACCGACAAGCGCATCGACTTCGTTGGTGGTATCCGCGGCCTCGGCGAACTGAAACGTCGCGTCGACAGCGGTGAGATGAAGGTCGCCTTCGCGCTCTATCCTGTGAGCATGAAGCAGATCATCGACATCGCCGACACCGGCAACATCATGCCTCCCAAGACCACTTGGTTTGAGCCCAAACTCAGATCAGGTCTGGTGATCCACACCTTGGATTAATTCTGAATTATTTATTTAGAATTAGAGATACGAGACGTGAGGTCATGGCCTTGCGTCTCGTTCTTTTTTGTATCTTTGCCATCATGGGAAGCGCCTCCATCAATCCGAGTCTCATCAAGCACTACGCCGACTACCTGCGGCTGGAGCTCTCGCTGTCCGACAACAGCGTGGAGGCCTATTGCCATGATGTCCATCTGTTTCTTCAGTACCTTGAAGCAGAAGCCATCTCCACGGAAATTAATGACATCACCCAGGACACCATTGAGAATTTCTTCGCCTATCTTTACGACCTGAGCATCGGGGCGAGTTCGCAGGCGCGTATTCTCTCGGGATTGAAGTCGTTCTGGCGTTACCTGATTCAGGAAGATCTGGCTGAGTTAGATCCCACCGAGCTCATCTCCTCCCCTTCGTTGGGGCGGCATCTGCCCGAGGTGTTGAGCTACGAAGAAATCCAGAAGATGATCAATAGCATCGACCTCAGCGAGCCCACCGGTCACCGTAACAAGGCGATGATCGAAGTGATGTACTGCTGCGGATTGCGGGTCTCGGAACTCATTAATCTGCAGATCAGCGATATTTACAAGAAGGACGGTTTCTTGCGCATCCTCGGCAAAGGCAGCAAGGAGCGGTTAGTACCCATTGGCAAATCGAGTTTGAAAATCTTATACCAATATATAGAAGGTGCCCGGAAGCAAATCACCCCAAAACCAAAATACACTGACGTCGTTTTCTTAAACAGCCGTGGTACAGGCTTGACACGGCAAACGGTCTTTTTGTTGGTAAAAGAACTCGCCGAACGCAATGGCATCAAGAAGACCATCAGCCCCCATACTTTCAGGCATAGCTTCGCCACCCACCTCCTGGAAGGCGGCGCCAATCTTTTGGCCGTACAACAGATGCTCGGTCATGCCAGCGTCAGCACCACCGAGATTTACACTCACATTTCAGATGATTTGTTACGGGAGACCCTTACGGAATTCCATCCAAGGCTGAAGAAACACTGACAAGGAGAACCTTTATTCCACTACCTTCCTCAAATAAGGAACAAGCCGTATCAGTTTAGTAGTGAATAAACTAAGCAAAAAGACGATAAGGGTGATTAACGGCAAAGTAATCACCTCGCTGCAACAATGCCTGAACGATTCTGTATTAATGACATTGATCCAAATGACGTGTGTCAAATAAACGCCAAACAAATCTTTCCGCAACCACCCCAAGGATTTCAATATTCCTTTTCCACATTTTGGTTCCAGCTGTTTTAACAACACGAAAACCGCAGCTGACATTGCTGCAACCTGAAGGCTCATATAGTCAAAATAACGCTCCTCAGCTTCACCGGCATTCTTCGACAAAAAGAAAGTACCGACCAATGCGACTACAACGCCCATTCCTCCCAATAGATAAACCCATAATCTCTGCTTTTTTGAAAATGGTTGTTGAGAGAGGAAATAACCCAAGAGGAAATAACCGGAAAAAGCGATAATAAAGTTCTTATTGAAGAGCGGATAAAAATACTTCGCTAACTTGAATGGCTCCAAATAGTGTAAAGAGCTTACCAGCAAAAACACCAGCCAGAGCACCAACGCATATTGTAACAATTTCTTTTCATGCGCAACTTTTCGCATGATGGGAATAAGCAAATAGATGGCCATAAGCAGAGGAAGGAACCACAAATGGTAATTGAATGGGGCCAGAAGAGTTTGCTTTAACGAGAAACTCTCGTTATTGAACACATTGAAGTCAAAATAAAAATAAAGAGCCCAAATAAAATAAACCAAGGTCCAAAATACATAGGCAAGCAATAGACGAGAGACATATTTCTTATATATGCTTCTATAGCCTATGGCTTTCTCTGGATTAAGGAATAATGCGCCGCTAATCATCACAAACACAGGAACACACCAACGACATAGGCTGTCGTATCCCAAACCGACATACCAATCCCCTCTTAAAGAGAATAAGGAAAATTCTGAATGTGCCACATGCAGCATAATAACCGCAAAAGTGGCTAACAACCTCAGTAAATCAAGATAAACGATGCGTTGTGTGGAAGTCTGTTGCATCACTTCAGATGATGTTGCCTTGCTCGTCGACAAGGACGCCCCAGCTGACTGCGGTCATTTTGTCGCCATCGAAGAAGAAGTCAATCATGGCGTCCTCGAAAGAGATACGGTGTTCGCCATCCTCATCCTCTTCCTCTAGTTCCTTGAAGCCGTTTTCATGCATCAGCTCGATGACTTCGGCACGATTCAGTTCAAAGACCTTGGTGCCATAGAGCACCGAATCCTCGTTCTCTGTCTCGAAACAAGCGGCCACCGACTTGGTGATGCCTTCGAAGTAGATATTGGTAGCAATATCATCGTATTCATAGTAAATCGAACGGTTGCCAGTTTCCTCCATGTCACTGACTTCCTCGTAATAATTAGGACTCCCCAGTTTTTTCACGGCATCGTCCAAAGGCATCCCAAACGGTATTTCACCGAAGCCTTTCATCGGCTCAATCACAAATTTTTCCATTGCTTTCTATTGTTTTTGTTAGAAGCGGTGAATTTAGCACTTTTTGTTGAAACAACAAGAAAAAAAACTCTATTTTAGAACGATTCTAAACTTTCCACTCTCCACTTTCCACTTTCAACTTTCCACTCCTCACTCAAACCTCATCGCCTTCGCCGGTCTTATCCTATTAATAATACTCGTAGGAATCAGAAGCATCAGCATCCAAAGGGCAAAGACGGCTATGTTAAGCATCACTACCGTAATCGGATGAAGTTCGACGGGTACTGCTGACAGGTAATAGGTCTCGGGGTTGAGATGGATGAATCCCGTGGCTTGTTGCAGCAGACAGAAGCCTACACCTATTATATTACCTATGACCATGCCGATGAGCAGGACTCGGAGGGAGCGTCGCATGAACACCTTTCTGACGAAGCCATTGTCGGCTCCCATCGCCTTCAGCAGTCCTATGGTCGAAGTCTTCTCGATGATGATGATTAGCAGCATGGAGATTACCGTGATGCCCGCCACAAGGAACATCAGCACGAGGATCAGCCATACGTTGGTATCAAGCAATTCCAGCCAGTCGAAAATTTGGGGATTGCTCTCACGTGCGGTGTAGGAAGCCAATGATCCAGGGATTTTGAAATAGAGTTTCTCGTTGACTTCATCCATGGCGTTGATATCGTCGAGCCAGACCTCCACCATGCCTGTCTCGTCCTCATCCCAATGGTTGAGGCGCCGTATCTGATCGATATCACAGAACAGGTAGCGTTCATCGAAATCCGACAGTCCCGTTTGGAAAATGCCTTTGACGATAAACTTCCGGCCCCTGGCTTGCATATCCTCGTCGACAAACCACACGCGCACATCGTCGCCCACCTTCAAGAGCATCTTGTTGGCGACGCTTTTGGAGACCAGCACTTCGGTGGAGCGTTCACCATCAGCATATACAGGCACTTCTCCTTCGGTGAGACAGTTCTCAAAATAGCTCCAGTCGTAGTCAGACCCTACCCCTTTCATCACCACGCCCTGAATCTCTTCGTCGGTTTTCAACATGCCAGCTTTGTCGGCTACGAGTTGGTAATGGCGGATACCTTCGGTGGAGTTCAACGCTTCTTTAAGGCGCTCGTCAACTACAAACGGAGCTTCTTCATACGATTCGTTGAGGTCCAGCGACTGGATGTGGATGGGAGCCACAAAGCCCACCACCTTGTCACGGATCTGGTTTTTGAAGCCCACCACCACAGCAAGGGAGATGATCATCACCGTGATGGCCAGCGCCACGCTGGTCACAGCGAGGCGCATCACCGTCGAAGAAAGGCTACCCTTCGAAAGTGAGAAAAGACGGCTGGAGATGAATTTTGGACCAGACATTCGATTAGAATTACGTGTGCAAAGATAGGATTTTTTTGTATCTTTGGCGAAGCATAAGTTTATCTGTATGAGACGAAGCATCGTTTTGGCTTTTTTAATGGTGTGCATCACTCACTCTATCTTTGGGCAAGTGAAAGTGATGACCTATAACGTACGCCATTGTGCCGGTATGGATTTGGTGGTGGACTATTGCCGAACGGCTTCCGTAATCATTAAGCAGCAGCCCGACCTTGTGGCCCTTCAGGAGTTGGACAGCATGACCGGTCGAAGCAGACAATGTGATCAATTAGGCGAGTTGGCTAACCGCACTTCATATCACCCCATCTTTGGAAGTGCCATCAACTACGATGGCGGTAAATATGGCGTAGGCATTCTCACCCGTGAACAGCCACTAAGTGCCAAGCATATTCCCTTGCCTGGCGAGGAATCTCGGACGCTTTTGGTGGTGGAACTGAAAGATTACGTGATAGCCTGCACCCACTTGGACCTCGTAGCATCGGAACGGTTGGCATCTGTTCCTTTCATCATAGAGGAAGCACAGCGTTGGCAGAAACCATTTCTTCTGGCGGGAGACTGGAACGACACGCTGGACTCTCCGTTATTGCAAGAATTGACGAAATATTTCGACCTTCTTTCCGGTAACGCTCCCACCTACCCTGCTGATCAACCACAGGAGTGCATCGATTATATCGCTGCATTCAAAACCCATCCCGTTTCAAGTTTGGAATCCAGCGTGATGGACGAGCCCGTGGCTTCCGATCATCGGCCTTTGGTGGTAACCATACAGATATCAAAAGAAAAGTAGCATTATTTTTGTAAAAACAAACCCGTCATGAATAAAACCACCCTTATTTTAGTTTTGACCATGTTTTTCGGCCTAACGGCTTACGGCCAATCCCTTCGTTTCATTCCCAAAGAACAATATGTTTGTGGCGCGCAAGACACCGATAACTATCTGCATTTGCTTGAAGGCAAACGTGTAGGTGTAGTGGCCAACCAAACCAGCCTTATCGGTGAAACCCATCTGGTGGACTCGCTTGTCGCTCTCGGAGTCGACGTGAAGCGCATTTTCTGTCCCGAGCATGGCTTCCGTGGCGCTGCCGACGCTGGCGCCAAGGTCATTGGTGGAAGGGACGAAAAGACGGGCATTGAGATTGCCTCGCTATACGGCAAAACCAAAAAACCCACCGACGAGATGCTAAAGGACATCGACATCATGCTGTTCTATCTGCAGGACGTTGGCGTAAGGTTTTACACCTATATTTCCACGCTCAGCTATGTGATGGAGGCCTGCGCAGAGCACGACATCCGGGTGGTGGTTCTCGACTGTCCCAATCCCAATGGCTTTTATATCGACGGGCCCGTTCTGAAACTCGAAAACAAGTCGTTTGTCGGCATGCACCCGGTGCCTGTGGTTTACGGCATGACCATCGGTGAATATGGAAAGATGGTGAATGGCGAAGGTTGGCTGAAAAACGGCGTCCACTGTGAGTTGACGGTGGTGGGTGTTCCCGGTTACGACCGCAACGCCATCTATGAGTTGCCCGTGAAGCCCTCGCCCAACCTGCCCAACTGGGAGTCGGTCTACCTCTACCCTTCCCTTTGTTTCTTTGAAGGCACCATTGTGAGCGTTGGTCGTGGCACCGACAAGCCTTTCCAGGTCTTCGGGCATCCCGACATGCGAGGCGAGTACGCTTTCACTCCGGAGAGCAAGAGCGGCGCTTCAAAGCCTTTGTATGAAGGCAAGCTTTGCCGCGGTTTCAACCTCACCGATTTCGCCCACGACTATGCCATCAACCCCTGCGAGTTGCAGTTGGATTGGCTTATCGACGCTTATCATCAGCTGAAGGATCAAGGCTTCTTCAACAATTATTTTGTGAAGCTCTCCGGCGATAGCCAGTTCCAACGCGACATGGAAAACGAAAGAAGCGCAGATGAAATCCGCGCTTCTTGGTCTGATGATATTGAAGAGTTCAAAGAAATCAGAAAAAAATATCTAATCTATTAGAACTTTTATCTTTTATCTCTTATCTCTTAACTTTTATCTCTTAATCTTCCCCGGATACTCCTTCAGCGCCTCTTCCAGGCACTTGATGGCAGCTTTCAGGTCGTCGATGCAGAGGCAGTAGGTGATACGGGCTTGATGGCGTCCCTTCTCGGGGTCGGCATAGAAGCCTGTGGCAGGAGCCAGCATGACGGTGGCACCGTTGTAGCTGAAGTCGGTGAGCAGCCATTGGCAGAACTTGTCGCTATCGTCGATGGGCAGGTCGATCACAGTATAGAAGGCGCCTTTCGGCATCGGGCAGAAGCAGCCTGGAATCTTGTTGATGCCGTTGACGATGACGTTGCGGCGGGTGATGTATTCATTGTAGACGCTGTCGAAGTACTCCTGAGGGGTGTTGACGGCGGCTTCGGCGAAGATCTGGCCAAACGACGGCGGTGACAGACGGGCTTGGGCGAGACGCATCGCGATGGCATAGACCTCGCTGTTACGGGTCACCATGCAACCCACACGGGCGCCGCATGCGCTATAGCGCTTCGAGACGGAGTCGAACAGGATGGTGTTGCGTTCCAGTCCCTCGAGCTGCATCACGCTGAAGTGTTTGTGGCCGTCGTAGCAGAACTCACGGTACACCTCATCGGCGAAGAGGTACAGGTCGTACTTCTTGACCAGACCCGCGACCTTCAGCAGTTCCTCATGGGTATAGAGATAACCGGTGGGGTTGTTGGGGTTACAGATCATGATGGCCTTGGTGCGAGGGGTGATGGCCTTTTCGAAGTCCTCAATCGGAGGCAAGGCGAATCCCGTCTTGATGTCGCTGGGAATGGTGACGATCTTGGCGTCGCACAGTTTGGCGAAGGTGTTATAGTTGGTATAGTAGGGTTCCGGGATGATGATTTCGTCGCCAGGATTCAGACACACGGTGAAAGCCATCTGAAGGGCCTCGCTGCCGCCGTTGGTGACCAGCACCTGATTCGGTGTGACATCGATGCCATGACGGTGGTAGTAGTTACAGAGCGCGCGGCGATAGGTCTGGATACCTGCCGAGTGGCTGTATTCCAACACACCGTGGCTTTCTGCCATCTTGTTGGCGGTATCGGCCAAAGCCTTCAAGGCGCCGCTGGGGGTCTCGATGTCGGGCTGGCCGATGTTCAGATGATACACATGGATACCGCGTTCCTTGGCGGCATCAGCAAACGGAACAAGCTTCCGAATCGCTGATTGCGGAAGCTCTAAACCTTTGTTGGAAATCTGTGGCATAAAGGAATATGATTCAATTAGTTGTTGTTAAGTGGAGAGCCGATGCCCATGTCTTTTTCAGGAAGGGTCTCGTTGACTTGTTCCAGCACTTTTCCAGCGATCCTCAGAATCACGGTGGGGTTCTGTTTGGCGTTGGAAGTCACGGTGATGCTCTTGTCGATCTTACCCACCTTAGTGGAACGATAGGTCACCTTGATGACGTCGGAATCGCCAGGAAGGATGGGTTCCTTAGGCCATGTAGGCACGGTGCAGCCGCAGGAGGATCTGGGTTTCTGAAGGATGAGGGGCTCGTTACCGGTGTTAGTGAAATGGAATTCGCACTCCACGAAGCCTTCGTTAGCGTTATAAGGCACTTCACCGTAGTCGTGCGTCAGTTTTTCGAATTGGATTTCGGGTCCGTTTTCAGTGGTCTTAACGTCCTGTGCCTTGGCGAGGCCCATGGCCATCACCAGAACACCAATAAACAATACAAGCTTTTTCATTGTTATTTAAATTATAAGATGTGCAAAAGTATAAATATTTCTTTTAATGAGGAACAAAAAATGAAAAAGTTCAAAAACCATACCAAATTTTTTTCCAAAAAGTGTTGCAGGTAACAAAAAATGTAGTACTTTTGCCGCTCGAAACATGGCGGGATAGCTCAGTAGGTTAGAGCGTCGGATTCATAACCCGGAGGTCATGAGTTCAATTCTCATTCCCGCTACCAAAAAAAGACGGCTTTTTGGCCGTCTTTTTTAGTTAAAAACGGAAAGTGGAAAGTGGAAAGTTTACCTGCGGCAGCAAACTTTCCACTTTCCACTTTCAACTTTCCACTTAAATAAACTCTCTAATCATCGAAGTTTGCGGTATCTCCTTGTCGGGTACCGGCGTGAAGTAATGGATGAAGTGAAGGAGTCGATGGGCCTCGGTGTAGGCCGAGCAGTTCTTTGGCACGCTGGTGAGGATGGGTTCGGCGTGGTTACGCATGACGGCGAACTCCAAAAGATACGAGGAGTTGAACATCATGTCGGCGTTTTCCTGAAAAGGATAGATCCACTGTTCCTCGGCGGCGATGACGTTGGGCCACTGTTCGATGGTCTGACGGGCAGTAAATGCACCTTTATTATAGTCACGTACGATACGGCGCAACAGACGGTTGTCGCTGGTCGGGATGATGTTGTGGTCGTCCAAGGAAGTGCTGGTAAGGGTGTTGATGAAGATACGGAACTTCACCGCATCATCGATATGGTCGGTGAGTCTCGGATTAAGGGCATGGATGCCTTCGAGCAGCACCACGGTATTCGCGTCGAGATGGAGTTTCTTGCCGTTGTATTCCTGCCGTCCCGTTACGAAGTTGAACTCCGGTATGTCGACCGTCTCCCCTGCCAACAGCTTCTTCAAGTCGTGTTGCAGCTGCTCATGCTTCACTGTCTCGAAGTTGTCGAAGTCATAGTCGCCATTGGGCAGTTTTGGTGTATCCTCACGGTTGACGAAATAGTCGTCGGTCGAGAACGACTGCGGTTTCAGTCCGCAGGCCAGCAGCTGGACGCTGAGGCGTTTGCAGAAGGTGGTCTTACCGCTACTGCTGGGACCCGTGATGAGGACCAGACGCACCCCGTTTTCCTTGTAGCGTTTGTATATTTCCTCCGCAATCTGGACAATCTTCTTTTCCTGAAGGGCTTCCGACACCTTAATCAACACATTGGCAAGGCCATTGAGACAGGCTTGGTTGACATCTCCCACGTTGTTGAGACCCATGATGATGTTCCACTTCAGGTTCTCGTTGAACATCTCGAAAGTCTTGGGTTGTGGGAAGAACGGCGCCAGCCGGCTCGGGTCGTGCCTGTCGGGAACCCGCAACAGCAGTCCGTGATAGTAGCGTTCCAATCCCCATAACTTAAGATATCCCGCAGAGGGCACCAGTCGGCCGTAATAATAATCAGCCGTGTCGCCCAAAGTGTAGTAGTCCATATAAACCTGGCCACTGGTCTCGATGAGTTTAACCTTGTCTTCATAGCCCCTTTCACGGAAGATGCGCACCGCCTCCTCCGTCTGAACTTCATAACGGTGGAACGGTATGTCTTTGTTGACAATTTCCTGCATCCTTCGGCGAATAAGCTCAATGTCGTCGTCGGTCACCGCAGAGCCGTCGGCTTTGTGGAAGTTACAGAAATAGCCGTTGGAGATGGCATTCTCCATGTAGATCTTAGAGCCTGGGAACACGTCGCGAGCGGCCTTGCTCAGCAGAAAACAGAGCGAACGGAAATAGATGCGTGCTCCTGAAGGGTCGCGACCATCAACATATTCCACATCACGGTTGTTGTACACCTTGAAACGGAGTCCCTGCGGCACGTTGTTCACACGGGCGGAGACGATTTCATACGGTTTGTCGAATTCAAATTCAGGGAGCATCTCCTGAAGCGTCGTGCCTTCCGGGAAGCTCTTGGTGGTACCGGTGTTGCGGCAATAGATCTGTAACATAACTAGGATTCGTTTTTAAACCGCAAAGATAGCACAAATAACTTGCATTTTCAAAAAGTTTTGTATTTTTGTCTATTGAATAAATTTCATAAATTTAGAATAATTATGGGTAAAAAATTACTAAACCTCAAGAAAGTCGCCATTCTGGCCGTTGCCTTATTAGCGGTTTCGCTTGGCGCAAAAGCACAATCGTGGTACATCATGGGCGAATATATCTGGAGTCCGCCCAACCCACAAGGCACTTTCAATGAACTCCATTATCAAGCTGAAGACGTGGAGATTAATGGCATGGATTACCACACCATCTACGCAGCGGGAGAGCGCAGCCTCCTTGGGGCCTATCGCGAAGAGGACAACCAGGTGTATTACTGCAAATGGAACGGAAGCGACTACGACGAGGAAGTGCTTCTTTACGACTACGACCTCGAAGAAGGCGATTTCTTCAACGACATGGATGACCATCCGATGCTGGTGACCTCCGTCACGACCATCACCGACTTCAACGGTATCGAGCGCAAGAAATACGACTTCATGTTCATCGGCCTTGAAGACGAAACCGAATACTGGATTGAAGGCGTCGGAAGCAACAAGGGTTTTGTCAACCGTGGCATCTATACCCCCACCAACCAAGGTGCCATTTTCCACTTGCTTTGCTATCATGTAGGCAACGAGCTCATCTACGTCAACCCTGAATACAACGCCTGCGATATCGATGACGTCAATGAAACGCCCGACAACGTCGTCAGCATCTATCCGAATCCGGCAAACAATGTCGTAAGGGTCTTAAGCGAAAGCAACACTCCCATCCGCAAGATCGAGGTCATCGACCTGCTTGGACGCATCGTGGCAACCGCCAACAACAGCGAGTTCATTGACGTTTCAAGTCTTCCCGAAGGACAATATCTCATGAAGGTTTACGGTGAGACGACCATCATGAGGAAACTCACCATCGCAAAACAATAAAAAAAATCCCAATATGAAAAAAAGCATTCCATTTCTGTTAGCCATGATCGCTTGCATTCTTGTATCGTGCAACAACCAGAAGCCTGAGACTGAGCCGAAGGGCAAAGCCAAGATCGGTCCCCAGGAACTCAACTTAACGTCGGACATCATGACCCCCGAGGTCCTTTGGGCCATGGGTCGCATCGGCGAATACAGCCTCTCGCCCGACCACTCGCAGATTGTCTATAATGTGACTTATTACAGCGTGGAGGAAAACCGCAGCGGTTCCACCTTATATATTATGAACGCCGACGGGGCAGGCAACCGTGTACTGTCCGACTCCGACAAGAGCGAATACAGTCCCCAGTGGCGCCCTGACGGCAAGAAGATCGGCTTCCTCAGTCCCAACGACGACGGCGTGATGCAAATCTGGGAGATCAACCCTGACGGCACCGGCCGCGAATGCATCTCCAACGAGGCCGACGACATCAACGGATTCCTCTACTCTCCCGACTGCAGCCAAGTGCTCTTCACCAAGGAGGTGAAGCTGAAAGAGACCGTGGCCGACATCTATCCCGACCTGCCACTCTCCTCTGGCCGCATCAACAACGACTTGATGTACCGCCATTGGGACCAGTGGGTTGACACCTACGGTCACATCTTCGTAGGCAACATCAGCAGCGGCAAGCTCGAGGCCTCGTTCGACGCCATGGCCGGCGAGCAATGGGAAGCCCCCGTGCGTCCCTTCGGCGGCATGGAACAGGTGCAATGGCTGCCCGACGGACAGAGCTTCGTCTACTGCTGCCGCAAAAAGGTCGGCAAGGACTATGCCCTCTCCACCAATACCGACATCTACCAGTATTTCATCCAGAGTGGTGAATGCAAGAACCTCACCCTCGGCATGATGGGCTACGATCTCAACCCCGTCATCTCGCCCGACGGCAAATACATGGCTTGGGAGAGCATGGAACGTGACGGCTACGAGAGCGACAAGCAACGCCTCTTCGTGATGGACCTCGAGACTGGTGAGATGACCGACTACTCGGCCAAGTTCGACCAGTGCTGCACCGGCTTCAGCTGGGCCGACGACAGCCGCACGCTCTACTTCATCAGCGACGCCTACGCCACCGACCAGCTCTATTCTTTGAGCCTCGACAACGGTGAGATCAAGAAGCTCACCACGGGCAAGCACAACTACGTCTCGGTGCAGTTCAACGGCGACAAGCTGATCGCCGGTCGCCAGTCGATGAGCCACCCCACCGAGCTCTTCGCCGTGAGCCCCACCACGGGCGAGTCCGCACAGATCACCCATGTCAACGACAACATTTTCGACCAGCTCACCATGGGCGAGGTTGAAGAACGTTGGATCAAGACCACCGACGGCAAGCAGATGCTCACTTGGGTCATCTACCCGCCTCATTTCGACCGCAGCAAGAAGTACCCTGCCCTGCTCTACTGCGAAGGCGGTCCTCAAAGCACCGTGAGCCAGTTCTGGAGCTACCGTTGGAACTTCCAGATGATGGCTGCCAACGACTATATCGTTGTCGCCCCCAACCGTCGCGGCTTGCCGGGCTTCGGCCAGGAGTGGCTTGAGGAAATCAGCGGCGACTACGGCGGACAGTGCATGAAGGACTATCTGAGCGCTATCGACGAAGTCAGCAAGGAGCCTTACATCGACGAGAACCGCCTCGGTGCCGTGGGTGCCAGCTTTGGCGGCTTCAGCGTGTATTGGCTTGCCGGCCATCACAACGGACGTTTCAAGGCCCTCATCGCCCACGACGGCATGTTCAACCTCGACGCACAATACCTCGAGACCGAGGAGATGTGGTTCGTGAACTGGGACCTCGGCGGTCCTTATTGGGATTGGAACAACAAGACCGTCCGCAGGACTTACGCCAATTCACCCCACCTCTTTGTCGACAAGTGGACTGCTCCAATCCTGGTCATCCATGGTGGCCTCGACTACCGCATCTGCTTCACACAGGGCATGCAGGCTTACAATGCCGCCATCCTGCGCGGTTTGGACGCCGAGTTCCTCTACTTCCCCGACGAGAACCACTGGGTGCTGAAGCCCCAGAACGGCGTGCTCTGGCAGCGGAGGTTCTACAATTGGCTTGACAAGTATTTGAAATAATTCGGAATGCGGAATGCGGAATTAACCTCCGGAAGTAATAATTCCGAATTCCGCATTCCGAATTCCGAATTCAATCATCCCATCCTCTGTCTGACCACCTCGAAACAGACGATGCCTGTTGCCACAGAGACATTGAGTGAATCGATGTCGCCGGGCATGGGAATCATGAGATGCTGGTCGAGGCGTTTGAGGTAGGCGGGACTGATGCCGTCCTCTTCGGAGCCCATCATCACACAAAGAGGGCCTGTGAGATCCGATTTCCACAGGCTCTCTTTGGCTTTCTCGGTGAAGCCCACCACACGCAAGCCACTGGCCTGGAGGAAATCGATCGCATCCTTCATGTTCTCGACACGACAAACATTAATAAGCGATAAGGCCCCAGCGGAGGTCTTCATGGCATCGCCGTTGATCAAAGCCGAACCTTTGGCTGGGATGACGATGGCATCCACGCCGGCGGCGTAGGCTGTACGGGCGATAGCGCCAAAGTTACGCACGTCAGTCACCCGGTCAAGCATCAACACGAAAGGATCCCTGCCCTCCTCAAAAACAGCGGGAACGACCTTCTCCAACGGCTGGTATTCGATCGGGCAGATGAAGGCGATGACGCCCTGATGGTTCTTCCTCGTCAAGCGGTTCATCTTCTCCATCGGCACATACTGCACCGGAATGCCATTGGCACGGCAGTGGTTGGCGATCTCGGTAATCTCAGGCGAACGCACCCCCGCCTGGATAAACACCTTTTCGATTTCCTTCTGCGAACGGATTAGTTCCAGCACGGGATGCACCCCGAATATCATGTTGTTTTTCTCGCTTGTTTCCATGGTAGGCAAATTTTCTTGCAAAAATAAAAATAAAACCACTATATTAGCAACGGAAAAACAAGAATCTATCAAAAACTATAATTAATTGATTATGAATAAGTTAAATATTAGTCATTTTTTATTGGCATTGCTGTTTTTCGGCTTTGTGACTATGGGTTTAGCGCAAGTGAACCATGCCACGCCCAAGGCGGGAAATGAATTGACCGAAGATTTCATCCAGCAAAACCTGGTATATCCCGAAGTCGACTTCGAAGCTGGCAACAAGGGCAAGGTGGTGGTGGCCTTCCATCTCGACGAGAAGGGCCATGGCAGCGACTACCGGGTCACGGAGACCTTCAGCGAGGCCGCCAATGCCAATGCTTTGGACATGGTGAGAAGAATTATCTGGAACCCCGCCACCAAGAACATGCTGGCCGTTGAGAGCGACATGGAATACACCGTGGAATACAGTGCCAAGGCTTACAAACGTTATTGGAAGAAGCACGAGCGTGTGGAGATTCCTCTGACTCTGGAATCGGACACCTCCTATCAGGTTTTTGAGACCCGTCAGTTGGAAGAGCTGGCCAAGCCTTATTTCCCCGACGGAAGCAGTATGGCCCAGTACATCCTCTCGAACCTCAAGTATCCCGAATCTGCCAAGATGTCGGAGGTAAGCGGCACGGTTCGGCTGAACTTCGTGGTGGAGACCAACGGCAACGTGTCGAACATCACCATCGACAAGTCGGTGGGCGCTGGCTGCGACAACGAGGCCATCCGCCTGTTGCAAGGCACGCACTGGATCCCGGCAGTCAAGAACGGGAAATACGTCAGAAGCCACAACTATCAGGACATCACGTTTACCATTGGGGCGAGGAACTATCAGGATGGAAACTCGTATTAACGGAAAACGGAGAACGGAAAACGGAAAATTATTAATAAATCAATTAATTATATTATGAAGAAACAATTATTAATGGCACTGGTGCTCCTGATGGGAGTGGCAGCAATGGCACAGGAGGATGCTGCGAAGAGCAGCAACTGGACTTTCAAAGGTAATGTCGGACTGAATTTCGCTCAGAGTTCCTACACCAACTGGGCGGCTGGCGGCCAGAACGCCTTGAACTGGCTCGGGACCTTCAATTACTCCGCCAACTATGCCAAGGGCAACTTCAAGTGGGACAACACTCTAAACACGGCATTAGGTTACAGCTACTTTAACTTCAAGCAGAAGCCCATCAAGACCGACGACAAGTTGGAGATCACCTCCCTGGCAGGTTTGAAAGCCACGGAGCATCTGAACTACAGTATGGAGTTGGCTTTCCGCTCGCAGTTCACCAAAGGCTACGACTACAAGGTCGACTCGACGGTTTACACCTCCAAATGGCTCGCCCCCGCCTATATCACCCTCGGTCTTGGTGTTGAATGGGTGCCCAACGAGCATTTCTCGGTGAACTTCGCTCCGCTGACAGGCCGTGTCACCATCGTCAACGACTCGCTGCTGGCCTCCTATGGTGCTTTCGGCGTGAATGAGCTCGACAAGACCGACCCCGTGACACACCAGCTTATCCACGACAGCGAGAAGACCGTCCGTTACGAATTCGGTGCCCGGTTGGCCGCCAAAATGAAATACACCCTCTTCACCAATGTTGACTATGAGTCAAAACTCGAGCTCTTCTCCAACTACCTCAATCATCCTCAATATATCGACGTGGACTGGCAGAACCTCCTCGTGATGAAGGTGAACAGCTGGCTCAACTGCAACATCGGGACTCATCTGATCTACGACTACGACATCAAGTTCCCTGTTATGGACGCTGCCGGCGAGCCCATGCTCGGACCCGATGGTAACCCACTTATGACTACAGGGTCGAAGATACAGTTCAAGGAAGTGTTGAGCGTGGGATTCCTGATTAATTTATAATTAAGAAAATGAAGAGAATTGGCGTGTTGTCCGACACCCATGGGACCATCATCCCGCAAGTCTTTGACTTCTTCAAGGATGTGGATGAGATCTGGCATGCCGGCGACATTGGAAACATTGAGACCGCGGAGCAGCTTGAGGCCTTCAAGCCGCTCCGCGCGGTTCATGGCAACATCGACGACCACATCGTACGCCTTCAATATCCTGAAGACTTGTTTTTTCAGGTGGAAGACGTGCATGTGTACATGACCCATATCGGAGGCTATCCTGGTCATTACATGCCCGAAGTGAGACACATCCTCCAAGAAAAAAGGCCGGAACTCTACGTTTGCGGCCATTCACATATACTAAAGGTCATCTACGACAAACAACTCAACCTGCTCCACGTCAACCCTGGCGCCGCAGGACAATCGGGTTTCCACAAACAAATCACGATGATACGATTTGCCATCGACGGCAAAGAACTCAAGGAGATGGAGATCTTTGAGAAAGACAGAAGATAAGAGATAAAAGATAAAAGTTAAAAGTTAAGAGATAAAAGTTAAGGGTTAAAGGTGAGGAAGATGAATATCAGCCTTAACCTTTAACCCTTAATGTTAGTTTTCCGTTTTACCTCCCGTTTGGTCGGTGAGCCCTTCGGGGTTCCGTTCTCCGTGTTCCGTTTTCCGTTTATCTTATTCTATCAATGGATTGCACCTTCTTGATGTCTTTACGCAGGCCTGAGGAGGCCAAAAGGGTCATCACCAGAGCCACAAGCGGCAGGAAGGCGCCCAATGCTGGCCATTGGAACGAAGGTATCGCGGCAATCGGGGCACCAGTCTTCATCAGATAATAGACGAAGAAAGTGGCGATGAACACCGCCAAGACGGCCAAGTTGATACGTGATAGCTTGAAGAGCTTCACAAACTGCTGCAACTTCACCGCACGGAAAATCGACATGGAGATATAGAAGCTGATGAGGATGACGGCCACAGCTAGTATTAATAAGGGCAGCGTATAAATTGAGCTGAACGGCAACTCCACTCCTTGGGCGAGCGACACGGTGTTGACGCCGTAGACAAACAGTTTGTAATACGAACCATATTCGTCAAGATAAGCCGCCATGGGCATGAAAAACAAAAGCCCCATTACAAGGGCGGAAAGGAAAAACAAGATGGATTGTACTCTTTGTTTCATGGTTAAACCGTTTTAAATTTGCCTGCAAAGATAGTAAAATCGCAAAAAAACGAGAAAAAAACTTGACAGGTTAAAGAAATTCACTAATTTTGCCGCATCATTTACTGAAAAGAATCACTTCTTTTTATTTCCCCAAAAATTTTAATTCCCTTTATGTACAACATTTATGAACTGAGCGATAAATCTTTTGAAGATTTAAAGATTATTGCCATTGAACTTGGAATCGACGACGAAGGTCGCGACAAGCAACAGCTCATTTACGACATCCTCGACCACCAAGTGGAACACCCCGAGTCGGTAAAGAAAAAACCCGCCGACGGCGAGCAAAAGAAACGCGGACGCAAACCCAAGGCCCAAAAGCCCGAGAACACAGAGCCTGCACAAGCCCCATCACAAGCTCCTTCACAACCCGAAGCCAGTGAGCCAAAGGCCAAGGAGGAAGAGCAACAGCAGCCCAAGAAGAAACGCAACCGCATCAACAGAAACGAGGAAGGCCCCAAGGCACAAGAAATACCATTCCCGGCCGGAGAAACGCCCCAGGAACAACCTAAGGACGAGGCCGAACAAGGCAAACGCAGTCGCCGTCCGAGGATAGCCCAGAATGGAGCACCCAAAGACGCACAAGGAAAGCCCGAGGCCCCGAAAGCCCCTGAAGCGCCAGAAACCAGACAGCCTGAACAAACCAAAGAGCAAAGAGAACCTCGTGAGCCAAAGGAGCCCCGTGAGCAGAGAGAACCTCGTGAACAGCGAGAGCCCAAGGGACCGAAAGAGCCCAAAGAGCATAGAGAACAGCGTGAACAGAGAGAACAGAGAGAACCTCGTGAGCCAAAGGAGCCTCAGCAACAGAAAGAGCCTCAGCAGCCCAAGGAGCCTCAACAGCCCAAGGACAATGAAAGAAACCGCCGTGACGAGTTCCTGAACGAATTCGACGGTGTGGTGGAAGCCGAAGGCGTGTTGGAGATCGCTCCCGAGGGATTCGGATTCCTTCGTTCGTCGGACTACAACTACCTCCCCTCCCCTGACGACATCTACGTCTCTACCTCACAGATCAAGCTGTTCGGCTTGAAGACCGGCGACACGGTGCAAGGCACCATCCGCCCGCCGAAGAGCCAAGAGAAATACTTCCCCCTGGTGAAGGTCGACTTCATCAACGGACGTCGTCCCGAAGAGGTGCGCGACCGCATCCCGTTCGACTTCTTGACCCCCTTGTTCCCCAATGAGAAATTCACCATCACTGGACACCAGGGCGGCACCTTGTCGACCCGTATCATGGACATGTTCGCACCTATCGGCAAGGGACAGCGCGGCTTGATCGTGGCTCAGCCCAAGACCGGTAAGACCGTCCTATTAAAAGAGGTGGCCAACGCCATCGCCGCCAACCATCCCGAGGTGTACCTGATCATCCTGCTTATCGACGAGCGTCCCGAGGAGGTCACCGACATGCAACGCAGCGTCAACGCCGAGGTCATCGCCTCCACGTTCGACGAGCCCGCCTCGAAGCACGTGCAGATAGCCAACATCGTGTTGGAGAAGGCCAAGCGCCTCACCGAATGCGGCCACGACGTGGTCATCCTTCTCGACTCCATCACCCGTCTGGCACGCGCCTACAACACCGTGTCGCCCGCCTCTGGCAAGGTGCTCACCGGTGGTGTCGAGGCCAACGCCCTCCAGAAGCCGAAACGCTTCTTCGGCGCCGCCCGTAAGATCGAGAACGGCGGATCGCTCACCATCTTGGCCACTGCCCTGATCGACACTGGATCCAAGATGGACGAAGTCATCTTCGAAGAATTCAAGGGCACCGGCAACATGGAGCTCCAACTCGACCGTCGTCTGTCGAACAAGCGTATCTTCCCCGCCATCGACATCGTGGCTTCGGGCACCCGTCGCGACGACCTGTTGGTCGACGAGGTCACCCTTGCCCGTGTGTGGGCGTTACGCACCCATTTCGCCGACATGAACCCCGTGGAGGCCATGGAATTCCTGAAAGACAAAGTAGCCAAAACCGTCAGCAACGAAGAGTTCCTGATGAGCCTTGACAAATAAGCCATGAAGAAAGTACTCGCAATAATGGCCTTCATACTGATCGCCATTCAGCTTCAAGCCCAAGACCTTGACTTGCTGAACCGCATCAAAGCCATCAACGGACAGGTCAAGACGTTCGAGGCCTCTTTGACGAACACCTTGATCAAGTCGAAGAAGACCACCTCACAGCAGGGCAAGCTTTATTTCGTTGCTCCCAATGAATTCGCTGCAACGTTCGATAACGAATACATGATAGTCAACGAAAATAAGATCAACATGGACATGGGCATGTTTGATGGCACCTACCGTCTCAGGGACGGCGGCATCTTGCAGTCGCTTTGCCATGTCTTCCTATATGGTTTCCAAGGTCGCCTTCAAGATCTTGCCGACGAGAACGGCTATAGCCTTTCCACCAAGACCGAGAACGGCTACCATGTCGTCACTGGCACCATCATCAGGAAGAAGCTGATCGGCATAGGCTATAAGCAGGTGGTTTTCAAGTACCACGCCGACAGTTTGTTATTGAAAGAGATCGTGTTATGCGACTATAGTGGCAATTTGGACATCTATAGCATCAACAGCGTCAAATATGACGTAGCCGTGGCCAAGGAGAAATTCCAGTTTTAGTTCGGACCAGTCTCCTTAATAAAGCTGCTTCAAGTCATCGGTTGTAAGACCATTGAAGTCGCCTGAACTCATGAAAGCGCCAACGACATTCTGCCGTTGGCCTTTTTGTAACAGGTCGATGAGTTCCACCTTGTTGTGGACCACCTTCAGGTCGGGACGGCCAAAGCCCTCGACGATGCGGCTGTCGGGCATCAGCTCCAGCTTCTTGATGGCCACGGCATGCGGGTCGTAGAAAACGATGGCTGTATCCGCCAGCTTCAGGGCATCACGATAATGGTCGATGAACACCTCACTGAGGCTGCTATAGGTATGCAGCTCGAACACTGCGATAAGATGTTTCTCGGGGAATTGTTCACGCAAGGCCTTCACGCTGGCATTCACCTTCGAGGGGGCATGGGCAAAGTCGCGGAATACCAGATTATCACCGTTCTCAAACAAGAGCTCCAGCCGGCGGGCAGCGCCTTTGAACGAAGCTATGGCATCGTAGAACTGCTCATCGGTGACCCCCAGTTGTCGGCACACCAGACGCGCGGCATTAATATTCTTCATGTTATGGCTGCCAAACACGCCCACTTCTCTCCTGCTGCCATCAGGCAACAGCAAGGTGGTCTTGAGTCCGTCGCTCTCGAAGGGATGCACCCCATAGCCGAAGGTCTTGCAACTGGCGCCTTGGGCGATCTTCTCCGCCTCCACATCCGTCTGGTCGTAGACGAGGCAGCCACCCGGCTCGATGGTGCGGACGAAGATGCGGAACTGCTCCAAGTAGTTGTCAAAGGTCGGGAACACGTTCACATGGTCCCATCCGATGCCGCTGATGACAGCGATATGCGGATGATAATGATGGAACTTCGGCACCCGGTCGATGGGCGAAGTGAGGTACTCATCCCCTTCCATCACCATATAACGCGCCGTCTCGCTGAGGCGCACCATCACGTCGAAGCCTTCCAATTGGGCACCCACCATGAAATCCGTCTCGATGCCGACCTTCTGCAACACATGAAGGATCATCGAGGTAATGGTGGTCTTGCCGTGACTGCCGCCGATGACGATACGCGTCTTATCCTTGCTCTGCTCATAGAGGTACTCCGGATAGGAATACACCTTCAGTCCCAGCTCCTGTGCCCTGACCAGCTCGGGGTTGTCGATGCGGGCATGCATACCCAGGATGACGGCATCGTACGATTTGTCGAGTTTCTCGGGATACCAGCCCCATTGAGACGGCAAGATGCCCTCGTTGGCGAGGCGTGACTTGGAAGGCTCGAATATCTCATCATCCGAACCTGTGACTTCGTAGCCCTTGCGATGCAAGGCGATGGCGAGGTTGTGCATGGCACTGCCTCCTATGGCGATAAAATGTACCTTTTTCATAGCGATTTTGTTTGAAGCCGTAAAGGTAAGCAAATTTGTGTAATTTTGCGGCATGGAAGAAAAAGAAAAACAGTATCAGCTTCTTTTGAAGCAGGCGCAGGCTTTGGTGAAGGACGAGACCAACCTGATCGCCAACTTGAGCAACCTCTCCTCTTTGATTCATTTCACCTTTAATTTCTGGTGGACCGGCTTCTATTTCGTTGACAGCCAACAGTTGGTGTTGGGGCCCTTCCAAGGACCTCTGGCCTGCACCCGCATCCCTTACGGGAAGGGCGTTTGCGGCACAGCCTGGAAGGAAGGTCGTACCATTGTGGTTCCCGATGTGGAACAGTTTCCCGGCCATATCGCTTGCAGCAGCGAGTCGCGGAGCGAGATAGTAGTTCCCATCTTTAAGGACGGGAAAGTCTGGGCAGAATTGGATATCGACAGCAAGGAGCTCAACACTTTTGACGAGATTGATAAACAATGGTTGGAGCTATTAATTAAAAATTTAGAATTTATAATTTAGAGGGTGAAGGGGCTGAATCATGAGATATTGAAGCTGGCGATTCCGAACATCATCAGCAACATCACCGTTCCTTTGTTGGGGCTGGTTGACATGATGCTGATGGGGCATTTGGAGTCGGTGGCGTATATTGGCGCCATCGGGTTGGGCGGCACCATCTTCAGCGTGATGTATTCCATCTTCAGTTTCATGCGTGCTGGCACGACGGGCTTCACGGCACAGGCATACGGCGGTCAGGACCGGCAGGAGATTTCATACGCTTTCTACCGTTCCATCTGCATTGCATTCATCGCCACCGTGTTGGTCTTGTCGTTGCAGCGGCCCATTGAGTGGATTGCCATGCAGCTACTCAACGGCAGTCCCGAGGTCCTTGGATATACTTCCGATTATTTCCGTGTGAGGATTTGGGCGGCGCCTGCGGTATTGTGTCTCTACACCTTCAACGGTTGGTATATCGGCATGCAGAACACCACCATCCCCATGGTGATTGCCATTTTGATCAATCTGGTCAACATCGGGTTGAGCGTGTTGTTTGTCAACGTATTCAAGATGGGTGTGGTTGGCGTGGCTTTGGGCACGGTGATAGCGCAATACACGGGCTTGCTTACTGCCTTTATCTTCATGCTTGTCAGATACCGCCAGTACCTCGTCCCTGTCAGGAGGGCCATCCTTTTGCAGGCCGACAAGTTGAGGAGGTTTTTCAAGGTGAACACCGACTTCATGATTCGCAGCATCTTGTTGGTGTTGACTATTGCTTTCTTCACCAACCAGAGTGCCAAGTTAGGCGACGATATCTTGGCGGTGAACATGATTTTGATGCAGTTCTTTTACATCTTCAGCTATTTCACTGACGGCTTCGCTTACGCCGGCGAGGCCTTGGTGGGGCGTTTCACTGGCGCTCACGACCTGAGCAATTTAAAGAAAACCATCAAATACCTTCTCATCTGGGGTGTGGCCTTGAGTGTGCCTTTCACCCTACTCTACTGGGCTTTCCCTGAGGCTTTCATTGGATTGATCTCCGACCAACCGGGCATCGCCGAACAGGCCCGTCCCTATTACATCTACATGATCCTCATACCCGTCATCACTTTCGCCGCTTTCTTATGGGACGGCATTTACATTGGTGCCACGGCTGCGAGGGAGATTCGTAACACGATGATCATTGCTTCGTTGCTGGTCTTTTTGCCAGCTTGGTATTTCCTGATGCCCGTTTACGGCAATCACGGCTTATGGATTGCCTTTTTGCTCTTCATGGTCGCCCGTGGCGTCAGCATGACGGTGATGGCGAAGCGGATTTGGAGGATTCACTAGAGGTTTTTAGCCATTTCTTTCCCTTTTTCGGTGGCCATTCGGTTGGGGTCGGGTGTGATGCCCACTCTACCCAGGTCGAGGCGGTCGGCGTCGAAGCATGCGTCGATGGTGGGGTTGCCTGTTCGGTGCGTCGTTGTATGAAGGCGGCAGGCGGTTTGGAGCATCTCGAATTGTTGGTCCGTCAAGTCCTTCAGCAGGGTTTGTCGCAGACCGACCATCAGTTCCGCCGCACGAGGGCCATGCTGCACATCGTGGCCGTCATTCTTGCGGCAGCTGTCATGCAGGTAGGCGAAGAGTCGGATGACGGTGATGTCGCATTCGGGTGTGGCGAGCGCGATGCCGTTACGTTCCACGCGTTCCCAGTGCGACACACCATGGGTTTTCCCGAGGGTCCATCGGCTCACGGCCCATTGTTTTACTTGGTTGATGTCGATCATGGTTTTGACGGGTCTTAGGTGGGTTGATTGGTTTCGCAAATGTAACAATTATTAAAATCAAACACAAGCCACCAACAAAATTTTCTGAAAGTCAAGACTTCTTTTATGCTTCAACAGGAATTAATTGATTATAATATTTTCATTGCAATCATTAAAATATATATTATTTTAATATATTTGCAAGCGAAAATAAAATAATAATGGCTCCAAACTTTTGATATTACATCTTTATCCTCTATGAGATACCAAGGTTGGGCTCCCAATCGTACTTATCCAAAAGACCACCCTAAATACGACCCACAGAAGCCCGAAAAAACGAAACACTGCAACGACACTAATTGGTTCAATTACTACACCATTATCATAGGGAATACCGAATACTGGGTGAATGTCAAGAATCACAAAAACTTTGGCGAAGTGGTTTATGTCATTGAGCACGAAAAACCAATAGACCTCATCACAGGACATAAAAAAAGTGACATTGAAAACGTCTACTCCTTCCTCCCTGGGACTGGCGCGATTTAAATCAATATCACTTTGCAAAAATACGCATTATTTTCGAAAAGTCAAGACTTTTGGAAAGAATTTTATAAAAATATTGTTTGAAATATCATGCAAGCCAAAAGACAAAGAACCAGATGAGGAAACCCATCCACGCTGCTGCTATGACAGCGATAACCCACATTCCGATTTTGTCGCTTATGGTGGGTTTGGGCTGATATGACGGTCGATATGGTTGCTCATATACCGGTTCTTGCCAAAAGTCCTCCCATCGAGGCGGATCTTCAGTGCGGGCCCACCATGGTGTTCCCACCCAGTTTTGGTCGTATTCGTCAAGGGCCTGCTTATAAGCCAGGTAGGCTGACACCCTCCTCCTCCACTTCACTTCCCAGGAAGTAGTCGTCCATATCTTCGGTGATCCAGTCGTCGTCGGACATACAGCTACATTTCTTATTAATTGCAAAGATAACTAAAACCGCAAGAACCTGATTTTCACTTCATTTTTTTTATTTTTGTATCACCAATCCACAAACAAACCGACAAGATGAGCGACATTTTCATCAGTTACAGAAGAGATGGCGGTGCTGACCGCGCACATCTGACCTACAACATTCTAACCCAGGCGGGTTATGATGTCTTCATGGACATTCATGGCATCAACGATGGAGAAGATTTCTTCCAGGCTTTGGAGAAAGATGTCAAAAGCTGCAAAGACTACGTGCTCATCCTTTCGAAGAACATGTTTCAGACCGAAAGAGAGGATGATTATGTTCTTAAGGAGATCAACATCGCCGTGACGGAAGGCAAAAACATCATCCTGTTGAGTCCCGTTGAAGACTTCTGGGCCCACGAAAAGCCGCCCAAGGGGTTCCCCGACTTCGACAAGAAGAACTACTGCTATCTACCCAGCAACGACCAGTTTGAGACCACCCTACTCAGCCAGAACTTCACCTCGAAGAAGAAAAGGACTATCAGCTACCAATCATCGAAATACAACCTCAACCTTGAGATAAAGGCCTGCGACCTTTTCGCGCAAGAGGGCATCCATGTCATTCATTGCATGGACGACTTCGAGTCATGCCAAAGGCACATCCATGACCGTTCGGTATTTGGCCAGTTTCTGAAAAGATGCCACGAATGGAATTTTCATATTGCCGACGGCATAGCCAGTCAGCTAGAAGAGGAAACCAGCAATGGCCAGTACGATTTCCCCTTGAGGAAAACGCGGCATTATCCTATCGGGACCACCTTGCATTTTACGCTTGGCGAGGAAGAGTACCGCATTGTGGCCTTCAACCATTGGGACGAAGAAGAGAACATCCTCCCCTATACGTTAGAAGAGTACCGGACCTTTCTGAAACGCTTGTGGAGAAACCTGTCGAAAGAAGGCAAGAACTCAGTCATCAACATCACCCTGATGGGCAACAACTTCACCACGTTCAGGTCGGCCCAGCCCAACACCGAGCACAAGATTTGGATCATCTTGGAATCGGTTTTCGATGCTGTGCGTGAATGGGGATTCCGATGCGACAAGTTACGGATTTGCATTGGCAAGAGCGACGTAGAGCAAATCAGGTTTACCGACCTGAAGAGCATCCTTAGGTATTTGGATGAGAGGCTGTATTAGAAGCGATTTAGTCGAAAAAGAGACATTTCCATGTTTTCTCGAACTGGAAATCGGACATTTTCGACTTGGCACGACAGTTAATCTATTGTCAACCCATTGACGCGATATTCAGGCATGGGTTTAGAGAAGGATTTCTCAGCATCTATGTTGCTACATTGCTGACGGACGATGTCGCGCCTCCTGACGGCAGGCTGTAAGCAAAGCATGTTAAACTCGTTCAGATCAATCTGACTTGCATTTGTGACATGCGGGAAGAGTAGTTTCATGTAAGCTGTAGCTATGCGCTTCACCGCTTTGGTGTGACGCATATCTGCTCCTTGTGGAACATAAACAAGCTCATCGACAATTTGGGAATAAACAGATTCGGTGCGCAACTGATGGAGCACCTCGGAGAAGAATTCGACGTTAAGCGTCCAGTCGTGAAGAGCCATATCAACATTGACACGTGGTAACAACCATCCTTCAATCATTCCATGGAAACGGTCAAGAAGAGCGGATTCCTTGAATACCTCAGGAAGTGCGTCGAAGTATCTATAGTTGATTGGTTCGTTGCCTTCGTTTAGTAGTATATTTCCAAGAAGCATCACGCCACATTCCGACATAAACTCGTAGTTGTCGATGGTAGCGCGACCATATTCAAGATAATTCTTTAGGAAAGATTGCATCTCTGAATTGTCGGAGAAGGTGATGGTTTGGATCTCATCGAAGGCAACCATATCGTAAAAACGCATGATTCCAGGACTCTTTGTGGACTTGTCGTAAACCAACTTTGCGCGAGAGACTTTGCCGCCGCTAATGAGCCAAACAAATTTGGAAAGATTGCCAAAGACATAGCTCTTACCTGTGCCTTTTGGCGCAAGTTCGATAAGGTTAAGACGTGGCTCAATGAATGGAAGCAGACGTGTAACGAACTCTAATTTTTGAGTTGTGTTTATGAATGCGGATGGTGTGTATTCCATAGCAGATATTAAGACGTCAATCCACTCTTCAAGGGTAAACTGAGCACGACAATAGCGAATGTAATTAATGTCAAGTTTCTGCATCGGGCGGAATGGCTTGAATTTCACCATTTCGACATAACCACGTTTTTCATCGTCAGGTTCAATATAGACAATCTTCATAATGCCCCATTTCTCCCCATCAATCAAGTCGTCAGGATGCTCATCTATGAGATAATCCGGGATTAAGGTATCGGAGGACTTGATGCCCATGTCAGGGATGGCAAAACTTGTTTTGTTTTGGGCAAGGCTTGTTGTGATTACAAATCGGGTGAGCAGAGTCAGGGTTTCTCCCCTGCGCAATCGTGCTACGATGGCACTGTTGTCTTTAGGGATATGTTCGTCAAGAAAACGAGACAAGGCTTCTCTGTTAAACACCCCCTCTGGATTGATATGTGTTGAAACGAGATAGTCCTTCACAAAAGACGGCAGATTTCTGCCATTGAAGACATCATAATTAGCAGGGTTCTTATATACGGCAGCATGGCCGAAGATTCGTTTTATTTTTTCACCAATTCCACTCATAATTATTTTACATATCTAATATGTCGTTAATGTCTGAATTGCCACCAATACCAACTACCTTTATGGTGATCGAAACACTTTCGGTTTCGTCGGGTTTTATGTCAATGACATGTTCACCTTCAGTGATATCTTGAAGCTTGACCGTCCATTTCATTCCAACTCTTTCCATGTCATATACTTTCCCTTCATAGGTGAGCGAAACGCTTTCTGGTTGAGGAATGACAATTAGATTCACCTCTGGATTGGAAAGCATAATATCCTCTTCGGCCAACTTGATTTGGTACCTGACACTGTTGGCAATGTCCTTGTTTGACAAGAGGATAAAGGGAACCAGGACTTCTTCAGGGGTGCAACCACCATGAACCTGATGCGTTGGAACCTTGGAAAGAGATGCGTGAGTTAGAGCAACCTTGTATTTTTGTTTTTCTTCCTCATTGTTGTGAACCAAATAGTCGGGGTCTGTAAGAGCGTCGTCAGATGCCTTAATGTACCTACCTTCATGTTCAAACTTACCGTCATATTTCTTTGATGGAACTTTTCTTGACAAGCAGCTTAGGCCATGGTCAGACACAATGGCCACTGTGCATTTTTCCTTTTTACTGGATGCAAGAATATCCTGAATGATGGTCTTGATCACCTTCAATTCTTCTCTCAGAGTGTCTATATACTTATAGCCGTGAGAATCGTGGCCAAGTTGGTCAAGTTCGCCAAATTTCTTCACATCTGGATCGTCAAAGCGGTTGTGATGCGTAGAGGACGGGAGGTAAGAGCGAGTTATCTGCGAATGAACGACTTTCAAATTTGAGTTTTCAGACTCAACCAAATAAATGATATAAGACAAAAACTCAGCACCGAGACCATCAATCCAATAAACCTTATCGGGGCGGGAAGCGATGTTTTTGCGCATTTTCGCTAACACATCATGGGAGTTCTCAAACTCAAAGTACCAATTGTAAAAGTTCGATGCGGTATTGTTCTTCGTCTTGATAATGGTGGCAATTTCATCAAGATACCTGTCTTCTATCTTTGCCTGTTTATACACCTTAAGGTATTCGATGAACCATTGGCAATCTGGATTGAAATGGGAAGGTTGAACGGAGCTTAAATAGGCTTCATACTCAGGATAGATATTATGAATGGCCTCATTAAGCCTTTTGTTGTTAGGATAAAGAACAGACCAGCCCATAAGGAGTTTCTTTTCGAAATCGAACGCACCAGTACATAGTTCGATGGCAAAGTTCAAATTGTTGTGTATTTGAAATTCTTCCTTGATTCGTTCGAAAAGCCAATTTTTATCTTCAGAGGAAATAACCATATTGAACGAAGAAGCGTTTTCAAAGATGATGGCGCGCCGTTCAGCAGCATACTGAGACCTTTTGTTTACAGGAATATCGGTATAAAGAATACGAGAAGCTATCATCTGAGCCAATTGATTCTCGTCGTCGAGGTTGCTTGTGGTTTCGAAGCAAAGACTGATGTAAGGATATGATTTTGCAAAAGAGGTATGCTGAACGTATTTGCTCAACAACCATCTATTGTATTGCGAACTTGATTGCTTGTTCCACTCGCTAATGACATCTGAAGCATTGAACTGAACCTTATTGAATGAGTTGCGCACGAAATCCTCGAAATTAAAGCTGATGAGCTTGTTCTTATCGAGGTGTTGCAACATTTCTTCCCAATATACCTTTTCTTTGTCGTCATAATCAAACGGGAATTGCAACTCCAAGAATTGCGTCATGAAGGCATGAGCATTGTCTATTGGGAAAAAGGTAAAAATGTTATCCGGCTTAGAGTATTTGTATTTTGCTGAGATGGGAGCAGAAGTGCATACAATTCTTTCCTGAGGAGCTTGTTTTTTCCAAAACATAAGCCATTCGCGAAGTGAATCGAGTTGGCATTGCACTGCGCCATTGGGCAACTTGAAATCTTTATACTTTGCAACATACACCTCAACAGACTGCGCTACGGCATCGTGTCGCCAAATCGGGGCGCTCTCTTGAATGCGACCAAAATGGTTGAGAAAGTCCGAGAAGCGGTTTTGAAGGCCTATTAGAGGAATGTAGATGCGCCTCTGAGGGGTTTTGGTGTTTTCCAAAAGCATGATTTCGTTAAAAAAGCCACGAAAGTCGATGTCGTTATAAAAACGGACAAGTTCAGAAAAAGGCGTTATAAAAGTTGATGCTTTACATGCTTTGATTGCGTTTTTCAAGGTGTCTAAAGTAATCCAACAATCATCTTCACCTTCATCAATGAGGGTTTCCAGGTCAAGGTTATCGACATCGATGTTGGCCATGAACTTGGCTAATTCCTTGAATTCATTGAAATTATTCAGCATAATGAAACGGACGGCATAGCGTTTCGACAGCACATCGTGTGAATCCCTATCGCGAATAATCTCTTGGGTTAAATCTTCGAAGGAACTAAATACTAATACTTTTTCTGAAGTGTCCATGCCCTATCATTCATTGTTTGTGATTCCTAAATACTCCGATATGAATTTTGCAGTTTGGGGATACTCGTCAATAATTTCCAAAACAAAAGACTTCCACATCATTTGAGTAATTGTAGATTCTTTGACCAGTGTCTTTGCTTTCTTAATGTCATCGTCAGTAGAAGGAGAATTGACAGGAGAAATACCGGGTTGGCTTTCGGATGCCATAGTTACAGGTGGTGGTGTGATGGGTTTGATTTTGTTGATGTAGAAAGACATCACACAATTTTTAACATCCTCTTCTCTGCGGAACGCTATCTCGGATTGCAGATGTGAAAGCTCTTCTTCGAGTTCGTCCCACCATTCTTCCTTTAATTCAACATCCTTGATGTCGTTAATGAAATTGACAAAACCTTCTCGATAATTTGATGCTTTAGTCAACATCTTATAGAGATCAATCTGGTCGCTCTTTATTTCCTTTAGCAAGTCCTTGACTTTTATTAACTGATAGCTGTCTTGATTGAACAAGGCAATCATGTCCTCAATAGCCTTCCGACAACTTGGTTTCGTCTGTATTTCCTCGCAATAAAGCAAAGACCACAGTGGATATTTGGCAACTTGTTTACAAAACTCAGTGATGCACCACTTTGCATAAGTGAGGCTTTTTAGGTCGGACATGCTTACTCCTTTTACGATACCTAAATTGAACACTTCTCCCAAAATGCTAGTCAGGTTGCGCTCTTCGACCGAGCCAAAACGAAGTAGTAATTTATTGCTTTGTTCGTTTTTGCCATTATCCCAAAACTTCATCATGATTTCAATCATGTCATTTAGCTTCTCATCACCGACAGGTTGAGAAGTGCTGGGATTAAATAAGTCTTCCTTGTGTTTACGAAGGGCAAAGCCCAAAACAGCATAGTTGGCTGGATTAGGGAATAATCCATATGGAGCCTTCATCAATGGCACAAGAATATCGCTAAGACAGAATCGGTCGGAATACTTCTTTTTTGCTGCTTCGATTAGTGAATCAACTTCTTTACAAATGACAGTCAACCATGAATTTCCATTCAATGCAGCCTGAGTCAGTTCGCAGGTATCAGTTACCAAATTATTCTCACCATCTAAAAAGATGTATTTTGTTGGTTTGACATTTCCACTGAAAGTAAGCAATTCGTCACGGGTACGTTTTTGAAGCATTTGAAGGGATAATGCTTTGAAATTCTTGTTGGCAAAGTACGTCGTAGATTCCGTTTGGAGTGCTTTAACACTCTCCATACCGGCAGAGAAAACCTGCACGCTTAACTTTTTGTTAATCAAGTTAGGTATGTTGTTGAAAATTCCTTCGTTATATCTATTCCCCCTAAAATACAATGTATAAGTTCCACCGATCATCCGGTTTTTCCATTTTGCCACGTATTCCTTAGCAGTATTCTCGAATTGGGTAGCATCATCGTTATTGTAGTGGGAACGACTAACATTTGCCTGTGCAAGCGCGTCAATAAATTTGGTTTGAGAGGTTGGTGAAAGGACTTCATTAGCTATGACAAATAGCGTATTATCAAAATCCTCGGAGAATTGCTTGACGCGGTTTTCCATCATGTCGCGAGATTCGTCTGTAATAGAGATGAACACAACGACATGGAGAAAATTGGGTTTTTCTTCAGTGTATTTATTCAATTTGCTTCTCAGAACGGCTTCCTGTTCCTCACAGGAATAGAACTGAGGTTCACACTTTCTCATCAGGCGTTCGCCTACTAAAAAGATATTAGAGACTTCTTCTTTGCTAATCGCATTATAGTTCAAATAATTGACGGCGAACTTATAGTTACTTATAATTTTGTTTTTTTCTTTTGTAATCTCACCAGAGTCGTACGAGGTGACCGAAATCTTAAACTCACCAAAAATATCGCGGACAATGATTTTGGTTTCATCGAACCAAGAGAGAATATCATCCATCTTGTTTATACAACGATCCCCAGAAAAGATATATTTAAGGTTTTTATCATTAGGGGCGTACTTCTCAGGAGAGCTTTTAAACTTAATACTAAGTGCGTTGAGCAATAGTATTACCTTGAAAACGCGCGAATAGTCATCACCCATTTGATCAACTTTGCTTTGGTTTTGGATGAAGACATTGGTAAATGCTGAACAAAGCGGCTCATTAATAAACTCTGTGAAGAAGAAATCCCAAAGCCAATCAGCAGTGAGCATCATTTTTTGGTCGAAATTGGTTGGGTCGTCGATAAACTTCCTAAAACCATTTTGCTCATCATTCATAAACCTTAAGACGCTGCGGTTAGCAGAGCCCATGATATTAGAAATCCTGGAGCATAGAAATGCCGTATAAGGATGGAGAGGGAACAAGTTCTGGATGTGCTCTTTTTCTTCCATGCCATAGCTATCGCAGAGGTAGTCGTATACCTGGCTATCAATATCCTGTTTAGTCCATAAAGCTTTCATTGAGAAGTTGAACGAATCATTGATAGTGAATGTGTGACGCAGAATTAAATAGGTAGACACTTCGTCCATCTGATAATCAACACTATCGTAGCGATCGCTCATCTTGCTTATGTCTTTGCCTTTGGCATCAAGACCAGACGTTTCTGTGCGGTGGGAAATGAGATAAAGAAACACGTTGTTGTTTTGAGACTTTTCGGCAATGTTTTGAAGCACATTTATTCGGTCACTCTTAAGCGTGTCCATCACACTAGTAAACTCATCCCAGAAAATAATCAAACCATTTGCGATGCCAGCATCCTCAAGAGCTTTTTCCACTTCGACAAGCCAGTCGCTAATACTATCACTTGTCAGATAGGTTTTATCGGCGGCAAGTGCTTCCTCTAAATGCATAAATACATCGATGTCATTTGCTTTAAGTTTTGCAATAAGCTTTTCGTAACTTCTGACTTCAGTATGCAATTCATCGTTTTTCTCCAACAATTCGGGAATGCGGGATCGGTGTCCTTCCACCCAACTGATGGCTTCGTCGAAGTCGGAGCGGACAACCAGGTCTTTATATCCGGCTTCACGAATCGCTTTCTTTGTCTCACGTTGGATGGAAAGAGAAAAGCGTGGGATATTATATGCACCCTCGACACCTTTCAAAACCACAGGGAAAAATCGTTTTTGCTTACGAATAGCCCTGAGCTGAGCTTGAACAGCATCATTGGGGATGTTTTGAACATAGGACTCTATTTCATCAACAGGGTCGCAGAGAAGATGCCTGATGACGCTGCTTGCATGGCTCTTTCCTGTTCCGAAGGTGCCTCGGACCCACATTGAGCGGCGCTTGCTGATTTCGTTAGAAGTGATGGCTATGAGGCTTCGTTGCAGCAAGTCGCAAAACTGAAATGTGGGAATGAAAGTGCGCCACATGTTTGGCATTTCATCCGTCATATCATAGACGGGCAGGAAATCCTGCATTTTTATAAAGTCGGAGTATTTTGTAGCCATAGTACAATAGTATTAAAGCATCAAATTAAGAATATCAATTGATTTAAGGTCATCGCGGAGGATAATGTTGTCCAAGCCCATATTAAGTTCGACGCGAAGGACGTGGTTGCTTTCTTCTTGGATAGATAAAAGCAGACGTTCAAGCGTGTCTTTGTCGATTCCGAATTGACGGTAGATGCCTTCCGTCTGGTTGTCATCATAGAACTCAGAAACGTTGAGAGAGCATCGATTGTGGCGTTCGGCATAACGGAAAAGCGAATATGCCACAGCCACAAGGGAAATATCATTGTGTGGTTTACGACGAAATACGGGTTTGTTGTTTTCTTTGGTTATCACCCCTATTGACAACTTATTGCCAAGAGGCGATGACACGAAGGTATTTTGAAGAGCACCAAGAGCATTTTTGCGAACAGAACTGCTGTACATATCTAACGAAGACTCCATCAGTAGTTCTATTTCAGATTTTGTGTATTGTCTGTTATAACCTATATTACAAGCATACCATGAGCATATTTCAGAATTACACGTTAGGTTGATCCAAATGATTTCCCAAATAACATCTGCTTTTAGCGCGTATTCTTTAGCAAACAATTGCCCGATTTCAGTTATATCCTTGGAATTTGATTTTAGAATGTCAGAATCACGCATCCAATTCAAGAATGGATTCATCTGGTTTTCCTTATTTATTCCATGGTCGTCGTTTTCAAAGAAAGAATCAACGTGTTCCAAATAGAAGTGTAGCCATTTTTCTCTAAAACCGAAATTATTGTAGCGATTAATTGTAGTTTTCTTGTCTTTTTGTGCTGTCAGTTTTATCCCTTCCGATTGTCTAAGAGAGCTGGCGGTGATACACCCATCTTCTTTGAAATCCAAACATCTGCGACATTTGATACATTTATTTTTATCTATTTTTACAATAGGTACAACCGACAATGCTCCTGTAGGGCATTCCACTTCACAGAGTTCACAATGCACACAGAATGTTGATTTGTTAAGCACTCTCCTTAGGTGACTAACAAAAAATGGATTCCCGCCAACGTTTAATGCTTCAACCAAAACGGTACTATTACTTTCATCAAAAGTCAATCGCATTAAAACAATCTCTTCGTTGTATTTCAATTGACCAATAAGCACCGACCCTTTATCATCCCAAGAGACTTCACCAAGGACTTTAAGCCATTCTAATATATTCTCTTTCGGGCAAGTTACTAGTGCCTTGAAATCTGCTGCCTGGATATCGCTTATGACTGTAACTTTAGATTCGGTTTCAAAACCTTTTCCGCCAGCGCGTATTTTCCAATTTCCACTTTTAATATAGTTTTCCACATCTTTAACACCACCTTTTTTTACCATTTCTCTAATTTTGTCAATAAACGGTTTTGTGGTTTCAGGAAATATATGGTTGCATAGATAATCGTTCCAATCAGACCCAAATGGACAAATGACACAGCCCACTCTTCCAAGACCATTTCTATAAGCGGGATTTATTGGTAATTTATTGAAGATAAGATACAGCCATACTTCGGTTGCGTTCCATTCAAGAATGGGACTTACGTTGATTACATTTGCGTGTTTGGCGTCTTTTGCAACTTTTTGATAGGTTGACCTTTTTAAACTTTCTTCCGAACGCGTACCAATAAATGAAAGCACATGAGGCTGACGTCCCAGCCCCGATTTCTCTTTGAGAAGCTTATAGAGTGGCGCGGTTTTCATAACTCCACAACACCAACGGTGGACATTACTAGGAGAACCCATTAAGTCCCAATAATTCAACACTTCTTCATGATTCTTTGCAAAAAAAAACTTGATATTTGGATGCTTCTCAACATAGAATTGTTCGACCTTGGTGTACAAATCAAGAGAGGTGGGTAATTCATAACCAGTATCTGAGTAGACCACAATAATATCTTCGCTAGGAATAACACGGGTTACTAAGTCAAGAACAACCTGAGAATCTTTGCCCCCAGAAAAAGAAGAAACAAACATTTCGATTTTGCTGTTAAGAATTGGAGCCTTCCCTAATTCTTCAGCCTTGCTCAAAGGCATAACATCGAAGCTGTCGCAGTCTTCTTTTACTACCACATGCTCTTCTTTGGTGGTTTTCTCGAGATTACTGGCGAGTCGTTGGAAATCAATGTCAGGGTTCTTTTGTGAAACCTCACGGATATTCTTATAACGACGGTAGGTTTGGTTGATGAAGTCCATAGCCTCATGCTCAATGATGAACATGGTGTCTTCGTTTTTTAAGCGAAGACGTTCAAGGTCGATAGGCTTCAAAACCAATGATTCAAAACCAGGTTGCTGCGAAATCGTTGGTGCGTCAAATATATTGCCGCCCTTTACTTCGAGGACAAAGTCACCTTTGTAGAAATAGCGACGGTCGCAAGCCCATAAAAGAGGTTCCTCTACATGAGGATATATCCAGCCCATTTTATTGAGACCAAGCAGGTCGAGTTCCTCCCAAAATACCGGGCGTGGAGAAACATTGATTGCTTGTCCTTTCGCCGACATTGTGAGACGAACTCCATTATATTCAGGATCCCAAATTACTTTGAACATCCATTTCAAGTATTTAGGCGGTTCTGGCCCCTTAACCATAAAACACGAAAAAAGACGTGGAGCCAGTTCTGTCACCCGTTCCACGGCTTGAAGGCTCTCGCATTGCCCTGTTCGTAGAAACGAGCAACGCTGAAAACCCCACGCCGAATGAATATATGCTATGATATAGACATTCCACTGGGGCGTTCCCGTTGCCTAGTTTTTAACGAACAGTCTGAATTTGCGAGATTCTCAAGCCGCCAAAACCAAAGCGTCCAGAAAACGCCTTTTGTCAATAATTTCTTCCACTTCTACGAAGTGGAGAATGCAAAGTTACAATAAATTCCCAAATAAACAACACTTTTTTGAAACCCTGGTTCAAGTGATGTTGTTGCTATATTGAAAATGTTAATTTTTTTATAACAAATTAATATAATGTAGACTATATTTTTAAAAAGTTTTGATTAACTTTGCAGGTGAAGTTTTAAAAATAATCAGACCATGGAAACATTACCCGAGAAAAATGAAGGAATACCGACAGGACCAAACCCAGACATAGAAAGCAAAATCTATTTCATCAGAAATCAACAAGTGATGCTTGACCGGGACTTGGCTGAACTTTATGGGGTGGAAACCAAGGCTCTGAATCAAGCTGTAAAACGTAATAAAAAGAGATTCCCCAATCATTTCGCTTTTCAGCTAACAAAACAAGAAGAGATTGAGATTGAGACGCTTAGTAACTTGAAGTCACAAATTGTGACTTCAAGTTGGGGAGGTAGACGAAAACCCGCAAACGCTTTTACGGAGCCTGGCGTCGCCATGTTGTCGAATGTATTACATAGCAAATCAGCCGAGGAGGTTAGCGTAAAAATCATCGAAGCGTTCGTTTCTATGAGACGCTTTATGATAACTAACGCTAAAGTATTTGTGGAACTAGAAACTATCAAAAGACATCTTATGGAAACCGACCTTCACCAATTGGAGAGCGACAAGAAGATCGAACATCTCCTCTCCATCATGGACCGGTACCGACTAGAAGAAAAACAAGGTATCTTCTTCCAAGGACAAATATTCGATGCCTATGCCAAGTTTGAGTCATTCATTAAAGGGGCCCAACAAGAAATCATATTGATTGACCAATATGTCGACTTTAGCGTTTTGGAGCGGCTGGCCAAGAAACATAGCGGAGTCAACGTGACGATTATCACCAACCCCAGAACCCCGCTAACCACGCAAGACGTCCAGCATTTCAACGCCCAATACCCAACGCTGACGATTCAGCACTCCTCCTCTATTCATGACCGATTCCTCATCATCGACCACACCACCCTCTATCATATTGGAGCCTCACTTAAAGACTTGGGAAAGAAGTGCTTCGCTTTCGAAATCATGGAAGATGCCGCCAGACTCATACCTTTGATTCTGTCCAATAGTTGAGAATAAACGGCCATCAAAAAACCCCTCAAAATGAGGGGTTATTCTGTTATCACGGGGGGAACATGCCGAGGCCCGCCCCTTACGTCTTGATAGTTCACTGGTTTTTCAATCCGTTGCCGCGACCAACTGATTGCAAAAATACAATAAAATTCATTCACCGCAATATTATTATTGAAAAAAAACAACATCATGAGCCATCTAACAACCTTGATTTCGTGTAATTATTCAACAACTCAAAGCCAACCTTCAATACTTAATTCCTTGGTTTTTATCATAATCGGCACTTTTATTTCCTTGGATTTTGTCATTATTTTTCATTTTATTTCCTTGGAAAATGTCAAATATCTTATATTTGCACTCAAAATCACAAGACTCTTTCATCATGTACTATCCCAGATTCATCGACAGTTATCTCTCCGAATGGGCCTCACGCACCTCACATAAACCTCTGTTGCTTCGTGGTGCCCGGCAGGTCGGCAAATCTACCGCCGTTCGCCATTTGGCTAAAAGCTTCGAAAGCTTTGTCGAGATCAATTTTGAGAAACAGGCCTCCTACATCCCGCTGTTCCAAGTGAAGGACATCGATGTCGTCAAAATAGTCTCACAAATCTCGGCAATGGCCGGCAAACGCATCGAACCAGGCAAGACTTTGCTCTTCCTGGACGAGGTGCAGGCTTGTCCCGAAGCCATCATGTCACTGTGGTTCTTCAAGGAAGACCTACCAGACCTGCATGTGGTGGCCGCAGGTTCCCTTCTGGAGTTTGTGCTTGAGGATCTGTCTTCTTTCGGCGTGGGCCGCATCCATTCGATGTTCATGTTCCCGATGACCTTCGACGAGTTCCTTATCGCCAATGGTGAGCAACTGCTGATGGATGCCCGCAACAACGCCTCATCGTCCCAGCCACTCCCACAGCCTCTCTACGAGAAACTAGTGGGCCTCACACGAACCTTCATGCTCGTTGGCGGCATGCCCGAAGCGGTGGCAAAATGGGTGGAGACGCACGACTATCTGGCGTGTCAGGAGGTGCAGGACGACATCGTGGTAACCTACGAGGACGACTTCCCGAAATACCGTAAGAAAATCGACCCCATACTGCTTCGCAACACCATGCGGAGTGTCGCCGTGCAAGCCACGAAGAAGTTCGTCTATTCCGCCGTAGAGGGCAACTACAAAGCCGCCGAGGTGAAAAAAGCGCTCGATATGCTCGCCAAGGCTGGGATAGTGATACCCGTGACACACAGCGACGGCAACGGCCTCCCCCTGGGCAGCGAAGCCGACAAGTCGTACCAGAAGATGCTGTTGCTGGATACTGGCCTGATGATGCGATTGCTGAACATGACCACTGGCGATATCTCCGAACTCACCGAGCAGGTCCTCACCAGCAGCATCACCGACTTGGTCAACAAAGGACCGATGGCCGAGATGCTGTCCGGATTGGAGCTGCTGCACTACCGCACACCAAATATCCGCCACGAAATGTATTATTGGCAACGTCAGGCCAAGAACTCGCAGGCCGAAGTTGACTACCTCTCGAGCTACCGGCAAACGGTGCTTCCTATTGAAGTAAAGGCCGAAACACGAGGCGGCATGAAGAGCCTATGGATGTTCATGCGAGAGAAGAAGCTTTCAAACGCGATCCGTTGTTCGTTGGAAAACCTTGGCGCCTTCGACTACCAAGACCCTGAAGATGCCGGAACCATCCGTCATGTCCAGATCTGCCCACTTTATAACATCTCCCAGATGGACAGGATACTTCAAACTTTCGCATGGTAAACCACCCCGCACTATCTTTGGGCGCGTCCCCCGTCGGCGCTGTTCACTTCTCATTCGTCCTTGATCACCACCACACCAGGGGCTCATATTATTACTTTTGATTCGATTGCTCTTTACACTGACAAAGATAGGAAAAAAATGGTAACTTTGCAGCCAATCATGCACATCCTATCTAAATCGACATACATCAAAGGCCTTCAATGTGAGAAGGCGTTGTACCTCACCAAGAAACATCCTTATCTGCGCGACAGGCTCAGCATCGAACAACGGGCCAAGTTCCAACGCGGAACCGACGTGGGCATACTGGCACACCAGTATTTCCCGGGAGGCGTCAACATGGCACCCAACTCGCCTTCGCAGTTTCCAAAGAAGGTGGTGGAGACCATGCAAAACCTCAACAACCCCGCCGTCAACGTGATGTACGAAGCGGTGTTCCAACACAACGACACCCTCGTGATGGTCGACCTGCTGGTGCGCGACGGCGACCAGTGGCGGGCCATCGAGGTGAAGAGCTCGCTCAGGCTCAGCCAGACCTACTACAACGACGCGGCCCTGCAATACTACGTGCTCAACGGCTGCGGCGTGCCCCTCTCCGACTTCATGCTGATGCACCTCGACGGCGACTACGTCAAAGAAGGGCCCATCGACGTGAAGAGGCTGTTCAAGCTGGTGTCGGTCATCGACTTCGCCAAGGAGCAGGAGCCCGTCATCGCCGCCAACGTGGATCGTCTGAAAAACGTGGTCGCCCTCCCCCACGCCCCTCAAGTGGCCGTGGGTCCGCACTGCCGTGAGCCATACCCTTGTGATTTCTTCGGCCACTGCTGGAAGAACATCCCGCAGGAAAACCCCGATATCCCTTTCACCATCGACTACAAGGCGCTGTTTGCCCAAGCCCCTCAACCCCGACCGCGCAACATCGCTGTTCTGAGCCTCTTGCACCACTACCCCGCCGTTCCCGAACTCGACGGCACCCGACCCTACCAGGAGATGCTCCTCGCCTTCGTCCTCAGCGGCGACCAAGAACCCGACGGCCACACCTTTTGGAATTGCATCGACGACCATAGCCGATGGCACGTAGGACCCGAACTGCTTGAAACACTTATGTCAAGGTATGATCTGGTGGTCACTTTCTCTCCTTCTCCGGTCCATAGTTTAAAAATTTTTAACCTATACGAAGTACTCCAAAACGCCCAAATGTTTCATCCCCTCCTGAAAAAAGGAATGAGTTTACAACACACCTTCGAGGCAGTGTTTCACGGGGCTAAACTCTTTGAACACAGCAGGATAATTGTTGAAGCCCTTGCACAGGATTTGACAAGTTATGAACAAGTGAAAGAAGATTTAATTGCTGAAAACGAAGCGATTAAGGATATTTATCAACATTTTTTCAAATAAACCCCTGTTCATAACTTCCGACATTTTTCCCCTTTCGTTACAGGGATTATGTTGTACTTTTGTAATGCGAAAAGCAAACGAGTTTTTCACCTTTTTTACGAGATACATACCATGCCTAACGATACCACTGTCACTAGACCGTTCTCCAATAATATGCAACGGAGAAGCCAATCCACTCCCGAACAGCTTTTGGCTAGCCAGGGCCGGATACCACCCCAAGCCGTCGACTTGGAGGAGGTGGTTTTGGGTGCCTTGATGCTCGAGAAGGAAGCCGTCAACGAGGTGATTGACATCCTCACTCCCGAAGCGTTTTACAAGGAGGCCCACCAAAAGATCTTCAAGGCCATCAAGGACCTGTTCGGCAAGTCGGAGCCCATCGATATCCTCACCGTCACCAACGAGCTGAAGCAGAACGGCGAGCTGGAGGAGGTAGGTGGCGCCTATTACATCTCGAAGCTCACCAACCGAGTGGTCTCCGCAGCCAACATCGAGTATCACGCGCGTATCATCATGCAGAAGCATATCCAGCGCGAACTCATCGTGATCTCGTCACAGACCATCAGCAAGGCCTTTGAGGACACCACCGACGTGTTTGACCTGCTCGACGAGGCTGAGAACAGCCTCTTCCAGGTGAGCGAGAACAACCTGCGCCGCAGCTACAGCTCCATGCAGGACTTGGTGGGCAAGGCCATCACCGAGATACAGAACGCCAAGAACAGCGACCAGAAGCTGCGCGGCGTGCCCTCGGGCTACACCGAGCTCGACCGCATCACGCAAGGCTGGCAGAAGTCGGACCTCATCATCCTTGCCGCACGTCCCTCGATGGGTAAGACCGCTTTCGCCCTCAACTTGGCGCGCAACGCCGCCGTCGACTTCCATCGTCCGATAGCCTTCTTCTCCCTTGAGATGTCGTCGGTGCAGCTGGTCACCCGTCTGATCTCCACCGAGACCTCGCTCACTGCCGACAAGCTCCGTTCGGGCGATCTGGCCGAGCACGAGTGGCAGCAGCTCAACACCAAGGTGACGCCCCTCGTCGACGCCCCGATCTATATCGACGACACCCCGCAGCTCTCCGTGTTCGAGCTCCGCGCCAAATGCCGCCGTCTGAAGCAGCAGCACGACATCCAGATGGTGTTCATCGACTACCTGCAGCTGATGACCGCCAAGACCGAACGTGGCGGCAACCGTGAGCAGGAGATCTCTACGATCTCCCGTTCGCTGAAAGCCCTCGCCAAGGAGCTGGAGATCCCCGTCCTGGCGCTGTCACAGCTGAGCCGTAACGTAGAGACCCGCCCCGGATCGAAGAAGCCCATCCTCTCCGACCTTCGTGAGTCGGGCGCCATCGAGCAAGACGCCGATATGGTGATGTTCATCTACCGTCCCGAATATTACAAAAACGAGCAGGAAAACCCCGACCTGCCGCAAGGTTTCACCGTGATCGACATCGCCAAGCACCGTAACGGCAAGCTGGGTGAGGTCAACCTGAAGTTCGTGGGCCAATACGCCCGCTTCGAGGAGTTCGGCCAAGAGCGCCTCGTCTCCGCCGAAGACATCACCCTGGGACCCAACCCCAACTTCAACAGCACCCGCATCGTGAGTTCACGCATGAACGAAGATGAAGACACCTTCGGAGCTCGGCCAGGAGGGATAAGTGATGATTATCAACCATTTTAATGATAAAAGATAAGAGATAAAAGATAAAAGTTCGGGGTTTCCGAAAAAATTCCTATCTTTGCAGCCCCTAAGATAGGAATTTTATATTTATTTAATTGAAATACAATCTTTTATGAAGAAATTAGCTGTTATCGCTTTCGGTGGAAACGCCCTTTTAAGAGGCGGACAGAGAGGAACTTACCGCGAACAGATGGAAAACGTGACAGAGACCTGCAAGTCGCTGCTCCCCTTCCTGAAAAATGATTACAACCTGGTCATCGGCCACGGCAACGGTCCCCAAGTGGGCAACGTGATGCTACAGAACGAGGCTGGCAACCAGGTGTTCAACGTGCCGGACATGCCCATCGACTTCTGCGTCGCCGAGACTCAGGGATTGATTGGCTTCATGATCGAGATGGGTCTTGACAAGGTGTTTGCCAAGGAAGGCATGCGCCGCAACGTGGTTACCCTGGTGACCCAGGTCGTTGTCGACAAGGACGACCCGATGTTCCAGAACCCCACCAAGCCCGTGGGTCCCTACTACACCAAAGAGCAGGCTGAGAAATACGCTGCCGAGACTGGCGCCGTATACAAGGAAGACCCGAAAGGTCGCGGCTGGCGCAAAGTGGTGGCTTCACCCAAACCCATAGGAATCCAGAACATCGACATCGTCAAGCGTCTCGCCAACGAGGGCAACATCGTGATCACCGTGGGTGGTGGCGGTATCCCCGTCATCGAGAAGAAAGGCTGCCTCTGTGGCGTCGAAGCCGTCATCGACAAGGACCTCGCCTCGGCCATGACCGCCATCCAGATCCATGCCGACGAGTTCTACATCCTCACCGACGTGCCGAAGGTGTTCATCAACTTCCGCAAGGAGAACGAACAAGCCCTGAACACCATCACCGTGGCCGAAGCCAAGAAACACCTCGCCGACGGTCAGTTCACCGAAGGCAGCATGGCTCCGAAGGTTCGCGCCGCCATCCTCTTCGTGGAGGCTACCGGCCATCAGGCCATCATCACCGAGGCCACCAGCCTCACCGACCCCGAATGCGGCACCCGTATCATCCCGTAAAACAATATAAGCCATGAAAAAAGGTTTGTTAATCACCGCCCTGAGCCTCATGATAGGCCTGGGCTTCACCGCCTGCAACGGCAAAGCCACACTCACCGGCACCTGGATCGACCCCGGTGATGAAAACAGCGTGTATGGCGACACCGGCTTCTCCTTGGAGAAAGACGGCACCGCCACCTCCATCAACACCGGTTACGTGGAATACACCTCCTGGGAACACATCGGTGACCAGCTGATCCTCCATGGAAACTACAACGGCACCAACCCCCACACCTTCGCCGACACCATGTGGATCGACGAACTCACCGAAGACCATCTGGTGCTGAAAGACATGGGAAACTATTCAGTTACCTACCAGAGGAAAACGGAAAACTGAGAAACGGAGAACGGAGAACGAAAAACGGAAAACTTACTTTAAGGGTTAAAGGTTAAGGCTGATATTCATCTTCCCTACCTTTAACCCTTAACTTTTATCTTTTAACTTTTAACTTTTATCTCTTATCTTTTAACTTCACTCTCCCAACTTCCCCTGCCCACAGTATGACCGACGTGCCCAGGATGATTCGGAGCCAGTCGACGATGGGCAACGGCGTCACTTCGAACATCTCACCGCCGAAGCTGACGATGAGGATCTGGCCGATGAAGATGATGGCCAAGGTCAAGATGAAGCCTTGGGCGGAGCCTTTGGTGAACAGGCCCTTCAAGGCCGACTGACCGGTCATGAAGGCCTTGGCGTTGAAGATGTTCCAGAACTGCATGAACACGAAGATGGTAAAGAAGACCGTCAGCTCATAAGGGGTGATGCCAGTGGCATGGTCGAACATGAAGTAATACCTGAAGAAATCCCCAAGCGAGAACTCCGAAAGCGACTGGAGGTCGACGTGCTTGAAGTATTGGAAGAAGCCGAACAGCACCACCACGAAAGCCAGACCCACGCCCATGATGCGATGGAGCATCGGCTTGTTGATGATATAAGCCTTGCGGTTACGGGGCTTCTCGTGCATCACGTTCTTGTCGGGTGGCAGTGAGGCCAAGGCCAGTGCCGCGAGGGTGTCCATGATGAGATTCACCCACAGCATCTGGGTGACGGTCAGGGGCGACTCGGTGCCGAGGATGGATCCGATCAGCACGATGAGGCATGCTGCCACGTTGATGGTCATCTGGAACAAGATGAAACGCTGGATGTTATGGTACAGCGAGCGTCCCCAGGTGACGGCGCGGGCGATGCTTTGGAACGAGTTGTCGAGGATGGTGATGTCGCTGGCTTCCTTGGCCACGCTGGTGCCATCGCCCATCGAGAGGCCTATCTGGGCTGCATTCAAGGCAGGCGCGTCGTTGGTGCCGTCGCCGGTCACCGCCACCACCTCGCCTTTCTGTTGCAAGAGCTTCACAAGGCGTTCCTTGTCCATGGGCCGTGCCCGCGACATGATCTTGATGTCACCCACTCGTCCGAGCAGATCCTCGTCGCTCATGTGGCCGAACTCCTTTCCCGTGATCATGTTCACCTCTTCGGTGTCTTCTTCGGTCCACAGACCTATCTGACGACCAATCTCCTTGGCGGTGGCCGAGGTGTCGCCTGTGACGATCTTCACCTTGATGCCGGCTGAGAGACAGTCTTGGATGGCTGCGGGCACATCTTCACGCACCGGATCGGCGATGGCCACGGTACCCAGATAGCAGAGGTCGAAGACAGCAAGTTTCTCACCGTCGAACATGGCTTCAACCTCGTTCTTTTTAAGATAGCGATAGGCAAAGCCCAGGGTGCGCATTGCCTGACTCTGGCATTTGAGCAGATGTTGCTCCACAGACTCCAGATGCGATTCCATGGGGGTCTCCCCTTCTTCCATTCGGATCTTGGAGCAGTGTTTCAGCACTATCTCAGGGGCGCCTTTCACGTAGAGCAGCACGACCTCCGGGTCGTCGGTACCGACCACGGTAGCCATGAACTTGTATTTCGTGGAAAAGGGCATCTGTTTGACGATGCGCGTATGGTCGCGGTAGCTGATGTAGTCGATATTCTGTTTGAAGAGCCACGACAGCAAGGCGGCTTCGGTGGGGTTGCCCACGGCCTTGGCTTCTTTCTTGTCGGTGAAGTCGAGAAATGCCGTCGAGTTCATGGCGATACCCTCTTTAATTAATAAGGAAGTCTGCGACTCGTCGAGGTGGCTGTCGTGCAGTCCATAGATCTTGAACTCGTTCACGCTCATGCGGTTCTGCGTGAGGGTGCCGGTCTTGTCCGTACAGATCACCGTGGAAGCGCCCATGGTCTCGCAGGCGTGCATCTTACGCACCAGGTTGTTGGTTTCCAGCATGCGGTGCATGCTTAGTGCGAGGCTGAGGGTGATGCTCATCGGGAGGCCTTCGGGGACGGCGACCACGATCAAGGTGATGGCGATCATGATGGTGTTGAGCACATATCGCAGGAAGTCGAGCCACTCGAAGGGTGTCCCGTCGCCTGTGACGAAGTACATCAGGACACGGAACCCGATGATGAGTCCCGCGATGATGTAGCTCGCCACCGTGATGGTATGACCGAGACGGTCGAGTTGTTCGTTAAGCGGCGTCTTCACCTTGTTGTCGATCTGCGCTCCGCTATATACCTTACCCCATTCGGTGGCGTCGCCGACGCGTTCCGCCACGAAGATGCCGTTGCCGTCGATGACGGTGCAGCCACGGCAGACGTAGTTGGAAGGATAGGTGGCCTCATGGTCGAACTCCTCTTCCCTCACCGTCTTACGTGCCATCGGCTCGCCTGTCAGGGTTGATTCATTAATCTGCAATGATATCGCCTCGAACAAGGTGCCGTCGGCAGGGATCTCGTCGCCGGGGTTGATGAACACCACATCGCCCACCACCACGTCTTTGCGCTCGATCTGGGTGATGAGTCCGTCGCGGAGCACAGTCACCTTCTCCTCGTCCTTGGCTTGGTTGAGGATGTCGAATTTTTTGTTGGCGCTCAGTTCGAAGAGGAATCCCACCGTGGTGGCCAGCATGACGGCGATGAAGATTCCGAGAGGTTCCAGCAGCACGCTCCGGCCTGCCACGCCCATGAAGTATTGGTACAGCGACACCGCCACCGACAGGGCCAGGGCGATGAGCAGGATGCGTATGATGGGGTCTTTGAATTTTTCAAGAAACTGTTTCCACACCGGCTCTTTCTCTGGAGGTGTGAGGGTGTTGGAACCGTGTTCCGCACGACTTCTCTCCACTTGCTCAGCGGTGAGGCCTTTCCGATATTCCCTTTCCATGGTTGCTTGTTTTTATCATTTTTTTAACTTTGCAAAATTATAAAGACAACCATTACGAGTCCGAGAGTTGCAACGTTGCAACCCTATTTTTTCGACTGTTATGACCTTCAAGGAAAACGCTAAAACCGCCATTGCCAAGGTGTTATCCGACCTCATCCAGAGCGACGGCATCGTCAATCAGGGTGAGATCCGATATCTTCGCGAGGCTTTTGCGTCGATGAGGATCGAGGACAGCCACCTGAAGAAGTCGGTCGGCATGACCCTCGCCGAGGCGGTCACGATTCTCAAGGCCTGCGGTCCTGCCGAGAAGCAGGCCATCCGCAAGCATATCGAGCGTCTCTCGGGTGCTGACGGCAACGTGGACCCCAGTGAGACGCTTCTCATTGCAGCCTTGACCTTATCCATTGGAGCGGTGAGTGAGGAAGTCCCTTCGTTGAAGGCCGACCTCATCTCCATACCCGGGCTGAGTTTCGACACGCGCGACACCGTATTATATGTGGAGTCGGAAGTCGACCGCAAGACCAACCGCTCCATCGTTAAGGAATACGACGGGCTCTGCCAGCTCCTCGAGCAGCGAGGCTTGAAGTTCTTTTACCTTCCTGCCTTCATGAAGTCGTTGAAAGGTAACACACGCACCTTGAAGCAGACCTTGCGTTATCTGGAGCCTTTGCTCTCCGACGAGCAGATGCAGCTCATCGTAAACGACATGAGGCGCATCGACACCCCGATGTTGTCGAAGGAGATCTTTCTCAACTATTTGAATTCGAGAGGTTTCAACTTAGACCACCCGTCTTTTTTGTTCAAGATCGAGAACCAGAAGGCCGGTCACTGTCAGGATTTCCTGCTCTTGCATGTCGATGCTACGAGTCCGTTAAAGACGTTGCTGGAGTTCTTCGCTTACAACGACAAGTTGTTGCTTTTGCCTGAGGCTGAGCCTGTTGAGGACCAGTTGGAGTACACCGGCTTGCACAAGATTGTGATCGACACCATCCTCAAGTACCACAGTGCTGATGGGTTAAGTCGGTTGCTCATCGACGAGAGGGGGCGTTTGTTCTTGCTTGACAGGAACCGTGCTGAGATCAAGATGCAGTCGCTGGCACGGGCGTTATACATACTCTATCTCCGCCACGAAGAGGGCATTGCCCTCACTGAGCTGTGCGACCATCGCAACGAGCTGTTAGCCATTTATTCCACGGTGTCCGACTTCACCAACGCCGAGCGTTTGGCTGGCACTGTCGACAACCTCGTCAATTTTGTGGGGAGCACGATTAATCCTCTGCTGTCGCGTATCAGGCGGGCTTTCACCGCTTTGTTGGGCGATCAGGCCAAGGACTATCTCATTGAAGGGGATGTCCGTGACCGGAAGAAGATCAACCTGTCACGGACTTTGGTGATTGACAACTTGCGTTAGGCCTGTTGGTTGCCGAGGAGGAAGGTGACGTCGGTGTTAGGTTCGATTTCGACGGCTTCCTTACCATATTGCATCACGATCATTTTCTTGCCGCCTTTGAGCATCATCTTGCCGTCGGTGACCCACAGTGAGGTAGCCTCACGGAGTCCGACCACCACCATCTGTTGGTTGACGGCGAGGTATTCGTTGATACGGTCTTGGCGTGTCTCTCCCCCGTGTTTGATCATCTTGTCGATTTCCGGATGCGGGTCGAGGTAATGCGGGTTGATTTGGAACGGCACCAGGTTAAGGGTCTTGAACGAGGCCGGTTGCACGATAGGCATGTCGTTGGTGGTGCAGAGTGTCGGGCAGGCCACGTTGCTTCCGGCGCTCCATCCGATGTAGGGTGTGCCGGCGAGGGCGCGTTCGCGGATGGCGTCCATGAGGCCGTATTTATGCATTTCGGCGACCAGGTGGAAGGTGTTGCCTCCGCCCACCACGATGAGGTCGGCTTCACGGACGGCTTTCACTTTGTCGTCGTAGTGGTGTACTGAGGTGAAGTTATTGAATCCGAATTTCTCGAAGAACACTTTCTGGACGCGGGCTTCGTAGGCGTCGTAGCTATCGGGATAGGCCTTTCCGGCGATGTTGACGCCGGCGAAGGGCACGAAGACGATGCGGCTGTCCTTGTTAAGGTTGTTTTGCAGGCAGAAGAATTCGATTTGGTTGCATGCCCAGGCGAGGTAGGTCTCCCCGAAGTTGGTGGAGTTGCTGATCAATAAGAGTCTCATAACAATATTTTTTTATTCATTAATCTTATAATAGGTGGTCGTTTCGGTGTCATCGATACGTTCGATGCGTTTGTTGTCGACGTAGGTATAGGTGGTGATGGTGTTCGGCCAGTCTTCGCCGAAGCTCAGTATTTTCTTGGTGAGGCGTCCTTCGGTGTCGTATTCATACGATTCCTTGTAGCTGAATTGGATATCAATGTCTTCCGGGTCGATCAGGTCGGTGGCGTATGACACTATTTCGACGAGTCGGTATCCTGTCGGGGTAGCTTCATAGCGTTTACGGGTGTAGGATGTCATGGGTATTTCCGATTCCTCTTCATACTGTTCCATTTGGTCTTCTTCGATGTCTTCCCAGAATATTTCTTCGACAAATTCTTGGGTGAGGGTGTCGTAGCGGCATTCGTCGTCGAGGAAATAGGTGATTTGTTTGATATAGTAGAAGCTTGGGGCTCCGTCGATGGTTTCGTTGCCTTCGCCTATTCTCACTTTACCGTTGTATTCAAAGGTAAGTCCATGGTAGTGGTCGGAGCCTGAGTTGATCCATGTCTCGGTGGCGGCCAGGCGGTTATCGAGGTCAAAGTAATCAGTGGTAGAGCCTTCGAGGTTGTCTTCGCTAGGCAGGTCTTCTTTGATGATGTTCCTACCCTCTTCCCATTCTTGGTAGGTCCATTTCGAGATGGTGTCGCCATCTTGGTCGACCTCATAGAGGGGGCTATCCCAGTCGACGTTCAGTTTGTTTTCTTTAGGATTGTTGTTGCAGGCGGTCAGCATGAGTGCGAAGGCTGCGATGAAAAGTGGAAAAGAGTGTTTCATGGCTTTGCTATTCTTGTTGGAATGCAAAGATATGAAAAAAACGAGAAAAGAAAGAAAATCATGCTGCTGGCATCATGGTTTCGCAGCGGTCGATAATCTTATTAGCGACTTCGAAGCCTGAATCACATAGGGCTTTGGTAGGAATTCCGTCGTAATTCATATAGAGGTGGATGGTTTCATAGCCCATGTTAAGCCAATAAAGCAGTTTTTTGTCACGTTTTGCGACGGCTTCCTGATAAGCTTCGATATGGACTCTGGTGCGGCGGTCTTCTCTGACGTGAAACACTCCATCCAGTGCCATAAGCACGCCGAGCCAAAGGTAGTTTCCGGCGGCGCGGACATATTTTTCATCTTCATATTGGAAACCCTCGTCATCGAGTTTTCCCCGTTCTTCAAGAATCTCCCGGGCATTATCAACATACCGTCTAGCCTCTTTGATAGGTTCTCTTTTTCTCATTGGGGTAAGTGGTTTGGTCCGGCTAAGGTAAGTCTTTTTTTTCATCGTTAGAGTGTTTTCATTGTTTTCGCCGTTTTGAATGGCTGGGTTATGTCCGTTTTTACATATTACGCTGCAAAGATATGGAATTATTTTTAAACAGCACAAGAATTTTTTTGATTTATTTTTAATATTTTATTAAATTTAAATCCATATTACAAATAATGAATTAGTTATAATTCTAATTAATTCAAATATTCAGAACATTCCTATAACGACTTACTCTGAAAAAGATTGACATGCACCCTTCTATAAAAATCATGCTGCTGGCATCATGGTTTCGCAGCGGTCGATAATCTTATTGGCGACTTCGAAGCCTGAATCGCATAGAGCTTTGGCAGGAATTCCGTCGTAATTCATATAGAGGTGGATGGTTTCATAGCCCATCCCCAAAGTGTCAACTTTTTCTAGGTTAAGACAGTCTGTAAAGTTTAAGCCTTGACCGCCAGTTTTGATCTGTCGGTCAAGGCTATAAATTAAGTTATTTCTTCTCAGAAACCTTTACTTTAGAATGGCTTCTAAAGCCTCTTTATTGATGACCTGACATCCACCTAAGGATTCTCCAATAAATGATTCCTCGGAATAGTGCATATTATCTTTTTTAGTTCCTGCATACACTCCACAATCACCTCCAATAGTTGTCTTCCCGTTAGCAGTAAGGTCTTTCAGGGTCCATTCTAGGTTAGGCCAATCAAAGAAAAACTCATATACATCCGATTCCTTGATATTGGCTTGATAGGTATCATTGTGAGCCATCTCGTCTGTTCCACCTTGGTCGTTATTGACAAGCATCCTCCATTGGAAAGTTGTATTGCCGAAAGGCTGGATAAAATGATATTCCCAATAAATATAATTAGGTTGCATCCATTCAGGATAATTATAATGGATTCTATAGTTAAAAGTGAGATTTTCATCTGAATTGGGGACATAAGAACCGTTGTCATTGAAAGTATAAGCATGGTTCAACTTTGTTGAATAAAGATATGAACGTGATACAACGCCTTCCCAATATTTCATATTACTATCCTTGACAATGGCAAGGGCACCAGCAGGCCTCATCTCCACATGATGGGAGGAATGATCGGCATCAACCATGATTTTGGCATTACCAATGCCTACAATCGCTTCTTCGCCATTAATAACACTCGAAATATTTTCTATCATTAAGGTAGATAACCTTTCTGTCCCTTTGATAGTCCAGCACAAGTCATTGCCATTTTCTATCACATCGGAAATGGCTACAACAGTGTATTCACCATGGCTAAGTTCCAAAGTTGTAATCATATTCTCGTTATAATCTTTAAGCTTTTTGGTGTCAGAAGCTATTAAGCCACCATTCCGATCGTAAACCAGCAGGTTAATCCGAAGCTGATTATTTGAAGATAAATCTGTTAAGCTTGATTCATTAAGAACATAAGGAATCCACTTATTGATGACCTCATAGGGTGTTACTTCAAAACTCACCTCTCTTGAGATTGAGATATCTTCATTTTTGCATGATGACATTATTAGGGCCATCATTGCCAAGCACATAACAATATATTTTTTCATAACATTTTAGTTTTAAGTTATTTCACAATATTAAATAAGTAAGCAAACGAGAGCATCATCGAGCTGATTTTGGTGTCAAAATTACCAGCCAGGGGGCTCATACCTAAGTTATAACGGGCATCAATCATCAATGACGAACTTTCGTTGATACTGGTTTTATAGGCCAATCCAGCGGTAATCATTACATCGCCTCCTTTGATTACCCCTGTGCCATAAGTGGCTCCTTGATAGTGCAGCTGTGAAGGAGTGGTCCCAACAATCTTCACTGCGGTCACGCCGGCTAGCATAGCAACGTTTGGCGTGAAATAGAGCTGAGCCAACATAGGCACTTCAATGCAATTGGTTGTTAAAGTTGCATCATCGAGTTTGACACTACGTCCACCATACATGGCTTCAATTTGCACTCCAAGTAAACCAGTTCCGCCACAACTCAGTTCGGAACGACGTCCGAAGTGGGCATGAAAAACACCTCCGAATTGATAGCCGAGGCCCATTTGGAAATCAAGGTTTTCGAGTTTGGAATGGCTACCCATGTCCATTCCGAGTCCGACTTTCGGTCCAATCGCAATGCGATAAGGTCTGTCATCCTCACAATCCTGTGCGAACAGACCGTTGCAGCAAAGAGCTGTCAACAGAAGAAACAATAAATGTTTACGCATAAATTTAATGTTTAAAATTAATATATTAATAAGTAGTTAGATTTTCTTCAAATTAATTTGGGTTTGCTTGCTTCCACAGTTTTTCCCGTCAACTTTGGCAGAAGCGGTAGCCTGCACTTTTTTACTCTCATCCACTTTGAGTGTTGTCATTATGGTTTTCGACTTATCAGGTTCAAGTTTTCCGTTAAACGGCGTATTCTTTCCTGCAACATTGAGCGATGCCGAAACCGATACTTCCTCATCAGAAGTGTTTGTGATTACAACTATCACTGTTTGGTTATCGTGTTCATCCGCATATTCCGCAGTTACAGTTGGAGTTCCGATAATCAAACTAATACAGCTAATTTCCATTTCCCATGAATCTTCCCAAAGCAACACAGATTGACCGTCACCAACATAAGTGGCTTTGCCTCTCAAGGTACAAATACGTTTTTTTTGCTCAAAGATTTGTGGAGCAACTTTGAAACCAAATGCTAGGCCTTCTTTGCAAACTACATAATTGCCATCGCCGCAATCGAATTCAAGCTTTATTTTATCACTATCAAATACAGAGGGAACGGACAATGAAAATTCAAGTTGCTCCGTATCTTTGGAATAAACATAATAGCGGCATTTGTTATCTGGCCAGACGGGATCGAAATCTCCTTCAAGCAGTTCGACAACACCATATTTCCCTTCCACCAAAACAATGGACCGAGCGTTACAAATAGATTCGGCGTTATCAAATTGGGCGGGCGCCACAACGTCACCGGCTGATGTCTTATAGCCCATTTTCCCGTTCTGTTCAAAGGTGGTGTAATTGGCGTCAGCAACAGGTTCGGCGTTGGCAGGAGGAACTATCAGATCATTTCCATTAGGTCTGAAAGAATAGTCATAAGGATCCACCGACTCCTTGTTTTCCTTTTTCACATCGTTTTTTACAACATGAAATTTTGTATCAAAAATAACGAACTTGCCACCTCTCACTTTTGCCAAGGCCAATCCTTCAGAGTTGAATGAAGTGGCCCAAACGAATTTTTCCCCGTTTGGAAGACAATCCATTCCTTTTCCTGTAAAATCATTCGATCTTTTGTATCTCCGTGGATGAGTGGAGTCCTTCGAATTCTCCTCCATTACAGCCCATCCTTGGCGCACTGGCATTGTTTCCAAATATGAGCATTCTAAAACGATTTGTCCTGCACTATCCATGTATCCCTGTTTCCCGTTCTCACTTCCTTGAGCAACGGTGAGGTAGCCCTCGGAGAAATAAGGATATTTTGTGATGTAATAGTCGCCGTTTACATGCTGGAAGTGGTGAGGGGCAACTTCAGAAAGAAAACCAAGAATCTTTTTTTCTTGCAATACAATGGCAAATCCATCGGAAAACATCGTGATTGCATCGGCATTGATATTGGGGGGAAGAAGCTCCTTTCCATCCCAGTCGATGAGGTGGATTCCTCCTTTGGAGCCTATACATCTAAAGATATCGGTGCTATAATGCGTGATGCTTTCATAGTTAGGTTGGACCATCCACCTAACTGTTTCTGCTTTGAGTGTTGCAACTCCTAATGTTAATGATAAAAGAAGTAAAATCTTTGTTCTCATGATCATATAATTAAATTATTTTACATTATGGTTTTACTGGAGTTGAAGATGCGGTAGCCTTGAGTTTTTCTCTCACCGCTTCCGTATAGTCTTTAAACTCGGGATTATCACCAGCGGATTCCCTTACCTTTTCAAAACACCAACGGGCTTTCCCCCAGTCCTTTTCAGCGCCACGATTATATAAAAAGTCGCACCCCAATTCATAAAACACGGATAGATTGTGGCTATCCTCGCCATATAACTCGTATGCTTCCATCAGCAAGGCATGCGCTTTGAAATTGTCTGCCTTAAGATTGACATTCTCCCGCATCAGTTTCCACTCATTTTGATAAAACTCTAGCCCTTTCGTCCCAGCGGCAGAAGAATCAAAATAGATTCGGCTCATTAAGAATATCGCTTCGGGATTACCTGTGTCAGCTAGCGACTGAAGCATCAATAAACCTTGACTGGCTTTTTCTTTTTCAAGCAAAAGTATTGTTGCATTTTCCAGATTATTCTCTGCATCCTTTTCTGGCTCAAAAACAGCGCTGTTATCATCAAAGAATTGAAAATATGCAAAGGTTCCTCCTCCGATAAGAATCGCAGCAATGCCAACAATAGCAACAAGTCCTTTCCATTTTTTCTTCGAAGTCTTTGTGGTTTCAGATTCTTCTGTTTCAGCCTTTTTCTTGTTTTTTTCCTCAACTTCACGTCGGGACTCTTCCTCTTTTCGCGCTTTTTCCTCTGCTTTTCTGCGGGCTTCTTCCTCTGCTTTACGTCGCTCCTCTTCTTCCTTTCGGGCTTTTTCCTCCGCTTTTCTACGGGCTTCTACTTCTTTCCGCGCCCTCTCCTCTGCTTTTCTGCGGGCTTCTTCCTCTGCTTTACGGCGTGCCTCTTCCTCTGCTTTTCTACGGGCTTCTTCTGCAGCTTTACGGCGGGCTTCTTCCTCTGCTTTACGGCGTGCCTCTTCCTCTGCTTTTTTGCGTGCTTCTTCAGCAGCTTTACGGCTGGCTTCTTCCTCTGCTTTTCTGCGTGCCTCCTTTGCAGCTCTTTTTTGGGCTAATTCCTCAGCCTTTCGCATTTCATATCCTTTGATGCTTTCCACATTTAGAATTTCGCCATCCAATACCGATTGGGCCACCCGAACAAGCAACTTTGCCATTGGCCGATCCCAGGGATTTAGGGACATACACCATTTAATAATAGCCTTCAAGTTATCTGAGTGATTACTTTGCCATTCAGGAATCAATGCTCCATTACGCTGCAACACGCCACCTTGACCAAAAAACGGAAGGTCCTTATTGATGAGTTCGTACATAGTTACACCAAGAGCCCAAATATCTGAGGCGTTCACGGCTTCAACATCTTCGCCGAACATTTCGGGAGCCATATAAGGAATGGATCCGCCCATTGTTTTTGCTTTAGATCCGATTGCAGAATTATTTCGTAAAGTACTTCGAAACTTTACGCTGATACCAAAGTCAGTAATCAAGAAATTACCTTCCTCGTCAATGAGGATATTGTCAGGCTTTATGTCGTGATGAACGATTCCCTGTTGATGCAGGTATTCAAGACCCGAAGCCACATCGCGAATGAAACGCCACATGGTCTTTTCGTCGATATTGCCCATAAAGTCAACACACGAACCGGGACAATATGGCATCACCAAATAAGGACGATCGTCGCAAATATCATAATAGTAGGCATGGAGCAGATGCGGGTGCGACAAGCCAAAGGTAGTCACAAACTCCTCCTTAAACTCTTGAACGCCTCTCGAATCCAAGGCGATATACACTTTGACCGCGACATTAATACCCAACTGCCTATCTTGGGCAAGCCAGACCTCGCCATACGACCCCCGACCTTTCATTTCTAAAAGGAAGTACCGATCGTCGAATAATGTATTCTTTGATAAAACCATACCTCTATCCTAACTTTTTTTTCATATCTCTTATCTGAGCATCCATTGAGTATTTGTCGATTTTGAATCCCTTTTGTATTTCGGCTGGAATTCTGCTCACAATTTGCTCAAACTCCAACTCAATCTCACTTAATTCATTTAGTGTCTTGCATTTCCTTATTCTTTTGGCAAAATACCCCTTTAACCAATCTACTGTATTCTTTGTATGATCATAGTTTTGTCCGCCGAATCGAATCAAGTACTCTACACACTTCTCTTTGTTAGGATCGCGATTGAATTCGCTCATCGCTTCCTGTTCATTATCAGCTGTTAATGCAGTTACAGGGTTATTCTGTTTTTCTTGAAGCTCATTGGGCGCATTATTTTTCTCTGGTTCAGGCACCGGGGTTAATGTGGAACTAAGGGACAATTGACCTTTTACTTCTGGAACACTGTCGGTTACCTTGTCTGTCGTTCCCTTTTGACTATTCTTGTCTTTGGGGTCTAGTGTGCTTTTTAGATTCTTTGAATCGGAACCGCTTTCGTCTTTTTTTTCGAGATCGTTCTCTATTCTTTGTTTATTTATAAATTCAATACTGTCTTTGACAAATTGTTCAATAAATAATTCAGCCTGACTTTTGTATTGCCCATTTTTAAACTGTCTCAAATAGGAACGATAGCCATTAACGTCGTAGCACTGTTCAAAGAAATCACGATCCTTCTGTTCGTTTTTCAAACGACAATAATCTTTTACGAAAAAACCCCCACCAACTAAGATCAAAAGAGAAGCTACCATCAGGATGTATTTTAATCTTCTACTTTTCTTACCATTCCCAACTGAGTCATTAGGGAGGTGTTCTTTTTGTAATTCAACATCACCATCAGGAGCGGTTTCCCCTCTGATTATCTCACATAAAACAACTGTGACATTGTCGTACCATTCGTTGCGTTGGGCTGCATCGAAAAGAGCGTCACGGCATTCCACCATTGATTGACGGTTTTCGCTTATGATATCTTCAATGTTTTCCGTATCAATACGACGACCATCCTTATATGTCTTACGGTCGCGCAAGACTCCACTTAACCCATCGCTACAAAGAAGGAAAATGTCATCTTTATAAACCTTGAAATGATTACTTTCTGGTTTCGCTTTTTTGTCAGGATCGCCTAGACTTCGGGTTACGATATTTCCATAAGGATGGTCAAAGGCCTGGTCTATGCTTATCTTGCCTTCGTCAACAAGTCCTTGAACGTATGAGTGGTCTTTGGAAACTTGCCGCAAGCCAACGCCCGGACGGAACAAATAGGCACGACTATCCCCGCACCATGTTAGGCAAATCTCTCCATCTAGCAACCATGCCAAAATAATGGTGCTACCCATGCCTTCATGTTCAGGATTGTTCCGCGAATCAGCTTTTATAGCTGCATCAGCCGCCACTACAACCTCCTCCAAATAACTGATTCGAGATTTGGTGTTATGACAGATGCTTTCTGTTATTTTGCCAGGAGCGAAATATCTCTCCACTGTTTTGATGGCAATGTCAGATGCGACCTCACCCGCATTCATTCCTCCCATACCGTCAGCAACCACCATGAGGCATCCTGTTTTCGAAAGCTCCACCACATCGTCTCCCATAAATGCCCCCTTCTTTTCATCATTGAGAAAACAATCCACAAACATATTGTCTTCATTACCTTCCAAAGGAGCGTCGGGTTTAAACTTTCCTGCCGCATCTGTACGGGCTGCAAGCCTGAACTGTATTGATTTCATTTTACATTTCCTTTCTTGCTGTTTTCGACAGGTGTCAATTTTCCGCCAGAAACCACTTTTGGTTTTTTGTCATCATTCTCTTCTTTACCTTTTTCGGGTTTCGTTTCATTTTCGGAGGTTTTATCCTGAATGATGGAATATAGTTTCCAAGCAGAACTGTCATTATAGGCAAAACTGCATAATTCAAAGGTGACTGTACCGACTAATGTAATATGAGGCACAATGAAAAAGCCTGCAATGACCTTTTGGGTGTTTTGTGGAGGAAGCACTTCAAATCCAGAGGCTTTCACATCAACTTCTTGTACAAATGACAAATAGACATTGTATTCGGTGTCTTTGGTTATTTCACTCTCCGTTGGTTGCATAACCCAAACCATCCAGCCATTCACTTTACCCGTTGTATCTGCCAAATTCAAGCCTTGGCTTTGGCATGATAATTTGAAACAATTATCGCGCAATTCCTTAAATGAGTTTTCATCTCTTTGTAGCTTTATAAACTCCTTTTCACCATAGGGCTTTATGGAAGTTTCAAATAGAGTTGGAGTGTATTCCCTATTCTCTTTATACGAATCATAATTGGAATCATAATTCCACGGATGTGTAACTCTATCATCAACAATCAAACCATTTTCAATCAAAATACCAAATGAATACATTTTGCCGAATTCGGGTTTGTTGTCCAATCCATAGGCGTTGCCCTTACTGTCTTTAAGCTGATAAGACTGTTCTACGAGGACAACCGCTTTGTAGTTGGTCTCTTTAATGAGATTGTCACTGGCAAAAACGCCTAAGAAGTTTTGTGCGTTGAGTACACCTATTCCTATTAAGGCAAAAAACAGAAGAAATAATGTCTTTTTCATCTTTATACTATTATTATGATTTGACTTATTGGTTATTTATTAATCATTGAAATGGGAACCACACGATCCTTCCATTTTCCATCTCTTGACCCACTCAAAGCGCCCAGTCTAGTTGCGCCGGAAAGGATACCTACACAAACCGGCTTTCCATCATGAACGGTGAAGACAGGTCCTCCTGAATTTCCATGGTCGGTTTCACTGTTGTCAAGTTGAATACAGCCAAAGTCATTCAACCCATTCACTGCCACAGTTGACTCGACGAACAGCGGATCGACTTTCCCTCTATTGCCTTCACCCATAGGATATCCCAGAATGTTAAGTTTAGTTCCAATAGGCATTTTAGTAGAGTATTCAGGGTCAATCCGTATGGACCCTTTTTTGTTAGTTTGACACCATGCATAGTCACGATAGTCGGTTATATCAACACGTTCACGAGCAGGAAGGAAAACGCCTCCTATCTCAACCGGCTGGGAAGTCTGATAATTGTATTTACCCCAATGGAATGGATTGTCATTTAATGAATACTTCATCTCAAAACTGTCATTTGGCGAAGTAGCCATAAGCTTAAAGGATATATCGTTGGGAAAAGCATCCATGAGTGCAGTGATTTCTCTCGAGTCAAAATTGACACAATGTTGAGCAGTCACAAAACGCCCGTCTTCTAGCAGGAAGCCTGTTCCTTGTCCACCTGCAATGGGCATTCCACCCAAAAGAACCTCTATTTGCAAGAAATATGTTGACTTAGCAAATTCGGCCAATGCATGTGTCGGAACGGTTACTACCATATCTCTCAACTCTTGTTGCGTTGCCGCCAATTCCTTACGCACTGACCTTATTTCAGATTGGCTCTTTTGCAGCTTCTCAACGTTTTCCGCCAATTGACGGTTCAGGGAATCCATGGCAAGGGAATCTCCTTCTCTTTGTCCCATTAAATAAGCAATTTGATGATTTGATTCTTTAAGTTGCTTTGGATAATAGATATTTGTCCAAACTAAGCCTGCAATAACAAGCACCAAAATACTGCTCAACACAGTCAATGCAGTCCGATAAGGTCTCAACGCCTGTTTACGGAAAAGATTCAATCGAGCAGTAAGACCAATACTACTGATTTTGCCTTTTTCTCCTTCTGGGATGATAAAACCCAGTTTAGGTCCGTTTGTGGAAAGTTGAATCTCATCACCATTTTGCAGATACCATTCTTTATGCACTTTTTGGCCATTCAGATAAGTGGAATTGGTTGTGGACAATTGAACCAGTTTCCATTTGTCGCCATCCTTCACAATAGCGGCATGACGACGACTAACTGTCGTGAACGAATCGTCGAAACGCACTTGACATTGAGATCCGCGTCCTAATTCGATTTCATCGACAATGATTGGTTGTGATTCGCCGGCTTTATGGTATTTGCTTGATACTTTATGAACAAGCATATAATAGCTGCGGCCACCGCCGCCAAAAATAGATTTCATTCCCGCTCCTATAGAACCAGATAATGATCTTCTGTAAGGTTGTGTTTCTTGTGCCATATTTTTTATTCTATTAATTGTTTAAATGTTTCAAATTATTATTAGTAGCCCTCGACTCTCATCTTTACATCTCCGATAGTTATAATGTCACCTGGCTTCAACACCATTCCAAAGCTACCGACTTCCGATGAATTCAAGTAAGTCCCATTCATGGAAGACCTCCACTCACCTACTTTGTCCATTGGCCTGCAGCTAACCGTACAATCAGCACAAGTGCCTCTTTGCAACGAGACAAGACATCTCTTTCGCCACTGCCCATCACGGATTATCCACTGTCCCCGCATTGCATCTAGTTCAAATGTACAGTGACAACGTGAAACAAAGAAATCATCATCACGCAGCTTTATATCATTGTAAACGTTATTGTCTGCCCTACCTAAAGTGACTATTTGACGCCTATTCGTGATATAATCATTCAATTGGAACACTTTACCATAGTCACATCCCTGCATTACTCGAAGCCGAATTCCTTCTTTTACGGTCATAAAACTACGGCTTAATGAAGGATTTAATTCTGAAACGGATGAACGACTAGACTTTGGCAGCATTTCGATAACTTCTGTTGCTGATGAAATACGAGTCTTATAATCTGGATCCAGGCAACGTTCGATAACGGGCATCCAACTTCTTGTAACGTCAACTCTTTTCAGTGAATCCCGATCCCAAATCCCGCTTTTACCATGTTCCAGATATTCATAAAGGTGCTCATCCTTTTCAAGTTTGCCAAATGGCAGTTTCCCCACCATCATTTCATACATCATCACTCCAAAAGAAAAAATATCAGTGGTGGGCAACACCGTAGCTTTTCCTCCCCTGGGAGGGTTTACTTGTTCCGGTGGCATATAAGGATATGTGCCAAACAATTGCTTTGGCTTCCCAATAATACCCCTTTCGGTCATGCGTTTGTTTTGATCGCCAGCAATGCCAAAATCGGTCAATACAGCTGAATAATCGTCCCTTAGAAGCACGTTTTCGGGTTTTAAATCACGATGAACCTTTCCTTCATGATGAAGATCCCTCAAACCGCTCAAAATATCAACTCCGACTCTTACAAAATCAACCTTGTGCCGTTTTACGTATTGTCGCAAATCGCCATTAGGGCAAAACTCCATAACGAAGAATGGATTGTTTTTCACATCGCCATAGGCGTATGAATGAGCCAAATGTTCGCTGGTAATCTTACCAGTCTCAAATTCCATTACAAAACGATCCCGAAGTCCTTTGTAAACGTCAGAAGGCACTGTCCACAGCTTCAAAAGCTTCAGTGCACGAGTCCGACCTCCGTTATCTCTAACCTTATAAACTATACCAAATGTACCTTCTCCGAGCTCTTTCTCTATTCGGTACATTGTATTATTTGGCCCTTTTATAATATCGCCAGAATGAAAATCACATCGTTCAGGGACTTGAATATCCATGCTCCAATATCAATTGAATTCAAACAACCTATTACCTAAAACTATAATGTCACCTTTATGCAACTTGGTTTTTCTGGCAGCAAGCACGTAGGTAGTACGTTGTTGGCTCTTATCAATGATATACCATTCACCTTCTTCGAAAGACAACTCAGCCTGTTCGGTGCTTGTAATACTCTGATTGTTTGGGTCTGTATTGGATCGATTTAAAACAATGGAAACACCTGAAAATGACAATGGTTGGTGATCGATATTCTCGCCAGCCCAAGAAATAGGCTTAAGTGTACAGAAAGTACCAGTACTCGGTTGCATCCAAGGATTGACCGTACCTTGATGACTATGCCCTCCATTGTTGATAGAGACTCTTGTTTCGTCGCTTTCCAAGGAAGACCCACAATGATGGCAGAAATTTGAGCCTGTTTGATTGACCGTCCCACACTTAGGACATCTATTGCTCTCCTCCCGAAGAACGGTGCCACAATCGGGACAAACCGCCATGTTATTACGCACTGGGTATCCACAATTAGGACAACTACTAAGGTTTCTATCCGAATCTGCAACTACCTCCCTGTTCTCATTCTCATGACCAAACTGCGGTTCCGAGCCACCAAAAAATTGGCTTTCCGAAACTGTTTTCCTTAAATTTTCCTCGCCAGACTCGGAAACGGTCTGAGCTACAGGTCTTGGGCTCTGCCCATTCTCTAAAGGAGCGCTACATTTCTCACAAACGATAGCATTGTCATCATTTGGCCATCCACAGTTTTTACATCTTTTTGTCATAATCCGAATCCGTATTTGACCACTCTTTTTTTTAAGAGCTTTTTCCGTCAAACACCCTCACCGGAATGAAACATTTCACTTTTTTTTGCTACATACAAAAAGAAAGCGGGGTATCTGTTGCTGTTGCCCGACTCTTTTGGGTCCTGGAAAAACCTGTGCACAACGAACAAACAGCTGGATACCCACGCTCTCAATCGCGGGGCATCTACCACTGTCTTGTTTCTGCTTGTGCTTATTGAATTTTCCAGGTTCAAAGAGTACAAAAACAAGCTCGGCAAACGCCTTCTTTCAATATGTCATCCTCGCCCTGATAGGCCATTGAAAAACCTATTTGGACAAGGAGGCTACAAAAATAAGGATATTTTCGGGAAAAACAAAAAAATAGTAAAAAAATAACGTATGAACTCTTGGAATATGAATTAAAATTTCTACCTTTGCAGAAATGTTGATAATACAATTGGACAATAAATCAACAGTTTGTAGAACTTATTATTAATTAATATTATGGAAGACAGATTTATTAATCCGTATACCGATTATGGCTTCAAGAAACTTTTCGGCACCGAGCAGAATGCCGACCTGCTCATCAGTTTTCTCAACGCGCTTATCTCCGACGACGAAAACAACGACCCCATCATATCCATCACCTATAAGAACGTTGAGCATGTTGGCGAGATCAACACCATGCGCTCAAGCTATTTCGACGTGTTCTGCCAGACACAGTCAGGCACCGACTTCATTGTCGAAATGCAGAACGGCAAGCAAATCTACTTTAAAGACCGGAGCCTCTACTACGCCACCATACCTATCCAAGAGCAAGGCAAGAAAGGCAAGGCCAAAGCGGAAGCCGAAGCCAGAGCAATGGAGAAGAAACTCGCCAGACTCGGTCGCAGCTTGAAAATGGAAGAGAAAAAGCCAAAGAAAGGCTGGGACTACCACCTCAAAGATGTATATCTGGTCGCCATCCTGGACTTTGTTTTCCCAGGAAACGAGTATCCCGAGGATGAGTATTTCCATAGAATCAAGCTCATGGATGTAAAAGACAAACACGTTTTTTACGACAAACTCACCCTTATCTATCTTGAGATGCCCAAAATCGAGAAAATGGAAATCAAACTCGACACGATGCGCGACAAGTGGATGTACGCCCTCTACTCGCTCTGCTACACCGACGAGCAGCCCGAAGGACTCCAGGAAGATGTCTTCCAAAAGCTCTTCCGTGAAGCAGAGATCGCACGGTTCAACGAGACGCAACTTCTAACATACAGGGAGAGCCTCCGGAATCTTTGGGATAGCTACAGCACATGGGAATGCGCCAACAAAGAAGGGTTCGAGCAAGGACATGCCGAAGGGAAAGAACTCGGAATCGCAGAAGGAAAAGAAATCGGAATCGCAGAAGGAAAGGAATTGGGAAAGGAATTGGGAATCATCGAGGGGAGCAAAGCAAAAGCCCTTGAAATGGCCAAAAAAATGAAGGACATGGGAATGGACACCGAGACCATTGCACAACTCACTGGATTGACGCCAGAAGAAATCACTGGGTAACCTCCTCCATCGCCCTCAATCGTGTCATCTCGTCGCGCCAGAAGGCGGCGGCGATGAAGTCCATCTCCTTGACAGCCTTCTCCATGTTGCGCTTGGCCTCCTGAATGGCCCTCTCCAACTGCTTCTTGGTCTTGTACTCGACCTGCTCAGCTGCGACAACGCCCGCGGATTCCTCTTGAGCATAAGAAGCTACCCTGCGTCCCGTGGCCTCAGCCAAAGAAGTGTCGATGGCCTTGATGATGGTCTTCGGCACAATGCCATGGGCCTCATTATAAGCAATCTGCTTCGAACGACGACGGTTGGTCTCATCAATAGTCTTCTGCATCGACTCAGTGATGGTAGAAGCATACATGATGACCTTGCTCTCAGCATTACGGGCAGCACGCCCCGCCGTCTGCGTCAAAGAACGCTCCGAACGCAAGAAACCTTCCTTGTCAGCATCCAAAATGGCCACCAGACTCACCTCTGGCAAGTCCAAACCCTCACGCAAGAGGTTCACACCTACCAACACGTCGAACTCACCCAGACGCAAGCCTCGCAAGATCTCCACACGCTCCAAAGTATCCACATCAGAGTGGATGTACCGCGCCTTGATCTTCAAATTGTTCAAATAGGTGTTCAGCTCCTCAGCCATGCGCTTCGTCAAAGTGGTCACCAACACACGCTGCCCCTTCTCCTTCACCTTGCGGATCTCCTCCAAGAGGTCATCGACCTGGTTCACGCTGGGACGGACCTCGATGACAGGGTCCAACAAGCCCGTGGGACGGATCACCTGCTCCACATACACACCCTCGCTCTGCTGTAACTCATACTCGGCCGGCGTGGCGCTCACATAGATGGTCTGGCCCGTCAAAGCCTCGAACTCATGGAACTCCAATGGCCTGTTATCCAATGCGGAAGGCAACCTGAAGCCATACTCCACCAAGGTCTGCTTGCGCGAACGGTCACCTCCATGCATGCCTCGGATCTGAGGCACCGTGACATGGCTCTCGTCGATGACAGTGATGAAGTCGTCAGGGAAGAAATCCAACAGACAGAAAGGACGGGTGCCTGGACTGCGACCGTCGAAGTACCTCGAATAGTTCTCGATGCCCGAACAATAGCCCAACTCACGCATCATCTCAATGTCGTAGTTCACCCTGTCCTCCAACCGCTTGGCCTCGAGCCCCTTCCCCATATCACGGAAATACTCCGCCTGACGGAACATGTCGTCCTGAATCTGCACAATGGCAGCATTCATCTTGTCCTTTGAGGTGATGAAGATGTTGGCCGGGAAGATGGTGACCTCAGAGATCTCCTCGATACGGCTGCCCGTGACGGGGTTGAAGCTCTCGATGGCATCGATCTCATCATCCCAGAACACGACGCGATAGGCGATGTCAGCGTAGGCCGGAAAGATGTCGAGCGTCTCTCCCTTGATCCGGAACTTACCTTGGGTGAACTCGATCTCGTTACGGGTATAGAGGGCGTCCACAAGCGCTTTGGCCACATCGTCGCGGCGACACTTCTGTCCACGGGCGATATAGATGACGTTCTTGCTGAAGTCGTCGGGGTTGCCGATACCATAAAGGCACGACACCGAAGAGACCACGATGATGTCTCTCCTACCCGACATCAAAGCGGTGGTGGTGCTCAGGCGCAGCTTCTCGATATCGGAATTAATCGAAAGGTCTTTTTCAATATAAGTGTTGGTCGAAGGAATGAAAGCCTCCGGCTGGTAGTAGTCGTAATAGGAGACAAAATATTCCACGGCATTCTCCGGGAAGAACGCCTTGAACTCGCCATAGAGCTGCGCCGCCAGGGTCTTGTTATGGCTCAGGATAAGCGCCGGCCTGTTGAGTTGCGCCAGCACATTGGCCACAGTGAAGGTCTTGCCCGAGCCGGTCACCCCGAGCAGGGTCTGGGCACGATCGCCCCGTTGCAGTCCCTCGACGAGCTGCTTGATGGCCTCAGGCTGGTCGCCCGTGGGCTTGAAGTCCGATACGAGTTTAAAGTCCATGCTTCACGTTGAAGTCCATCATCACAGGATAATGGTCGGATCCTTTATGTTTAATGCGTTTGAACGACATCGGCACGATCTGCTCGTTGCCCCACACATAGTCGATTCTCAGTAACGGCAGCTTGCCTGCGTAGGTGTACCCTATGCCGCGACCGGCCTCCACGAAACCGTCGACGAAGCCAGCCTTCTTGATCTGATGGTAGGTATAGGATATCGGAGTGTCGTTGAAGTCGCCGCAAATGATGATGGGACGTCCGTCGTGCGGGATATCGGCAAGCATCTCGCTGACCTCTTCGCTTCTTCTCTCATAGGCTTTCTTCAACTTGACGATGATCGACTTGCCGTATTTCTGCACCTCTTCCTTGCTATTGCCAGAATCGGAGAACACAGTTATCTCATTATCTGTGAGTTGGAACGAGACAAGATGGCAACAAAGCACGTAAAACACTCCTTTCTCGCCCGCATCCACCTTGGCTACTGCACCATAGATCTTCTCCTCGGCAAAAGGAATGTCTTCGTCGAGGGCGCTAAGCGGATACCGTGAATAGATGACATTTCCTCCGAAGTTCGCCTTCTTATGATAGTAATGATACGGCATCCCCAGCATCTCACCGAATCCGGCGACACAGGCGTCCCTTCCCGTCTTGGGCATAAAAATCTGAAACTCTTGGATGCAGAACACATCGGGATCGTTTTCTTTCACCATCTTGGCCATCTCGGCGGCAACCTCCAACGATGATCTATCCTTGTCGTACTGATCCTTGAAATACAGCACATTATAGCTCATCAACCGCAACTCGCCTCCACTCTGTGATTTCCCCATGGAAAAAGACTTTACCACACCGGGAACGGCAATCAGCATGGCGATGATGGAGATCCACGCCTTGCGCGACCACATCAGGAGCAACAGTGCCAATATAACCACATTGTAGAGGAAAATCACCCAAAAACCAAGGCTGAAAAACGACAGCCACACAAAACGGGTCGGGTTGACGTAACTGCCAAGCACGCTCATCGCCATGGCAAGAAGTCCTACAAAGGCCAAAACAGCCAGCAGGAACACAATAATGCGTCCCAGTACGCTACGCTTGTTTTTGACTCTTGCTCTTTCTTTTTTATCTCTTTTCATATCAATAGTACAAACGGCCTTTCTTCTTCCAAATCATAATGATGATAAATCCGATGAGCATACCTCCAAGATGGGCAAAGTGCGCAATGCCGTCGCTGGTACGGAAGAAGCCCTCGAACAGCTCGATGGCCACCATGGCGATGATGAACCACTTGGTCTTGATTGGGACGAGGAAATAGAGGTAGATATATTCGTTGGGGAACATCATTCCGAAGGCCAGCAGCAAGGCGTAGATGGCACCTGACGCGCCCACGGAGAGATGGATACCCGGAATTAGCATGTTGATAAGACCTGCACCGACACCACACACGAGGTAATAGAACAGGAAACGTTTCGTACCCCACACATTCTCAAGCGTCGCACCGAACATCCACAGCGAGAACATGTTGAAAAACAGATGCTCAAAGTTGCCGTGCATGAACATATAGGTCAAGGGCTGCCACACCCGGAACATCCCCGTCTGCAGACTCCAGATACCCAGCCAGTAGTTGAGGTCGATCACACCCATCCTAACCAGCACTAAGTAGGCGAGATAGCAGATGCCGTTGATGATTAAAAGGTTCTTTACGGCGACAGGCAGTAGTGAGAAACCATAGGGACGATATTCGTTGCTCATTGAGAATTAGGAATTAAGAATTAAGAATTAAGAATTTAGAGATTTTCCGTTTTCAGTTTTCAGTTTTCCGTTCAGTTCCTCGATTGTGAGGAGGGTATATATCTTTTTCCCGTCGGGAGCTACTTCGGCGACATTGCAGCCAAAGAGCTGGTCTACAAGGTTTTGCATCTCAGGTTCCGACAGCGGGGTGTTGGACTTGACTGACAGCTGAGCCGCCATGGTCTTGGCGATGCCCAGCTTGCGTTCCAGCTGGAGGTCGGTGCGGTTGATCTTATAGTTTTCGAGCATCTTCTCGAGCAGGTCCACCGGGTCGCCGCCAGAGAGGTCGGCCGGAGTGCCGTTGATCATGAAGGTGGTCGGGTTGACCTGTTCCATGGAGAAGCCCACCTGTTGCAGTTCCGGCATCAGTTCACGAAACAATGAGGCGTCGTTGGCATTGAGGGTGAACGGCTGGGGAAACAGCTCCTGTTGGGAGTGACCGCTGTTGGTCTCCATCTCCTTGAGGAATTTCTCGAAGAGGATGCGGCTATGGGCAAGATGCTGGTCGATGACGAGGAGGCCCGACTTCACCGTGGTGACGATGTAACTTTGGCTCAGCTGAAGGTAACGGCTCTTCTGCTCGATTTGTTGAGGCATCTCAGCACGACTTTCCGAGGACGTTTCCTCCCCTGTCTGGTCGGTACGTTCTCCATACAGCAGCCGCCAGTCTTCCGAAGGCCTGACCCGTTCCTGGTGCTGCCTGAAAGGGTTATAGGACGGGTTGACCGGCACCTCGGGTTGGACGATGGGGTTGGATGACTTGACCACCTCGCCGAAGTCGAAGCCCAGGTTGGTCGGCTCGTCGAAGTCGATCATCGGCGACAGGTTGTTCTGTCCGATGGCCTTACGAACGGCGGCGTGAAGGATGGCATACACCAGTTTGACATCGATGAAGTTGACTTCCGTCTTGGTGGGATGTATGTTGACGTCGATATCGGCGGGATCCACCTCGATATCAAGGAAATAGCCTGGGAAGCTATCCTTGGGAATCATCTCCAGGAAGGCGTTCTCGATGGCGTGATGCAGATAGGGATGCTTGATGAAGCGCTTGTTGACGAAGAAATACTGTTCACCACGGGTCTTCTTGGCAAATTCCGCCTTGACGATATATCCGTGGATGCTGACGCGGTCGGTATCCTGATGAACAGGCAGCAGCTTCTCGTCGTAATGGCTCCCGAAGAGTCCCATGATACGCTGTTTGAGGTTCCCCGGATAGAGATGATAGAGCTCTTTGCCGTCGCTGGTGAAGGTGAAGCCCACCTCGGGGTTCATGAGGGTCACACGGGTGAACTCTTCCACGATATGGCGCAACTCGGCGGCGGGCGACTTCAGGAAGTTACGTCGTGCCGGCACGTTGAAGAACAGGTTCTTGACGGTGAAGGTCGTCCCCACCGGCATGGGCACGAGGGTCTGTTCCTTGACCACCGAGCCTTCGTTGATGATCTTCACCCCTACCTCGTCTTCCTTACGGCGAGTGCGCAGCTCCACCTGTGCGATGGCTGCGATGCTCGCCAGTGCCTCGCCACGGAAGCCCATGGTGCGAATCGAGAACAGGTCCTCGGCCTTGCTGATCTTGGAGGTGGCGTGACGTTCGAAGCACATCCTCGCGTCGGTCTCCGACATGCCGCAGCCGTTGTCGGTGACCATGATGAGGGCCTTGCCCGCATCTTTCACCACGAGGTCGATCTGGGTGGCACCCGCGTCGAGGGCGTTCTCCATGAGCTCCTTGACCGCCGAGGCTGGCCGTTGGATGACCTCACCCGCAGCGATCTGGTTGGCTACGCCGTCGGGAAGCAGTTTGATCACATCGAGCATAACCGCTGTTATTTACCCATTAATCCCGAGATGATGTTGGTGAACATCGGGGTGCAGAAGATGAAGTAGAAGGCCACCAGCACGATGGCGCCGATGATGAGGGCGCGCACCGTCTTGTAGCGGCGTTCCGACGAGTCCTCGGCATCCTTGTTTGTGCCCCATTTGCTGCGCATCTGGAGACGGAGCTGTTCCTCGTGGCTCAGGCTCGATTCGTATCCGGCCTCGGCTTTCTTGCGCTCCCACTCCTCCTTCTGGGGGTCGTAGTACCTCGGGATGTAGTTGAATCCCTTCGGTTTGTGTTTATAAAAGAATCCCATTTGTATCCGGTTTTGAATTAACTTGCAAATATACGGCGAAATTCCCAAACTTGCATGGCAATCGGGAAGATTTCTTATCTTTGCAGCCTGATGGAAGCGAAAAACACGACACGGTCCTGGCTTCCGACCCTGCTGATTCTGCTGGTCGGGGCGCTGCTTTTCGTGCTCAACCTGGTGGTGGGCAGCGTGAGCGTGCCATTGTCGGAGTTCTGGAAGGTGCTCATGGGCGGGGGCGACGAGACCTGTCGGACCATCATCCTCGACTACCGTCTGCCTCAGGCCATCACAGCCCTGTTTGCCGGCATCGGCCTTTCCGTCTCGGGTTTGCTGATGCAGACTCTCTTCAGGAACCCTTTGGCCGACCCCTCCATCCTGGGTATCTCGAGTGGCGCCAGCCTAGGCGTAGCCATCGTGGTGCTCCTCACCGGAAAGCTCAGCGGCATGGCGGTGAGCGCCATGCCGGGATGGTCCACCATAGGCGTGACCATCGCCGCCTTTGCGGGAGCTTTCCTGGTGTTGTTGCTCATCCTGGCCTTGAGTTCACGGCTGAAGAGCATGGTGAGTCTTATCCTAGTGGGCATCATGATCGCCTACATCGCGGGCTCGGTGACTGACGTGCTGAAGTTCTTCAGCCAGAAAGAAGACGTACACACGTTTGTCATCTGGGGCTTCGGCAGCTTCTCCAACGTCGGGAAGAGCCAGCTGGGCTATCTGGCAGGCACTATCCTGGTCGGCACCGTGATGGCATTCCTTCTTTCCAAGTCGCTGAACCTCTTACTCTTAGGAGACAGATATGCTGAGAACCTCGGTTTGAACCTGCGTCGCGCCAGCCTGCTGACCATCCTGGTTTCGGGCTTCCTGATGGCCGTTATCACCGCCTTCTGCGGTCCCATCGCCTTCATCGGGTTGGCGGTGCCCCATCTGGCGCGGTTCACCTACCATACCAGCAACCACTTCATGCTGACCCCCGCCACGGCGGTCATCGGCATGGACCTGGCTTTACTTTGCAACCTCATCGCCAGGCTGCCCGGCTTCGACGGCAACCTGCCCATCAACTCGGTGACCGCCTTAATTGGCGCACCCATAGTGATTTACGTCATCTTCCACCGTCAAAAAGTACTGTCGAAATGAAAGAAGTGCTGCGCTGTAACGGTCTTCAGATAGGCTATAAGGGCAAGGCCCTGATGCCTCCCATCGAAGCGACTTTGCACGAAGGCGAAGCCGTGGCGTTGGTAGGTGCCAACGGCAGCGGCAAGACTACCCTCTTCAAGACCCTCACGGGCAACCTGAAACCCATTGCCGGCAACGTGGTGCTTTGCGGCAAGCCTTTGGGCGACTATTCCCCCAACGAGCGCGCCAAGCTCTTCAGCCTGGTCCTCACCGAGAAGCCCGACGACCTCTTCCTGAAGGTCTTCGACATCGTCGCCTCCGGCCGTTACCCCCACTCGGGATTGATGGCCAAGCTCCGTGACGAGGATTATGACATGATTAAAGCAAAGCTTCAAGTAACAGGTGTTTTAGAACTCATTAACAGAGACTTCGTATCATTAAGTGATGGTGAAAAGCAGAAGGTGATGATCGCCAAGGCCTTGGTTCAGGACACCCCTATTATTTATATGGACGAGCCCTCGGCCTTCCTCGATTACCCCAGCAAAGTGGAGTTGCTCAGGCTCATATCCCGCCTAGCCAAAGAGGAAAACAAAACCATCCTCTACAGCTCACACGATTTGGAGTTATTAATGAAACACGCCTCAACCTTATGGTTGGTAGCCAAAGGCAAACCGATGATGATCGGAAAGCCCGAAGAGGTGGAGGTGGGGGAATATTTGGGGATAAAAGATAAGAGATAAGAGATAAGAGATAAAAGATAAAAGTTAAGAGATAAGAGATAAAAGATAAAAGTTAAGAGATAAAAGTTGGTCGCACCCCATCGGGGTGCCACATCGGTAACACAGAACACAAACACCCATAACCCTCCGCACCCCATCGGGGTGCCACATCGGTAACACAAAACACAAACACCCATAACCCTCCGCACCCCATCGGGGTGCCACATCGGTAAAACAAAACACAAAACCCCATAACCCTCCGCACCCCATCGGGGTGCCACATCGGTAACACAGAACACAAACACCCATAACCCTCCGCACCCCATCGGGGTGCCACATCGGTAAAACAAACATCAACCCCATAACCCTCCGCACCCCATCGGGGTGCCACATCGGTAAAACAAACATCAACCCCATAACCCTCCGCACCCCATCGGGGTGCCATATCGGTAAAAACGAACGAAAAACCCCACAACCCTCCGCACCCCATCGGGGTGCCACATCGGTAACACAAAACACAACCCCCATAACCCTCCGCACCCCATCGGGGTGCCATATCGGTAGGAAAAAAATTATGAAAACAAGATTATTGACCATCGCCGTATCATTATTATTATTCGTTATGTCATCCTGCTCCAACAAAACCCCTGTTGACCTCATCGTCCACAACGCCAAGGTCTATACCGTCGACGCCGATTTCAGCATGGCACAAGCCTTTGCTGTGAAAGACGGGAAATTCATCGCCGTAGGGACTGAAGACGAGGTCATGGGCCATTATACCGCCACCGAAGTCGTTGACGCCCAAGGAAATGCAGTCTACCCCGGCTTCATGGACGGACACAGCCACTTCAGCGGCTACGGCGAGAACCTCGTCCGCTGGGCCGACCTAAAAGGCTGTCAATCCTACGATGAGGCCATCGAGCGACTGAAGGTCCACGACAGCCTCTATCCCGCCGAATGGCTCCTCGGTCGTGGCTGGGACCAAAACCTTTGGACACCTGCTGAGTTCCCTGACAACCAACGACTTGCAGAGGAGTTCCCCGACAGAAAGGTGCTACTCACCCGTGTGGATGGCCACGCCGTGCTGGTCTCCAAGGAAGTGCTTGACCTGGCTGGAATCACACCCAGTTACAAACAAGACGGCGGCATGGCACTTGTGCAGGACGGCCGCTGCACCGGTATCCTCCTCGACAACACCGCCGATGTAGCCAAGGCATTAATCCCTCCGATGGGCAGGGAACAACGCATCCAAGCCCTTCTGAAAGCCCAGGAGAACTGCCTCAAAGTCGGCCTTACCAGCGTCACCGATGCAGGTTTGGATATCGAAACCATTACTTTAATTGATAGCCTACAAGAATCTGGTTTACTGAAAATTCATGTCAACGCATGGATTAATCCTGATGACGAGACCATGGACTATTTCATGAGTCAAGGTATCATCGACAAGGAAAGACTCACCGTCCGCAGCGTGAAGATCTACGCCGACGGCGCGCTGGGGTCACGAGGGGCCAACCTCATCGAGCCATACGCTGACGCTCCCGAGACCTCGGGGCTGATCCTAGAGTCGGACGAGTTTTACCGTCACGTCTGCCAGAAGGCCTACGACAACGGTTATCAGGTGTGCTGCCACGCCATCGGCGACGGAGGCGTGCGTCATATCCTCGACATCTACTCGGAGTTCCTGAAGGGTCCCAACGACCTCCGCTGGCGCATCGAGCACTCTCAGGTGGTCGCTGAAGACGACTTCCAGAGGTATCATGACTACTCTGTCATCCCATCCATCCAGACCACGCATTGCACCTCCGACATGGACTGGGCCGGGGAACGACTCGGCGAGCGCATCCAAAACGCCTACGCCTATCAACGGCTGCTTCAGCAAAACGGCTGGGTGATCAACGGCACCGACTTCCCCATTGAGGACATCAGTCCCCTTTATACCTTCTACGCAGCCGTGGCCCGCAAGCACCTCGATGGCACCCCGGCCGATGGTTTCCAGATGGAGAACGCCCTCACCCGTGAACAAGCCCTGCGTTCCATTACCATCTGGGTTGCCAAAGGTTGTTTCCTCGAAGACCGCAAAGGCAGCATCGAGGTCGGAAAAGACGCTGATTATGTGATACTTGACCGTGACATCATGACCATTGAGGAATCAGACATCCCCCAGGCCAAGCCGATTCTGTATCAATAATAAAAGCCGTTGTCCTGCGTTATCTGAGGAAAACAACCCAAGTGAAACGAATCCTTTTTAGCATCCTGATATGTCTGTCGCTTGGCACCGTCAAAGCCATGGAGCGCGACAGCCTGGAACTATGGATCGACCATCGGCTGCTCGATTATTACCGGAACGAGCGTCGACACGAGATCTATGGCTACCAACTTGAGGATGGCAAAACCGCCTCAAACTACTTCTCCTTTATCCAATCGGAATACGACCGCGAGCTCATGGGCACGTTGGCGGCCATGCTCTGTCACCCCGACTCATCCGACTACACCAATGTAGCTTCGGCCCTGTATTTCGTGCAAACCATCGAATACGTCCCCGACTCAGTGTCGAAAGGCGTTGACGAGTATGTACGATTCCCCATAGAGACCCTTTCCGATGGCACGGGCGATTGCGAGGACAAAACGATCCTGTTGGCCGCCATCTTCGAGGAGGCGCACATTGATTATGTGCTTTTCTCACTTCCCGACCACCTTGCCCTTGGCGCCAAAATTGACGGAGGGGATTACAAGTACCTCGAGACCACCTACCCCAGCTGGGAAATAGGACAGATTCCCACCCAGTTCAACGGTGTGCCGATGGAGATCCTCCATCCCACCCGAGGAGCACAAGTGGTTCCAACAAGCCTTAGTTTCGAGTCGGAACCCACACTGGTGTTCACACCGGCCAGGTGTTTCTTGCGGATTCACCTCCAGAATTACGGTCCTGGACGCGTCAAGAACCTGATGGCACATGTCACCATGAAAAACCCCTCCTCTCGCCGGACAAAGGCTCTCGCCAATGAGTATTTTGAACTTGACGAGCTGCTTGAGGGCACGGAGAAGGACTATACCCTGGAGTTCAAAAGCCAAATCCAATCAGGCACCGTGCTTCATCTCACCCTCATAGGTGACAATTTGGATGCCATCGACACGGATATGGTTTTGGAAATACGAAAATAGTTTTGTAACTTTGTCCCCACAAAATTACAAAACAATGGTTCTCAACAAGAAACCCTTTACATTTCTTTTGGCGATTCTTGGCCTTTTTTCAGGCTTGACGGCCCATCCCGTCGACCAAGAGACCGCCAAGGCTATCGCTGTCAAGTTTATGGGAACCGACCAGATCACACTTTCGACCACCTACCGAACCACTGATAACGACCCCGCCTTTTATATCTTCAATACCCAAGACGGTTTCGTCATCGTTTCCGCCGACGACTGCGAGACACCCATTATTGGGTATTCGCATGAAAGCCGGTTCAATCCGAATGACATCCCCATCCAAATGGAGGATTACCTAAGGGATTTTGCCGAAAGAATCCAGTACGGCATTGACAACCAAATCGTTGCCGATGAGACCACCGCAAAACAATGGGAACTGGTGAAGGCCACGGGACGACTCAACGACAACAAGTCAAATCAAGCGGTGGAGCCCTTGCTGACCACCAAATGGCACCAGGGTTGCCTCTACAACAGCCTCTGCCCCGAGATGAGCGGTCCCTGCGGCCACGCCGAGGTGGGCTGTGTGACCGTGGCCATGGGACAGATCATGAACTACTGGAAATATCCCACCATAGGCTATGGAAGCCATTCGTATTATAATTCCGGCACCACCCTCTCCGCCGACTTCGGCAACACCGAATACGATTGGGACCATTCGGCCGACTCCCTCACAGAGGCATCCTCGGAAGAAGAGATCGAAGCAGTGGCAACGTTGTTGTTCCATTGCGGTGTATCAGTGGATATGATGTACACCACTTCTGGATCAGGAGCCCAGATTACAAACATCCCCTATGCATTAACATGGTATTTTAGGTATTCCAACAGCCTTCACCTTGATCAATTCGACAATGACTTGGATAGTTGGCTTACCAAATTGAAGAACTGCATCAACCAGGAACGCCCCGTCCTATACACTGGCCAAGGAAGCAACGGACACGCTTTCGTTTGTGATGGTTATGACGAAAATGACCTTTTTCATTTCAATTGGGGCTGGGGCGGAAACGGTGACGGCTATTTCGCCATAGGTAACCTTAATCCCACAGGGCACAATTACAACAGCAACAACAGGGCCATCTTTGACATCTTTCCACAAGAAGGGCTTTATCAAGTTACTGGCACTGTCTATCCACCCCAAACCGGCAGTGTCGAGGGATCGGGGGCTTTCTCATCAATTGAAGACACATGTACTCTTACCGCTATCCCCACCGAAACAACTGAGTTTCTGTATTGGAAAGAAAATGGGATTATTGTAAGCTACGATTCAATCTTCAGCTTCAGCGTTTTAGGCAACCGTATCATTGAGGCAAACTTCACCTTTAAGACACCAAAACATATTACGGCCAGCCTTTCCAATAACACCAACAACCCCAACTCCACTTTCGTGAGCCTTACATGGAATTACGTTGAAAACGGCCACTGGAATCTCCTAAAGCAATTTTCCATCGGTCCAAGTGAAAGAAACATAGCCTCTGACGGCAACTACATTTATACTTGCCGTGGTTATAACAGTAATGATAAAGCCAGGTTTTTCAAATACTCCATGGAAGGTGAATTAATAGAGTATTTTGATTTTAACGGCATTTATAGTCCATCTTGTCTTACATACGACGGCAACTATTTTTATTGCAACGGCAGCACCATCCCCTCGACGGCTGCGGATAAACTCTTTTGTATTGACCTTGACAACCAAACAATTGTTGGAATCAACGATTTTCACACTGTGCCAAACAACATTTCGTATGATCCCGTTTACGATGGTTTCTGGATTACAAGAAATGAACGCCACCCAAAACTTGTGGATCGAAATGGACAAACAATAAAAACCATCCCTACTTCCCTACGTTTCATCAGGGGGTTAGGTTTCATCCTCGCCAATGATGGGAACTCTCATTTGTTATTGCTTTCTATAAGTAATATCTACGATTATGACATTAATAATAATACCCTACCCGAATCACCGATGAAGTCTTATTCCTCCTATCCAAATGGGGTTTTTGTGGGAAAATACTTGGGAAAAGACGCTGTTTATCTTGCTAGCTCAGGTTATAATGGCAAGGTTAGGATTTATGATATAACCGGCAGGCTATCCCAAATCATAGGGTATCGCATCTATCGTATTGATGCCAACGGAACCACAATGGTCCTCTCCGACTTGATCACCGACAACACATACATCGACCCCACTTGGAGCAATACTCCAAACGGCATTTATCGATTTGGTGTGAGTTCAGTTTTTTCCAACGGCAACGAATCTAATATTTTATGGTCTGAGCCTATTGAGCAAACGAACTTTGACGGCATTGAAGAAAAAACAAAACCCACAGATCAGAATATCCAAAAAATCTTTGAAAACGGCCAAATCGTCATCATCAAGAACGGAAAGAAATACAATGTAACAGGACAGGAGATCAAACGATGAAAAGGAACCTACTCATATTAGCTCTCGTTTTCAGCCTGTTTCTTGGCTTGACGGCCCATCCCGTTGACCAGGAGACAGCCAGAGCTGTTGCCTCCAAGTTCATGAAAACCACCGACATGACCACTGCGGCCACCTATTCTACCAGTAACGGAACCCCTGCCCTTTTCATTTTCAACACCACCGACGGCTTCGTCATCGTTGCCGCCGACGACTGCGAGACACCCATCATCGGCTACTCCCACGAGGGCCGGTTTAATCCCGACGACGTTCCCGTCCAGATGCAGGAATACCTCCAGGACTTTGTGGCGAGGATCCAATACGGCATTGAAAACCAAATCGTCGCCAATGAAACCACCGCAAAACAATGGAAGTTGGTGAAGGTCACGGGGCGACTCAACGACAACAGGTCCGCCAAAGCTGTGGATCCCTTGCTGACCACCAAATGGCATCAGGGCTGCCTCTACAACAGCCTCTGCCCCGAGATGAGCGGTCCTTGCGGCCATGCCGAGGTGGGCTGTGTGGCTGTGGCCATGGGACAGATCATGAACTACTGGAAATTCCCGAAGACCGGATTCGGCTCTCACTCTTACCCTTACGCGGGCATGACCTTCTCCGCCGACTTCGGCAACACCGAATACGATTGGGACCATGCGCCCGACTCCCTCACAGAGACATCCAGTGAAGCCGAAATCGAAGCCACAGCGACTCTGCTGTACCATTGCGGCGTCTCGGTTGACATGCACTATACCGCCAATGGTTCCGGGGCCCATTCCTCCGATGTCCCCGACGCTCTAACACGTTATTTCAAATACTCCGACGAGATGAGGCGTGAGTCCATGAGCGACAATCCCTCCGAATGGCCTGCCAAGCTAAAAGCCTGCCTCGACTCGGGACGCCCCGTGTATTATTACGGTCGAGGCGACGGCAGCCATGCCTTCGTGTGCGACGGCTACGACGACAACGGCCTTTTCCATTTCAACTGGGGATGGGGAGGCAACGGCGACGGCTTTTTCGCCTTGGGTAATCTGAATCCCCTCGGACACGACTACAACACCAGCAACGCGGCCATCTTTGACATTGTTCCCCATGATGCGCCTTACGAAATTGCCGTCACCTCCAATCCCCCATCAGGCGGCGATATCGTCGGATCAGGTAGCTTCTTGATGGGAGACTCCTGCATCCTGACTGCGGTTCCCTCCGACAACTGCGAGTTCCTCTATTGGAAGAAAGACGGTTTGATTGTAAGTTACGACACCACGTATGGCTTTCTAGTCACGACAGACCTTAACCTTGAGGCCAACTTCTCCCTTAAAACGCCAAAACAAGTCACCGTCAATCCAGCCTCCGACCCCGAAAACCCTTACGTAAACCTCTCGTGGGGCAATGTCGGCAACAGCCATTGGAATCTCCTGAAACAATTCGAGATCGATCCGGATTACGGTGACATCGCCACCGATGGCGATTTCATCTATTTTACCGTACGATACGCCTATCCGAAACCCAAGATGGTCAAATACTCGATGAACGGCGAATTTGTAGAGGACCTCGTATTGGAGAATTTCGGATTTGGGGAATTCTTCACTGAACCCAGCCGCCTTGCCTATGACGGCCGTTACTTTTATTGCAACGGCTATATCATGGGCTCCGTGACGTTCACCAGTCTTTTCTGTTTGGATTTTGATAACAAAACGCTCGTCGATACCATCGATGTGGGTGTCAAAACCAACGAGGGTAGCTGCACTTATGATCCCATCAACGACGGGTTTTGGATTGGTTCATTAACCGAACGCAAGTTACGTTTGGTGGACCGCAACGGTGTCAGGATCAAAGAAAGTCCCTCTTTTTCCAAATACATTGTTGGCGCTGGATACCACACTGCCGAAGACGAAACGCCCCACCTATTATTGGTGGAGGCCTCTGGAGAGCTTTACGACTATGACCTCACCACGAATATCATCCATCGGAAGCCTTTGACAGTCTTCGACCAGCATCCCCAAGGCGGTTTTGTCGGTCGTTACGAAGGAAAGGATGCCTTGTATGTGCCGTTCGACAGCATCGCCTGCATCTATGAGATAGCCGACAATCTGGCTCAGATTCTACATTATCGCGTTTATCGCTCCGACGGTCAAGAACACATAACCACCCTCGCTGAGGAGGTCTCCTGCGCCAGTTACATCGACTCCACTTGGAAGGACCTCCCTGTCGGGACCTATCGGTTTGGAGTAAGTGCGGTTTTCGCCAATGGCAACGAATCAGAGATCGTATGGTCCGCCCCCGTGGAGAAGACGAATCACGGTATCGACGAAAACGAGGAGCCTTTCGACCCCAACGTCCAGAAAGTCTTCGAGAACGGCCAAATCGTCATCATCAAGGACGGGAAAAAATACACTATCACAGGACAGAAGATCAAATGATGAAAAGACTCCTGCACATATTAGCTATCGTCTTCGGCTTGTCTCTTGGCTTGACGGCCCGTCCCGTTGACCAGGAGACAGCCCGAGCTATCGCCGTAAGGTTTATGGGAACCGACAACATCACGCTTTCGAGCACCTACCGAACCACTAATAACGACCCCGCCTTTTATATCTTCAACACCATAGACGGTTTCGTCATCGTCGCCGCCGACGACTGCGAGACACCCATCATCGGATATTCGCATGAAAGCCGGTTCAATCCGGAGGATGTTCCTGTCCAGATGGAAGATTACCTTCGGGATTTCGTAACGAGGATTCAGTACGGCATTGACAATCAAATCGTTGCCAATGAAATCACCGCAAAACAATGGAAGCTGGTGAAGGCCACGGGGCGACTCAACGACAACAGGTCCGCCAAAGCTGTGGATCCCTTGCTGACCACCAAATGGCACCAGGGTTGCCTCTACAACAGCCTCTGCCCCGAGATGAGTGGTCCCTGCGGCCATGCCGAGGTGGGCTGTGTGGCTGTGGCCATGGGACAGATCATGAACTACTGGCGATATCCTACCATAGGCTATGGAACCCATTCGTATTATGGGGCCGGCACCACGCTCACCGCCGACTTCGGCAACACCGAATACGATTGGGACCATGCGCCCGACTCCCTCACAGAGACATCCAGTGAGACAGAGGTCGAAGCTGTGGCGACATTGCTGTACCATTGCGGCGTATCGGTAGAGATGAGTTATAGCGACAACGGATCGGGAGCCCATTCCAAGGATGTGGTAGATGCACTGAAAGACTACTTCCTGTATTCGAGGGATTTGTACCGTGAAAAGAGAGACAGCGACAATCTCCTATGGCTGAACAAGTTGAGGGACTGCCTTGACAAACAACGTCCTGTGTTATATTCTGGTAACGGTAGTGCAGGCCACGCCTTCGTCTGCGACGGCTACGACGCAAACTACCTGCTGCACTTCAACTGGGGGTGGGGAGGCAATGGTGACGGCTATTTTGCCCTAGGAAACCTGTGCCCTAATGGCCACGATTTCAACAATTACAATTACGCCATCTTCGACATCGCCCCCGACTCCGCTCTTTATCAAGTGACCATTATGGCCAATCCCATCGTAGGCGGCTACGTGGAAGGCTATGGCGAGTATCACATCTCTGAGCCTTGCACCCTGACGGCCACGCCTTCCGAGTACTACGATTTCTTCTGTTGGAAGTACAATGGCACCATCCTCTCGTACGAAAGCGCATTCACTTTCCCTGTTTACAACCAAGTGGACAACATCGAGGCCTGCTTTACATTGAAGCCTATCCAAGAAGTCAAAGCCACCATCGACACCCTTGGAACCGGAGTCCCTATCATAACGCTCACACAGGAAAGCGGCCCCGGCCACTCCTGGCACCTGCTTAAACAGTTTGAGACCCATGGAGGACGAGGAATAACCACCGACGATGAATACATCTATGTTTGTGGAGGAGACCCCGAAGGCTATATGTTCTCAAAATACACCATGGACGGGGAATTCATTGAAAGTTTCAACGTAGAAGGATGCCATTCTCCTTCATGCCTCACCTACGACGGCTTGTATTTCTATTGTAACGGATTGAATGATAAGAAGTTCTATACCGTCAACCTAAAAGAAAAGACGCTGGTCAGATGCGTCCAATTGGATTTCGACTTCGACCTCTGCTCCTTCGACAAGACGAAAGGGCGTTTCTGGATGAACAAGAAATTACAGAATGGCCAAACCGAACAAATCGTTCTTTGCTCCCGTTCCGGCGAAATCACCTACGCAGGCCCCAGCTTTACCTCCGGTATGATGGTCGGCTCAGGGCTTTATCTGGGAAGGGAAGGCAACTCGCATCTGCTGTTAAAAGACCAGGAGGGAACGGTCTATCAGGTAATCAAGAAAAGCGTTTTCTCAGTAATAGATTATTCGCATCCCCTATTCCGTTGTGGCGAGTCCCTTGGCTCCCATGTGGGGAAATATATGGGGCACGACGCCATCTATGTGGTTGACGGCCACACTGTCAGGATTTACAGGATGGTTAACGTGTTTTCGCAATGCAAAGAATACCGTTTGTGGCGTGCCGACGATTATCTCTCCAACATTATCGAGGTTTCTATCGAGGGCACCTCGTATATTGACAGAACATGGCAAAGCCTCGGTGTAGGCCGATACAGCTACGGCGTAGGCATGATCTTCGAAAACAGCCATGAGTCGAGCCTCATTTGGTCCGAACCATTAATCAAAGGTAATTACGACATTAATGAAACCCCTTCACCCGAAGGGCCAACCGTCCAGAAAGTCTTCGAGAACGGCCAAATCGTCATCATCAAGGACGGGAAGAAATACACTATCACAGGACAGACAATACAATGACAATGGAAAACAACGATAACTTCGATATTCAAATAGCCCAAGAGCTGCATCTCGATTCACACCATGTAGCCAATGTGGTGAAACTGCTCGGCGAAGGTGCCACCATCCCTTTCATCGCACGTTACCGCAAGGAGATGACCGGCACCATGAACGAAGAAATGGTAGCTGCCGTACAGAAACGTTTGGAACAGCTCATCGAGCTTCAGAAACGCAAGGAAAGCGTCCTCTCCTCCATCCGCGAGCAGGAGAAGCTCACCCCCGAGCTGGAACAGAAGATACTGGAAGCCAAGACGATGCAGGAGGTCGAGGACCTTTACCTCCCCTACAAGCCCAAACGCCGCACCCGCGCCGCCATCGCCCGCGAGAAAGGACTGGAGCCTCTTGCCGCACAGATCATGGCACAGAACGTGGATGCCGTGGAACGCCTCGCCAGCCGTTATGTGAACGCGCAAAAAGGCGTCAACAACGTCGAAGAGGCCCTGCAAGGCGCCAAGGACATCATCGCAGAATGGGTTTCGGAACATATCAACGGCCGTAACCGCATCCGTAAGATCTTTCACACCAAAGGCGACCTCAGCTCCACCGTCATCAAAGGCAAGGAAGAAGAAGGCAAGACCTACCAGCAGTACTTCGACTTCAGCGAGCCCATCGCCAAAGCCCCTTCGCATCGCATCCTGGCCCTGTTCCGCGCCGAAGAGGAAGGCATCATCCGACTGAAGATCAAGGTCGACGACGACTTCGTGCTCAACTCCCTCGAAAGCATCTTCCTAAAAAACAACAACCTCTCGTCGGAACTGGTGCAAGAAGCCATCGCCGACTCCTGGAAACGCCTGCTGGAGCCATCCATCGAGACCGAGATACGCAACTTCTATAAGGAAAAAGCCGACGAGACCGCCATCCGTGTCTTCGCCGAGAACCTGAAGCAACTGCTGCTGGCCGCACCCATGGGACAGAAACGCACGCTCGCCATCGACCCCGGATTCCGCACAGGATGCAAGGTGGTGATACTCAGCGAGACAGGAGCCTTGCTCCACAACGAGACCATCTACCCTCACCCACCCAAGTCGGACGTGGTGGGCTCGATGCGCAAGGTCAAGAGCCTCGTGGACGCCTATAAAGTGGAGGTCATCGCCATCGGCAACGGCACGGCGGGACGCGAGACCGAGGACTTCATCCGCTACATCAAGTTCGACCGCGACATCACCGCCGTGATGGTCAGCGAGAGCGGCGCCTCAGTGTATTCCGCCTCCAAGATCGCCCGTGACGAGTTCCCCGATTACGACATCACCGTGCGTGGCGCCGTGAGCATCGGCCGCAGGCTGATGGACCCCTTGGCAGAGCTCGTGAAGATCGACCCGAAGAGCATCGGCGTGGGACAATACCAACACGACGTCGACCAGAAGAAACTCGGCGAGAGCCTCGACCAGACCGTGATGAGCTGCGTCAACGCCGTCGGCGTGGAACTCAACACCGCCAGCCAACAGCTCCTCTCCTGCGTCAGCGGCGTGGGACCCGCCCTGGCAGGCAACATCGTCAGCTACCGCGACGAGAACGGAGGCTTCAAGAACCGCCGCGAGCTCCACAAGGTGCCTCGCCTCGGCGACAAGGCCTTCGAGCAATGCGCCGGCTTCTTACGTATCCACGGCGGCGACAACCCCCTCGACCAGAGCGCCGTCCACCCCGAGAGCTACCACATCGTGGAGAAGATGGCCAAGAAACTGAACGTGAAGGTCGGCGACCTCATCGGCAACAAGGAACTCATCGCCAAGATCAACCCAAAGGACTACGTGGAGCAGGACTTCGGCCTGGAGACCATCAACGACATCCTCAAAGAACTCGAAAAACCCGGTCGCGACCCCCGCAAGACGTTCGAGGCCTTCGAGTTCGACAAGGACATCCGCAGCATCGAAGACCTCAAGCCCGGCATGGAACTCAACGGCATCGTCACCAACATCACCGCCTTCGGCGCCTTTGTCGACATCGGGGTGCATCAGGACGGACTGGTGCACATCAGCCAGATGGCCGACCATTACATCAAAGACCCCAACGAGGTGGTGCGCCTCAACCAACACGTCCGAGTGAAGGTGCTCAGCGTGGACGTGGACCGTAACCGTATCAGTCTGACCATGAGGAAATAACACCATGAAAAGGATCTTCATCGTATGCTTGGCAGTATTCGGCCTGTTTCTCGGCTCAACGGCACATCCCGTCGACCAGGAGACAGCCAGAGCCGTTGCCACCAAGTTCATGAAGACCCCCGACCTTCATCTTGCGGCCACCTATCAAACCGACAAAGGTACCCCCGCTTTTTACATCTTCAACAACACAGAAGGCTTCGTCATCGTCTCAGCCGACGACTGCGAGACACCCATCATCGGCTACTCTCGCGAGCATCCATTTGATCCGAACGACACCCCCATCCAGATGGAGGAATACCTCCAAGGCTTTGTGTCGAGGATTCAATATGGCATGGAGAACCATCTCATCGCCGATGAAGCCACGGCAAGGCAATGGTCCCTAGTAAAAGCCACAGGACGGCTCAAGGAAGACAAAAGCGCCAAAGCTGTAGCACCTTTGATCACGACAAGATGGCATCAAGGATGTCTCTACAACAGTCTCTGTCCCGAGATGGACCACGTCCCTTGCGGACACGCCGAGGTGGGCTGTGTGGCGGTGGCCATGGCGCAGATCATGCATTATTGGAACTTCCCACAGGTCGGCAACGGTTCCAACGCCTATTATGCAATCACTGGAGAACTGTTATCCGCCGATTTTGGCAATACCCAATACCAATGGGACCTCATGCCCGATGTTTTGAGCGACACCTCGAGCACCGCTGAGGTTGATGCTGTGGCGACTTTGCTTTACCATTGCGGGATCGCGGTGCACATGCTATACACCGACCACGGTTCAGGAGCTCATTCCTCTGACGTCCCTGCCGTCTTGAAACGCCATTTTTTCTATTCTAACGAGATGCACCGAGAGACGATGGGTAATGAACCCGACCTGTGGCTGTTGAAACTGAAGGACTGTCTCGACAGAGAAAGGCCTGTGCTTTATTCCGGACAAGGCAGCAGCGGCCATGCCTTCGTGTGCGACGGATACGACGAAAACGACTTGCTGCACTTCAACTGGGGCTGGGGTGGAAACGGCGACGGCTACTATTCCATCGGAAGCCTAAACCCGCTAGGGCATGACTACAACAACAGCAACGGGGCCATCTTCGACATCGTTCCCGGCAGCATCCCTGTTTCGGTTACAGCCACGGCAAATCCTCCCTATGGCGGCTCTGTCGATGGCTTCGGCACCTATCTACCATGGGAGCAATGCGTCCTCACCGCCTCACCGTCCGAAAACTTCGAGTTCCTTTATTGGAAGAAGGATGGTCAGATCGTGTCATACGAAAACCCCTACCCCATGTTTCCCATTGATAGCGTTAACGAATTCGAGGCAGTGTTCAGCTTGAAGTCGGTCCTATCCGTCGCAGCCAACGCATCCGGTGAAAATGAGGCACGCATCGCTTGTGACGTCCAAAGCCTTGGCCCATGGCTGGTCTTGAAGCACTTCAATATCCAGAAGGTGCAGAGCATTGCCACCGACGGCAATCGCATCTACTTATGTAAGAGGGACAACGCAAGTTGTTTTTGGGAGTATTCCATGGACGGCTTGTATATCAGATACTGGACTCATGGAATAGGTTTCCCTGTCAGTCTCACCTACGACGGGGAGTCGTATTACTGTTACTCGAACAACAGTGCATACCTATATTCATACGACATGGCCAACAGCAGCCTGGTTTCCTCTGTCAGGACTGGGTACTCCCCCATTTGCTCTTACGATCCCGTCCGTGACGGCATGTGGATTGCACGATACGACAGTCAGCTTCAGGCCTATAGGCTACATCTTATCGACCTAACCGGAACGCTTATCCAACAAGGTCCGCTGTTACCTTCGGAGGTGACGCCCAATGGTTCGGGGCTATTTGAAGGCATGGATCGTGACATTCACTTGCTCATCAAGACCGAGGAAGGCCAGGTTTACGACTACGACATCGACATGGACCTCTTATATCGTTGCAATGCGGATTTAGGGGTTTCATACGGTTCTTTTATCGGTGATTACCAGGGAAAAACAGCCATGTACGTATGTCTTGAAAACGCGGTGAGACTGTTTGATATCAAAAGTGTCATACGCCCCTGGCCCATCACCTGTTATCGGCTTTATCGCTCCGACGAGGCAGGGAACGTCGTATTGTTAGCTGACGAATTCAGGGACGTTTCCTACTCCGACGCCACCTGGGCCGAGTTAGGTTCAGGCGTGTACCGATACGGCATCAGCATGGTCTTTGCCAACGGCAAGGAGTCTGAGATTATTTGGTCTGACCCCATCCCGAAAGGCAATTACGGCCTTGAGGAAAACGAGGATTCACTTGATGAAGGTGTCCAAAAGGTCTATGAGAACGGCCGAATCGTCATCATCAAGGACGGGAAGAGATATAATGTCGCGGGACAGGAAATCCAACACTGAAAGGGTCACCCCACAAAAAACAGGCACACCCCTGCCACGCTGATCACCGCTCCAAGGACCTCACGCAAGGTGACTTTCTGATGGAATAAGATGGCTGCCGGGGCGATGATGAGGATGGGCGTGAGCGCAAAAAGCGTCTGGGCGATGCCCGCCGAGGTAAACTGTGTTGCCAATAAGGAGGCACTGACACCGATGAAAGGTCCAAAGATGGTGGACGCCAGCACACACCACATCGCCTTATGGTCGCTCACGGCATGACGCAGCTGGGCAAGACCGTCTTTGTTGAAAAGCATCAAGGCGAGGAAGAACCCCACCAACCCGATGTAGGCACGGATGGTGGTGGCGGCAAACGACATGCTGACGCTCACCGGCAACGGCAACACGGCGTTGGCAAACACCGCGTCGCCCGAGATGCCAACGGCATCGAGGGCGGCGCCATAACGCGTCAACCCCACCTTGCTGAGCACCAAGCCAAAACCCTGACAGATGCCAGCCATGGCCGCATAGAAGATGCCCTTCGCAGGCAACTTGAAACGAAGACCATGGTGGCCGGCATCATCGCTCTTCGACAAGATCGACAACGCTATGCCACTCAAAGTGACGACCATGCCCACAATGGCAATGGGACGCATCTGCTCTCCGAGGAGCAGCCGTCCGGTGATGGCAGCGGTAGGCGCCGAGAGAGTCATGAAGAGCTGACCGAAACGCGACCCGATGTGGATGTAACCCTGCATCAGACAGTAGTCGCCGATGACATAGCCCACCACGCCAGAGAGCAACAGCCACGTCCAAGTGCCTCCATCGGCATAACGCGGATACGGCACCCCCATCACAAGCCATAAGGTGACGCATAAAAACAAGAGCGACATCGTCATGCGGATGGTGTTGAACGGCAAAGAACCCATACGTTTGGAGCCCACCTCCGCAAACAAAGCGGTGGCGGTCCACGACAAGGCCACACCCAACGATATCAACTCACCTACGAACATCATCCGACTTCCAAATTAAATCAAAAGCTCGCTCCAACCTGGGCATTACCGGCGAGAAATGAGTCCCTTCGACCAGTTCAAAACAAACACCAGCATTGGTTTTCGCTTCCATAATACGGGCTGCAGCTTCTGTCCTCTCCTCCACCGTCGCCATCCTTCTGTCTTTGGCATTCTTCTCCTTCTCTCCCAATAACATACAAACCTTCTGGACTTGGGGAGACAGCGTGTTTTCGTTCATCCAATCGACAAAGCCATCGTACCACAGTGAGCCCGAGATACTGATGACATTGGTGAATGCATCGGTATTGAAAGCCGCCCACACCGCAAAAAGGCCAGACAACGAAACGCCAAGGATGGTCCTTTCAGTAGCTTCTACCTCCATTTCCTTCTCGATTTCCGGAATCATCACCTTCGTGAGCCTATCGAGAAATGACACCGCTTGTCCGTTGAAGGGCTTGGCTTTTTTGAACACGCCTTCAGCCGGCCATGGCGTCAGGTCGTCGTTCCAATTGACTCCATCGATGACGACCATGGAAACGCCGTACTTGACAGACATCCTCTCAAGTCCCTCATACACATCCTCTTTGATCCCTTCCGGGAGGATCATGTAGCAGATTTTGCCGGTATCCCGCTTGATATAAAACATCGTATCAGGGTCTGTGATATCGTGGATAATCGGCCGCAAAAATAGCAAAAAAACCAAAACTTGGGTGAAAGCTTGGGGTATGGATTTTTTTTTGTATTTTCGAGGCACTTTAAAATAAGACAGAATTTAAATAATATAACTATGAGAAAGCTTCTGATGGCGGCAGCTGCCATAATGCTGCTAATGGCACTATCGGTGCAGACAACATCATGCTCCAAAGAGACAGATACCATGGAGATAGTCATCAACCTCGACTCCATCGTGATCAAACCCTATGTAAAGTTCGGCGCACCTCTGGCTGACGTGAAAGCATACATGGCCCAAAACTTCGCCGACTATCCCGAGGAGCACCCCGACTCGCTCGAATACATTGAATTAGATGGAGGCGGGTTGTGGTCCAAATACTACATGAAAGAAGATCGCTGGATTTCGTTCTTCTTCACCGATGCCGAGGGAAAGGACCTCACGATGGTGTCCTACGACTTCTTCTTCCCGATTCAAATTGAAGCTGTCATGGCCGAGTTGGAACGGAACGGATTTACAAACAAGGGAGAAGTAGAGTTTGAAAACGACAACTCCGACCTTAGCTTCCTCTTTCTCTCGCCTGACGAGAGCATCGAGGCCATGCCATTCTACTGGGAGAAGGATGGTGGCAGCTGGGCCATCACCTTCCAGCCCACCAACGATTTTGACCTACAGCATCTTGTTAACCAATGAAACTTATAAAGAGAATGATTGGTATAACGACGAAATAAAAACAAGGAGGTAATCATGGAATTGTCGGAATTATCGAAGAAGATACTGGAGGGCGTGGATGAACGTCTGAAGGCGGTTGTGATGGAATGTGCTGCACGATGCAGGTTCCCATTCAACGTATCGGAAGGGTTGCGGAGCGAAGCAAGGCAACGTGAATATGTCAAACAAGGGAAGTCAAGTACGATGAAGTCGAAACACCTGGTGGGGAAAGAAGTTGACCTCTACCCTCTCACCATGAATCGCAAGGAGGTCGACTGGAGCCGATTTGAAGACCTGGCTGATGTGATGTTTGAAGTGGCCAAGCAGATGGAGGTTGAGATTATCTGGGGTGGACACTGGAAGACCTTTGTCGATAAGTGCCACTTTGAATTGAGGTAAGGAAGGTGTATTAATTAAACTTTTTTGTACCTTTGACACCGATAACCCAAACACTAACTCAACATGAAAAAGACACTACTATTTCTGATGCTGGCTCTACTAACGAGCAGTATGTTCGGCCAAATGAAAGGCGACAAATTATTCCTTGGTGGAGCAACTGCGTCGCTGGGCACAATGAAATTGTCCGTTACCAATGGAACTCAATCAGTTAATTCAAAACAACCCATGAGCACATCGTTTGGCTTGCAGGCAGGACTTGGCTACTTTGTAGCAGACAATTTTATGCTTGGCATGGGTGTTGGCGGTTATTACCAAACCGATCCTACAACAAAAGTCGGCACCCAATGGCTTCATAATAACACCTATACTGCTTCGCTCAATCCATTCGTTGCCTACTATATAAAGATTACGGATAGGTTCTATTACACGCCAGAAGTAGGATTAAGCCTTTCTCTCGGCAAAACAGAGATGGAAGAATCGGCAACACAGTCAACGAGTTACAAAGAGTACGGAATTGGTGCATACGGCAATCTATGCGCATTTGAGGTAAAAGCCACCGATAAATTGTCGTTCGGCTTCAGCTTGGCCAGCTTGGAATACCAACACTTGAAAATGCCAGCTGCTCTGAACGGCTGGGATGTTGTAGGAAACCAAATTGGTTTTTACGTGAATAAGATGACTATCTTCTGCTATTATTATTTTTAAGCTAAGTAGTCTTCAATCACTATACGGAGCCGCACTGGGAAGCGTGGCTCCATTTTTTGTGCCTGCAGGCTGTTGCGGGCGGGATAAACAAGATGTGAAGCCCGAAGGGCTGAACACCGCTAAGGGCGGGAACTGATCAGGTGGGGGACATCTGGCCAGTGTGCGGTAGCGCGCGAGGGATTGGAGGGGCTTGGTGGTTTGTGGAATGGAACGAAGGGTCGGCGGCGACGGCAGGAGCCGTCGTCCCGAAGTGAAATGGGACAAACCACCGAAGCGAAGCGGAGCCCCGGAAAGGAAAGTGATGACAGATATTATTTCTGCAACAATTCCTTTAGAACGGCAACACGCTTCTTAAATGTCTCAATGTTATTGATGTCGTCTTGGGTAAGGCCTTTGATGTTCTCGTTGCAATTGGAGCAGAACTTGCGGTCTGGTTCGTTTTTATGGCCGTGACGGCAAATGTATTTTTCACCATCCTTGGAAAATACACCACCCTTAACGACTTCAATTTTGCCTAAGTCAGGAAGGTTGTCAAATGCATCAATAAGGACTTCCATATCGTGAAGATCCGATTCGTTGTAATATGGTTGCTCAACGCTCAGGACTTCTACGGCTGTACTAATCTTTTCTGAATTGATCAGCTTTAGAATGGACTTGGCATCAAACAGCTGATGTCTTTTGATCAAGCCACAAGCATCATTAAGGGTTGCCTCGTGATAAATAGCCTCGTATATTGGTTCAATGGTAAGCGAATGGTCTGCCGTTTGAATGAACTGCTCATAGTTTTTCCTGAAATCGTCCACATCATAAGGGTCATAAGTGAGTTGATTGGTAATCTTATAAAAGAGACACTTCGTCAGAGGCACGACAAACTCACTTTCTGGATTCTTTAGGATGAAATCCCAGGCATCCCTTGAAACAGTAGGCTTTTCGGCATTAAGTGCTTCAAGTATTGTTCGTTTCGTCATTTCATGCACAAGTAAAGCACTCGTGACGGATACTGGACCTACTAGCGGATAAAACATATTTGTCTTGCTGCGAAGCGTAAAGGTTGGCTCTGTTGAAGTGCTGAATAATTTAGCTGGTTGGCTCTATCCGTTTATTGCTCGAAATCGTTCTTGGAGTTCTTTGAGTCGTGCCATCAAGTCTGAAAAATCAAGGGATTGGCCGTAGATGAAGCTTTTTCTCATTTCGTTGTAGTCGGCTTCAAAACTGGACATCAAGGCTTCAGTGGGCACTATCTGGATGTTGGAAGGCATATCTTTGTCGTAATCCACATAGCCTACATGGTAGAACTTGCGTCTGTGCTCGACTATCTCATGATATAGTTTGGCATCCGTTAGCGCCATTTCACAATATGGGGTTTGCATCAGTTTCTCCAAATCGTAAAAATGGCGTGTCATCCTGGTTGTCCTGGGTTCGGCCTTCTGGTATTCCTCGCACAACAGAAAGGCTTTTTCCAAAAATGTTCTTGTGGGGCTGACGGTGGGGATGTCTTGGATGAAATCGGAATCCACATCTTCGCCTTCATACACTTGTTCAACCAACGATGATATGCGCCTCATCTCAAATGGCTCAGCCATAGAGGTAACGCTTATCTCTATTTTGACAACCGGCTGGGCGTATGAGGCATTGTCGTCGTAAAGCGAGGAATAAAACACATAGAGAACGGATGGATCCTTGTCGTGAGGTACGTCACGCGGTTCACCGTTTTCATTCAACACCTCATTATCGCAAACCACAGTTACGTCAAGTCCCAATTCGTTAAACTTGGTTTCAAGTTCCCACTTGAAATCGCCAAAAAGATAGTCTTGTGCGTTCTCGCGCATTTTGTGTATCTGTTTGTGCGTAAGGCACTCTGCACATTTTAACTTCCTTACATTCAGGAAAAACTCGCGGCTTAGTGCTATATCGATATCCTCACTGAATCGGTTAATGATATTCCAGCCTTTGCTAAGACTTGTGCCGCCCTTGAACAAAAGGTATTTGCTTATGCTTGTATGAAACAGGGCGTAAAGGACGGCGGTCACCCACCAATCCTTTTCGGCAGCTGCTTCATCGATTTGCTTTGCCTGGCTGACCGCCAGTATCATTGCTTTGCGCTCATCTATTGAGAAGTCTGTCCATTTACTCATTGTCTTGCCCGTTCATATTTCTTTTGATGAGTTGCCTCATCCATACAGGTGCCAAAAGCAAATCCTGTTCTACGGTGTCCTTTTCGGGTGATTCCGCCAACAGCTTTGCAATTTGCCGTTCGTCTTCTTGCGTGATGTTGTTCTCTCCGATGCTGCGCAATGCCTGTACCAGTTCCCGCATCAATTTACCACGAAAGGCAAAATTCTTCGGTGCTCCGTGCTTTAAGGTGACAGTGCGGTTGCCAAGGATCAGTTTTCGGCTTGATCCAGTTGTCAGGAAACTTGTGTTCATGGGAACCTGGGTTGAGAATCCCAGACGGTTGGCGGCAGTGACACCCGTTGGGATGATCACGGCCTTGTCTCTCTTGGCAATCTCTGTCACCAACTCAAAGGCGGAAGGATAAAGGATGCCGAAGCGTGTCTTTCGAGCCTTGACATAAACGCCTTTGGCGATACGAGTGATAAGCCCCTCTTTCTCAAAAGCAGCCAGCAATTTTGTGACGTATTCCACGTCATATTTAGGGAAAGAAGACACAAAGTACACCTCGCCGAACTTGTCGTGGGTTATCTTGCTTCTAATCTTTTTAATTACAGCGTCTTGCATAGCGATTTTTAGTTAATTTTGGTCGGAATAATTGCAGATTTTTCCGACCGCAAAGATACTAACAAACCTTTATTTGGCAATACAAATAACCAACAAAGTGAAATTCGTCGGGAAAAATATGGCAGAGATCGAGGAAGAAAGCCGTTAATGGCAAGCAATAGTGATGCCGTGGAAGGAAAATATGCTTACGAAAAGACGGTCACAGGCAGGGTTGTTGCGGGTGCGGCTGGCGGTATTGGCTGCGGAATGGAGCGGAGTGGCGTTTTTGACGGGTGGGAAAACGGACGACCGAAGGGAGGTCGTGTGCGGCTGGAAAAACGCCGTGGAGCAAGTGGAGCCCCGGAAAGCCCGACCCCGACGGCCTACGTGACACCTCTACCCTACCGCCTAAACCGCCACGACCGCCGGGGATGCGCCCAAATAAAAAATATGATTATTTTTGTCACGGCAGAAGACATTACACAATGGGCATTATCAAGTATAAACGAGCAAGAAACGGCAACGATGAAATCGTAAACATTGAGGAAGTCTCTCTTGAAATGAGGAAATCAACCAGGTTCACCTGCATTTCATGTGGGCAGGAGTTGTCAGCCGTTTTGGGCAGCAAGAACCAGCATCACTTCAGGCACAAAACCGAAGTGGATTGCAACCTTGAGACCTATCTTCATAAAATGGGCAAATACGCGTTTGTAAAAACCTATAAAGAATGCCTTTCCCAAGGGAAGCCCTTCACCATCACCCTCAACCGAAAGATCTCTTGCCAAAAAGAATCAACTTGTACAGTAAAGCCCTTTCTCAATCGTTGGGAAGAGTGCTGTGATTACAGGCCAGAAACCTTTGACTTGACCCGGTATTACGATTCAGTCGCAGAGGAACAAAGCATCGGATCTTTTGTTGCGGATATCCTATTGACGAGCAGCAAAGGTTATCCTCCAACCCTTGTTGAAATCAAGGTCTCGCATCCATGTGAAGAGGCCAAGATACTATCGGGCTATAGAATCATAGAAATAGGGCTTACTAAAGAAGAGGACTTGGATCTGATTGCGTCGTGTCGATTAGTCGATCCCGTTGGTAACAACACCTATATGGAAACCATCAGGCAAGAATCAAGGAGGAAAAAGAATGACGAGGAACCCACTGTAAGGTGCTACAATTTTCGCGAAGCCCCAAAAGAACTATTTGACTTTCACAAGATATACCAATTCGGAATATATAGGAATAATCCATCACGCTTTTGCCTGAACGAAACGGTCTCATGCGGAGATAAAGAGAAACTGATAGACCGACATAGAAGAAGGAACCAACTGCTTTATGAAATCCTGTTTTATAACGAGAATTGGGGGCCGGGCAGGTTTATTTTTGGTGTGGCAAGGGCATACGAGAAGGGATTCAAGATAAAGAACTGTTTCTTGTGCAGATACCATGCCTATAACGAAAATCGGCTGACACCTGAAGAGGACAAACCAATTTTCTGCAAATTGTATAAGAAACTGCAAACCAAGCCCCAATGTCATTCCACACAGGCCATTGAGTGTAGTGCTTACGTTCCCGACAAAAGAGCATACGCAAACTATCTGCTGTACGCAGGTGGTTATGAGGAAATAGTATATTGAGCCATCTCAATGTAACAACCTGCACAGTTGAGACGCGAGATTTCAACCGTTTTTGACAAAAATGTTAGCCGAAAACTTGTGTACTATGGAATAATTATCTATTTTTTCACTTGAAAAATCGACAAAATTTCAAAGGTGTAATGAATAACGAGCATTCCGTAAAAGAAGGTGAAACCTTAAGAAGGCGCATCAAGCTGTTGCCTGAAGACAGTGTGCTGTTTCGTTCAGACTTTCCTGAATACCACTCCGAGTTTGTAGGGGAAACGCTGGCTGAACTGACCGAGGAAGGAATCTTGGTGAAGCTGGCCCAAGGCATCTATGCCAAACCGAGAACAAGCCGATTCGGGGTGGTGCTGCCTTCGGTTGAAAAAATCGTACAGGCTATTGCCGTCAGGGACCATGCCGAGGTGCTGCCATCAGGCATGACCGCCTTGAACGCACTTGGGCTATCAACACAGGTGCCTATGAACTACACTTATCTGACAACCGGCAGTGAACGCGTCATCAAACTTGGCAACCGCCAGGTGACGCTGAAACGCGGCGTGCCCAAGAACTTCTGTTATTGCACGAAGCTCATCGCCCTGCTGGTGCAGGCCCTGAGGACATTGAAACAGGAAAACGTATGTCAAGAGGAACTTCAAACGATACGGGCCTTAATTGCGGCCGAGCCTGACAAGGAAACCTTGGCTAAGGATGTTGACATGATGCCTGCTTGGATGAAAAGGATTGTCAAACCAATGCTAAAAACAATACCTGCAAGAACATCCGACTGCAACCCGACAGGAAGTGGCTGAGGCTATCGACGGCATTACCGAGGATGGTGTTAAGTACAACATTGGTCGATTGCAGCAATATAGGGTGTTGAAGCGTATTGGTGACCGCAAGAATGGACATTGGGAAGTGATAGGTGACCATAATTGAAAAAAGGCCATGCATCTTGTCAACCAATGAAGCTTGTAAAGAAAAATCCCTAACTCTTTGGTTATCAGAGTTAGGGATTCTCAATTGTGGTAGCCCATAGCGGATTCGAACCGCTGTTTTCAGAATGAGGGTCTGATGACCTAGACCCCTAGTCGAATGGGCCAACAAAAAAGGTTCTTTTTGCGGAACCTTTGTGAACTAGGCGGGAGTCGAACCCACAACCGCCTGATCCGTAGTCAGGGACTCTATCCAATTGAGCTACTAGTCCATTGCCTTTCGACGGTGCAAAATTACAACTTTTTTTATTCCCCGCAAGGATTTTTTTGGTTTTTTTATAAAAAGTTTTCCGTTCTCCGTTTTTAGTTTTCCGTTCTCTTGTGCTCCATGCCCATCTCGTACAGGTCGTCGAGATGCTTCTTCAATCGCCGCGCCATGGGACGGAAAGTGTAGTAAGTGATTGTGGCTGAGATAGGTGCACCCACTATCGGCAACACCTTCCCTACCCCCTTCGCAAAACTTTCCTTGGTCATGTTGATGCCAATCCACTGGGCAATTTTAATCACATATTGGGCGATGACCGTCTCCGAAAGCTTCAAACCCGCGTTCTTTCCCGCTTGGATGACCACCTTATTCAAAGCTTCCACAGCCATTTTGTTGCCCATCATGGCGCCCACAAACAAGGTCATGATATTGAGCGACTCATCGTCGAGCTGGTTGTTGGCATTGGTGAGCGACGGCCATCCGTAAAGGTAGATCAGCTTCTGCATCAGGGATAGGATGTGGCCGTAAAACTGCGTCAGGTCGGTGGGAATGGTACCCATCATCCACCAGCCTCCTGGGAGTCCCATCAAGGCAGAGGTGCCACATACCATGGTGAGGTGATAGCTGATGCATTGGTTGGCGAGTTTGTCGATCTCCTTCTTGTTGAGCACACCAAGTGTACCCTCGTTAAGGGCAGTGATGACCTCCATCGGGGTGCAGAACTTGGACAGTTCCTTCGTGAGGAACTCATCACGGTCCACCTTCACAAAAGGCAGGTTGACGCTGGTGGAGAGCACCTTGTTCCAGAGGCTGAGGCTTTTTTCTGATTTATTTTCCATTTTTTTCTACCGATGTGGCACCCCGATGGGGTGCGGTGGGTTATGGGGGTTGATTTTTTGTTTTACCGATGTGGCACCCCGATGGGGTGCGGCCTAATAACCATATTTTTCTTTCCAGCGTTCGCGGAGGTATTTTCGCAACTCGCGTTCGCGGGGGTTGTCCTGAGGCTCATACAAAACCGTGCCAGAAATCTCTTCCGGGAGGTATTCCATGTCAACAAAATTGCCAGCATAAGCATGGGCATATTTGTAGCCCTCATGGTAACCGAGGTCTTTCATCAATTTGGTCGGGGCATTGCGAAGATGCAACGGCACAGGCAAGTCTCCAGTCTGTCGCACCAACGCCTGGGCCGCGTCGATGGCCGCCACCGCCGCATTGCTCTTCGGCGAAGAAGCCAAATAGGTCACCGTCTGCGACAAGATAATCCTACTCTCTGGCCAGCCGATCTTGTTGACGGCATCGAAACAGGTGTTGGCCAACAACAATGCATTGGGATTGGCGTTGCCGATATCCTCAGAAGCCAAGATCAACATCCTTCGGGCGATGAACAACGGGTCCTCCCCCGCCTCGATCATCCGAGCCAGATAATACAAAGCCGCATTGGGATCGCTGCCACGCATCGACTTGATGAAAGCTGAAATCACGTCGTAGTGCATCTCCCCTTGCTTGTCGTATTTCACCAGATTGCTCTGGATGGTCTCCGTAGTGAAGTCGTTGGTCACCACCAACTCCTGGGCATCAGGATTCAAGTCGTCCAACGAAGAGACAACCAACTCAATGGCATTAAGCAACTTACGCCCATCACCGCCACTGATGCGCATCAAAGCCTCAGGTTCTTGAATGATTATCTTCTTTCCATAATCATATTCCAATGCTTTCACCGCCTTGTCAAGCATCACCGCAAGGTCTTCTTTCTCGAGGGCTTTCAGCACATACACCTGACAACGTGACAGCAAAGGCGAGATCACCTCGAACGAGGGGTTCTCCGTGGTGGCGCCGATGAGGGTCACCAGGCCTTTCTCGACGGCCCCCAGCAATGAGTCTTGCTGCGACTTACTGAAACGGTGTATCTCATCGATAAACAATATCGGTGCCTCAGGGGCCATCCTCGCTCTGTCGATGACCTCACGCACCTCTTTCACGCCGCTGCTGACGGCGCTCAGCTGGAAGAACTGGCGCTTCACCTGCTTGGAGATGATATAGGCCAAGGTGGTCTTGCCCACGCCGGGAGGTCCCCAGAAAATCATGGAAGGCACACGGCCGCTCTCGATGGCGCGGCGCAGCACGGCATTCTCGCCGATGATGTGTTTCTGTCCGATGTAATCATCTAGGGATGAAGGACGTAGGCGTTCTGCCAGAGGTATGGTGGATTTCATGTTTCAAAAAACGATTGTTGCGCAAAGTTAATACTTTTTTATTATATTTGCACATCACAAAACATGATGCCATGCTGAAAAGAAGGTTCGACAAGATGCTCACCTACGGGACGGGCAGTCAGTTATTGCTATTGCTGTTTACAGTGGTTGTGTTCTTTGGTTTATTCTTGATCATCTCCCTCATTTTCGGATGGAACTACGGATGGCAGGACATCATCGCCATGTTTCTCGACCCGGGAGGCTTCGGCGGCCGCGGCGAACACGATGGCTTCCGGCTCATCGTCACCCTGGTAGGCATCCTCCTGTTCTCCACCCTTCTGATCTCGGTGGTCAACAACATCTTCGACAACATTTCCGAGTCGGCCAAGACCGGTGTCATGCGTTATAAGGTGAAGGGACACGTCCTCATCCTTGGAGCCAACCACCACCTCATGCCCATGCTCGATGCCCTACACGACATCCGTTCAAAGCGCGACATTGTGATCATGACCGAGGAAGATGTGGAGAAACTCAGTGCCAAAGTGGACGCACGGTTTCCCGACCGCCGTTTTATGAACCGCCTGGTGTTTTACCGCGGAGCGTGGGACTCGCTCGAAGAGCTTAAGACCGCCAGGCCTCAATTTGCCGACACCATCTATGTCATCGGTGACGCCAACAGCACCGACCACGACTCGATGAACATGCGTTGCTGCAACCTGCTGAAGACCCTCTGCACCGAGGCCAAACACGCGATTCCCTGTTATGTGATGATGGAAAGCGGCTCCACCCTCGACATGTACATGAAGGATAAGAAGAGCCTGAGCACCGACAGGCTGAAGATCGATATCGTGAATGCGCGTGAATACACAGCCGAACAGGTGCTGGTGGGAAAAGAATTCCTTCCCATCATCAAGGCCGACGATCCACGTTACTCTCATTTTGTCATCCTTGGCATCGGAGACATGACCAAGGCGGTGGCGTTCACCGTGGCACATAACTCGCATTATCCATTAATCGACGGGAAGATACGCAAGACCCGCATCACTGTCGTCGGCAGTGGGATGCGCATTTGGATGGACAACTTGGCCGCTTCCCGTCCTGGGTTGTTCGAACTCTCACATATCACCTATATCGGTCCCGACGGCAAGGAAGAACGACACGAGCCTAAAAGGGATTTCCTCGACGTGGAATGGGTGTTTATCGACATGAACGACACTGCTCCGAAGTTCCGGGAATGGCTGAAAGAATGGGCCAACGATCCCAAACAGGTGCTGAACCTTGCCCTCTGCCACGCCAACCAATCAGAGCGCATCGCCTCGCTACTCCATCTACCCACCATCATCTACGACAAGGAACGTCCCACGCCCATCTGCATCTATCTGGAGGAAGGTGGAGAGACCGCACTCCGAGCCATGGAGACGGGCGAATATGGTGTCATCCAGCCCTTCGGCCCCGCCATGGGCCGCACCAACGACCCTCTCTTCCTGTACCGGTCGGAACGCGGCGTCGTTATCAACGCCCTCTACCTCCTCGGCACCAAAGGGCTCAAGGACTTAGACATGAACGAGAGTTGGCGTGCCTGGTACGCCAGCTCCGAGTCCGACAAATTCGCCAGCACCTATTGTTCCAACGCCCTCGCCTTCCGTTGGGCCAACTTCGACGTGTCGGGCGACCGCGAGCCGCTCTATGAGGCCGAACACCGCCGGTGGATGACGACCAAACTGCTGATGAACCTCGAACATGTGGGTATTGTCCCCTATGCCGAGTTGCCACAGTGGAAGAAAGACAATTTCGTCAACTTGATTGACGGCGTACTTGATTACACTAAAAAAGAATAATCTTTAGAAACTAATGATATGATGAAAAAACTAGCCCCCATACTCTTCGTTGTTTTGGTAGGCCTTGGCCTGAAATCCCAAGCCTGCACCAACTTCCTCATCACCAAGGGCGCCAGCGTTGACGGCTCCACCATGATAAGCTACTGCGCCGACTCCCACATCCGCTACGGGGAGCTCTACTTCACCCCTGCCGCCGACTGGCCCGAAGGCAGCATGCGCGTGTGCTACGACCGTGGCACCAACGCCCCTCGTGGGAGCATCCCGCAACCGGCACACACCTATCAGGTAGTGGGTTATATTAATGAGAACCAAGTGGCTATCGGTGAGACCACCTTCGGAGGCCGTGAAGAGCTCATCGACCCGAACGGCATCATCGACTACGGTAGCCTGATGTTCATCGCCCTGGAACGTAGCACCTCAGCCCGCGAAGCCATCAAGATCATGGCCGATTTGGTTGAGGAATACGGCTACGGCTCCGACGGAGAGTCGTTCAGCATCAGCGACCCCAACGAGGTATGGTATATGGAGATCATGCCCAAAGGCGAGGAAAAAGGTGCCGTGTGGGTGGCCATCCGCATCCCCGACGGCTATGTGAGCGGTCATGCCAACGCCGCAAGAATCACCACCTTCCCCCTGCGCAACGGCAAGACCTCCATCACGGATAAAGACTGGAAAAAGCTTTACAATCCTCAAGTTGAGGTCATCTACAAACACGACATCATCGACTTCGCACGCCGCAAAGGGTATTTTAGTGGCAAAGACAAGGACTTCGACTTCAGCACCGCTTACGCTCCAGTGGATTTCGGGGCTGCCCGCATCTGCGACCTCCGCGTGTGGACCATGTTCAACAAGGTATGTGACGGCATGGACGAATACTGGGACTACGTCACCGGCAAGGACCTCACCCACCGCATGCCATTGTATGTCAAACCCAACCGCAAGGTCAGCCTCAGCGACATGATGAGTTTTCAGCGCGACCATTTCCAAGGCACCGAGCTGGACAAGACATTGGATCCCGGCGCCGGTCCTTTCGGCTCGCCGTTCCGCTTCAACCCGCTATATTGGGAATACGACGGCAAGAAATACTTCAACGAACGCAGCATCGAAGTCGTGCAGACCGGTTTCTCGTTCATCGCCCAGAGCCGCTCCTGGCTCCCCAATCCCATCGGCGGCATCATCTGGTTTGGCGTCGACGATACCAACTCCACCGTCTATACGCCATTCTACTACTCAATCTCCGAGGTGCCCATCGAATACCGCGTGGGTAACGGCGACATCCTCACCTATAGCGACAACGCCGCTTTCTGGGTCTTCAACCGATTGGCACATTTCAAATACCTCTATTATAACAGGGTCATCGACGACATCCAATCCGTGCAGAACGAGTTGGAGACTGTGTATCAGGAACAGGTGAACTACGCCGACAATCAGGCGTTGAACCTATTGACAGAAAGCCCTGCGAAAGCCATCGCCTATCTCACCGATTTCTCCAACCAAGCCGGACACAACACCGTGGCTCGCTGGAAAGAATTGAGCAACTATCTGTTAGTCAAGTACCTCGACAGCAACGTCAAGCAGGTGGATGAAAACGGACAATTCCTTCGTAACCCCTACGGCTATCCTCTGAAGCCCAAACAGCCCGGGTATCCGGATTCATGGAAGAAGGCGGTCATTGAAGGGACAGGAGAAAGGTTTGAAAGATAACGGAAAACGGAAAGTGGAAAACGGAAAACTTTCCACTTTCCACTTTTCACTTTCCACTTTCCTTAAACCTTACGATGGCCTCGATGATCTCGTCAATGTCGTCGGAGATGGTCAAGAGCATGTTCTTGAAGATGCCTCGGTCGCTGAGGTCCTTGAGCACCGCGTAGGCTGGCATGTATTCCGTATAATACTCTTTTCCCAAGAAGATCATCGGGCTGGCGAAGCCTTCGGTCTCATAGTGGTTTTGTCCGGCATCTTGGAATATCTCTTGCATGGTGCCGGCGCTACCCGGGGTGTAGATGATGCCGCCTTTGGCCACGGTGACGATGCCGTCCTCGCGCACACTGTTGTCGAAGTATTTGGCGATGTCGGTGGCAAACGGAGCCGTAGGTTCGTGACCATAGAAATAGGTCGGGATAGCGAGGCTTCGGTAGTCTGAGACCATCGGGAAGCGTTCCATCACCTCGAAGGAACGGCGGAGCCATCCTTCATCCTTGAAGGTCGGCGAGGGGGTGATCATGGCCAGGGCCTCCTCCACTTCCTCGTCGGAACGGCCTGCCATATAGGCGCCCAGATGGGTGGCTTCCATGGCGCCGGGGCCTCCACCTGTAACCATCAGTCGGCCCATCTCTGTGAGTCGCTTGCTGAGGTAGACGATCTGGCGGTACATCGGGTCGTCGCGCCTACGGGCGTGGCCGCCCATCACGCCAACCACCATCTTCTCATCGTAGCAGTCGAGCAGCTTATACAGCTCGTGGGTGATGAAATGGTCATGGAGCGCACGGGCCAGGGTCTCACGGACCTGGTGTCCGCGTTTGCCTTGACTGATATAATGCCGGTACACCTGGGTGTCGTGGCATGTCTCGAATGTCGATTCATCATGCCAGTCGTAGCCTTCGTAAAGTATCTTGTAATCGTACAGTTTCTTCGGATAGGTGTCGAAGGGCAGTCCCATCTTTCGGATGTAGAGGCTGAGGTCGTCTTTGGCCAGCTCTTCGAGCACACGGTGCACGATGCCGGCGGCGTCGAGTCCGAACTTATGCATCAGCGCCATGGCCTGTCCCGACTCGCCGAAGCAATCGTTCATGCCGATGCGTATCACGCGGATGGGGTGGTTCTCGGCCAGATACTCCGTGACGGCGCCGCCCAGTCCTCCAGCCACTTGATGTTCCTCGACGGTGAAGATCATGCGGGTCTCGTCAGCGGCCTTGTTGAGGATGTCTCCATCCAAAGGTTTGATGGTATGCATATTAATGACACGAGCGGAGACCCCCATGTGGTCGAGCATGTGAGCTGCTTCCAAGGCTTCCCAGACCTCGTGACCAGTGGCCACGATGGTGATGTCGGTGCCGTCTTGCATCAGTTGGGCCTTCCCTATCTGGAAGTCCTGGTCCTCCGCAGTGAAGTCAGGCATGGGCTCACGTCCGAAGCGGACATACACCGGTCCATCGCATTCGAGTATGGCCTTTTCCGTGGCGATCTTGGCTTGGGTGGCGTCGCAGGGTGAGATCACAGTCATGTGAGGCAACACACGCATGGCCGCGATGTCTTCAAGGGCTTGGTGTGTGGCTCCGTCGGGACCCACCGACACGCCGGCATGGGCGCCGCCGATGACCACATGGACGTTATTATAGCACGTAGAGATACGTATCTGGTCGTTGGCCCGATGTGCGGCAAACACGCCGTAGGTGCTGAAGACCGGTATCTTACCGCTCAGCGCCATGCCCGAAGCCACAGCCACGGCATCCTGTTCGGCGATGCCCATGGAGAAAAACCGTTCGGGGAAGGCCTCTTTGAAAAGGTTCATCCCCACCGAAGCTGTAATGTCGGCTCCGAGACCTATCACACGTTCGTCTTTTTGTGCCGCAGCCAGCACACCTTCACCAAAACCGACTTTCGTCGCCTTATTACCTTTATTTTTATATTCCATATCGTTTCCCGTTTTCAGTTTTCCGTTTTCAGTTTCCCGTTTTCAGTTCTTCCAAAAATCCCGGCAGTTGTTCTTTGGTCGGCACTTTGCCATGCCATGCGTTATTGTTTTCTATTGAGGGGACGCCTTTACCCATGACGGTGTCGGCGATGATGACGAAAGGTCTTCCCTCCGTCTTGTCAGCCATCTCGAGGGCCATCTTGATCTGGCTGTAGTCGTGTCCATCGATCTCGATGGCTTTCCAGCCGAAGGCTTTCCATTTGTCAAGAAGCGGGTCGATGCCCATCACTTCCTCGGTCCCACCGTCGATTTGCAGGCGGTTACGGTCGATGATGGCGCAGAGGTTGTCGGCCTTATGGTGCGCGGCGGCCATGGCAGTCTCCCACACGCTTCCCTCCTGCTGTTCACCGTCGCCCATGACGCAGAACACGCGGTTCGTCTTTCCGTCCATCTTGGCTGTGAGCGCCATGCCCAAGGCCACGCCGAGGCCTTGCCCCAGTGAGCCCGAGCAGGTCTCCAGTCCCGGCAGTTGGAACTCGTAGCTCGGATGCCCTTGCAGTCGGCTGCCCAGCTTACGCAGCGTCATCATCTCCTCTTCGGGGAAATAGCCTGCCGCGGCCAGCGTCGCATAGAGCACCGGTGCGGTATGGCCGATGGAGAGCACCACCTTGTCACGTCCCTCCCATTGCGGGTTTTGGGGGTCGTGACGCAGATGGTCGAAATACAATACCGTGAAGATATCAACCAAGTCGAGCGAGCCGCCGGCATGTCCCGAGCCCGCCTCGACTAAGGATTTCAAAATCAGTTCGCGAATGTGTGTCGCCTTGTCTTTGAAGTCAATCATATCAAGCCTATTAAGTCTTTAACAACATAGAAAATACAGACCACCGCATAGACCGTCTTGATGAAGGTCCCTGCCAGGAAACCCACGAACGAGCCAAAAGCGGAACGCCATGCCAGATGGTCGTCGGTCCCAGCGTATTTCTCACCGATATACGCGCCGATGAAGGGGCCTAAGAGGATGGCGATGAAGCCTACCGGGAAGACGATGGTGATGAGCAATCCGAAGATGAGGCCAAAGGTGCTACCTCGGGTGCCGGCCTTGGTGCCACCCAGCGTCTTGGTACCCCAGATGGGGACCACGTAATCCAATACAAAGATGATGGCGCCGATGATGCCCATCACCACAAGGAACTCAGTCGAATATTCGATTCCTTCGACAAACGAAAGCACCAGCAGTCCTAGGAAGCTGAACGGAGGTCCGGCAATGCCTGGCACAATGGCTCCCACCAGTCCTATTAGGACAAGCAGTATGGCAACGATGATCAAAATAACGTTCATAAGCAATGTAAAATGCAAAGATACGATTTTCAAAATTAACACGCCTCATTATCAATAAAATAATAATTTAAAATTATTTCAATAGAAAAATGTTGACAAATAATATTTTATATGTATTTTTGTAGCACATTTTAAAAACATGAAAAGAATCATATTAATATTATTTATTTACCTATTAATAAATAGGTGTCAAGCCACGGGGCTATTGAAGCCCTTGGGGGGTCGTGCCGCTGCCATGGGAAGGATTGCCGCATGTGAGCAGGGTCTATGGTCTTTGGCGAACAATCCAGCCGGATTGGCTGGTCTTCGAGGATGGCATTGCGGGTTGTACTACGAGAACCAGTGGCTGTTGAAAGAGACCGCCTACAAGAGCGCTGGCGTTACGAGAGCCTTTGACAACATTGGCTGTTTCGGGGTGACGGTAAGCCAGTTTGGCTGGAGCGGACAGAGTGAGAATCTGTTTGGAGTGGCCTACGCACGCAGTTTCGGACCTCATCTGGCAATGGGTTTGCGGGCCGACTGTTGGTGGCTACACCTAGGCGAAGGGTATCCCGACAGATTGGCCCCCTGTTTCATGCTGGGCGCACAATCGCAGATCACCGAGAAACTCATGTTGGGTGCCACCCTATTCAACCCGCTCAACACCCGACTCAAGACACTCAACGAGGATGCCCTGCCCGTGGTCATGAGAATCGGTTGTGCCTATCGGTTCTCTGAAGACTTTGTGGGGCAGTGCGAGGTGGCGAAGGACAGCCAGGTCCACGGCGTCAGTATCGGTAGCGGCTTCGAATACACCCTGTTTGATCGTTTTCAGCTAAGGGCTGGGGCACAATACAACCCTAACGTCATCACTTTCGGCGTAGGCTACAACATCAAAGGCCTTCAGATCGACATAGCAGCTCAGATGCATCAGATGTTGGGAGGATCGGTGCAGGTGGGAGGAAGTTGGGGATGGGGAGATATAAAGATAAAAGATAAAAGATAAAAGATAAAAGTTAAAAGTTAAGAGTTGGGATGAGACAATTGGTTTTGATAGGGTTGGTAATTACAATTGGGACTTGTTTTGGGCAGAGCAATGACAGTGTCAGGCCGGTTGCACAAAACGTGGAGTTCCTATACCAACTGCTGTTGGAGCAGACCGAGGACCGACTTTCGGAGACTCTGGAAATCGATGGAGAAGGTGACGAGGAATCGCATGAAGAGCTGATCGACGACTATCTCTATTATCTTGAGAACCCCATCAACGTCAACAGCGAGGAGGCGGTGCATCTGGAGGAGATCGGACTGCTCAGCGCCTTTCAGGTGGAGGCCTTGAGGCAATACCGACGACAGTTCGGCGACCTGATGTTTGACGAGGAGTTACTGATGCTTGACGGATTTAGCGAGATGACAGTAGCGGTCATCACACCACTGGTGTATTTCGGGAAAAGTGAGCGCGCCGAGGAACGCGAGAGCGTCACTTTGGCTAAGGCCGTAACCCGAGGTAGGCATCAAGTCACCATGAATTTTGCCCAAAAATTTGGAGGAGAGCCAAACGAAGACTATCTGGGCGGTCCTCAGAAGCTCCAGTTCAAATACAACTACCATTACCAACAAAAGTTCCGTTTTGGCATCGCCACGGAGAAGGACGCTGGCGAGCCTCGTCTCTTCGACTTCGTGGGGGCACATGCCTACGCTTCGGACCTCAAGATTGGCGAAGCTTTGACGGTCAAAGACCTCGCTTTGGGAGACTACCAACTTAGCTTCGGGCAGGGCCTGACGCTCTGGTCCTCCATGGGTTTTGGCAAGGGCGGCAGTTCCCTTATGAAACGCGCCTCCGGCATCCGGCCAAAGGCTTCCAGCGGCGAGGGCAAGTTCTTCCGAGGGGCAGCCTCTACCCTACGTTACCGTGACTTCTACGCCACCGTGTTTTACTCCAACCGTCGTATCGACGCCACCATGGTCGAGGCTGATACCCTTAACGAGCCCGAGTTGGCAAGCGCCCTTCAAGAAAGCGGCTACCACCGAACGTTGAACGAACTGGCGAAACGCAACACCATCCGCCAGCAGGTGTTTGGGGGGCATCTTTGCTATGCCGGGCCACGGTTTGAGGTGGGTTATACACTCTATCATCTTCGTCTCAGCGTTCCTCTTGAACTCAAGCCCACCAAATACAACCAGTATTATTTCCAAGGCGACCGGCTCACCGACATGGGGATTGACTTCCGCTGGCTCATCGGGAAGACGGCTTTCTTTGGCGAGCTGGCGCGAAGCGACAACGGGGCTTTTGCCGGACTCGTCGGCATGACGATGAAGCCCAAGGGTTACATCAACTTCTGCGTTTTGTACCGCAATTACGACAAACGATACCAAAGCCTATTCAACGGCGCTTTTGGAGAAAGCAGTCGCGGCCAAGGCGAAGAAGGTTTCTATCTCGGCTTGCAATGCGCTCCTGCTCCTGGGTGGGACCTCCTCGCCTACTGCGACTTCTTCCGTTTGACATGGCTAAGCAGTTCCGTTTACAACCCATCGTGGGGACAGGAATACAGTCTGAAGCTCAGCCATCAGATCAGCAATACCGCCTCCATGCAGTTACGATTCAAGTCGAAGACCAAGATGAAAAACAGCGTAGACGACCATGTTTTCAGCCACTACCCTATTTTCTATAACAAGCAGTCGCTGAACTTCCAGATTAGCTATGGCGTCACTGAATCGCTGACATTCAGTGACAAGGCTTCCTATTCGCATTATCAGAACGACGATGGGGCCGACAGCCGTGGATACCTGCTTTGTCACGATGTGGCCTACAAGCCTCCAGACAAGCCTTACAGTCTGACCTTCCGTTATGCCTTATATGGCAGCGACGATTATTACAGTCGCATCAGCATGTATGAGAATGACGTCTTAGGGGCTTTCTCCATTCCCAACCTCTACGGTCATGGATCACGGGTCTATTTGTTGGGGAAACTAAAGTTATTCGGGAGTTTGAGTCTTTACTCCCGTGTGGGGGTCAACGTGCTCGCCGAAGAGACCAAGACCGACCTTAAGGTTGAACTTATATGGAAGCCCTAGGTTTTACGCTTGAGCCGCCAGCTTCTCACGGAGATGCTTGATCCTGTCGGCGGGACGGCCTTTTTCTTCGATGGCCTCGTAGCACTCGATGGCTTCGGCGTAATGGCCAAGGCATTCGTTGACGAATCCTCTGCGTGCCGTGGGCTGGTCGGCGGTGGTGATGATTTTCGGCATGGCTTCGCCGTCAAAAATCTTGTCGAACGGAGGCACCTTTCTGAGGTCGTCGGGATTCAGCTCCGCTGCCAGTCCCAACTGGAGGTATGCCATCTCACGGATGGAGAAGACACGGCGGGCGAAAAGCATGTCTGCCTCGTTGCCGCAGGGATAGTCCCCGTCGAGTGAGGCACGGTCTTTTTCCGTTGTATCGTAAAACTCGTTGAATCTTTCCACCGCCTCGGCGTAGAAGCAGTCGTCGGCCCTGCTGTAATCATAAAAAGTGGCCTGGGAGACCAGCAGTTTGCAGGCCAGAAAAATGCGGTTGGTCATTTTCTCGGTTTGAGGTCTAAGCGACTTGTGCCTCTGGCCTATTTCATAATAGGCCTTGGTCCATTGTTTACGGACAACGACCATGTCTTCGTCGTAGCCCCTGCTGAGTGCGATTGAAGGATCCACAACTATATTGTTTAACTTTTATTATACACACAATCTCTTTTCAAACTATCTATAATCAAAACTGCTCCCTCTTTATCACATAGAGCGTTTTATCTTTGATGCTATAGATTTCTGACGCCGTGCAACATACTTTAGGGAAGTCGAGGATTGCGACCTCTTTTCCGTCGGAATCTACAACAACTGTTTTCCCTTTATGGCTATAAAAACAGAGATTGCCATGACGGCCTCGATATACATACAAATCTTCAAAACTAATATACTCCCCATCCTTCAATTCACTGTCAACATGCAAGGCTCCATTTTCACAAAACACAAACACTCCCAAGGTGTCCATATTATTGAGTCTCACGAAAGACGAATCCTGCTTGATATACACCCGGGGCCCCACAAAACTTTTCATACCACCAGAAGACTCAACCACCATTGGGGAAAAACTCTTCTTTGCCACAAGTGAACCTGTGCTAATCATATATCTCTCAATGGATTGATGACCTTCTTGGTCGGCAAGGATCATATACAGATCATCTTCCTTGTTGATGGCGTCAAGAACATAATCGGCGTTCTTGCTACGTTCATGTGTATAGAGCAAATCTCCCGTATTAATATCAAAGGCCGCAAAAAAAGGTCTTCCCCACGGCATCAAAAAAGTTTGATACGGATAAGGACATACTGGAGCGATTCCTTGGTTGACCAAAACCAAATAATCCTTGAACACCCCTAAAAAAGAATGGCTCATTTTCTTTGCAGGAAGTTCCGTGCGCCATATTTCCTTCCCAAAATGATCGACTTTAACAATTTCCTTGGATCCTGCCATATAAACGAAAGAACTATCAATTAAAGGTGAAGAATAAACGTTCACAGGATAATAGGCACCCACTTCCGAGGCCAGTTTAATGAACCATCCTGAACCATCATTGACATTAATTGCATGAAGTCCATCACCCACAATCAGTATAACCGAATCGTTTAGTTGCCATCCGAAATCCAGGTCTTGGGCAGAAACGAATTTCGATTTCCAATCCACCTTGTTTGTTTTCAAATCGACCCTTTTGAGCATATCCGTCCCTCTTGTCAACGAACGCTCGGTTGCGTAAATCATCCAACCTTCTTCGGTATCATAGGCAAGAGGATGTACCGATACCCCAATCTTTGCTTTTTCTTGTCCCGTTTCATCATCAATCAAAGAAATATCTTTCCCAAACTCACGAAACACGAATGAACCTTCTTTCCAATACTTCCCGTCTTCCAAATTGATTTGCCTTTGCCATTTGGGTTCATTGTTTTCCATGTCAAAATACACTACGGTACAATTGTAATCACTATGCGTTACGATTTGGGATCCCTTTGGATCATTCCACAAGGTAACCAATGCCGTATTTGTAACCGTATCGAGTGAAACGGAATAAATCGGTGTGTCAAAAGAAGTCTTAAAAGCAACAACTTCAGTGTTCTTCAACAGATTACGTCCTACAGTCTCATACTTCATCAACCCTTCGTTGATCGATTGGGCTTGAAGGCCATAGAACAAGGCTGTCAATGCCATTAATAACAATATTCTTTTCATAGCCCTTTTCGTTCAGTCAGTTTCCTTTATCAAATCCATCAGTTTATTTGCAAATCTCTGAATATCCTCTTCGGTAGTGTCAAAGGCGCACATCCAGCGCACCACGTCAGCGTCTTCGTCCCAATCGTAGAAGAAACAGTATTCCTGAAGGGCTTTCCAGACGTTGCGAGGCAACTTGGCGAACACACCGTTGGCTTGGACGGGATAAACGATCTCCACTCCAGGGATGTCTTTCACCGCCTTGTAGAGAAGTTGGGCCATCTTGTTTGAATGCTCGGCATTACGCCGCCAGAGGTCGTTCTCGAAATAGGCATCGAACTGGGCGGCGATGAAACGCATCTTGGAGCAAAGCTGCATGGCTTGCTTGCGACGGTATTTGAAGTCGGGACAGATGCTGGGATTAAGCAAAACCACAGCCTCCCCCATCATCAGACCATTCTTGGTGCCACCGAAAGAGACGGCATCCACGCCTAGGTCGGTGGTCATCTCCTTGAAGGTGCATCCCAGAGCCACGGCAGCATTGCCCAGACGGGCGCCATCGATATGGACATACATGTTGTACTCGCGGGCCAAGGCCACCAAAGCCTTAATCTCGTCAAGGGTATAGAGTGTGCCAAGTTCTGTTGGTTGGGTGATCGAAATGAGTTTAGGTTGACTGTGATGCTCGAAACCGAAGCCATGCAGGCGGGTCTTCACCAGCTCGGGGGTCAGCTTACCGTCAGGGGTATCCACTGTCAGCAGACGGCAGCCCACAACACGCTGGGGAGCGCCACATTCGTCCACGTTGATATGTGCGGTCTCGGCGCACACCACGGCCTCATGCGAATGCACCATGGCATCGATGCAGAGGGTGTTACACCCCGTGCCGTTGAAGGCGAAGAACACCCTCGCCTGCTCTCCGAACTGTTCACGGAACTTCGCTTCCGTGGCGGCGCAATATTCATCATCACCGTAGGCCAAGGCGTGTTCTTTGTTCACGCGCATGATGGCTTCCAAAACCTCGGGACAAATGCCCGAATGGTTGTCGCTTCCAAATCCTCTTTTCATATCAGTATAGTTTTGTCCGTTTGATGAGATAACTCGTCAAAACTTGATTGTAATCTTTATTAATGTCGGCCTCAACGTAATCGATTTGGTATTGGTAGCAGTGTTTCAAGATATCGTCCTTGCGGTGGGCCATGAGCTGACGATAACGCTGTTGCACTTCCATTGGGTTGAGTTTGAGGGTTTCGCCCGTCTCCAAATCGACAAAACGGTACGGACGATTCTCGAAGTCGAGGTCTTGTTCCAGACGTCCGTCATAGACATGGAACAGGATGACCTCGTGTTTGTTGTATTTGAGATGTTCCAGGGCCTCGAACAGTTTGTTGGTATCGTCGAGGTTGTCGAGCATGTCGGTGAAGATCACCACCAAACTACGTTTATGTGTCATCTCGGCGATCTGGTGCAGACACTGGACGGTGGATGTGGTTTTCTTTTGGTTTTTATCGTAGGTATCGATTAGTTTCTCCAGTTCGGTGTAAATCAACTTGTTGTGTACTGCCGACATTTTGGCAGGTTCGTGGAATGCGATGGTCTCGTCGAAGAGGTCCAGACCGACGGCGTCGCGCTGTCGGCGCATCAGTTCCATTATTGAAGCTGCGGCATACACACTAAAGAACAGCTTATTGGGGTGTTCAAAGTCGATTTTGTCCCTCACGGGGAAACACATGCTGGAACTTTTGTCGATGACAATTTGGCAGCGTAGGTTGGTTTCTTCTTCGTAGCGTTTCACGAAGAGTTTCTCGGTGCGGCCATAGAGTTTCCAGTCGATATGACGAATCGGCTCACCCGAGTTGTAGAGTCGGTGTTCGGCGAACTCCACGGAAAACCCGTGGAACGGACTCTTGTGGAGGCCTGTGATAAACCCTTCCACAATCTGTCGCGCCAAAAACTCAAGACTCCCAAATTGGGCGAGCCGATTCCTATCGATGCTAAAGTCCAAGGTCTTTATTTGCTATGACGCAGAGCGTCGCTAACCGTTTAGAAGAGCTTCTCGAGCTTTTCCACAAAGACTTTCTTGGGGGCGGCACCGACGTTCTTGTCGACAGGCTGGCCACCTTTGAAGAAGAGCACGGTGGGGATGTTCATGATGCCGAACTTGGCGGCGGTGTCGGGGCACTCCTCCACGTCGCATTTCACGGCGATCATCTTGCCTTCGTATTCCTCGGAGATCTCTTCAACGATGGGTTCCACCTTTTTGCAAGGGCCGCACCAGGTGGCGCCGAAGTCCACCATCACGGGAAGTTCTGATTTCAGGACGACTTCTTCGAAACGGTCGTCAGTCATTTGAATTACTGCCATAATAGTTTTATTTTAATGATTAAAAAAAATTAAAATACATCAAAAATCAGTCCACATCGGCGCGAGCCATGGCGTCTTTGTAGTATTTCTGGTTGACGAAGACGTCTTCCTTGTAAGGATTGATGTGGCGTTTCTTGGACACGCAGATGATGTAGCCTAAGGCAACGATATTCACCACCAGTGCGAGAGCGCTGATCACGACCATCATGGTGGGGTTGGCCGCCACGACAGAAGGATCCACTGTAGTACCTACGATACCGTCAACTGCAGCCTGTCCACCGGCAGCATACAGTTTCTCGATAGTGCCGACACCTTCGGGATAGAGTACAGGAAGCGTAGCCCAGCTGAACCACTGACGACCGTCTTTGAAGGTCTCCTGGAAAAGCGGGAACACCTGAGCGAACATGCACCAGATGGCCAGGGTGTTGGCGCGGTTCTGGATCCAGCCACCACGGTTCCACAACAAAGCTGCGACTGTCGGAGCCAACAGCAGGGCGATACCGCAGTACCAGCTGTGCGTAGGCAGGCAGTTGTAGGTGTAGGCGAAGTTCCAGATGTCGTAGATGACGATATAGACCCAGGTCATGTCGGCCCAGATCATGTCTTTCTTGTCCTTGGAAGCATACACGTTCCACCAAGCGGTCATACAGAAGATGTTGAACAGACCAGCCAAGCCGTTGAAGACATTGTGCCAGCCACCATACTGCCATACACCTTCGGAGGTGAGCCACCACTTGTTCCATCCCATCACAGCGCTCTCGAAGTCAGAGACGCAGGCAATCAGGATGTTGATGGCCACAATGATAAACGGGAAGGGCTTGAACCAATGTTTGGCACCGATGCCCCACTTGTACTTGATCATCATGAAGCCGATACATCCGGCTGTGGCTGCATAGAGCTTGGCATAGTGGAACCAGCCTTGCATGTAGACATGGGTCTGGTTTTCCAGTGCCCACTGCGAACCGTTCCGAACGCCAATCCAAATAGCGAGGAAATAAGCTGTAAGAGCCATTGGAACTACCAAGAAAGTAAAGATACCGCCGAACTTGGTGCGACGGGCAAACTCGTTCAAAAGGATGAGGCCTGCGAGGACAACGAGCATCATTCCCCACTGAGGCAGCGCATTAGCGCCATAAACTTGGAAAAACATAACTGTATTAATTAAGAATTAAGAATTTTGAATTAAGAATTAAGAGAAAGAGAAACAAGTCAACTTTCAGCCTTCAATTTTAACCGATGCTCTTTGAGGAAGGCGTAGCCAATCCACACTAAGGTTAAAACCACCGACATAGGTAGGCCAACCGTAAGCATTTCTTTAAGCATGATTTCGGCACCTCCAGCGGATTCCAACGCTGTGAAAAACGGATAGCGCCAGGTGACCTCACCATTGATGATATGATCCACAACGAGCATCACGGAGCCGCCCCAGAGCATCTTTTCCAGAGCCGGGACATGACGTTTCAATGCTGATGCTTCAGGACTTTCAATGGATTCCTGATGTCTTTTGCGGTAAGCCGTCGTAACGATGGCTTGGGTTAAGGGGACGAGGAAGCAACTCATATTAAGAATTAAGAATTATATAATTATACTGTTTATTTCGACTTCATTCCCTTTCAGCAGCCAGGTATTGTCGCTGTTGCAGTGGGGACAGGTCTTTCCATATTTTACGGTTTCGTATTCTTTTTTGCACGTGTCACACCAGGTGACTGCGGGAATGGTGTTGACTTTCATCTCGCAGCCTTTGAGCATGGGTTCCTTGTCAGCTGCCCAACGCCAGCAGTCGGTAAGCAGATGCGGCACCACCGTCGACACCTCGCCGATGTCCATCACCACAGTGGAGACATGCTCCACATGGTTTTCCTCCGCCACTTGCTTGACGTCCTTAATGATATAAAACACAATCCCCAACTCGTGCATGGCGATTACTTTTTGCCGAAGATGATTTTACCAGTGCGTTTGAGCATGTAGGGCAGGATGGCGCTGAATTTGTTCTCGGAGACCACCATGTTGCTGGCATCCGGATTGTCGCGATGCAGGTGGATGGCGTCGAAGGCGCATTTCGTGGTGCAGATGCCACAGCCGATGCAGCGGTTCTCGTCGACCACGGAGGCGCCGCAACTCAGGCAGCGAGCCGTCTCCTTGCGCACCTGTTCTTCGGTGAAGGTGAGGTGATACTCGCTGAAGGGATCACGGTCGTGAGCGTCGCCTTCGACTTGACGTGAGGTGTTGTCGTACGATTCCACCATGATGTCGTCTTTGTTGAGTTCGATGAAGTCGCGGCGGTTACGACCGATGGTCAGATGGCCATGCTGCACGTAACGATGCAGGCTCTCGGCAGCCTCATGACCCGCGGCGATGGCGTCGATGGCGAACTTGGGACCCGTGAAGCAGTCGCCGCCAACGAAGATATCTTCCTCGGCAGTCTGATAGGTCAGCTTGTCAGCCACAGGATACACGCCACGGACAAACTCCACCTTGGTGTCTTTCAAGAGGTCTTTGAGTATCACCGTCTGACCGATGGCGAAGATCACCAAGTCGGCTTCCAAGGTAATGGTCTCGTTCTCATCGTATTGCGGATTGAAACGTTTTTCAGCGTCATACACAGCGGTACACTTCTTAAACACAATCCCTTTCACCTTTCCGTTTTCCGTTTCCCCAATCACTTCCTTCGGTCCCCATCCTGGGTTGATCACCACGCCGTCCTCACGGGCTTCGCGGCGTTCCTCAAGCGAGGCGGGCATGATGTCTTCGGTCTCAAGTGACAGCATCGTCACAGAAGCAGCTCCGCTACGTTTAGCCACACGAGCCGCATCGATGGCGACGTTGCCACCACCCACCACTACAACTTTTTTAGTGGAAAGTGGATAGTGGAAAGTGGAAAGAGTATTGGGGCCACAATTCATTTCATGCAGGAAGTCGATGGCGGTGACGGTGCCTTCGAGAGTCTCTCCGGGGATGCCTGGCAGTCTGCCGCCTTGGCAGCCAATGGCCACGTAGAAGCCCTTATAGCCTTGCTCACGCAGTTGCTGGATGGTGATATCCTTCCCCACCTCAACGCCGGTGCGGATGTCCACTCCGATCTCACGCATGATGTCGATCTCGGCCTTGAGGACGTCCTTGCCCAGTTTATATGACGGGATGCCGTATTGCAGCATGCCTCCTGGAATCTCCGACTTCTCGAACACCGTGGGTTTATAGCCCATGGTAGCCAGGTAGTACGCGCAACTCAGGCCGGCGGGACCGCCACCGATGATGGCGATCTTCTCTTCCCAATGGTCTTGTACGTTGGAGCAGATGTTCACCTCGGGCACGAAACGGGTCTCAGCCTTGAGGTCTTGCTCGGCGATGAATTTCTTGACTGCGTCGATGGCGATAGGCTGGTCGATGGTGCCACGGGTGCAGGCGTCTTCGCAGCGACGGTTGCACACGCGGCCGCACACTGCCGGGAACGGGTTCTCACGTTTGATGAGTTCCAGTGCCTCGGTATATTTTCCTTCGGCGGCTTTCTTCAGGTAACCCTGAACGGCGATATGGGCCGGACACGCAGTCTTGCAGGGTGCCGTACCTGTCGGGTAGCAGTTGATACGGTTCTTGTCGCGATAGTCCTCATCCCATTTGTGCGGACCCCATTTCTTGGCATCGGGCAGTTCCTGTTTGGGATAGGTCTGCTCGCCGTGTTTGGTACAGAGCTTCTGTCCAAGTTTGACGGCACCGGCAGGACAATACTCCACGCAACGGCCACAAGCCACGCAACTCGAAGGTTCAACTCTAGCCACATAGGCGCTACGTGACAAGTTAGGGGTATTGAATAGTTGCGATGTCCTTAAGGCATTGCAAATCTTTACGTTACAGTTACAGATAGCGAATATTTTCCCTTCGCCGTCGATGTTGGTCACCTGATGTACGAAGCCGTGGTCCTCGGCTTTCTTGAGGATGGCTATGGCCTCATCGTAGGTGATGTAATGGCCGCGGTTTGTCTCCGCCAGGTAGTCGGCCATGTCGCCCACGCCGATACACCAGTCGCGGTAGTCGTCGGCGCAGCCCTCGTCGAGTTTCTTACGTCCGTAGCGGCAGGAGCAGATGCCCACGGCGAGGTGGCCCTCATAGCGTTTGAGCCAGTAAGAGATATGCTCGATGTCGGCAGTCTGGTTCTCCATGGAGATGGCTTTTTCCACGGGGATGACGTGCATGCCGATGCCGGCGCCGCCCATGGGGATGCTCGGGGTGATCTTCTCCAACGGGAGGAACGTCATCCGCTCAAAGAACATGGCCAACTCAGGATGCTTGTCCATCAGCTCAACGTTCATGTTAGTATATTCTGCAGAGCCTGGGACGAACATCGGGACCCAATAGATACGGTCTTCACGTTTGAAGCTGGTGCCAGGCACGGGGCCGTCCTTGGTGTATTTGTCGCCATAGTCGTACTCCAGCATTCCAAAGTAGGCCAGCTTATCCAGCAGTTCGTCGAACGAGGCATCGTCGGGGGTATAGTGTTTCTTGGCATTCCACTCATGGAGGAGTTTGTATGGACGGTGCTCTCTGACCTTCAGGGGTTTGCCCGGAAGCATATCGAGGAGCAGGTCGAGCGAGGCCTCACGGGTCTGGGCATCCATCTCGTCTTCGAAGATGCAGGCCAGTCCCCAGTATTCGGGGCCGTCAGTGGTCATCTTGAGCTTACCAGGGATTCGATCTGTGACCTTTCTGACGAACTTGATGAGTTTCGGGTTCGGGTTTTTGTCGCCTTTGTGCTTGGGGACAAACTTGGTGGACATTTCGGGCATAACTAAAAAAGTGGAAAGATTAAAGTGGAAAGTGGAAAGTTATTTTTTATAGGCGGTAACCATATTCAACAACCAATTAGCGAAAGCATCGATGCCTTCACCGGTCTTGGCGCTGATGGGAATCACCTGGGCGTTGGGGTTACGCATTTTGATGTTTTGTTTGCAACGTTCCATGCCGAAGTCGAAATAAGGCATCACGTCGATCTTGTTGATCAGCACAAGGTCGCACACCGAGAACATCAAGGGGTATTTCAGCGGCTTGTCGTCGCCTTCTGGAACAGAGAGGATCATGGCGTTGGTGCTGGCTCCAGTGTCGAATTCGGCGGGACAGACGAGGTTGCCGACGTTTTCGAGAACCACGAGGTCCGGTGATAGATGATCTGTCATGAGTCCGTCAAGACCTTGGCGGGTCATCTCCGCGTCAAGGTGGCACATCCCACCTGTATGGAGTTGGATGGAAGGCACGCCGGTGGCCTCCTTTATTCTGAGGGCATCCACCTCGCTATCGATGTCTGCCTCCATCACGGCGATGCGAATTCTGTCCTTAAGACGGTTAATCGTTTTGACCAAAGTGGTGGTCTTGCCGCTTCCTGGGGCCGACATGAGGTTTAGGAGGAACACACCCCTATCTTTAAGCTCTAGCCGCAATGCATCGGCATCTTTCTCATTGTCAGCGAATACGCTCTTCTTGATTTCTATAACCTTGACTTCGTCCATATTCAAAGATTTGGAAGCATCAAAATTAAGGTTTTTTTTGATGCCGTCCAAATCTTTTTTTTAGAAGTAAGAAGTGAGAAGTAAGAGGAAAGAAGACTTTAATTTACTACCACAGTCTTATTGACCACAGCGTTCCGGGTGACCAGTTGGATGAGGTACATGCCTTGGGGATATTTCATCGGGACAATGCACTCATCTTGCTTCGTTGCAATGGACATGACCTTTTGTCCCAACTGATTATACACCACCACTTGCTGCAAGCCTTCTGCCTTGACGGTCAATTCGCCTTTCACGGGGTTGGGATAAACCTGAGCCTTGGCGAGGGCTGACTCGGTTAGCTGAGTAGGATTGCCGTATCCGATGAGCGTTTCAGAAGCCGCCTCACAGCCGTCACTATAAACTGCGTTGATGAAGTACTCTGCCGTCAATCCCTCGGTGATGGTGTCGGTGTATTCGTATACGTCAGACCCCACAGTAGCGTGAAGCTGTCCATCCCGGAACACCTCAAAATGATCCAATTCACCCGTCGAGCCTTCCAAAGGTGCCGACCACGACAAGGCAATCAAAGAAAGATCTTTGACGATAGGGTATTCCGTAATTTGGAAATCTTCCACTGGGTTACAAGAAACGACGGGCGTCTCCCCTACTGGATTGGCGATCTCAGCGAGGCAGCCGATATTCATCTGGCAATAGCGTTGCGACATGCCGAAGCTGTTGACCGAAGTGCCGATTACATCATTAGGGGTATGGATATAGGGACTATAGTTTTGATAGTCCTCGAAGGGATAGATGCCCATGTAGCCGTGGTTGTTAAACGAGGTATGGTCGCTATCGCCTTCGTTGAAGTTGACGTGACGGACGGGCATATCGGGGAAATAGATGTTGGCCACGTTCATGTAGTAGGTGCCGATAGGCTCCACCGAATTGGGATAGATCAGGTCGATATGGATTTCATCGCCATAGAGGTAGCCGTTCATGTCGTTGTTGAAGTAGCCGATGATGTCCATGCCTTGTTGTTGGCAGCGGCTGGCGTATGCCTCACTGCCGTAGAGGCCCATCTCCTCGCAGCCGTAGGCGCAATAGACGATGGAGTATTCGAATTCGTATTGGCTCATGATTCGAACACTTTCGAGCACGCTGGCCACGCCGGTGGCGTTGTCATCGGCACCGGGAGCCGTACCACCCCCATACATCGCCTCGTAGGAGAACGAGTCGAAGTGGCTGCCGCACACCACGTAGGTGTCGGGATAGAGTGTGCCTCGTTGGATGCCGATCACGTTGGGACCTGCGGCGCCGCTACCCATCCAGGTGTTGGCATTGAAGGCCTGTTGCTCCACCTCCAGTCCGTAGGAGGCCATGCGTCCTGCGATCCAGTCCGAAGCCGCGAAGGCGTTGTCAGAGTTCCAGATGCGGCTGCCATAGTCCTGAAGATGCTGAACGGTGGCTTGCAGCGAGTCCATGTTCACCTGATCCATCATCTCACGGATGCGGCTGTCGATCTCGGACACCGTCGGGAAGTCGCGGGTGAGTTGGGGCAATCGAGCCTCTTTGTTGAAGATGGCCACGGCACCGTCGTTTTTGAAAGGCTCTACAGATCCCTTGTAGACAACAGGTTCCGGGTTATACAACAAGGTGTATATCTCACAGTCCTGGAAAGCGTTCTCATCGATCATCACCATGGTGATGTCGTCGAATCTTTCAGCAGTGGCATACACGTCGGTATTGGTGTACAGGTGCACAGTGAGGTTCGGGTCAGCGAAGAGCTTTTCCAGTTCGGCGCGACCGTTGTAGGGAATCCTTACGAAACTCCCGGCCATCATCATGGAGGTGAGCAGGAGCGTGACAATAGTCAGTAATAGTTTTTTCATATCGGTAAGTGTTAATGTAATAACATTTTAGGTGCACAAAGATAGCATAAAATAACAATGCTGTTATTTCAAATCAAAATCGGCATAGGGCAACCCATCGACAATGGGCAGCACCTCGTGAGCGGCCACGCCGCCACTGTAGGGTGACATGTTGCAGACCAGCTTCATGTTGGAGTCGTAAAGTTGGATGCTGTATGACTGTTTTCCAGGATGTTCTTTGATCAAACGGATGAAGTCGTCAACCGCCTCGGCGTTCATCTGGGCCACATCAAGTTTGAACATCACCTTCTTGCCTGTGTTTTCAAGCAACGAATCCAGCAGCCTCACGTCGCTCAGCCGGAACTCAAGGTCTTTGGGCACGGCATCGGGTTCCCCACCCTGTTTCCAATAAGGCGCCGAAAGTGTTCCTATCAGCAGGACAAACTGTCCTTCTTCGAGAAGGCCTTTCTGTTTTGCGTAGTTTTCGCTGAACAGGCTGAACGAGAAGGCTCCTGTCTTGTCCTCAATGGTGAACTTGCCGTAAGGTGTGTTTTTCTTCGACATCAGGTGTTCCGCCTTGGTGATCTGTCCGCCTAGCCGCGCCGAAAAACCATTGTATTTCTCTGGGTTGGTCATGGCGGTCTTCATGGCTTCCACGGTGGTGTTCGAGAAGAACTTCAGCGGGATCTTGAACGAGTCCATTGGATGTGAGCTGATGTAGAAGCCTATGCTTTCGAGTTCCATCTGGAGTTCTTTGAGTTTCGACCAGCGTTCGCATTCGGGCATAGGCAGGGTAAGTGCTTCCGAGGAGCTGCCTGCATCGCCCATCCCGAAGAGGTCCATCTGCGCGGAGTTTTTACGTTCGTTGTAGGAGGCCACCATGCGGAGGGCGCGTTCGCTGAAGGGCACCGAGTCGTTCATGGGCATGTAGAACAGCATGGCGCGGTGGAAGTTGGGGAACGAGTCGAAGCATCCAGCGGTATCCATGCTCTCCAACGCCCTGCGGTTGAGGCCTTTGTCGGCGCAACGCAGCAGGAAGTCGGTGAGGTCCTTGAACTTGCCACCGTTGGTGCGTTCCTCGATGATGCCCGAGATGGCTGCTTCACCCACGTTACGGATGCCGCCCATGCCGAAGCGGATCTGGCCCTTGTCGTTGACGGAGAACTCGTATTCCGACTCGTTGACGTCGGGACCGAGCACCTCGAGATGCATGCGTTTGCACTCCTCCATCATGAAGGTCACCTGCTTGATGTCGCCCAACTCGTTGTTGAGCACCGCCGCCATGAACTCGGCGGGATAATGCGCTTTCAGATAAGCCGTTTGGTACGACACCCAACTGTAGCATGCGGCGTGCGACTTGTTGAAGGCGTAGGAGGCGAACTTCTTCCATTCCTCCCAGATCTTCTCCAGACGCTTGCGGACCTCCTCCTCGGGCAGGTTCTCGGTCTTGGTCAGCTTCTCCACGCCCTGTTTCATGAACTTCTCGTAGAGCTCCTCCATCTTGGCCAGCTGCTTCTTACCCATGGCCTTGCGCAGGGTGTCCGACTCACCTCTCGTGAAGTCGGCCAACTCGCGTGAGAGCAACATCACCTGCTCCTGATACACGCAGATGCCGTAGGTGTCCTTGAGGTATTTCTCCATGCAGGCGAAGTCGTACTTGATCTCCTGCCGACCCTGTTTACGTGCGATGAAGTCAGGGATGTTGTCCATCGGGCCTGGACGGTAAAGGGCGTTCATTGCGATGATGTCGCCGATGACCGAGGGTTGCAGTTCGCGGAGGTATTTCTGCATGCCGGGCGATTCGAACTGGAATGTTCCAATGGTGTTGCCTGCGGAATAGAGGGCATAGGTCTGTGGGTCATCGATGGGGATATGGTCGATGTCGATATCGATGCCGCGGGTCTTCTTGATGTTCTTGAGGGCGTCTTTGATAAGTGTCAGGGTCTTCAGTCCCAAGAAGTCCATTTTGATAAGACCCACGGTCTCGATGACATGTCCGTCATACTGTGTGACCACTACATCTTCGTTGGTCTCCTTGTCCTTGATGGTAGCCACGGGAGCTACGTCTGTAAGGTCGGAGGCTCCGATGATGACGCCGCAAGCGTGGATGCCGATTTGTCGGTTGGTATCCTCCAGTTCCTGTGCATACGTCAGCATGGTGGAGATGTTCTCGTCGTCACCTTGCAGAAGCTTTCTTAATTCTTCTATATATTTATAGCAGTTTTTAAGATTTACCGCAGGCATTTTTGCAGGCACTTTTCCTTCGACTTCTTTCACGGTTGCCTCGTCGAAGTTACGGTCGGGGATGAAGCTCTTGATGCGTGCGACTTCGGAGAGGGGCACTTTTTGGACGCGGCCTACGTCTTGGATGGCTGATTTGGCTGCCATGGTGCCGTAGGTGATGATGTGGGCCACTTTTTCCTTGCCGTATTTCTTGGTGATCCAGTCGAGCACGCGGCCACGACCGTCGTCGTCGAAATCCACGTCGATATCGGGCAGTGAGATACGGTCGGGGTTGAGGAAACGCTCGAACAGGAGGTCATATTTAAGTGGGTCGAGGTCGGTGATTTTCAGACAGTAAGCCACCACTGAGCCGGCGGCGGAGCCACGTCCCGGGCCGACGCTCACGCCCAGTTCCTCGCGTGCGGCGCGGATGTAGTCGCTCACGATGAGGAAGTAGCCTGGGAAGCCCATGGTCTTCATCACATGGAGTTCGAAGATGATGCGTTCTTTCTGTTCGTCGGTGAGCGTATCGCCGTAGCGCATCTTAGCGCCTTCCCATGTCAGTTTGGCCAGGTAGTCCGCTTCGAGTTTGATACGGTAGAGGCGGTCATATCCGCCCAGTTTCTTGATTTTCTTCTCCCCTTCCTCGCGGCTCATGATCTCGTTGCCATGCTCATCGCGGGTGAATTCGTTGAAGAGGTCTTCTTCGGTATATTTCTGGCGGTAGGTCTCCACGGTGCCGAAGTCTTCGGGGATGGGAAACTCTGGCATGATCGGGTCGGAGTCGATGCTATAGGCTTCCACCTTATCGACGATTTCCTGGGTGTTCTCGAGTGCTTCGGGGATGTCGCTGAAGATGGCGCCCATCTCGGCAGGGGTTTTAAGCCATTCCTGCTTGGTATAATGCATACGGGTGGGGTCGTCGAGGTCTTTTCCTGTGCTGAGGCAGATGAGTCGGTCGTGTGCTTCGGCGTGTTCTTCTTCCACGAAGTGCACGTCGTTGGTGGCGATGACTTTGGTGTTGGTCTTACGTGCCAGGTCGATGAGCACCTTATTCACTTCTTTTTGGCGTTCATACACCTGGGTATCGCCGCCAGGCTTGTCGGTCTTATGGCGTTGCAGCTCGATATAGTAGTCATCGCCAAAGAGGTTTTTGAACCACATGACGGTCTGTCCGGCGCCCACCATGTCGCCATTCATGATTTTTTGGGGCAGTTCGCCGCCGAGGCATGCCGAGCAGCAGATGAGGCCTTCGTGGTATTTCTCGAGGAGGCTATGGTCGATACGCGGGTTGTAGTAGAATCCATCGGTATAGGCGATGGAGCTGAGTTTGCAGAGGCTGTGGTAACCCTGTTTGTTCTTGGCTAACAGGATGAGGTGCCATCCACGGTCTTGGCGTCCGTCGCGTTTCTCGATGCTCACTGGGGCGCAGTAGGTCTCGATACCGAAGATAGGTTTGAAGAACTGTGTCTTCAGTTTCTCTATCTCCTGTTGTGCCTGTTGTTTTTCCTCTTCTGTCGCCTCTTCTTTTTTCAGTATGGCTTCCTGTTCTTTGATTTTGTCTTTGGTCTTCCCGTTCACTTTGTTGACATAGTCGGCGAAGTCCTTGATGCCGAACATGTTGCCGTGGTCGGTTAGGGCGATGGAGTACATCCCGTTTTTGATGCATTTGTCCACCAGGTCGGGCACTTTCGACATGCCGTCGAGGATGGAGTAATGTGAGTGGACGTGGAGGTGGGTGAAGTGTTGTGGCACATAGTCGCCATGTTCGCGTTGTTCTTCGAGTCGAGCCTCTTCCGCTTCGTTTTCGTCGAAGTTGCTGGTGATGACGATGTCGGCCGGTTGTATCTTGTCTGGGTTAGCCTCGCGGAAGTCGGTGAAGAACTGTTCGCTTTCGGGCATCTCGTTACGTCCGATTTGGCCGATGCGGATGAGTTCGAGGAACACTCTTGCGGTGGCTTGCACGTCGGCAGAGGCGTTGTGTGCGGAATCGAACTTGGAGCCGAAGAGTATCTCGTGGATCTCATTCAGTTTGGGCAGTTTGAACTTCCCTCCCTTGCCTCCTGGCAGTTGGCAGAACTCGGCGGTCTTCTCGGTGCAGGTGTCGATGCGTGGCCATGCCAGCAGCGGGTTGGAGCCACGGTTTCTGAGGAACTCGCAGCCCACGACGCAGAGGTCGAAGTCGATGTTATGGCCCACGAAGTATTTGGCTTTCTCGGCTGATTTCAAGAAGGTGTCGAGCACTTCTTGCAGCGGCAGGCCGTATTTGGTGGCGTGTTCGGTGGAGATGCCATGAACCATTTGGGCGTCGATGGGGATGATGAACCCTTCGGGTTTGACCAGCAGGTTATGGTTTTCTATGAGTTGGCCTTTGTCGTCGTGGAGTTGCCAAGCCAGTTGCACCAGTCGCGGCCAGTTGTCGAAGTCGGTGAGCGGTGCGTTATATTGTTTCGGGAGACCCGTGGTCTCGGTATCGAAGACGAGGAACATTTATATTTAATTAAGAATTAAGAATTTAGAATTAAGAGGACAGAAGTTTGGAGGCTTCGTTTTCAGTTTTCAAAGATAGAAAGATTTTAGGGATGGCGCAAGGATGGGGATGAAAAAAAATTGACTTTGGACTTGTGGGTGTAAATTTATTTTTATAATTTTGCAGTCAGAAATGCCAGTGGCACGTGCAGCTTTGCCTTAATTGCTGGTGGTTATAGCACTTCCGCCATCTGCTGTTGTTTCATCATAAGCCGTCAGAACCCAGTTCTTGTCGGCTATTTTTTTACCCTTTTCCCGGAAATTCTTCCGGACGGTCACTATCTTGTTTCCTTTCTGAAAAACCCCCTTATCAACATTTTCGAAAACAATTTCCCCAAAATCGATGATACTTTTAATTTCAAAAACGGCATCTTCTATTGTGGCAAAACTCTTTTTTTCTCCAACATGTTTTATTAGAATATGCTTCAACCCGCCGTATTCGTTACCCCACACCAGATCTATTTCGCCAAAACCCTCTCTATAGAACACTCCCAACAAGTCACCATCCTCGTGGGCAACCAAGAAGTCAAACGCTTCTTTTGCCTTTCCCTTAAACTGATCGTAGATATTTCCCAAAGCACCACTACCAATTGGCTTGGGCTCATTGAGTTCATTCTCTTTGTCCATTGTATTAATTATTTCAATCGACAAAGTTAATACATTTATAAAAATTACAAATAAATATTTATTATTTATTTAATTATTTTATAATAAACTTATTTAATCTATAATATTTCCCTAGCAATCCATGCGCAGGCCTCGGCATCGGCCAAGGCGTGATGATGGTTGACCAGATGGTAGCCACAGGCTTCGGCGACGATGTGAAGTTGATGATTGGGCAGTTGATTGCCAAAATGACGGCGAGAGGCCCTGCATGTGCAGTAGAACTGATAATCCGGATAATCCATCTGATAGCAGCGCATCACGGCTTTCAGGCAACCCTGGTCGAAGGGGCTGTTGTGGGCCACCAAAGGCAAGCCTTCAATCAAAGGCTCGATCTTTTCCCAGACGTAAGGAAAAACTGGCGCGTCCTCGGTATCCTCCTGAGTGATGCCATGAACCCTGGTATTCCAATAGAGGTAATAGTTTGGTTCTGGTTGAATCAACGAATAGAACGAATCCACGAACTCGTTGTTTTTTACGATGACCACGCCGACGCTGCACACGCTGGTGGGTTGGTTATTGGCGGTCTCGAAATCGATGGCGGCGAAGTCCTTCATTTTTTCTCCATTGTTTTGATCCAAGCCTCAATTTCTTTCACCCGTTGGGCATATTTCTCCATCTGGCCTTCGATGAAGTCATCGCTATATTTGCGGTCGCAGAAGCCGTTGCCACGAGCCACGTAGTCATCGTCCTCAAGGGAACTGAAGACATCTTCGTAATTCTCAAGATATTGTTGGTTCTCAGCCAAAAGACGGCGAAGGTCTTCAAGGTCGGCCTCGATGGTTTCGCCCGTGCTGAAGGTATAGTGATTTTTCATTTTTCTTTCAAACCAGACACAAAGATAGCATTTTTTTGCCGATATCGGCAAGATTTTGTGTTGAAATCACTTTTTGTAGTGGTTCCACATCTGCTTGACCTTGCTGGCCATTTCTTTGCGAAGCCACAGCGGTTCCAGCACTTCAAGCGCATCACCATTCCATAGAAGTTCCTGTTGGAAATCGAAAGTTGGCCTGACTTGCAGGGTGAAGATGCTGTAATCATCATTGCGCTCCACTTCTTCTTGCGAGGTGTGTAGCGGCAAGGAACGCAAATAGTTGGCTTGGTCGGCGCTCACTTTCAGTTTCACGGTCTCAACGGGGCATTCCTCATCGCGAATGATGCCGAAACAGCCTTTGAAATAATTCTCTGGGTTGAATTTCTTGGGGTATTTGAAGGTCTCCTCCAACAGCTGGGCTTCCTGTACGCGGTCCAAGGAATAGATTCGGATCTTGTCTTCATAGACGCTGTTGCCCACCATGTACCACCGCTGCCGGAACAGCTTCACGCAATAGGGCGCCACGGGGAAGGTGTGTTCGTTTTCGCTCCAAAAGCCTTTATAGGTGATTTCCATCAGTCGGTTTTTCTTCATCGCTTCCATGACCGTGGCGAGGAAGTCCTGACCCGATGGGATGCTCTCCAACAGGATGCGGTCGCTGAGCGACTTGTTTTCCAACAGCGTGTTGTTGACCGACATGGTGCTGAGCAGCCAGCGTTGCAGGCCGTCGTCCTCAAGCACCTCGCGGTTCTCGATGTAGTAGCGGTCGCCGTCGCTCTTGTCGCACATAATAACGAGGCCGAACATGTCTTCTACCGCGTTCTTCCAGGTGTGGAACGTGCGGCGCGGAATCTCTTCACCCTCGCTTAGCTCGGTTTCCGTCCACTTGCGGTTGATTTCCTTCAGGGTGATTTTCTTGGCGTGATAGAGGGTTTCTACGAGCCAGACGTATTTGTTGATTTGGTTTTTGGACATAGCAAAAGCTTTTTATGCGGCAAAGATAATAAAAGTTGTGCAAGTTTTTGGCACAAGCTCGTAAAATAAGTAAAAACAAAGCTAGCTTTATACTCAATCATTTAACTAGAAATTCGGGGCAAGGAGATTCCTAGACCATAAAAATCGTGGAATCCCTCTATTGGATTGGTTTTCACGGTTGTCTCCAAGTGATCTGAAAAAGCAGTTGGTTCTAAACTAGGGTAAACGATGATGCACTTTGGAGCAATATCAGCATTTCTTGTAAAGGCAAGTAGTTTTTCATCTCGCGCATATCCACTTATTTCTCGAACATCTTTTACCAAATCGTTTGAATGAGCAATTCTACCTTTATTATTTGAATACCACGGTTTGTATTTTGCATCTAATATTATCCCTTCCCCAATATGAATATAGTCGCAATGGGTACCATAACTCCCTTCTTGTTGAAACAAAATCATTGAAGGATAGTTGGATTTTAATAAACCCAATACATAAATTTCAAAGAGCCTTGACATATCAATCCAAAAAGGAGGTACTTTTTTTTCTATATGGTTTGAGGAAATGGAGTTTTCTTGGTGCCTAATAATCGATTTTGCCAAATCAATTGCTTCAGGATAATAAACATTCAGTTTGTCATATTTCTTGCACTTTATAGCATACGGATGTATATTTGTGTTAATATTTCGGAATGCCTCTTGGATTCTTAGTTTTGATGATATAAATGATTTAGACCTCACATCATTGCATCGTGACCTAATATTTCCCATCAAATTAACCGAGATGTCAAAGGCTTTTTTCAACAATCTGTTTACTGGGATGTCTGCTGAATAGTTTTGATAGTTGCAATAAAAATAGTCGTCCTTCTTTTTTACGGTATTATTTCTAAATTGGCATATTGGATTAATCTTTCCTTTTATCTTGAGATGCAGGTTCTCATTTTTGTTGACATAATCTCTTTTTAACCCTTTTTCAACTAACTTTTCTAAAACTACTAGATATCTGATGACAAGTAAGGGGGTGAGAATATTGTATAGACGCGTGCATGCAATTGCCTCTTTGTTCCATTTAATACTGTAACAACTTGAAAAATATTCCGATGATGGTTGGTACATTAATGCATATGAAAACAGTGTCATAAAATCCAAATCATCTATCTTTGGAAGTATTTCCAAATAATGACCGTTTATTTCAGCAAGGCCAATGTAATAACTCGACCACCATTCTCCGCTATCGCTTTGGCCGAGAGCAAGTTGGTCTTGTGAAAGAGATGTGGTTGAAGAATTGTTTAGTCCTAGTAAATCGACTTGTGATGATGCCAATTTGGATTGTTCTTTAATAATCATGAAACAAAAGGTTTGCTCATTAAACCATCCTTGTAATACTCTTCCAATAACGGCAGGACCTCATAATTCCATTTTAATTCTAATGTTGGAAGGTCTTCTGCAAGAAAATAACTATGGCCAACCATCAAATCGTCAATGTTAATATCACCGGATGGATTTTCTTTAATATGCTTTTTCACTTTTCCATAATACTCAAGAGCTTTTTTTGCGACATCTTGTTTTTGATTTTTTATTACAGCTTCATTTGATTTAACAGTAAGGAATGCAAAACGGCGGCGCAATGCATAATCAATAGTACCAACACTTCTATCTGTTGTATTCATTGTTCCTATAATATATAAATTGTCTGGAACGCAGAAAGGCTTTTTGCTATAGGTTAATTCTATTGGCACCGCATTTGTATTGTCGATTCTTTTATCGGGTTCAAGCAAAGTAATCAATTCACCAAAAATTCTCGCTAAATTTCCTCTATTTATCTCATCAACAATCAAGAAATACTTATTGTCTTTATCATTATTAGCTTTTTCGCAAATACGTCTAAATATTCCTGGCTCAACATTGTATGTGACTTGACCATCTTTGATGGCGGGTTTGAGACCTTCTACAAAATCTTCATAATCCATTGATTGATGGAATGTTGTAAATACAATCTGCTCATTTTCAACTTTGGAATTATATATTTTCATTATATCTTCCCTAGACATTTCTGGCATAAGTTGCCTCTCCATTTCAACAATAATTGATGCCGTGTTGTATGTTTTTCCTGTCCCTGGCGCTCCTTGAAGAATAAGATTCTTTTTTGTATTCAATAACTTAACTGCATTCTCTATTAATTCCAAACCTTGTGCTTTTTTCCATTCCTCAATAATGTCATAAAATCTCCACGAATATGAGCTTCTCCTAAATTGATTATCATGAGGATATTGTTGGTTTATAAAAAGTTGTAAATGATGGCTAAGCTCCAAATCTGAATGCCCATGATAATTGGGTATACCAAATGGTTTAAATATATTATAAAGCTCCCATAGGTTTTTTGTGGCAACTACTGTGGATAAGTGAAGCGGTTGAAAAGCCGAAAGAAACCTTAAAGCAGCGGCTCTCATGCTTTTCCCTCCTTCTGATGTCGTAATGTTGATAATAGTGTCAAATAGTTCTTTATTTGTATTTAAATCGAAGCTATTGGAAGTTACTATTTTATATAAAGGATCAAGAAAGTTTTTCGCCCATGCATCAATTAGTAGTCCCCGCTGTTCGTGAGAAAAATTCCCTTGTTGCAAAGAAGAAACACAATTGGTTGTTGCAAGAAACTCTTCACGGTCTTCCGAATTCCAATCACCAATCGGTTTTTTACTTTTTGCGTATTCAATGAACCTAGGAACATACTTTGCGTAGGAATTGCCCCAAATATCATTTGTTGAGACTTCTGGAAATAAAATGTTTAATTTCATATTTTTCTGTTATAATTTAGTTAGAATTATTCAAATTGAATGTAGCAAATGATTTACATTGCAAAAATACAAAAAAGCACTTTTACCACAAACTTTCTCTCAACCATCCCCAAGCCCTTTCTCGAACCATTTCTATGGTCTCGCTTGGATGCGTCTCTTTGTGCTCTTTTTCAATGGCCTCCAGTATGGCCTCGGCATCAACGCCCTTGGTTTCAAGCAAACCTACGGAATAGTACTTCTTATTGTGTTTGTCGTATTCGCAGCTGCTCTTCGCGCTTGCTTTCAGTAACTCCGAGAGCAGCTTCACCACTTCTTCTTTCTCGAGGCGGACGATGCGCGTATACCAAATGTCCTTGGACAAGAAACGTTCTATATACTGCTTCAAACAGGACTTAATCATCACCCTATATGTGTATTCGCGACTTTCGGCATAATTCAAAATCACACGGTTTAGGTCACCGCCTCTTTTTACGAATGTCCCTAATCGCACAAGTTTGTCTTCCATTTTTGAACACATTTGCCATTCGCCAGAAATGTTATCCCAATACTCTCGGTTGGCCAGGATTTGTTTGTATTCCTCTAAAGGGACGCTTCCGTAATAATCATTCATCGCATTTAGGTTTTATTGTTTCTACGCTGCAAAGAAAGCAAGGGCATGTGCCAAATTATTGCACAGGCTAAATCAAACTTAAAAAACTCAGATTTCAAATCATCCCCGGCCCTTCAATCAACTTGGCGTGGGTGTATTTCCCTTCGTTGAAAGTCTCCTTAATAGTCGTTCCGTCAAGGACATAGTACTCGTCATAATCCGCGCGGTAAACCAAGTATCTCGCGTAGTCAAACAATTCCTTGACTGTTTCCTCGGTGAGTTTCAGCCATTGGATTCTAGGGTTTTTGTCGGCATACAAGCCTCCTGCAATGAAGGCATTCACAATGTCGTCCCATTCATATTCGGTATGCTCAAAGATATACCAATTATCAACCTTACAAGCATGAAAGAATTCGTTGTTTCGAGACATGAGGTTCAGCTTTATCTATTAACGTGCAAAATACTCACGTTATTTTCATTGACAAATAGTGGTGTGTGCAAAATTTGCCCCTACCATTATGAACACGCATGTTTTTTTTAGACTTGTAGGTCATTCCAGTACTTGTGGAATCTATCCTTTTTCGTATTTTTGCACCAAACAAAGCATTTGACCATGAGAATCTGTGTAATCGGCGGAGCGAATGCCGACATCATCGCCACGAGCTTCAGTGCCTTTGTGCCTGGCGACTCCAACCCTGGCATGGTGCACCTGACAGCGGGTGGGGTTGGGCGCAACATCGCCCATAACCTTGCGCTGTTGGGCGACGAGGTCGTCTTCCTGACCTTGTTCGGAGGCGATGACTTCGGTCGTTTCACTGCCGAGAGTTGTCGTAAAGCCCACATCGACATCAGCCTTTGCGACTATGCCGCCCCAGGTGCACGCTCTTGTTTCCTGAGCATCAACGACTGCGATGGCGAGATGGTCGGCGGCGTGGCGGATATGGCTGCTGCCGATGGCATCACTCCAGAATGGCTGGCCAAAAAAATGGAACAGTTGGGCGATGTCGATGCCTTCGTGGCCGATGCCAACATCCCCGTGGGAACTTTGGCCTATCTCATCGACCATACCGACAAACCCCTCTATGCGGATGCCGTTTCGGGAGCCAAGGCCGCCAAAATCAAAGAGGCCATGGCGATGTCCGTCAAAAAGCATTTCTTCACGCTGAAATGCAATCAGATCGAAAACGCCATCCTTGCCGACTTGCAAGGTGTCGATAGGCGATTTGTCAGCCTCGGAGCAGAGGGACTGGATGTCGTGGAAGGCGAAGCTAAACAACATTTCGCCGCTCTGCCATGCCATGTGGTGAATGCCACGGGAGCCGGCGATGCGCTCATGGCAGGCATCATCCATGCTGGTCCCGAAGCTACCATCGCAGAAGCCGCGCACATCGGCCTGCTCTGTGCAAAACATAACATTGAAAGTCTTGATACCGTAAATCAACAACAACCATGAACAAATACCTTGACCTCTCGCCTGAAGTGGCTGAAGCATTGCAAAACGGGAAGCCCGTTGTGGCTCTCGAATCGACCATCATATCCCACGGGATGCCTTACCCACAGAATGTGGAGACGGCGTTGCGGGTGGAGCAGACCATCCGCGACGAAGGGGCAGTGCCTGCCACCATCGCTGTCATCGGAGGCCGTCTGAAGGCAGGCTTGACCCCGTCGGAGATTGAATATTTGGGCAAAAAAGGCACCGTTGTCACCAAGGCCTCGCGCCGTGACCTGCCTGTGCTCGTGGCACGCGGACAAGATGGCGCTACGACGGTGGCCACGACGATGATCATTGCGGCATTGGCAGGCATTCGCGTGTTCGCCACAGGTGGCGTGGGCGGCGTGCACCGTGGCGCAGAGATCACCATGGACATCTCTGCCGACCTGGAGGAGCTGGCTCGCACTCCCGTCATGGTCATCTGTGCCGGTGCCAAGTCGATTCTTGACCTGGGACTCACCCTTGAGTATCTTGAGACCAAGGGCGTGCCAGTGATTGGCTATGGCACGGAAGAACTACCCGCTTTCTATACCCGAAAGAGTGGCTTCAAGGTGGATTACCGCCTCGACACTCCAGAGGAGGTGGCCAAGGCGTTTATCGCCAAGCAGGAAATGGGACTCGGCGGTGGCATGTTGGTCACCAACCCCATCCCAGAGGAGTATTCCATGGATGCCGACCGCATCAACGCCGCCATCGACGAGGCCGTGGCCGATGCCAAGAAGTTAGGCATCCACGGAAAGGAGACGACCCCCTATCTGTTGGCACGCATCAAAGACCTCACAGGTGGCGACAGCCTTGCTTCCAACATCCAGCTGGTGCTGAACAACGCCCGCTTGGCGGCGCGTGTGGCCAAGGAAATGAGATAAGCCTGCACCGCATTGGGGCACAGGCTCAACTTGCTGCTCCAAACGCTCGCTATCACAATGCGCCATCAGCTTTTCCAATGAGGAAGCCGAATCCCCATACAGCACGGTGTCGATGGCATAATGGCGGGCCACATTCTCGATTTGGCCGCCGCTGAAGTCGTACTTCTCGGCCAAGGGCCGGCCTCGAAGTTGCGCGTACCCTCGCCTTTCATGCCGATGCCTGCACCTGTGAGGTTGGCGCTGCCAAAGATAAAGTGTGTTGCCATTCAAATTGTATTTTAATAAATCATCATTAACAACTCAGAAGGTGTCACTACAATTGGACTTTGAGGGAAATGTTTCAGATTACCAGTAACCACTAAAGCTCCTTCTTTTGAAAGAGCAACTTCGTAAAAAACCAAATCGGACAAGTCCACCAATGTTTCTTTGCTCTCGGTTCTATCCATAAGCATACCTAGTTTTATGATCGTTCCGATCATGGAGGACACATCCCTATCCAACAGGTTGAATTTGGCACGATGCAAAACGTCATCGTATTCAGCCAAAATCTCCTCATTGTACAAAGGAGCTATCTTCCCCAACGAAATCGCTTCAACAACTTTAACCGTAGCGGCATTAGGATTATGAGACACCATTGCCGACACAATCACATTGGTATCAAAAACAACGTACAACATCACCTCGCCGCTCTTGCCTTCTGAATCTCTTCGTCAATCTCTTCCATCGTCAACTCTGGGGTTTCGCCATTCTCAGCACGCTCACGCATCACCTTGAAGGCTGCATAACTTTGTTCCAGAACTGAGGCCCTCTCGGATTTGATTTCAAAAGGTATTTTACCGCATTGAACCACCGCCTTGGCAAATATATTCATAGCAGTGTTGGCACTCATGCCAAATTCCGCACATAACGAATCGAAACGTTGCTTCAGCAACGAATCCATCCTCACTGTCATAGAAACTTGAGACATAGTAATTGTTTTAAGACCAGTGCAAAGATACATGTTTTTAATCATAATGCAATAATTTTATTTCAAATTGACATAATAATTAGTCTTTTTACCATAATCCCTATTTTAACAGGTTCTTTTCACCCTTAAGTAGCAGTATTTCAAAAATGTTTCATTCAAAATGAAAATAATTTTTTGCAAAGCATTCCCCGCTTTTCATTATGTTTGCATTTTCAATTGATTACCCATGACACTCGAAGAAGCCATCAGCACCCGACACAGCGTGCGGCAATACCTCGAAAAGCCCATTGAGGCAGAAAAGATCCAACAACTGCAAGACCTCATCGACGAATGCAACCGCGAAGGAGTCCTACACATCCAATTGGTCACCAACGAGCCGAAGGCCTTCGCCAGCGGCATTGCCCATTACAGCAAATTCCGCGGCGTGAGCAATTATATCGCCATGATCGGCAAGAAAGGCGATGACGTCAATCTCGGCTATTACGGCGAAAAAGTGGTGCTACTGGCTCAATGCCTCGGACTGAACACCTGTTGGGTGGCGATGTCGTTTAGCAAACAACCTGACCAATACCAAGTACTTCCCGACGAAAAGCTGGTTTGCGTGGTGTCGCTCGGCTATGGAGAAAACCAAGGAAGGCAACATCCTCAAAGGAAAACGATTGCCGATGTGACGGAAGACAAACGTTCAACAGAAAAAGGACTTCCTCTCCCCGACTGGTTCACCCGTGGCATGGAGGCTGCCTTGCTGGCGCCCACGGCCATCAACCAGCAGAAGTTCGTTTTCATTCTCCACAACGACAACAAAGTAGAAGCCCGCACCCGTTTTACCCTGCTCAACGGCTACGCACCCATCGACCTCGGTATCGCCAAATGCCATTTCGAAATCGGCGCCGGAAAGGAAAACTTTGAATGGCTTTAAGCACCGAATGGGTTTTTCATTCACCTCTCTTTCACCCGAAACGTCTGTATGACCACGGAGGTAACAATAAGCACAATGCCAAGCCAGAATGACCAGTTAAGCTCTTGCAATTCATTGAAGATGAGGGCCGCAAAAGCAATGCTGTAAACGGGTTCCAAATTGTAAACGAGGTTCACCGTGAAAGCGGAGACCCGACGGAACGCATGCAATTGCAAGAGAAACGGCAACACCGTAAAAACAGAGCCCAAGAGTACCAACCAAGCGGCATCCGCCTTGCTCGGAAGAACAGCGGCTCCTGGCATCAGTTTAAGGAAGAGAGGGATGCACAGAGTCAGGAAGAAAAAACCTCCGACAAGCTCGTAAAGCAACATGGTGGCACTGTCCTCCCCAACCTTTTCAGCTGTCTTGATATGCGTCAGCGCAAAGACCGCGTATGCCAGAGAGCAAAGCAGGCCCAGAGCGATACCAAGCCTGTAACGCACATCCAAACTGAAGATGAGCATCACACCGACAATGGAGATGAAACTGATCAAGAATTCCTTCCACGAGGCTTCCTTGCGGTTGAAAAACACATTCAAAAGGGCGGTGAAAAAACTGGTGGTGGCAATGCAGGCAACCCCGACAGAGACATTCGATGCCTGAATGCTGGCATAAAACGCCACCCAATGCGTAGCCAAGATACAACCACAAGCGAAGATACGGAGCAACTTCTTCCCCTTGGGGACATGAAACCTATGCATGATAAGCAGCGCCAAGGCCAACGTAACGATGCTGATAAACATGCGATACCACACCAACGGCAACCCACTCAGCGAGATCAAACGACCGAAGATACCCGTCCACCCAGCCAGGAAAACAGCCAGATGCAACAGAATCAAAGTATGGACCTTCTTTTCTTCTCGCTTTAGCATAGGTGATTTTTGCGCAAAAATAGCAAAACTATCCTTTTTATTTCTATTTTTGCTTTCGGAAGATGAAATTCAACTATTAACACTTAATAGTTAACAAAGACACATGCCGAAAGACAAAATCAACAAAACCAATGCGTGCCGGCTCCTGGACCAAAAGAAAATCCAGTATGAGCTGATTCCCTACGAGGTGGACGAGAACGACCTCGGAGCGCAGCATATCGCCGACCAGCTGGGCGAGGACATCGACCAAGTGTTCAAGACGCTGGTGCTGAAAGGGGACAAAACGGGGCATTTCGTCTGTGTCATCCCGGGCAACGAGGAAGTGGATCTGAAAAAGACCGCCAAAGTCACGGGCAACAAGAGCTGTGACCTCATCCCCATGAAGGAACTGCTGCCCCTCACGGGTTACATCCGCGGGGGATGCTCACCCATTGGCATGAAAAAGCCCTTCCCTACTTTCATCCATGAGACCTGCGAGTTGTTCGACACCATCTACGTGAGCGCCGGAGTGCGCGGACTACAATTCAAAATCAATCCCCAAGACCTTATCAAAGCGGCAGAGATGACCGTGGCCGACTTATGTCCATGAAGCATAAAGCAATCCTAATCGTCCTACTATTGGCATTCGCCGCCTGCAAACATGCCCCAACAGCGGAATGGATTGAAGGGCCCACCGAGTCCGACGGAAGGGCCTTGCAAACCTTGATACTCCACAACGTGCCCGAAGGCTCACGCGTTTGGTTCCAGGAGCTCTTCGATGGGAAGACCATCGTGGAAGGTCCCGAAATGAATCATTATCAAGGCACCTCTTGGTATATCGACATTCCCCATCCCGGCAACGTCACGCTGAAATATTACGGTCGCCCCCTGCCCCGCCAACGTTGGGCACCCGATGCCTTCATCCTGCAACAAAAAGGCGAACCCGACTTGCCTCTGGAAACGACCTTCCACTTCTTGGAACTACCGCCTCAAAACCCCACACATGAAGTCTGCACCTACGAGGTCCAACCCGCCGATATTATCCCACAAATCAAGCACATCCAATACGGTTCCGAGCCGAAGGTACCCACCGAGAATCATCCCCATGGCTGGTACCGTATCGACATCGATGCCGACGGCAACCCCACCATCGAAGCCGATGACGAAGACGGTGCCTTCTATGCCCAAGTCACACTAGGAAAACTGGCGAAGCCGCTGCAACCCATGACCCTGGAGGACTGGCCCGACCACAGCTACCGAGGATTCATGCTCGACGTGGCACGGGACTTCCGGTCTGTCGACGAGGTGCTCCAGATCATCGACCTCATGGCCTCATGGAAGATGAACACCCTGCATTTCCATATCGCCGATGATGAATCGTGGTGCCTGGAGATCAAAGAGTTGCCTGAACTCACCGAATTCAGTGGCCGCCACGCCCTGCCCGACTGGGACCTCAAAGAAGCCCAAGCCTTGAAACCCACCATCAACGGCCGCATCGGCAACGTCACTTTTTACACGGCCGAAGAATACCAGCAAATCATACAATATGCTTGGGATCGGCGCATCCAGGTGATTCCCGAGTTCGACACCCCAGGCCATTCCCGTGCATCCATCAAAGCAATGCAAGCCTACGAACGGCGCACAGGTGACAGCAGCTTTCGACTGCAAGATCCTGCCGACACCTCGCATTACTGGTCGGCACAAGACTTCACCGACAATGTGCTCAGCGTGGACCTGCCCAGCGTTTACCATTTTTACAACGTGGTATTCGACGAAGTCATCCGATTGCATCGTGAAGCCCATGTGCCCCTGCCAGCCATCCACATCGGCGGCGACGAGGTTCCCTCTGGAGCTTGGGCAGGCAAAGACCGACACGAGATGAAAGAACTGTTCATTAATGACATGTTAGACCTCGCCGAACAAAAAGGCATCCGTCTGGCAGGATGGGAAGACATCGCCCGAGGCCTGGAACCAGAAACCGAAGCGCGTCTCAAACGCTCGCTTTACTTCATCAACGTGTGGAACACCAAAGGCATCGAGGGCTTTCCCGTAGTGCTCTCCCCTGCAGCATACACCTACCTCGACCTGGCCTATAGCGACCACCCGAGCGAGATTGGCCTACATTGGGCAGGTTATGTGGATGAACGCAAGACCTTCGAACTACAACCTAAAGACTATGAAGGAGATATCATCGGAGTGGAAGCAGCACTTTGGTCGTCGCAGCTCCGAAGTTTCGACGATGTCACCTATCAGATGCTTCCCAAAGCCCTTGGCATAGCCGAACGAGGTTGGAATAACAGCACCAGCGATTTCAACAAATTTTACAGCATCATCGTCAACCGAGAGATGCCGGTTTGGGAGGAAAAAGGGTTTTCCATTAAAGGACCCACTAAGTGATTAACACCGTCGCGTGCGGGGTGACCCTATAAGGCGCATTCGTAACGACCGCAGGGAGTTATGCAGCGCCTTATAGGGTTACTCCGCTAAGCAGGTGTTAATCACTTGGTTTTCTCTAAAACCTCTATGTAAAAACTGAACGGTCTGAATCCGTCGTTGCAGCTGATCATCGCACTCATGGGATTCTGCATCCAGCCGTCAAAGAAGTTGCCTTCGCCACGGGCCAAAGCCTCCACGAAAGGACGCATCGAATCCCAAGCAGAGGGGCATAATCCTTCAGGGCGCTGACCATCGACAGAAATCCACTCCTCTCCCTCATGGACATCGCAGGTGTGCTCGATGGGATTCTCATAGCGAGCCATCAAGTCGGAATAGACGGTCTGGCGAACAGCGGTGATGCGTACCTTTTTCATTTCTTTTCAGTTAGAATCATGAACAAAATGGCGAACAAGATCAAGGCCACGCCGATGGCGACGTTAAGCGTGAAGGCCTCCTTGAAGACCAGCGTGCCGATGACGATGGCCGTCAGGGGTTCCAAGATGCCGAGGACCGAGGTCTTGGTGGCACCCACCGCCTTGCTGGAGGCAGCCAAAGTAATGGTGGCCACCGCCGTAGGCAACACAGCCAACCCCAACACATTGAGCCAACTCACAGCATCGGGCACGGGATTCAGATGGAGTCCAAAGCCCGACAAGGCAAACAGCATCAGCGAACCGATGAAGAAACAATAAAACGTCAAGGTGAGGTTGGGAATGGCCTTCACCTCCTTGCTTAGGTTGACCATCACGATGAATATGGTATAGCACAAGCCCGAAGCCACAACCAAAGCGATGCCTCTCCAATCGATGAAACCTCCTCCCCCATTCATGGAAAGCAAAACGGCTCCCGCCACACCGGCAAAGATGGAAACCCAGGTCTGCCAAGTGGGAAACTGCTTGAAAAACATCATGATCAAAGCCACCATGATGGGATAAACATAGAGGATGCTCGTGGCAATGCCCGAAGGGATGTATTTGTAGGCTTCGAACAGGGTTATGCTGCAGCCGGTAAACAGGATGCCTAGTATCGTCATCAGACCGAACTGCTTCCAACTAATCCGTATTTGCTTCTTGGCGACCAGCATAAAAGCCAACATCAATAATGTCGCCACACCATAGCGATAAAACAATAAAGAGTTGACGTCCAGTCCTTTATTAATAACCGGTACGCCGAACAACGGGTTCAAGCCATAGGTAATTCCTGAAACAATGCCCGCGAGATAACCCCAATGAAGTCCTTTTTTCTTTTCCATTTCGGCTGCAAAATTAGTTTTTTTCTAAATTTGCCAAACAAAACAATCACGCCATGGGTAAAAAACACATTACCATATTCTTATTGATGCTGTTCGCTTGCCAGCTTTTTGCCGAGCCCACCCAAGAGAATCTCAGCGCCACACTCACCGAATTGCGGAGAAACATGAAACACGACTACCAGCAAATGGCCGAAACGCGGTCCGACCTCTCCAAGAACTACGAGGAGCAGCACCAGCTGATGGTCAACATCATGAAACAATGCAACGAGCTCTCGCTGAGGTTGTACTCGCAAAAGCAGGAGTTCACCTTCGACCTCAGCTATACACTGGAGAAGGTCAAAAAAGAGTTCAACGAATTCGAGCGTGACAAAATGCCCTACGAACGTATCGTCAGCAACCTCGACCTGGAGATCGACCGTTATGCACGACTCATCGAAGCGTTGCGTCGTCTTCCTCCCGAGATAGACACCATCTATGGACTGCACGACAGCCTTTACTACCGCAACGACTCTCTTGAACAGCATCACCTCCTCAACGCCTCGCAATTGGAACGCACCATCGAGGAGGCCACCTTGTCCGACTCCCTTGCCAGGCCTTTTGTCCTCGATGAACAAGGCCAGCAGAATCGCGACTCCTGCATCTTCTACGCCAAGGAGCTCATGCAGATGTTTTTTGAGAGCAAGGCCATCGTGGTAGCCGACAGCATCCACTACAACGAGACTTACATGCGGCTGAAAGAGTCGTACGACTACGCGAGCAACTACTATAAGCTGTTGCAACGCCGCATCTTCATTGAGGGTCAGACACCATGGCCAACCATCCTTTCCAATTTCGACTACTATTGGGAAGAAGCCAAAGAAGACACAAAGGAAAAATATGGGCTATACGACCTTGAAGGAAACTCGAAAGACACTATCGAGAACAATCCGTCCCTTGACTCGTTAGGTCTGCCACCCATCGACTCGCTTTCGCTGGGTGCCATCGATACACTGGCAGCGCCTATTTCCGATTCACTGGCAATGGTCAATGCGGGACTTGAGGCCCTAGGATCAGGTGCTTTCAAACGATTCGAATACTCGATGCAAATCATCATCCTGCTATTTTTGTTTGCTGAGTTGCTGCTCATCTGGCTTCTAATCTGGCTGCTCCTCCTCCCTATCTACAAATGGATCAAGCCAGTCAGACGGGTTGTAGCCAAGGAACAGAAACGCTATATTGCCCTCCTATTGGCCATCATCATCACCATTTTCCTTAATAGTGAAGAAAATGGCAGCGACACGATTTTCGCCAAAGCCATCAGCTTGGCCAACACCTTCCTTTGGCTACTTTCAGCCATCGTCGCCTCGATGCTCATCAGGGTGAAACCCGACCAGCTCAAGACCAGTATCAAGCTGTACCGACCCGTCATCTTCCTCGCCATCTTCGTCATCAGCTGCCGTGTGCTCTTCATCCCCAACTCGATGATGAACATCATCTTCCCTCCGTTCCTCATCTTCTTCTTCATCTGGCAACTGTTATCATGCTGGCGCAGAGCGAAGAAGGCCGACCAACGCGACCGAATATTCAGCTGGATTTCACTCGCAGTGACAGGATTGTCCATGTTGATCGCCATAGCGGGATACATCTTCGCCTCGTTGCTGATCCTGGTCTGGTGGTACTTCCAAATGGCCGCCATCCTCACCATGCTGACCATCTGGTACCTGATCATCAGGTACAAGGAAAAGCGGATGAACCCAAGAATCAGTGACTACCTCGCACACATCACCAAGGTAACTGGCCAAGACAAGAAGACCTTCCTGTTCAGAGTGACCTGGTTCTACGATCTGGTCCGAGAGGTTGTCCTTCCCATTCTGATGATCACCTCTTTCCCGCTCAGCCTCCACTGGGCCATGGACGTGTTCGACTTCGACGACCTGTATGAGAATTTGATGTACAATCCCTTCGTCCAATTCACCAACGACAACGGCGTCAGCACCTTCAGGATATCGGTCCATTCCATCTTGCTGCTTGTCAATCTGTTCTTCATCTTCCGCTACGCCAACAACGCCATCCACTCCATCTGGCAGCAAAGCCGCTACAACCAATACCTGCGGAAGACCAAACGTGAGACTATCCACAAGGACGAGATCAACCTTTCGTTAGGCAACAGCATCATCAGCTTCATCGTGTGGACCATCTACGCTGCCGTTACCATCCTCACACTGCACATACCCACCGGCTCGCTGAGCCTCGTGGCAGGAGGCTTCTCGGCAGGTGTCGGTCTCGCCCTCAAGGACATCATCAACAACTTCATCTACGGCATTCAACTGATGTCGGGCCGACTGAAAGTGGGCGACTGGATTGAGTGTGACGGCATCAGAGGCAGAGTTTCAAATATTAATTACCAGACAACACAAGTGGAGACTATTAATAACACCACCGTCTCATTCCTCAACGCCTCGTTGTTCGCCAAGAACTTCACCAACCTGACCAAAGGCAACCCCTACGAGTTTCTCAAGATTATTGTCGGAGTGGCTTACGGTACCGATATACAACGTGTGCGTGAAGTACTCGAGAACGCCTTGCAAGTCATGTGTACTAAGGACGCCTTAGGCCGCGACATCGTGGATCCCCAGCGTGGTGTGTACGTCAGGGTGGGCGATTTCGGCGACAGTTCTGTCAACATCGCCGTGAAACAGTACATTCTGGCTTCTGAGCGGATCGCTTACATCGACAAAGCCAAAGAAGTGATCTACAATGCCTTGAACGAGAATGGCATCACCATCCCGTTCCCGCAACGCGACATCCATGTCATCAGCGTACCTGTTGGAAAAGAAGCCGATAGTGAGGTTGAATGAAAACACTTTTTTCAGGCCGAACGCTTGTGGTTTCGGAAAAAAGTTGTACTTTTGCCGCCGAAACCTCGGGTAGGTTTTAGTTAATTCATTCATAATCAACTTAAAACATTTAATTATGCCTGCAAAAATCAGATTGCAAAGACATGGCAAGAAGGGCCAACCCTTCTATCACATCGTAGTTGCCGACGCTCGCTCGCCACGTGATGGCCGTTTCATTGAGAAGATCGGAACTTACAACCCTTTGACTGAGCCTGCTCAGATCAACCTCAAGTTCGACAGAGCCCTTTATTGGTACACCGTGGGCGCAGTGCCGACCGACACTGTCCGTTCGCTGCTCTCCAAGAAAGGCGTCATGCTGAAGTACCACCTCCTCCAGGGCGTTAAGAAAGGCGCCATGACCGTGGAACAAGCCGAAGTGAAGTTCCAGAACTGGATGAAGGAAAAGGAAGCTCAGCTGGAAGGCATCGCCAAGACCGCTGAAGAGAAAGCCAGAGGCGAGAAGAAAGCCCGCCTGGAAGCCGAGAAGAAGGTCAACGAAGACCGCGCTGCCGAGATCGCCAAGAAACGTCTCGCCGAACTCGAAGCCAAGAAGGCTGAAGAAGCTGCCGCCCAGGCCGCCGAAGCCCCGGCTGAAGAAGCTCCCGCCGAGGAAGCTCCTGCCGAGAATGCAGAAGCCTAATAGGTTAAGGGTTAATGTTGATAGGTTATCCCTAATGATAAAAAAGCCGCTTTCACGAGCGGCTTTTTTTGTTAGAAGCTGGAAGTAAGAATACTTCGATAGAATTTAAAAGACTCATTCTTGATGAAATCGCGAAGGGCTCTCGCTTCAACAACACCTGCCGGACAAGGGACATCCTGACATTCATAAACTGCATCAAAATCCGAGATGTCGTACGACGACAAGTCCCTGGGGCGATAGCCATCCAAATCTATCAAACATTCCCGCATCACCGCTACCATAAGCAACGGCAAGGCTTCAGCAGGTCGCCTTCCCGCCGACACCACCTCCACCTTCCCGGAATAGTCACTGAGAAATGCTGCCGCCATCGGACCGCAACAGTCGTCATGCTCGGTTATGACAAGTATTTTCATGTTTTCTGATTTCGTTTGCGAAAATAAAATAAATATTATTATCTTTGCACACTAATTCATAAAAACATAACAATTACACAATATGGGAAGAGCATTTGAATACCGCAAAGCGGCCAAGATGAAAAGATGGGGACACATGTCAAGAGTGTTCCCGAAACTCGGAAAGTTAATCACTATCGCTGCCAAGGAAGGCGGTCCCGACCCCGACATGAACCCCAAGCTCCGCCAGGCCATCCTGAACGCCAAGGCTGAGAACATGCCAAAGGAAAACATCGAAGCCGCCATCAAGCGCGCTTCCGACAAGGACGCCGCCAACCTCGTTGAGGTCACCTACGAAGGCAAAGGCCCCCACGGCATCCAATGCATGCTGGACTGCGCCACCGACAACACCACACGTACCGTGGCCAACGTGAAGTCGTACTTCAACAAATGCGGCGGCACCTTCCTCCCCATGGGCTCACTCGAATTCATGTTCACCCGCAAGGCCGTCTTCGAGATCGAGATGCCTGCCGGCATGGACAAAGACGAACTTGAACTCGAACTCATCGACTTCGGCCTTGAAGAAATCGTCAGCGAGACCGACGAAGAAGAAGGCACCACCACTACCACCGTCTATACCGGATGGACCGACTACGGCATCATGCACGACGCCCTCGAGGAACGTAAGATCAACATTATCAAAGCCAACCTCCAACGCTTCCCCAACAGCACCGTCAACTTCACCGACGAACAAATGGTAGACATCGAGAAGTTCCTCGACAAACTCGATGAGGATGAAGACATCCAAGCCGTATATACCAACATGGAATAAACGTCTGACTAAAACACGACAGTTATGAGCCTAACCCAACAAATACTGGAAAAAACGACGGCTCTTTCTGAAGCTGAATTCGAATATACCAACACCAGCGACTTCAGTTTGACCGACAGCCTTAACGACGACTGCAACGCCATCGTCATGGAAGCCACCGTCATCTACCTGAATATTAAAAACGTCGATGTATTGCTGAAAACCGGCAAACGCCTCGCAGCCCGTATCTATAAGTTCTACTACAACGCCCTTAAACAGGTTTGCAAGGAAACCGGAGGACACCTTAACGCATACTCTCCTCACGGATTCCTGATGATCTACCCAAAGAACGAACACGAGATAAGCTATGTGGTTGACCTCGCGATGAAAACCGCCGATCTGATCAGCCATGGCCTTCAAGAGCCCTTCGAGAAACACAGCCATTGCAACTTCGCCCTGGGCGTCGACAACGGCAACATCTTGGGCACCAAGACCACGAACGACAACGGCGAGTGCCATATCGCCTGGTTCGGCCATACCATCGAAAAAGCCATCGCCATCAGCAACCTGTGCCAAAGACCTTTCTTTGTTGGCATCTCTGGACATGTGTTCCATCATATTGACGACAGCCTTAAGAAAACCACCAAACGCATCCTCGGCTTCAAGAAAGAAGTTGACGTCTGGACAAGGGTCTCATACGAATTCGAGAACATCAAGAAACACCTCTACCAGACCAACTTCCATAGGTCGTTCGACGAAAGCGGCCAGTAAACACATCATCCGCCATGAACGTTTTAGTGACAGGATGCTACGGACAACTTGGCAGAGCGTTGCAGCATATCGCCGAAAACGACTCCTGGCACCATTGGTTTTTTACCGATGTGGATACCCTGGACATCTGCCACAAGGACTCCGTGGAAAATTGCTTTGAGACCAACAAGATCGACATCTGTATCAACTGCGCAGCCTATACCGCCGTGGACAAAGCCGAAGACGAGCCTGAACTAGCCATGCTCATCAACGCCTTCGCCCCAAAAATACTAGCCGACACCTGCCTCAAATACAACGCCCTGCTGATTCATGTGTCTACAGACTACGTCTTCGGCGGTGACGCCAACAAGCCCTACCCCGTTGACGCGATGGTGAATCCTCAATCGGTTTACGGCAACACCAAAGCCGAAGCCGAACGCCTCATCCGAGAGAGCGGCTGCAACCACATGATCGTCCGAACAGCTTGGCTTTACTCCTCCACCGGAAAGAACTTCGTCAAGACCATGCTCATGCTTGGGGACACAAAAGACGAAATCAACGTGGTCGCCGACCAAAAAGGCTGCCCCACTTGGGCACACGACCTCGCCGTCGCCCTAGTGGCCCTTCTCAACAAAAATGGGAAGTCACCCGTTCATGAAACCTTCCACTTCACCAACGAGGGACAAATCACTTGGTACGAATTCGCCAACGCCATCATGGTCATCGGAGGAAAGACCTGTAAGGTGAACCCTATTACCACCGACCAATATCCCACCAAGGCCAAGCGGCCTGCCTATAGCGTACTCGACCTGGGCAAGATAAAGGAATTCGCAGGAATTGAAATACCCTTCTGGCGGGATAGTTTGGTGAAATGCATCGAAGAAATCAACAAAAATATAGAATAACATGGAACAAAAAATTCTTGAAAGAGCTCAAGCATGGCTCACCGAACAATATGACGAAGAGACCCGCAAAAAGGTCCAGTATCTCATTGACAACGACCCTAACGAGCTGACAGAGAGCTTCTATCGCAATCTGGAGTTCGGCACCGGCGGTCTACGCGGCATCATGGGTGTCGGCACCAACCGCATGAACATCTATACCGTTGCCATGGCAACACAAGGCTTTGCAAACTACATCAAGCTGATGAACCCTGGTGTCGCCGACCTGCGTGTGGCCATCGCTTACGACTGCCGCAACAACAGTCCCGCCTTCGCCAACGTCACCGCCGATGTGATGTCAGCCAACGGCATCAAGGTGTTCATCTTCGACTGCCTCCGCCCCACCCCGGAACTCTCTTTCGCCGTCCGTGAGCTTCACTGCCATGCCGGCGTGATGGTCACCGCCTCGCACAACCCCAAAGAGTATAACGGCTACAAGGCCTATTGGAACGATGGCGGACAGCTGGTGAGCCCCCACGACAAGAACGTGATCGCCGAAGTGGAGAAGATCACCGATCCCTCGATGGTCAACTTCAAACGCAACCCCGAACTCATCACCGTTTTGGGTGAAGATTTCGACGACATCTATTTAAATAAGGTGTTCGGCCTCTCGCTTTCATTGGACCTCATCAAGAAACACAAGGACCTGAAGATCGTCTATACACCCATCCACGGCACTGGCCGCAGGTTGGTACCTGAGATATTACGCCGCAAAGGCTTCGAGAACGTCTATTGCGTTGAGGAACAGATGGTTGTCGATGGTGACTTCCCAACCGTGAAGTCACCCAACCCCGAAGAGCCTGCCGCCATGGCACTCGCTGTGAAGAAGGCCCAGGAAATCAACGCCGACCTCGTGCTCGCCACCGACCCCGACGCCGACCGCGTGGGTGTCGCAGTGAAGAAAGAGAATGGCGAATTCATCCTGCTTAACGGCAACCAAGCCGCCAGCGTGTTCCTCTATTACCTGCTCACCCGTTGGCATGAGCTGGGCAAACTCACCGGCAAGGAGTTCGTGGTGAAGACCATCGTCACCACCGAACTGCTGTTCGAGATCGCCAAGAAGTACAACGTTGACCGCTATGACGTGCTTACCGGATTCAAGTTCATCGCCGACAAGATCCTGGAGCTGGAAGGTCAAAAACAGTTCATCGGCGGCGGCGAGGAAAGCTACGGTTACCTCGCTGGCGACTTTGTCCGCGACAAAGACGCCGTCATCGCCACCAGCCTCCTGGCCGAGGCCATGGCATGGGCCGCCGAACAAGGCAAGACCTTCTATGAGCTGCTCTGCGACATCTACCGCGAATTCGGCCTTTACAAAGAGAAACTCGTCTCCCTCACCAAGAAAGGCATCAGCGGCACCGAGGAAATCAAAGCCATGATGGCCAAGTTCCGCAACACCCCTCCCACCGAGATCTGCGGAGAGAAAGTAGTTGAGATCAGGGACTACAAGACACTGGAAGCCAAGGATCTGATTAATGGCAAGGTCACTCCCATCAACCTCCCAAAGTCGGATGTGCTTCAGTTCTTCACCGAGACTGGGTCGAAGATCAGCATCCGTCCCTCTGGCACCGAGCCTAAGATCAAGTTCTATTTCAGCATGAAAGGCAAGATCGAAGGCAGCATTGACGAGTCGATGGCCCGCCTCGACGAGAAGCTCAACGCAGCGGCAAAAGAGTTAAGTTAAAGTGGAAAGATGAAAGTGGAAAGTGGAAAGTGGAAAGTTTTCCGTTTTCCACTTTCCGTTTTTCACTTCCCTTATTGTGCCTGGTTTGTGACCCGGTTCATCCCTTCCACTGCAAGTTGGTAGTTTGGATAATCCTTTAAGATTTGCGAGTAGATACTTTTGGCTTGGGCAAAATCACCCATTTGTTCCAACACGTGACCTTTGTTGTAAAGTGCATCGACATAATTGGGGTCGCTTTGCAGTGACTGGTTAAAGTAGCTCAACGCCTGCTCGTTATCGCCCAGATACACAAAGTATACATAGCCTTTGTTAAACAGCAGTCGGCTATTGCCCGGTTGCAACATCAACAAGGTATCATAGTGCAGCAGCGCTTCTTCGGGATTGCCGTTGTCCTGCAAGAACAGCGCCAAGTCGTAACGCACCATCGGCTGGTCGGGGAAGTTGACCATCATGGAGCGCATGAAGCTCTCCGTCAAAGGGTTTTTCTGTGCCCAGTAGATGGCGCATATCTCACGCTGCGGATCGTAGAAAGCAGGATCCTGCTCACGGGCGATCATGAAGTTCTTCATGGCCGAAACGGTATCTTGCTTGGCCATGAAAGTCATTCCCCTCACAAAATAAGCTTTTGGGTTGTAGGTGCTGACTTTCAGTGCATTGTCAACATATCCGAAGGCTAGGTTGTAGTTCTGTTTAAGCAGGTTCAGCTCGGCCAGTTTGACCATCGCGCGGGTGTCGTTAGGGTCGATCTCCAACGCTTTGTTGAGGGCTGCTGTGATATTGGCTTCGTCGCCCATCATGTAATAGATGTCGGACAGCAGCATGAAGGCGTCCACATTCTTCGGGTCGAGTTGGATGGCTTGGTTCACGTCAATCATCGCCAGGCCGATCTGTTCACGGTCGACATAAAGCGAGGCACGCCGCAGGTAAAGGTCGGCCCGGGTCTCGTCCATCGCAATGGAATCAGACAAGAGCTCAAGTGGATCCTTGGAAGGACCCACCTGATCGACCTGTTGGTTGTTTTCCTGGTTATCTTTCGGCGGGGTGTTGTTACAAGCCGTCGTGCAAAACAGCACAGCAACCATTGCCCCGAATAGAATCTTTTTTCTCAACATAATCTATTAGATAATTCCAAATTCACAATCACTCGACTTTGTCCAACGCCTCCAGTATCTTCACTGAGAGTTCATCGGCCAGTTCTGGATTATCATCGATGAGACGTTTGACGGCGTCACGTCCTTGGGCGAGTTTCGAGTCCCCATAGCTGAACCAGGAACCGCTCTTCTTGATGATTCCGGTCTCCACGCCGAGATCGACAATCTCGCCGGTACGTGAGATGCCCTCGCCGTAGAGGATGTCGAACTCAGCCTTGCGGAACGGCGGGGCGACTTTGTTTTTCACCACCTTCACCTTCACGCGGCTGCCGATGACGTTCTCGCCGTCTTTGATCTGGCTGACCTTGCGGATGTCGAGTCGCACCGAGCTGTAGAACTTCAGTGCGTTGCCACCGGTGGTCGTCTCAGGGTTGCCGAACAGCACACCGAGTTTCTCACGCAGCTGGTTGATGAAGATGCAGATACATCCTGTCTTGTTGATGGTGGCGGTGAGTTTACGCATGGCCTGCGACATCAGTCGGGCTTGCAGGCCCATCTTGCTGTCGCCCATCTCCCCTTCCAGCTCACTCTTAGGTGTCAAGGCTGCCACAGAGTCCACCACGATGACGTCGATGGCTCCGGAGCGAATCAGGTTCTCGGCAATCTCCAAGGCTTGTTCGCCGTAGTCAGGTTGCGAGATCAGCAGGTTCTCCACATCAACACCCAATTTGGCGGCATAGAAACGGTCGAAGGCATGCTCGGCATCGATGAATGCCGCGATACCACCTTTCTTCTGAGCCTCGGCGACGACGTGCAAGGCAAGGGTTGTCTTACCAGAGCTCTCGGGGCCGTAGATCTCCACGATCCTTCCTTTCGGCAGACCGCCCACGCCCAGTGCATAGTCAAGGCCCAGCGACCCCGTGGAGATGGACTCCATTTTTTCAGCTTCGGCACCCAGGCGCATGATGCTGCCTTTGCCGAAATTCTTCTCGATGTTACCCAGCGTGGCCTCCAATGCCTTCAGCTTCTCCTGCTTGATTCTCTGGGCTTCTTCCTGTGTTTTTTCTGTTGTCATAACTGTTTATTTTTAATTATTAATTATTTACACGCTATTTATCCAGTTGCAAAGATAATTGTTTTTTCTTATAGTAATCACAAATATTAAAAATTCCACACTTTTCACACTCAGGTTTCCGTGCGTGACAGACGTACCGACCATGCAGGATGAGCCAATGATGCGCCTTTGAGAGCACCTCTCGGGGGAAATGCTTCACCAAGGTCTTTTCTGTCTCCGTCACGTTTTTCGAGTTTTTGGTCAGCCCGATGCGGTTAGACACCCTAAACACATGGGTATCGACAGGCATGGCTGGTTGGTCGAAGGCCACGGCCATCATCACGTTGGCCGTCTTTCGTCCCACGCCAGGCAGCCGTTGAAGCTCCTCCAAATTGTCAGGCACCACCCCTCCGAACTCACTCACCAAGGTCTGAGCCATCCCATGAAGGTTCTTCGCCTTATTGTTCGGATAAGATATCGATTTAATATAGGTGTAGATCTCCTCGACGGAGGATGCCGCCATCGACTCAGGGTCAGGGTAACGCTCAAACAACGCAGGAGTGGTCATGTTCACCCTCTTGTCGGTACACTGTGCCGAGAGGATGACCGCAACCAGCAACTCGTAGGGGTTACGGAACTTCAGTTCAGAGCCCGCCAGAGGCATGTGTTCCTCGAAGTAGGCTACGAACATATCGTATTTCTGTTGGATCTTCGTGTTTTTCATTGCGATGTGCAAAGATACGGATTATTTCATACTTTTGCATTTTAAAAGACAAGGAATTATGCAAAAAATCAGAGCCCTTGTAAAAGAAGAATTCTCGGGATGGAAACCCTTTGACGCCATCTGGTTGGTGACGGTCTGCGTGGTCATCACGACCATGTCGATTCTTTTCAAATACGATAAAAGCGACGACCGGTTTTATTGGATTCACATCGTGGCTTCAGCCTGCGGCATCATCAATGTGGTTTTAGGCGGCAAAGGCAAGCTGTCCAACTATCTTTTCGGATTCATCCACTGCAGCCTAATGATTTATATAACGCTGATTTCAAGGCTTTATGCCGACATGGGTGTGACCATCTACAACTTCGTCATGCAGTTTGTCGGGTTCTTTACCTGGGCGAAAAACATGAACAAGGAGACCCATGAGGTGATGAAGATCCACGCCTCCAATAAGACCCGCGTTGTCAGCCTCATCGCCATCGTGGCAGGCACCGTGGCCGTCGGTTTCATCATGAAACGGTTCACCGACGACCTGGCGCCATTTGCCGACGCCGCCAAAGCCGTCATGCAAGTCATCGCCATGATCCTGATGGTCAAGATGTTCAGCGAACAATGGTGGCTCTGGATCGCCATCAACTGCATCAGCATTTTCATGTACATCAAGGCTGGCAATTTCCCAATCACGATGATGTATATTGTCTATCTGGTCAATTCCGTCATCATGTGTGTGCGTTGGGAAAAGGAAGCCATCGCGAACGACAAGTTACAAAGATGAAAGAACAACAGAATACGAAACTAATCGGAGCGTTAGCCGTTGCTCTCTCCGCCATGCTATGGGGAGTGGACGGCATACTGCTCACGCCGCAGCTCTACAACCTCAACACCGCTTTTGTGGTCTTCGTCATCCACCTCTTCCCATTCTTGTTGATGAACGTGTTCTTTTTCAGGGAATACCGCCAACTGAAGACCATGTCGAAGACCGACCTTATCTATTTCACCCTCATCGCCTTATTCGGAGGCGCCTTGGGCACTTTGGCCATCGTGAAATCGCTGTTTCTCATGCATTTCAACAGCCTTTCAGTCATCGTGCTGTTGCAAAAGCTACAGCCTGTCTTCGCCGTCATCCTTGCCCGTATCATCCTGAAAGAACATATCAAGCGGCATTTCGTGCTTTGGGCATCCATCGCGCTTATCGCCGGTTATTTCATGACCTTTGGCTGGGCACTCCCCGACTTCACCACTGAAGGAGTGACGACGGTCTATGCAGCACTGCTCTCGCTTCTGGCCGCTTTCTCCTTCGGCAGTTCGACAGTGTTCTCAAAGAAGATCCTCGGCAACTACTCCTTCGTCAGCTCCACCTTTTTCCGCTATGGCTTCACCACCCTGATCATGCTGCTCATCGTGCTGTTCTCAGGCCATATCGGCGACTTCTCACAAATCACGCCACGGAACTGGCTCTTCATCGCCCTCATCGGACTAACCACTGGCTCAGGCGCCATCTTTCTCTATTATTATGGCCTACGACATGTAAAAGCCTCACTCTCGACATTCCTTGAGCTGATGTACCCCATAACCGCCGTCATCCTGGATTACTTTGTCAACAAAACCGTGTATTCCCCGGTACAATGGATCGCAATTTCCGTGATGCTTTTTGCAATTGTGATGCTCAACGTCGAGAAAGAGAAATAATTTGCTTATCTTTGCGGCCAAATAAAAAAGGATGATCCAAGCCACTGGCATACATAAATCGTACGGCAACCTTGAAGTGCTCAAGGGCATCGACCTTCACATCGCCCAGAAGGAGATCGTGAGCATCGTGGGAGCGTCAGGCGCCGGAAAATCGACATTGTTGCACATCATCGGCACCCTTGACCGTGCCGACCAAGGCACGTTGCTCATCGACGGCACCGAGGTCAACCGACTCAACGACAGGGCTTTGGCAGAGTTCAGAAACCAGAAGATCGGTTTCGTCTTCCAGTTCCACCACCTGCTGCCCGAGTTCACCGCCTTGGAGAACATCTGCATCCCCGCTTACATCGGAGGCACACCTAAAGAGGAAGCCACGAAACACGCCATGCAGCTGCTCGAATACCTGAACCTGACCGACCGCAAGGACCATAAGCCCTCACAACTCTCAGGCGGTGAGCAACAACGCATCGCCGTGGCCCGCGCCCTCATCAACAAGCCAGCCGTAGTGCTCGCCGACGAACCCTCAGGCAACCTCGACTCAAAATCGGCACAGGAATTGCACCAGTTATTCTTTCGGCTCCGCGACGAGCTGGGACAGACCTTCGTCATCGTGACACACAACCCGGAACTGGCAGCCATGTCGGATAGGACCATTACAATAAAAGACGGAATTATTGGTTAAAAGATAAAAGATAAAAGTTAAGATGAAGAGAAATATATTATTTGGCTTAATGTTTGGGGCAGCGGTGTTGTGCTCGGCTGGCCTTCAGGCACAAAATGCTGAAAGTTACGAATCACTGATGAAGAGCGGCAACACGAAGTTCGCCTCCAACGATTTCATCAGCGCCAAGACCTACTACGAGATGGCCCTCAAACAGCGTCCCAATGACACTGAAGCCAAGAAAAAACTCGACCAGACCTTGGTGAAGATACAACAGGACAGCGAGAAGCAGGAGATCTTTTACGCCCACCTTGACGCCGGCGACGCCCTCAACGCCCAAAACAAATACGAAGAAGCACTCGAAGAATACAACAAGGCACTGGCTATCTTCCCTGACGACAAATACGTGGGAGCCCAAGCCGAGACCATCCGTGGCATCCTCAAGGAACGCAGCGACAAACAGGAGGCCTATAACACCGCCATCGCCCAAGGCAACAACCTTCTCGAGGAAGAGAACTTCGATGCCGCCATCATGCAGTTCGAAATCGCCAAGGACATCTTCCCTAACGACAACCTTCCAAAAGAACGCATCGCCGAAGCCAAACGCCTCCAGTCGGTCTATAACGAAAAAGTCTCCCGCTTCAACAACCTGATGGAAGAGGCCAACAACCTCTCGCTCCGCAAGAACTTCGACGGCGCCATCCAAAAACTCAACCAAGCGTTGGAGATTTTCCCCAACGACAGCCAGGCACAGACCCTACTGCAGACCATGCAGAGCTCCAAGGCCACCAACGACGCCTATAATGCCATCATTGCTGAGGCCGACCAACTCTATGAAAGCAAGGCTTATAAGGAAGCCAAGACCAAATACCAGAGCGCTTTGAGCGTGGTGTCAGGCGATGCCTACGCCACCGAGATGCTCTCCCGCCTCGATCCTCTCATCGCCCAACAAGACGCCGAGGAGGCCGCACGCATTGCTGCGGAACAAGAAGCTGCCCGTCTGGCCGCCGAGGCTGAAGCAGCACGCTTAGCCGCTGAGGCTGAGGCCGCACGCATCGCAGCGGAACAGGAAGCAGCACGCCTGGCAGCAGAAGAAGCTGCACGTAAAGCTGCAGAAGAAGAAGCCGCTCGCCTTGCCGCTGAAGCTGCCGCTGCGGCCGAAGCGGAACGTCAAGCCCAAATCCAAACGACGCTGGGAGCCGCCGAGGGACTCTTTGCCCAGAACAAATATGTTGAGGCAAAAGCCAAATACCAGGAGGTTTTCGCCATTGACGAGGGCAACGCCACCGCCACCGCAAAGATTGCTGAAATCGACGGCATCCTCGCCCAAATCGCCGCTGACGAAGAAGCAGCCCGTATGGAACGTGAAAGAATCGAAGCCCTTCGTCCCCAATATAACGCTTTCATCAAGGAAGGCGACAAACAGTATGCCTCCAAGACCTTCGACAAGGCCGTCGAAGCTTACGCCAAAGCTGAAGAGCTGAACATCGGCGAGACCTATCCCACCGAGATGATTGAACGAATCAACAAGATCATCGAGGACAACAAGCTCTACGAACTCAACACCGAGGCCTTCACCATGACGGCCAACACCCCGCGCCGCTTCACCTTCAACCCCGTCGACGTGGCCTCGCGCCGTTCCAACTACGTCATCCTGAAAGCCCGCAACCTCACCCCCGGCAAGAGCTTCCCGATGATTGTCTCCTTCGGTGGCGACGGTGGCAAAAACGGCGGCTTCGTGCTTGCCATCAGCGAAAGCGAAGACACCAAGACCTACATCTTCCGCATCGGCGGACAATATAAATGGTTCAGCGAGAACAACAACTGGATCGAACTCATCTCCGAGAACGACGACGTGGAGGTGAGTCTGGTGATGATCTCGAGAAGCAATTGATAACGGAAAACGGAAAACTAATATGGACAAAAGCGATTGTTGTTACCAGTCTTATCTGGCCATCCTGAAAGAAGAACTTGTGCCCGCCATGGGCTGTACAGAACCCATCTGCCTCGCCTACGCTGCAGCCAAGGCTCGCGAATTGTTGGGCACCATGCCCAAACGCGTGGAGATTAAAGCCAGCGGCAACATCATCAAGAATGTGAAGAGCGTCATCGTGCCCAACACCAAAGGCATGAAGGGCCTGAAAGCCTCCGTGGCGGCGGGCATCGTGGCCGGCAACCCCGACAAGGCTCTGGAGGTCATCGCCGAAGTCACCCCCGAACAGAAACAACAAATCGTCAAGTTCCTCGACGACACACTGATGACCATCGTACCGCTTAACGTCATCGCCCAACTCGACGTCACCGTGACCTTATACGATGGCAACCAATCCGCAAGCGTGCGTATTGCAGGACACCATACTAATATAGTAAAGATGGAGAAGAACGAAGAAGTGCTCTTCGACTCAGGTTACGAAGCCGACGCCAACGCCAAGCTCACCGACCGCAAGTGCCTCTGCATGAAGAAGATCTACGACTTCGCCAACACCGTCGACATCGAAGAACTGAAGCCGATCATCTGTCCCCAGATGGAATGCAACAAGGCCATTGCCATGGAAGGACTGAAAAACAACTGGGGTGCCAATGTGGGTAGCACCATCCTGCGGGTCGGCAACGACATCCGCCAGAAGGCCAAGGCTTGGGCTGCCGCCGGTAGCGACGCCCGCATGAGCGGCTGCGAGATGCCTGTCATCATCAACTCGGGCAGCGGCAACCAAGGAATGACCGTGAGCCTTCCCATCCTCGCCTTTGCCGAAGAGTTCCATATCGACGAGGACCGCACCATCCGTGCCGTGGCCCTCTCCAACCTCGTCGCCATCCATCAGAAGACTGGCATCGGCCGCCTCTCAGCCTACTGCGGCGCCGTCAGCGCCGGCTGTGCCTCGGGATGCGGCATCGCTTACCTGCTGGGACACAGTTTCGACATCATTGAACACACTTTGGAAAATGCCTTGGGCATGGCTGCCGGCATCGTGTGCGACGGCGCCAAACCCTCCTGCGCCGGCAAGATCGCCTTGGCCGTGGAAGCTGGACTGCTGGGCTTCGAGATGAGCAAAAACGGAGACAACCTCCTGGGTGGCGACGGCATCATCGGCAAGGACGTTGAGGAGACCATCGACCATATCGGTTGCCTCGGACGCTACGGCATGAAGGAGACCGACGTGGAAATCCTCAAAATCATGGTGGAATGATGCCAAACTACAGCAACTTGGATGTGGAAGCACGTGCCGAACAGGCCGTGACCTATTTCAAGAGCGGCTACAACTGCGCCCAGTCCGTCTATATGGCTTACGCCGATCTCTTCGACATGGAGCCCAAGACCGCGGCCATCATCGCAGGGCCCTTGGGTGCCGGCATCGGACGGATGCGCGAGGTCTGCGGCACCGTGACCGGAGCAGCACTTGTAGCGGGCTTGGCTATCCCTTGCGACGACCCACACGACCTGGCTTCCAAGACCCGCTGCTACGCCCTTGTCCAACAAGTCGCCGATCGTTTCCGTCAGGAGAACGGCAGCATCATCTGCCGCGAACTGTTAGGTATCGCCCCCATCAAGGAATCGGAATCGCCCGTCCCTTCACCTCGCACCGACGCCTATTACAAAAAACGTCCCTGTGTGGAGCTGGCGAGGATGTCAGCGACTTACCTAGGTGAGGCTTTGAGAACACTCTAAGTTATCCAAGCACTTTTGCAAGCGTTTCCAAATTCCGAATCCTTTTTTTGTTTTTTCTCCAAATAACCATTTGGATTTTCATATTTTGTTTATTTTTGCCATTGTTATGCCGGGAGAAATCGGCTTAGATTTAGAAAGCGTTTGCCGAACGCTTGTTTTTGGTCTCATTGAACCTTGGAAATTCAACAACCCTGATCAAAGACAAAGCAACGGCAGATGCCCACGTAGTAAAGCGTGGGTATCTGAGTTGTTTGTTATCAGGGAGGTTTTCCAAGGACCTAATGAGACAGCAAGCAGCAAAAGATACCCCGCTTTCTGCTTTATAGTAGAGAAATCGTCATAATGTTTCATTCTGGTCGGGTATTTACAGAAAAAAAACTGAAATGTCCAACCAGGAACGTTTACATATCGGACACTTGATCAAATCCGTCTTCGATGAAACAGGAATGACGGTAGCTGAATTCGCCCGACGGATTCACACTGCCCGACCAAATGTGTACTCTATCTTTGAGCGTTATGATATTGGTGTAGAGCAGTTAGTTATAATCTCATTTGTTTTGAATCACAATTTTTTTGACGACATTCAGCAATACTGCGGCCTAGAATCAAATCTTGCACCCTCCTCCATAATCGTTAATATCAATCTCGACGAATTAAAGACGGAAAAAGCAAATCTGATAAACACGATCTTGATGGAATTATCAGAAAAATAATTGATGAGCTTGTCGCAGGTAAAGAAAAAACACTATTTTTGCAGCATAAAAACACGCCCATGGGACGGTCCAAACGAAAGGGAGGTACTGTGAAACTTGGGCATGTTTTTATTTTATACCGACCTCCACTTTGTTGATGCTGTATTGGATGTGCTTTTGAGTCGCTGTAATACCAATTGTTAGTTTGGCAGTGAAATTCAAATAAGGTATTTCTTCGCTAACAAAAGAGTAATACAGGATTACCATATTTTTATATCCATTTTTCTTCTGAACACCTTTTTTGGCTGGAACGAACAATGGCTTTCCTTCAAAAGGCCTTGCTTCTTCAACAACTTTTCTTAAATGCTTGACCGCATAGGTAGATTGCCAATTGTACAAAGCTTGACGAACTGTTTTCTTATCGCTTTCGTTTTTCACAATATACACATCGGCGTCCAGAAAAGCATTATGAATGTAATTGGCTCCAAATTCACGTTGTATTTCCTTCCAAAGTTTGTCATAATAGGATTGTATTAGCCTAAATCTTTCCTCCAGCATTTTTCGGTCTGTTGGTATTCCCTCAATGTAATCAGGAATTTGAATTGAATCCTCTTTTATTGTTTCTTTCATATACATGTTTTTAGTTTACAAAGATAAATTAATTTATTAAAACATATATTAAATAGATGATATATTTGGTTTATATTGAAATAATCTGCCAATCAGCGCTATTTATTTCTATTTGTGTTTTTATTATTGACAAAACCGTAAATTCTTTAGACGCTGATTGTTATCGTTTTTTCTATGTATAGAACTAATTTTGTCATCTCTTATTAAGAATAACAAAACCGATGAGCCTAATGGGATATAACCTGGCATAATTAGTAATGAAGAAAATGTTTTTGTTTTTAGTGTCATTGTTCTGCATTTCAATGGCCGTGAATGCACAAGATGCAAGTGGTAATTGCAAACTTCCTGGGTCTTATGATTATGTGAATGTTGACTATTACAGAGATGGTCATTTGGCGGTGTCTAATCAATCTGGAATGGTGATAACACAACTTCACATCAAAGTTACTGCCGTTGAAACATGGGATGCCAATGGAAAACCACAAAAGCGCACTAAAACATTGTGCGACAGATCCTATTACGACATTCCTCCTTATCAGACGACACAAATAACAGATGGTGTCCAGTCTTTCAAAGAACAAGGATATGTCATGCAATACAATTATAATTTCGAAGTATCTGTTGGCAATCCCATTTGCAAACAGTCTAACTGATTGGCATGCAATAATCATCAAGGTGTTCTAGACTAATTTGGAACACCTTTTTTTATTTATACAAAATAGCCTTAAGTAATATTCCAAAACCTTCAAAAATAAATGAAAACTGAAAAAAACGAAATTCAAACTCGGCGCAAGTTCTTTAAGGAGTCTTTAAACATCGTTTTACCAGTTTTAGGAGCAATAACAATCTCACAAATTCCTTTAGTTTCAAAAGCTCAAGAAAGTCTCGAGGCAACAGGTTGTATAGCAGGGTGCGAAAATGATTGTTCTAGTCGGTGCACCAAAACTTGCTATGGATGGTGTCAAGGTGGCTGTGGAACAACTTGTGAGATGAACTGTGGTGAGAATTGCGATCTGAGTTGCAAAGAAGATTGCAATTATACATGTAAAGGCACAAATGAAGCGGATTCCTGTAGCGATTGCTCATATTCTTGTAAAAGCAAATGTTTTGGCTCATGTAAAGACAGCTGTGGTGGAAGGTGCAGTTTGGATTGCACTTCAGAATGTGCTTCAAATTGCAAAAGCACATGTAGAGGATATTGTGATGGTGGATTGTTTATTCAGGGGTAGTCTCGTCTAAATTGCAATTTTCTAACATGAATATTAAAACTGGTCATGAACCATGGCAGCATGGTATTTCAAAAACTATCACCTTCATCGTCACCAAAGACTGCCAATTGGCTTGCAAATACTGCTACCTTGTGGGCAAGAACGTGAAGGAACGGATGCCCTGGGAAGTGGCCAAGACCTTCATTGACTATGTGCTCGACCATGAGACCGACCCCGATTTCGCTTACGAGTCGGTGGTGTGGGACTTCATTGGTGGCGAGCCTTTCTTGGAGATAGAACTTATCGACAAGATTTGCGACTACATCAAGGTCGAACTATTCCGTCGGAATCACCATTGGTTTAACTCGTACCGTTTCTCCTTCTCCACCAACGGCATCAACTATCATGAGAAGCCTATCCAAGACTTCATCAAGAAGAACCGCGAGCACCTTTCTATTGGTATTACCATTGATGGAACAGAGAAAAAGCATGATATGAATCGGGTGTGGAAACAGCCCGTGGCTGATGACAACGGCCTGACAAAACCTTCAGAGCGTGGTAGTTACAAGGATGTGGTGAAGAACATTCCGTTGTGGTTGGAGCAATTCGCGGGTGGCGGCACTAAGGTCACTATTTCGTCGGCGGATATTCCGTATATCACTGAGAGTGTGCTGCATCTTTACAGCCTCGGCATTCACGAGGTGAACATCAACGTGGTGTTCGAGGATGTGTGGCAAGAAGGCGACGATTTGAAATTTGAAGACCAACTGATGCAACTGGCCGATGCCATCATCGATGGCGGCTATTACCAGGACTATGCTTGCTCGTTCTTCTCGGAACACATAGGCAAACCTATGGACCCCGAACGCGACAACCAGAACTGGTGCGGTGCGGGCAAGATGCTCAGCGTGGATGCGGCGGGCAACCTCTACCCCTGCACCCGCTTCGCGCAATACTCGCTTCGCGACAAGGAAGCATGGATTATCGGCAACATCAAGGACGGCATCGACAAGAACAAACTCCGCCCCTTCCTCACCCTCGACCGCACGACACAAAGTCCGCAGAAGTGCATCGAATGTGAGGTGGCCAGTGGCTGCGCTTGGTGTCAAGGCGAGAACTACGATGCGGCAAAAACACACACCGTGTTTGAACGTGCCACAGCCATCTGCCTCATGCACAAGGCAAGAGTGAGAGCCAACAACTATTATTGGAACAAACTCTATCGCAAGCTCGAACTTGAAGATTTGCGCGAGCAATACGAAGCCAACAAACGCGAAATGAAACCCGAAATCTGTTAAGCCATGCTGCAATACCTTGTTATATTATTAGACAACACCAGCGTGGCCTATTGCCATGCCGACAATCCTCTGAAAGAGCGAAACTTGATGCCTCTCGAAACCCTCAAAAAAGGCATCCTTTTCGGGATGAAACAGAACCTGATGATTCAGTATATCTTCCCCGATTACGAACTCCCGAAAGAATATGTCGAAGTCCTTGAGAGCATCGACAACGTGAAAATCTATCCTGTTGGCTGCAAGCCTATTACAGGCATTAACGATGGGAATGAGGCTGATGTGGAAGCGACCAATGCCATTCCTGAAAAAGTGAAAGCAAGGAACCTGGTGCTTCGACTGACTTTCAACGAAATGCTGAACCAAAAGGACGAAATTGCAAAGCTCTTTGCTTCGGGTGCAAGAATCAACCTTTGCATCACCGATGTGGAGCAATTCACTGATGAGCAAATTGAAGCCTACAAGCAAGTCTTGAACGAGTGGAACTCCATATTGCTCGACCTTTACAAGCAAGGCCAACCCCCACAATTCAACCTCTTGACGGACAGGATGATGCTCGACAAGATGCACAATTGCGAAGCTGGCGTCAGCAACATCACCCTTGCCCCGAACGGGAAGTTCTACCTCTGCCCTGCCTTCTACTACGATGAGCAGATGAAGGTTGACAACCAACTGAACCACCACCAGCCGACTTCGGACAATTCCGTCGGCGACTTGGAAAAAGGTTTAGACATTCCTAACCAGCAACTCCTTATACTCGACCACGCGCCTTTGTGCCGCAACTGCGATGCCTACCAGTGTCGCCGTTGCATCTGGCTTAATCGCAAGCTGACATGGGATAACAATACGCCCTCGCACCAGCAATGCCTGATGGCACATCTGGAACGCAACGCTTCCCGCGACCTATTGAATAACATCCGCAAGGTCGGCGAGTTCATGCCAGAGATTGACATCAAGGAAATCAGCTATTTGGATCCCTTTGATGTCAGGAAGGAGTTTTAACAACAATTAAACGATTCAACAATCAACAATTAAACAATGAAGAAAAAAGTAGGCCAGGTAACCCCAGAAGAAAAGAACGAAATCCAGCAACTCTTCGAAAGAAGAAACGGCCTGAACGAGTTGGCAAAAATCCTCAGTGCCGACAACACGGAACTATATGAGAAACTCGTCAAGGACATGGGCGAAACCGGCACTAAGTTCCAAGGCTGGTGGGACAGGATGTCGCAGAAATACCAATGGGAATCCGCTGAAAACGGCAACTGGGAAATCAACTTTGAAACTAACGAAATCTATTTAGTATCATGACGCTGTTATTCATTGGCACCACGGAATTACTACTCATTGCTGGCGTGGCTTTGCTCATCTTCGGAGGAAAAAAAGTACCCGAGCTAATGAAAGGTCTAGGCAAGGGTGTTAAAAGCTTCAAGCAAGGAATGAAAGAACCCTTGGATGAAGAGAACCCAGCGGGAAAGGCCCCAGAAGAAACAACAACTGAAAACGGTGAAATCGCAGAGTCCGAAAAATTCGACAAGATTTAAAAGTCGGATTATTTCACTACCTTTGCGCTTTGAAACGAATCCGTCGTGAAAAACAACAAAGCCAAAGAAGACCCTAACGCCATGACCTTTGGTGGACACCTTGAAGTGCTCCGCCAGATGCTGTTTCGCATTCTTGCCGTGGTGATGGTGTTCGCTATCGCTATCTTCTGCTTCAAAGACAAGACCTTTGAGCTTCTCATGGCCCCAAGCCAATGGGACTTCATCACGTATCGTTACATTGAGAAGTTCCTGCATTGGCTAGGCTCAAGCTTCACTTTCAACGAATACCACATCAACCTGATCGCGACGGAACTCTCAAGCCAGTTCATGACCCATGTCACAACAGCATTGTACCTCGGATTACTCGTGGCCTCGCCATACGTCCTGGTGGAACTGTTCCGGTTCATCACGCCTGCCCTTTATGAAAACGAAAAGAAATACTCAGTGCGCATTGCCATCGCAATGTACCTGCTTTTTGTAGTGGGAGTGTTGATGTCCTATTTTATCCTCTTCCCCATCTCATTCCGTTTCCTAGGCACCTACAGCGTGTCTGCCATCGTTGAAAGCAACATCACCCTGCGTTCCTACATCAGCACCTTCACTACTCTCACCTTGGTGATGGGATTGGTGTTCCAACTGCCCGTCATCGCCTTTTTCCTTGGCAAGATTGGAGCGGTTAAATCCGACTTCCTAAAACGGTATCGCAGACACGCCCTCGTCGTCATCATGGTGACAGCGGCCGTCATCACCCCTCCCGACTTGATGACACTCGTGTTGGTGACGATACCGCTCTACCTACTCTATGAAGTAAGTATCTTGATTCTTAAAAGAATGGAGAAGACTACTGAAAGTTCATCGTGATATTCACGATGACATCGGGATGCAGCGAGCGACCGACGGGACAGCTCTCAGCGGCAGCCCAAAGCAATCTTTGCTGCGCCTGGGTGTAGTCTTTAGGCGGGAAGTTAAACACAATGTCGATCTGCCCGATGCGGCGCGGGTCGGCATTCATAGTCTTCTTCACAGTATAGGTGGTCCCGTCGATATCGAACTTGTGTCCCTGGGCGCTGATGCCCATAATGGTCATCATGCAGCCAGCCAAGGCCGCACAAGCCAAGTCGGTGGGCGAAAAGGCCTCGCCTTTGCCATGATTGTCGGTGGGGGCGTCGGTGCAAATGGTCGCACCTGACTGAACATGGGTCATCTCATTGTGTAACTGACCTTGGTAAACTCCTTTGATTGTAGCCATATCATTCGATTATTATACGATTTACAAACTGTTTCTCATTTTGGTTGGTGACCACGGCATAGACACCTCCAGGGAGACCTTGGGTGGGAAGCGTCAACACCTGGGCATCGCATACTGTTGAACAAACCAAGCGACCCATCATGTCGTAGACCTGGACCGTGGCTTCTCCAACTTCGGCAAATCTAATATTAATACAGTCCTTGGCGGGATTCGGGAAAACCTCCACCCCACTTGTTTCAGGCATCTCACCATTGCTCCAAGTGCCGCAAGCGGAATTGATCTCCGTGTCGAGCCAGGCAAAACGGGCATCAAGCCATTCGGCGATATAGTCGAGATTCGAGGCATCCACCTCAAACTCAGGCCATACCTCATGTTCAATGTCGTATACTCCAAGATCCACCAGAGTCTCGTATTGCGCCCTAATCATCCCCATGATATGTTCTGTAGTCAAGATGCTGTCGCGCAAAGCGTTGTAACGTTCCTGGGCCTTGACAGCAAAGCCGTTTGATGAGCAGTCCTGAACCAAACGGTCGAAGAAGCCATTGGAATACAATCCGCTCACCGGTGTGGCAGGTTGACCCTCGGCATCATTGCCCAAAACGCCATCCAAGTCCCAAGGCACATAGAAAAAGGCACTCGACTTCTTTTGGCGGGCGATGAAGGTGTTGCGGTCCATGTTGTCAACAGCTCCTATCGCATTGACAAACAGATAATAATCGATGGCATTGTCCTCCTCGAACATGGTGGGATACATCGCATAGAAAGCGTTGTTGGTGGAGTTCATGACGAAGTTGACGAAGTTATAGAGGCTCGACCAGTCGATGAGGGTGTCGCTTTCATTGGGATAGACCCACTCAAACTGACCCCATTCGTCGAGGGAATTGTCAAAATCGGGCAGTTCCTCGAAGCTAGCGTTGCCAGGGCCATTGCCTTTGAAAAGCAGACCTCGGAGGTTGCCGTTGTACTTTCTCAGGCCGAGTAATTTGCGGTCGACACGCTCCGACAGTGTGTAAACACCCGCATGGGTCCCGTTGACATACACATCGACATACTCCATGGCTACACTCGATGCGGCTTCGGGCTCGGTGGCCTGGTAAGGCAAGGTATAAATCTCACGCCAGAGCTCATTGGCAATCTTGTTGCGAAGCCTCAAGGGCTGGTTATACATTGCCTCCAAGTTCCAGTCGTCATCGCTGCGCATCCCAAGGAAGGTCGTGTCGGCCATCAAGGTGCCGGTCTCATCGGTCCAGAGCTCCATACGGTACGACTTCTTATCGTATTGTTGCGAGGAGGTGCCACGTATCTTGAATCCGGCGTGCATCTCGATGACGTTGCCGTTGTGGTCGTCAACTTGGATGATGCCATGTACGGCAGGCGTGTTCACGATGGGACCATCGGTGGTAATGGTCACGGTAGGCAGGGTGCTGTTCTGAGCTGTCAAGCCTCCGAACCATCCCAATACGATTAATAACAATGCAATTCTTTTCATCCTTTTGATTCTTTCAAAAAACGCTTAATATCCGCCAAATCAATCTTTTCGGTTGCTATCTTATGGTAAAACTCCATGGCGCTCTCGGTCTTGAACTCGCGCACCAGAAGCTCTATGAGCTCGGCAGTCACCGGAATCTTCCAGTTTTTCAGGCGACGGTGCAACAGTTCCTTGCCCTGCTCCGACTCTTTCATTTCTTCCTCCATCAGGAAACGGCGTATCTTGCCCTTGGCCTTCTCAGTGGTCACCCAGTTGAGCCAATCGGCATTGGGTGACTGTTTCTTGTTGGTCATAATCTCCACTTTGTCGCCATTGGTGAGCACATGCCTGATGGGCACCACACGGTTGTTGACCTTGGCGCCGTTGCAAGTCTCTCCCACATGGGTGTGGATTTCGTAGGCGAAATCGAGCACGGTGGAGCCCACGGGTAGCTTTTTCAAGTCACCTTCAGGCGTGAAGATGAAAATCTTATCGGACTTGTGCTGGTTTTTGTAGGAGGTCTCCAACGAAACCAACGAAGGGTCCTCCAGCACGCTTCTCACGTTGACCAGCCAGTCCTCTTCGGCGTCGGCCTTGTCACCTTTATATAGATAGTGGGCTGCCTGCCCCGTCTCGGCAATCTCATCCATGCGTTTGGAGCGGATCTGCACCTCAATCCACAGGTTCTCGTCGAACTTCACGGTGGTGTGCAGCGATTCATAACCCGAGGCCTTCGGCTTGGTGATCCAGTCGCGCAACCGTTCAGGGTTGGGCTCATAGAGGTTGGTGATGATCGAGTAGGCCATCCAACACGACTCCACTTCGTCTTTAAGGGGGCAGTCGATGATGACGCGTGTTGCCAGCAGGTCGTACACCTCCTCAAATGGCACGTTCTTGGCCTTCATCTTGGCGTAGATGGAAGGGATTGACTTCATGCGCCAGGTGATCTCGTATTTGAACTTACGGTCAAGTTCCTGGATGATAGGAGCCAAAAACAGGTTCACCGTCTGCTGGCGGCTTTCCTTTGTGGCCTCGATCTTCTCTGCGATGTCGTGAAACGCTTCGGGATTCTCATAGAGCATGAGTTTCTCCTCCAGTTCCGCCTTGATCTTATACAAGCCCAGCCGGTGCACGATTGGGATGTAGATGTATTTGATTTCGTGGAAATACTTGCCCAGACGGTCGGCATCGACGTCGTTTTGGTTACGGACGTCGTACACGCGGTGGGCCACTTTCAGCAGCACAGAGCGGATGTCCTCGACCAACGAGAGGAAGAGGTCGCGGAAGTTGTCGGAGTTATAGGCCACCTTCTCGGTATGAAGGGCCGAGATACGGTCAAATCCCTTCAAAATGACTGCTATAGGTTTTCCAAACTTCGCCTCGATATCGTCTATTTCAACACCTTTTTTATAGGTGACGCCATGGAGAAACGCAGCGATGACCGACATATAGCCCAGACCCAGTTCCAACACGACGATACGCACCAAGTCAATCAGGTGAAACATATATGGTTTTCCTGACACCATGTATTTGCCGTCATAAACCTCAAGACAATAATGATAGGCGTCGTCAATCAGTTGTAACTTGCCGTGGTCGGGCATGTTCGGCCTGATGTCATCGAGCAACGTCTCGTATGCTTGCTGTATTTTGTCCCGCTCTTCCTCGCTATATGCGGCAATGATTGTTTTTTCGTTTTCCACTTTACCTCCCTTCGGCCGGTGAGGGCTTACGCCGTTCCACTCTCCGTTTTCCTCTTATTGGATACTTACGTAGAGATGATGATCCAGCATGGCGTCGTAATACGGTTTCAATTCATTGAAGGTACCGTGTTTGATGGCGCATTTTCCCTTGTAATGGGTGATCCAAGCACAGGTTTCAGCCTGTTCGTAAGTATGTTCACAGACCTCTACTAGGGTCTCAATCACATATTCGAAAGTATTATGGTCGTCGTTGTGAAGCACCAGACTCTTCTCCTCCTCCACCAGTTCTTCGGTCATTACATCGACTTCTTCCTGTTCTTTGTTCATCTCTTTTTATTTGGGTGTAAAGATACAACTATTTTTAATCTCGGGCTGATTTCTTAATTTTTTTCTTAACTTTGCGTTCCTTTTGAGACCAAAGAGATGCAAAACCGCTTCATCAAGAATATCATTTTCCTGTTGTTTCTCAACCTTTTGGTGAAGCCTTTTTGGATTTTGGGCATTGACCGTGAGGTGCAGAACATGCTTGGTGACGCACTCTACGGGCAGTATCTCTCCATCTTCAACTTCTCCTACCTATTTTATATATTGCTCGATTTGGGCATCACCAACTTCAACAGCCGAAACATAGCGAGCGACAACAAGATGCTTTCGAAGCATTTTGGCGGGCTTGCTGAGATCAAGCTATTGCTGGGCGTGGGTTACGCTGTGGTGATCTTTGCGGTTGGCTATCTCAACGGTTTCCGTGAAGGCTACCAGTTAAAGATGCTGTTTTGGTGCGGTTTGAACCAGATCCTTCTATCCTTTGTCTTGTTCCTGAGATCGAATATGCAGGGGTTGCTGCTCTTCAAGGCCGACAGCTTCCTATCTGTGTTCGACAGGGTGCTCTCCATCATCCTGATGGCCTTCATCCTATGGACGGGATGGTTCCCGTTGGGACGTTTCAATGTGGTGTGGTACCTTCAGGTGCAGACCCTCGCCTATCTCTGCACCATTGCCTTGGCACTGTTCCTCGTGCTCAAGCATGTGGATCATCTCAGTTTCAAGATTAATATCAAGTTCTTCAAAGAGATACTTGTCCAGAGCCTGCCCTTCGCCCTTTTGGTGCTGCTGATGAGCGTTTATAGCCGTATTGAGCCTTTCCTCTTGGAGCGACTTCTCGACGACCAAGGTGTTCAAGCCGGCATCTACGGCCGTGCATACCGTTTGTTCGACGCCGGCAACAACATCTCCAACCTGTTTGCCATCATGTTGTTGCCCATGTTTACCGCTACCTTGAAGAACAAACTGGAACTCAACAACTTGGTCAAGACCGCATTCAATGTCATGGTAGCCATGACAGGTATCGTGCTGATTATGTGTGTGTTCTACAGCCAGGATATCATGCAGCTCATGTACAATCCCGAAGAGGCCGAGACCGAAGCCGCCTATCTCGTTCGCATAGGTCAATACGCCAAGGTGTTTCCCATCCTGATGGGCAGTTTCTTCTGCCTTTCCACTACTTACGTTTTCGGGACTTTGCTGACAGCCAACGGAAGTCTCAAACAGCTCAACCTGGTGGCGGCAGCTGGCGTGGTCATCAACATTTTGCTCAACCTTATCGTCATCCCGCGATTCCAGTCGGTAGGTGCGGCTTGCACCAGCCTTTGCGTCCAGACCGTCACAGCCTTCGCCCAGTATCTGCTCTGCGAGAAGATCTTCAAACTGAGACTTGGCTGGCGCTATTGGATCCATCTGGTCGCCTTCATGGGCAGTGTCATGCTGTGCACATGGCTCACCAAAATGATTCATGTGAACTGGATTGTGTCCTTCGGCATCGGATTCATCGTCAACGTCGGGCTGATCTTCGTCACTCGTCTGTTGAGCCTGAAAGAAATCACCTCCCTTGTGCTTCCTTCGGAAAAAAGATAATCAAAAACCACTTTTTTGATTGTCCATTCATTGTTTTTTCCTATTTTTGTCATCTTATTCGAAACTATTGCCGTTATGGACAATCCACAAAAGGACAATTACAATTCCAAATACCTGTTCAAATTACTGGCCGAGTATCGGAAAAGCGTCCTGATTATTTTGATTGCGGCTGCTTTGTTGGCGGTTCTGTTCAGCTCTCCGCTGTTCATCACCCCACTCTACAAGTCAACCGCCATTCTTTACCCCACATCGAGCAACTCCATCTCCAAGGTGTTGATAAGCACCACCTTCCAATCCAACAAAGACATTCTTGAGTTCGGTGAGAGCGAACAGACCGAGCAGATGCTTCAGGTGCTCAACTCAAACCGTATCCGCGACAAGGTCATCGAGCGTTACAACCTGATGGAGCATTATGGCATCAAACCCACTTCGAGGTATCCTTTTACCAAGCTAAACAAACTGTACGACAGCCGCATCAAGTTTCGTAGAACCGAATATAACGCTGTCAGAATCACTGTTTTGGACTCTGACCCTGCTTTAGCTGCGCAGATGGCCAACGATATCGCCGAATTGTTCGACAGCACGATGAACGCCATGCAGAAGGAAGTGGCCGTCAAGGCCTTCAACCTGGTGGATGCAGAGTACAAAAGCCTTTGCGCCGAGATGGCCTTGTTGGAGGACTCTCTCAACGTGCTCCGCAGTTTGGGTGTACTCGACTATGAATCACAAGTGGAGATGCTCAGCCAACAACTCGCAGTGGAACTGGGCCGCAACAATCCCCAAGGCATAAAGAACATCCAAGAGCAGCTTGACATCCTCGCTCAATACGGCGGTGCTTATTATGCCATTAACGAGAGACTTGACAACGACCGCTTGCAACTCTCCCTCATGAAGACCAAGTATGAGGAAGCCAAGGTCGATGCCACTGAGGACATTCCCCACAAGTTTGTGGTGACTTCGGCTTTCAAGGCTGAACACAAAAGCTATCCTGTCCGCTGGATCATCGTAACCATCACCCTGTTGGGCACCTTCTTGTTGTTGATCTTTGTACTGGTCATTCTCGACCGGTATGGGTCCTTTTTTCGAAAGCAGGCCGCCGGTGCCCTTGAAAAGACCCAGGAAACAAAAGGCAGTCCACAAGACAGTTGATAAGCCTATTGAAACATCCGTTAAAAAAGAGACCACCATTCAACCTGAAATAACAACGAAAGAAAAAATAAACAACGAAAATATGGATAACAATTTCAACAACCTTTCGCTCGTCCAACTGATTTACAAATGGAAGTGGCACATCATCGTCATCACCCTGGTGGCGGCAATCTGTGGAGCAATCTTCTCAAGTTCCACCTTTATCACTCCGCTTTATAAATCCGAAGCGATTGCCTACCCGGCCAACATCAGTCCCTATTCTGATGAGAGTGAGACCGAACAGATGCTCCAAATCATCAACTCACAGTCCATCGTCGACTCCATCGTTGAGAAGTACGACTTATGGACCGATTACAAGATCGACCGCAACTATCAGTTTGCCAAGACCTACCTGATGCTTGAGTATCACGACAAGATCAAGATCAGCAAGACCCCATACGAAGCCGTTTCAATCGTGGTCAACGACAAGGACCCCATGGTGGCTTGCAACATTGCCAAGGACATCCTTTATTTCTACGACCAGAAAGTGGCCAAGATGCACCGCGACAAAGTCGGCGAGGTGGTGGCCATGTATGAACGCCAGCTGGGCGAGAAGCAACGTGGCATCGACTCGTTGAAGCAACGTCTCTCCGACCTTGGCACCCAATTTGGCGTGGCTAACTACTCAGGACAGCTTCGTGAGATCACGAGAGGCTACATCAACGGTTCGGCCAGAGCTACGGAACTGAAGACCAACCTGGAGCTCTATGGTCCCGAAGCCATCGACTTGGAGACCAAGATTGTAGCCGAAGGCAACACTTACACCAGCATCAAGATGGACTACGAGCAGGAGTTGCGTTTCTTCAATTCGAATCTCACCTACTCCAACATCGTCACCGAGCCTTATCCTGCCGACAAGAAGTCGTATCCTGTGCGTTGGGTGGTGGTTGCCCTCAGCGGCCTCGGTGCGTTTCTGCTCACCATCCTCGTCCTATTTATCATTGAGAATAGAAAGAAATTCATCCCTGCCGAGCAATGAGCAAAAAAGCTAAGATCGCATGGCTGTATGTGATTTCGGCACTATTTGTCGCCATTTCACTTTATCTGCTGGTAAACAAGAACAACTACCTGTTCTTCGCCGTTCCAGTCGTGCTCGGCATTTTGCTGCTCTACATATTTTCGTTGGACAAGGTGATGATGCTTATCAGTTTCACCATCCCCTTGTCGGTCACTCTTAAAGAGTTCGAGCAATTGGCGGTATCCTTGCCAGCCGAGCCTCTGTTGGCGGGTGTGATGATCCTGTTCATCGCAAAACTTCTTTACGAAGGAAATTACGACCGTAAGATCTCGCACCACCCCATCGCCATTGTGATTTACTGCATTTTCCTTTGGATGATTGTCACCACCATTACGAGTGAGATGCCTTTGGTATCAATCAAATTCATCGTCTCCAGGTTGTGGTTCGTCATCCCTTCGTTCTTCTTCTGTGCCTTGCTGTTCAAGAAGCCGAAAAACATCGACCGTTTCATCTGGCTTTACATTGCAAGCCTCTGCATTGTGGTGGTCTACACCACCATCATCCATGCCCAGCATGGTTTCGACAACGACTCGGCCCACTGGGTGATGTCACCTTTTTATAACGACCACACAGCATACGGTGCCGCCTTGGCTATTTACTTGATTTTTGCCATCACCTATGCTTTTATCCCCGGTATCAAGTCACGTCAAAAGATATTCATTCTTGCAGCCGTGGCGCTTCTTAGCGTTGCCATGGTGCTCTCTAGCTGCCGTGCCGCATGGGTCAGCCTCGCTGCATCGCTCGGAGTGTTGATTTGCGTGTTGCTGAAGATCAAGTTCAGATGGGTTTTCACCACCTTGGTGATTCTTGTAGGTCTTTTCTTCGCATTCCAGCATCAGATCATCGATGCTTTGGAGCATAACAACCAAGACGCGTCGGGCGATATTGTGGAGAACATACAGTCCATCACCAACATCTCCACCGATGCCTCCAACCTGGAGCGCTTCAACCGTTGGCACTCAGCCTTCAGGCTGTTTGCCGACAGGCCTGTGTTTGGTTGGGGACCAGGCACCTATCAGTTCGTTTACGCCCCTTACCAGATGTCGAAGGACAAGACCATCATCAGCACCAACGCCGGTGATGGTGGAAATGCCCACAGCGAGTATATCGGTCCTTTGGCCGAGCAGGGCTTCATGGGCACCATCTTGATGCTGGCTTTGGTCATCACAGTGGTTTACACTGGCTTGAAGGCCTATAACAAGGCCAAAAACAAGAAAGCCAAGGTGCTCGTCTTGGGCGCCACCCTGGCTTTCTTCGGTTATTTTGTTCATGGTTTCCTGAACAACTTCCTTGATACCGATAAGTTGGCCGTTCCTGTCTGGAGCTGCGCCGCGCTTATCGCTGTCATTGATTTGTATTACTCAAATCAGGAGTGTTTCGGGGAAATCACTGAAAGTCAACCAGCTCAACCTCAAAAATCAGATTCGAGTAAGGAGTGATCAACTCGCCTGCCTGACGTGCGCCATAGGCGAGGTTGGAAGGAATGTAAAGGACACCATTCTCGCCTTTCGACATCAGGGCGATACCTTCGTCCCATCCAGGAATCACCTGACCCACACCCAGTTCGAACTCGATGGGCTCGCCGCGTTCCACTGAGGAGTCGAACACTCTGCCATCAAGCAGTTTGCCGGTGTAGTGAACCTTAACTTTCTGTTTGTAGCCCGGTTTGGGACCTTTGCCTTTCTTGGTGCAGACATAAACGAGGCCGCTCTCCTGGGGCTGTGTGGTGATGCCGTTTTCAGCGAGATAGGCAGCGAAGACGTCGTTAGCCTGTTGCTGTAAAGCGGCAGCCTCTTCCATCTTCTTCTGGGCCAGAGCCTCTTGGACCTGATTGAATTCCTCCTGAGTGTAAACCTCATCCACCACTACTTCCCAACGCAGGAACGTTTCGGGATTGACAAATTCAGGAAGGATGGGTGCGTGGAACATCTTTCTGAAGGTGGAGTCGGAATTGATCATGAACGACATGGAATCGCCGACATGCATCATGCGGAAACCTTCAAGCAGGTCGCCCTGAAACACTGATTCACGAAGCTGATCGTAAGCGGGATCGGGAAAATTGTTCGTCGTAAATAACAAAGAATCGCCAAGATAGTAGGCAAGACGCACTTTGATGTAGTCACCCATCTGAAGCTGTGGGCCATTACCTGCAACAATCTTTTTGTAATACAATCCGGTTTCAGTGGCTTTGTAGCCAGGGAACGGGGACTTAGGTCCGCACGACATGAAGGCTACGGACACCAGGAGGCACATGGCCGCCAATTTGAAAAGTCTTTTCATTTTTAATAGAATTAGTTGAATTTGAATTGATTAGTATTGTACTTCTTTAACATTCAAGGTATAAATCAAAGTAGCTCTTCCTGGTACGCTCTTTTGGTCGCCTACCAAGCCGTAGCCAAGATGTGAAGGCACAATGACGTGCGCGATATCGCCTCGATGCAGGTAACGCGCCGCTTCATCGATGCCGTCAACCACTCCTCCCTGTCCAACCACAAACTTCATAGGTCCATCAGTTTCAGAGTTATAAACCACATCGCCATAGATATCGTACATGACATACTCCATAGTAACCAGTTGTCCAGGCTGAATCAAAGGACTGTTACCCGCCCTGACAATCTGGTAACGCATTCCAGTGCCTGTGGAAACCATGTCCCATTGGTGTCTTTGCACGTAGTTCTGGATATCCTCGTCTTCGTCGTTGGCCAGATAGCGGTTAGCCCGCTCGAGACTCTCCTTCAATTCTCTTTCAGATGGCAGGGACACCTGTTGTGGCTTATTGTTGCATGCTGACAACAAGGCAACGAACACTATGATTATCAGCTTTTTCATTGTTGGACAAGCATTTCTTGGTATTCTGGCAGGACCTGGTGAAGAAGCTTTAAGGCATCTTCCATAGAACAGGATAACGTTCCGCCAGCAGCATTCGTATGTCCTCCTCCGTTGAAATATTTCTGCGCCAGTTCATGGACAGAGAAACTGCCTTTGGAACGGAACGAAAGACGAATCACGCCTTGACGTTCGGTTACCAATACTGACATGACCATCTTTTTCATGGAAAGGGGATAATTCACAATGCCTTCGGTATCACCTATTTGATAATGAAACTGAGCTAGTTCCTCTTTATTGAGCGAGATGATGGCGCTAGCATATTCGTCGAGCACTTCCATCTTGTTGCTGATGGCGTAACCCAGCAGCCGGAGCCTATCTTCGGAGAAGGTGTCGTACACCAATTGATGTATCTGGTTGTAGGATGCCGACCATTCCACCATTTTAGCACAAATGGTGAAGGTTTGGGGATGAAACATCGAATGAGCGAAAGATCCGGTATCGGTGACGATGCCTACAAGGATATTGGTGGCGATGGACTCATCGAGATATTGTTCTCCGAAATGGAGAACTGTCTCGGCCACCAGTTCGGAGGTGCTTGACACTTGGGTGTCAGAGAGGGCACAAACGAATTCTTCCAGGTTGGGATCACGATGGTGGTCAATGAGTATCTTTTTTATTTCCAATGATTTAAGCTTATCTTGAATCAAACCAGCCCGTGACAGGTGGTTGAAATCCAGCATCACCACGAAATCCGCTCTATCGAGGATTTGATTGCAGGCGTCGGCGTCTTTATCGTAGATATGGATGGTTGAAGCGCCAGGCATCCAAGCCAGAAACTCGGGAAAGTCGTTGGAAACCATGACTCCCACGTCGTGTCCGAGTTTTCGGAGCAACTGTGAAAATGCAAGGGAAGACCCGATGGCATCGCCGTCAGGGTTGACATGGCTGATGACGGCTATACGTTTAGGGGTTTTCAGTACCTCGTCAAGAGTTTGAAAGAATTGAGTTTTGCTCATATCTGGCAGAATAATCGGCAAATTTACAGATTATTCTCGAAAGAGAGCACACATTATTTAATAAAAGAGAACTCAGCGAGGGTTAAAGGTCTCAAAGGTGCCATCGGCATAAAGGACGAACAAGGTTTTGATGGATTCACCATTAATAGCGGAAGTGGACGGAGAGAACATGGATGGTTGGGGTTGGGGTTGAGGGGTTGTATCCAAAACAGGTTCGATTTCCAATTGCGTATCGGGTAGAGGTTCGACAGGTTTTGGTTGGAATTGTTCAGAGGTGGTGATGGGACCGGTGCCGAAGATGATCCAATCGAGGTTATACTCCGGAAAGGTTTCTTTTATCTTTTTGACGAACTCGAGGCTAGGTTGGTTTCGGCCGGAGAGGATATGGGATATTCCTGAGGGTTGGATGCCGAGGAGGGCTGCAAAGTCGGATGCTTTAAGGTTTTTGGCACGCATGATATGGGCGATTCTATCTTTCATAATGTCCCGGATTTTTTCGATTTTGACCTGAATAATTTTTACAAAGGTAAAAATAATATCTTTACATTGCAACAAAAATTCAATTTTAACTTTGTAAAATTTCCATAAATTGCTAAAATCAAGAACTTTTTCTTGAATTGTATTATCTTATTTTATTGATTTCCAAAATATTGAACATCTGATAAAAGAATAGTAATTCAAGGCCTTTAATTTATCAAATCTTTAATATTTATCTTCAATTAAGAATACTTATTTTATTGATTTTTAGTATTTTATGCTATAATTCATTTCATAATGCAAATAATTTACTAGAAATAAAATCAATTTACAGTTTTATGATTGTTTTACTTTTGTAATTAAGAATTATAATATACTGATTATCAGTATATTAGATTTTGTTTGTTTACAATTGTAAATACATTTGTAAACCATTCATTCTGAATCTGGAAATTGGAAATCAGCGACGAATTGAAGGTGGAATGTGGTTTATGTTGACTAAAAAACCAGTGCGCTCAGAGGGCTTAAAACTGGCCTCAAACACCTCTCTCCTATGGTCGCCGAACACCTTGCGGAAACCTAGCAGAAAAGTTGTTTGTGTATTTACACCTATTAATATATATAATAAGCGTCCGAAAAGGCCGTCCATGGAGGCTTTAAACACCTCGATTTTTATCGAAAAATTATTTTATTGACTTTCAATACGTTACAAAAAAAATGATTTTTTTTTGATTTTTTTTTCAAAAAATGCTTGCGCGTAAAGAAATTTGATGTATTTTTGCAGTCCCAAACAACGAGGGAGGTAAGACACAAAGAAAGGGGTTTGGAAAGTTCTTTGAAAACTTGAGGCCAGCATAAGTCCGAGACGGTAAGCCGAGAGGCTGGTCCGTTTCGAGAGTAAGGAAACAAGAGAATCATAGCGGAGCCCTAAAACAGGAAAAAGAAAAAGTACAACAATAATACAATGAAGAGTTTGATCCTGGCTCAGGATGAACGCTAGCGGCAGGCCTAATACATGCAAGTCGAACGGGAAGAGGCCCTTCGGGACCTCTGAGAGTGGCGCACGGGTGCGTAACGCGTATGCAACCAACCCCGCACTGGGGGACAGCCGGTGGAAACGCCGGGTAATACCCCATGCCGACGGGAGGGGACATCCCCATCCGTTGAAAGGCTTCGGTCGGTGCGGGACGGGCATGCGTCCCATTAGCTAGTCGGCGGGGTAACGGCCCACCGAGGCGATGATGGGTAGGGGATCTGAGAGGACGGTCCCCCACACTGGTACTGAGACACGGACCAGACTCCTACGGGAGGCAGCAGTAAGGAATATTGGGCAATGGGGGGAACCCTGACCCAGCCATGCCGCGTGA
>Ga0265301_10000055_pt1 | contig 177696 bp, 153 predicted proteins | sample AusTroGonzalo_MG_2_FD_193488 | JGI IMG/M metagenome (GOLD analysis project Ga0265301, IMG submission 193488) | Bovine rumen microbial communities from tropical cattle in Woodstock, Queensland, Australia - Gonzalo_04 | ecosystem: Host-associated > Mammals > Digestive system > Stomach > Rumen ... | reverse complement strand
TGCTTCTGTCCGCCGCTGAGCTCGTTAGGGTAGTGGTCAGCCCATTCCTTCAGTCCAAAACGCTCCAGGTATTCCAAGGCGAGCTGGTTGCGCTTCTTGCGGTTCACGTTCTGATAATACAAAGGTAAGGCTACGTTCTCCATTGCCGTCTTGAAGGGAATCAGGTTGAACGACTGGAAGATGAAGCCAATCATCTGGTTGCGCATGTCGGCAGCCTGGTTCTCCGTGAGGTTCTTCACCAACTGGCCGTTGAGGTAATAGTCGCCCGAGTCGTAGTTGTCCAAGATGCCCAGGATGTTGAGCAAGGTCGATTTCCCTGAACCAGAGGCTCCCATGATGCTGACCATCTCGCCTTCCTCGATATGGAGGTCGATGCCCTTCAGCACATGTAGCGGCTGGGCTCCGAAGTAGGTCTTGTTTATTTTTTCCAATCGAATCATCGCCTTTTTATTATAAGAGGTGTCTACACAACACTATTGCCGTATGTAATACGCAGAAAGTCCGCTTTTGTTACATCCTGAGGAAAATAATTCCGTTTTTTCGCTTTCGCTTGACATTCTGTATGTTGTACTCAGTAGCATTAGTGTATTAGTCTATTAGAACACTGCAAAAGTACGGCTTTTTTGAATACTGTCAAGAAAAAAGTTGAAATTTTTTCGTTGCAACGTTCATCATGTTAGACAACTCATCCACTTGTCAAGCCATCCCGCCAGTGGAGCAGGGCTGCTGAGCAGACCGCTGTTGTACTGGAGGTTCAACATAGAGAAACGCATGCGATAATTGGGGGCATAATTCTTGGTATAAACCGAAAGGCTGTTGCCGTTGATGTTGTCTTCAGCCTTCACTTCAATGGGGATGATTTCATTGTCCCATTGGATAACGAACTCCACCTCTGCCGTTCCAGGCGATGTCCAGTAATACGGCTTTTGGTTATCCATAAACGGCATGATGGATTGCAATACAGCGTTTTCGGCCATTGCGCCTTTAAACTCCGTATAGTTGGCGATAGGGTCTGTAATTACCGTTGCAGGCAAATGCGCAAGCCGACGAAGCAGGCCGCAGTCGCAAGCATACACTTTGAAAGCATCCGTTTCCTCGTATCCCGACAGGGGCATTCCCGGCTTGCTGATGCTGAAAACCCTGTAAATCATTCCTGCATCTTCTAACCACATCAAGGCATCCTCATAATCTTTTGAACGGGCACCGCTCTTGATTACCTTATAGATGAATTTGCGGTTTTCTTTCGACAGTTGGGCTGGTAATGAATGCCAAATAGCATGGATGCGGGGAATCTCGCGAGGCTCTGCATATTTGGCAAAATCCAGCTCATAAAGGTCGAGGATGCCTTGCAGTGCAATCTCTACCTCGCTGATGCCTCTGTTTTCAAGCAGTGCCACAATAGATTCCGGCATGCCTCCCGACACCTGATAACGCCTATATTCTGTGCGCAGCTTGTTCATGATGATATCAGGCAGGTGGTGAATCTCGTCCAACTCCTCAATATAATTATAGGTGCTCACATCGCTTGCACGAAGGAATTCCCTAAAAGTGACGGGGAACATGTTGATGATTCTCAATTTGCCCACAGGCACTGTCATCTTGCGCCGCTTGACGGCCACACCAAGCAGCGAACCCGCTGCGATGATGTGATACTCTGGAGCCTCATCGCAGAAGTATTTCAGGCTGTTCAGTGCCTCTTCGCATTCTTGTATCTCGTCGAAAATCATCAGCGTCTCTCCCGCTATAATGGGATGGTCGCAATAGAGTGTCAGTTCCTTTACTAGGCGTTTTGGGTCCTTCGTGGCCTGAAACACTGACTTTACCTCTGGCTGTCGGTCGAAGTCAAACTTGACGCAATACTTAAAACATTCTTTGCCAAAGGTCTCCATAACCCAGGTTTTACCTACCTGACGTGCTCCTTTCAGTAGGATGGGCTTCCTTTCAGGAGCCTCTTTCCATGCTTTGAACTGGTTGATAATATCTCTTTCTATTCTCATGGTTTACATCATAAAGTTCGATTTTGTGTAAGTTTACTACACTTTTTCCAACTTTCTAATGCAAAAGTACTGCTTTTTTCATTGCTGTCAAGAAAAAAGTTGGTTTTTTTTCAATCCAACTGATGTTCTTTGTCGTGGTTCATCATGTTTTTCTTTGCTGTCAAGGAAAAAACCATGTCGTTTAGAAATGCGCTCTCTGTGATTTTAACTGCAACAACTGCAACAACTATAGCAGATTTGGAAATTCCGGATTTTTTTTGATTCAAACGCGGTCATTTTGGTGGCCGCTATCTGTTTCGAAGAGGCTGTCAGAGCGGTATCTCAGAGGAATCACGAAGTTATCTCGTAGTTACCTCGAAGTTACCAGAAAGGAGCCATAGAGTAGGTATAGGCTTGGTATAGCGTTGCTATAGAGTTGCTATGGTTTTTCTTGCTTTAAAGTATTGGAAATGAATGAGTTGTCGTGTTTCGACAGGAGACAAGTCTATCTATGCTCATTATTATGCAGAAAAACAGATAGTTACGAGGATGAACGTGGCTCATTCGAACTTTGTTTTTGCGTCTGCAAAATTAAACAAAAAAACTGGATTTGGCAAGGATTTGGCCCGAAAAAAAGCTTTTGTTGCAGTTTGTTGCAGTTGTTGCAGTTAGTTTTACAGAGAGAACAGGCTCAAACAGATGTGAGAGGAGAAAACCTCACTGACGAATCAACCGCTCGCAGAACGCCTCCAGTTCCTCCTTTGACTCCCATTTCCTCATGATGAAGAAACAGCCATTCTCAAGGTTGCTCATGATTTTCCATTCCTGAACTACCACGCCATCGATGGAAACGGCACCTCTTTTGCCAGTGAGATGCTTGGCAAATTCACGCAATAGTTGGCCTGCTTCGGGAGTCAGCCACACGATCATCGGAACGGAGACGTTGCTTGGGTATTTGGTAGGTTTGGTTACATCCACCCTTTGAACCATCGGCTTGCCCTCAATCATCGTTGAACTAATGGCTGGACCTTCTTGGGAGTTCTTTTTCATCCAATAAAGCCTCACCTCCTCGGGATTGTTTTCATCTTGTTTCCAACTACGTATCGCTTCATTGCCCACTTCTATTTTCACCTTCTGCTGTTGCCCTCTCATAACAACGCAACGACCAGGATCTAAGATTTGTAACAATTCCGGGACATCTTTTTCGGGGACGACCGTATCGGCAAAGACTTCCCAGATTGCCAGTTTCCCTTCCGTCAAATGGTCATCTGCAGCCCGTACATATTCCACGGTGCGCCACATCGGGGGCAGTTTCAGGTAGGTTCCGACAATCGTGTAAGCCCAAAGGTCGAGACCAACGAATGCGACAATCATGGCGATGCAGAACCACTGCTGTTTCTTATTGAAACCTGTTTCTTTATTTGTTGTTGTCTCAAAAGCCTCAATTTGTCGAATAATCTCGTCGCAAGGCCTTGTCTTATAGCGAATTTCACTAATCCCCAAAACTATCATTCCAACAACAACTGCCAAAAATGTCAACATCATTGGCTTTCCACTATAGTTTTCGCCCACCAATGACATTAACAAGCCACAAACAAGGATGAGTCCAGTGGAATAATTCAGGACGGTAAAGACGGAAAAGAGTTTCTTGAAACTTCGAGCGGTGTGGGAAAGAACGAGCAAATCGTCGTTTTCCAATGTTTTGCGCTGGAATTTGCGAGTCAAAACAAGTTCAATGACCAGGCAAGTGAACATAAATGCGACCCAAAACAGACTTAACGAAAGATTGTTGCCAAACCACAATTTGATTCCTAATAGACCAAAAATGGCAGCCAACGGACACATTATAATGCTCCTCATCCGGTTGCGTCTGTAGAAGTCCGTGCCCTGCTTGATGGATGACTTCATCAACCTATCATTGACGATTTCCTGTTGGTCGAACTGCTGTTTCAGCGTTTCGTATTGCGCTTTCAGTTGGTCCAGTTCGCTCATATTGTTGTTTTCCTGATTTTCCATGATGATTCCCTTTCATTCGTTGTTTGACATTTTCACCAATTTTTCCTTGATGCGCATGAGCCTCACCCCTACGTTGTTGGGCGTGATGCCGATGATGGCCCCGATTTCGTCGTAACTGATGCCTTCGAGCCAAAGCAGGATGAGGCTTCGGTCAATAAGGTCGAGGCGCGAGATGCGGTCGTAGAGTTCGCGGATTTGCTGCGTCTTGGGGTCGTCGGCCTCGTAGGGGTCGATGTCCACCGTCAGCGGGACGGTCTCAATGCGCCGGCGTTCCTTCTTGTCTTGGTTGATGGCCGTGTTGAGCGCCACGCGGTAGATCCAAGTGCGGGCGTTGCTGCGACCCTCGTAGGTATCGAAGCCGTTCCAAAGCCGGATGAGGATTTCCTGAAACAGGTCGTCGATTTCGGCCTTGTTGCGCGAGAACATGTAGCACACCGTGTAGATGGTCCGCTTGTGCTGCCGCACCAAAAGTTCAAACTGATGTTCCTTGTCGTTGTTCATAATGCGTTTTCGTTGCAACGTTCATCATGTTAGACAACAAAGGTAGGGAAATATTACAATAATCGGTCAAAGTTTGATTTCAAATCCAATGCTCCTGAATTTGTCTGTGGTGACACCAGGTTTGTATTCAGGCAAAAGGTTGGTGAAGACCCTTATTCCGTGGATGAAACCTAAATGTTGGGTGTTAAAGCTGAGACCTGCTTCCAATTTCCAGGGGTTGAAAGTGCCATCGATATATTCCTTTGTCCAATTCTTAAAGCCTATCAACTTGGTTGGATCTATGCTGGTGTTCAGAATCTCTCCGCAAAGGCGACCACAGAATAAGTCCAGCGAAAAGCTTTCGGTTTGCTGTTTGCCAAGGAAATAATACAAGGTGACGGGTATGCCTATGTAAGAGCTTCTTAATCGATTGCGTTGGAAATCCCCTTGTCCGTCCGTCACCACCAAGGCATCCTCAACATAGCTCACTTGATGGCATAAGTAGTGCTTGTTGGTATTCAAAAGGACACCTGTACTCAATCCCAACTTGTTGCTGAAACGGAAATAAGTGCTCAATCCAAAGTTGACCGACAATGTTCCGTTTTGCAGGAAGGGGCTGTCGGCATTCTCGGGATTGGTGCCCATGCGATAGCCAAAGGAAGCATCAACGGAAATGGCGTTGTTCCAAACCTTTCTGTGGTCGGTGGAGACCCACTCGCCGTTGACTTTTTTGGTTTTGATGACCCTCGAATCCTTTTGCTGATAATGTCCGCCAGGTGTGTTTTCGTTTTGAATCCATGCTATTTTTCCTTCAAGATGATTGGTGACAATTTGAAAATCGGCATTGGTATAAGTCTTCGCAGCGATGTCTCCCTTTCCCGAAAGGGTGTCGATGGTAAACTTGGCGTTGTCCCCAACGTCAATCATGGGTGAGCTTTCCGGGGTCGTGACTTGGAAATGTCGGATGTAAAGATTTGAGTTGGTGCCTACATAGATGCTTGAAGGACTGTCCTGTTGAGCTGTGAGGATTCTGTCTGCTTTAGCCGTTGCCCGAGGGTATATATCGAGTTCCCCGAGTGTCATAGGTCCCTCCACCTCTACCACGGTGCCTTGTGGCAGTTGGGTGTTCTCCAAGATGGTCAAGGTGTCGCCCTTCACGTTGCAAAGCTGCACGTTGAAGGCAAAGGGAGCATAATCTTCGTTGGTGACGATGGCGACGCGATAGCCGCTGTCGGCCTCTTGGTGGAGCAGGTGTACTTCCCAGCCGGGATGAATCCTTAACATATTAATAGGTTGCTCGATGCGTTGCTCGATGGCGACTTCTTCCTGGGCGAAGCCCAAGTAAAAGGCGGTTAGAATGACTAATAATAAAGTGATGCGTTTCATTGTTCCTAAGTTTTAATGTTTTTAATGGAGTTTGAGTTCAAAGGCCAGCGATCCGTTCTTCATGTTCGGGTCTTGCGGCTGACCGAAAATGGTTTTTTCGGGCTCATGGTTGATAGTTGATGGTTGATAGTTGTCCTCGGGTGCCTTTTGGCATTCGTAGCACACCAGGTTGAGGCTCTGGATGACTCTCCGCTGGGGGCTACTGTTAGTTGATAGTTGATAGTTGACGGTTGATAGTTTTTCTTCAGCTGAAGTAAGTATTGTTTTGGACCCAATATTCATGGTGTCATTAATCTCTGTTGCATTTGATGGTTCTTTCAGGTTGGCTTCTACTATTTCTTCCCTTTCGTCTTTGCGAGCGGAGCGAAGCAATCCATCCCGTATGTTTTCTTTTTGAATTTGCGTACCAGGTTGCTTGGGGGGTGTTTTTTCTGCAATCAGTTCTTCTTCAGCGACAGGCTTTTCAAAAAGCACATCGTTGGTGTTGGATTGTGCTGGACTAAAGGTTTCCATCTCTTCCACAAGGATTTTCTCATCCGCCTTAGGGGTCTCGTTCACCGTAGGCTTCACAAGCAACCAAAGCAATAGGCAAGCGGCGGCAGCCCCTATGGCCAGCCAAAGTGGAAATAGCTTAGGTCGTTTCGCGTCATTAGTGGAATCTTGAACGCGTTTCGCGCATTGACTACGTCGAATCTTCGATTTGCGAGGAACGAAGCAATCCAGAGTATCAGCTTCACGTCTGGATTGCTTCGTCGTTCCTCCTCGCAATGACGTTCCCGACGATAATTTGTCTATCAAGTCACTCAATTCCTGTTGCCTGCGGGCATTTTGTCCATGTTGCTCCAGGCTGTCAAGCAATTCTCTTACTTCCTCGTTGATTTCATTCTCTTCTTTCACGGTTGTTCCTCCTTATATTGTTTGATGGCGTTTCTCAATGATTTGTAAGCCCTCGAAAGGGTGGCGTAGAGGTGGGTGCTGCTCATCCCCGTGGCTTGTTCGATTTCCTCGTTGCTTAGCCCCTCCTCATATTTCATCAGTATGGCGCTACGCTGCCGCTCGGGCAGTTGGTCCACCAGCTTACGGGCCAGTCGGTAGCGTTCCTCCATGGGGTCATCCTCGGGTACTTCCATCAGCTTGAGCTGTTCCGTATCGATGCTTACGGTTGGTTTCTGCTTGCGAAGCATATCGATGCTACGCCTCTTGACGATGGTCAGGCTGAGGCGCTCCATATCTCGGCTTTCCAAGTTTGCCCATTGTTCCCATAGGGCGATGACGGCTTCTTGGACGGCATCCGCTGCATTGTCGGGGTTGCCCACGATGCTCTCAGCAGTCCGCTGCAATCTTGGTTGCAGCTTTAGGATGTTCCGTTTGAAGTCTTCGGTTGTCATCATTCATACGTTTGCTATTATATCGTGGGAATGCCCGAAATCTTACAGATTGTTGGGAAAAAAATCTATGCCAGCCCAATTGAGAGCCGAAATAAGGGGGGGCTGGATTCCTTTTCTGTTTTTGAAAGAATGATTTTTGCTGATTTTATGCTTTGGAAAGTATAAAATATTAGATTTTTATGCTTTGGAAAGCAGGAAATGTTTATTTTTGCGGCATAAGACAATCAAAACAATCTCTATGAAAGCTCGCAGTTTCATGCCTGCAAAAATAGACAAAATCCATCAAACACAATCAAAAATCTACGTTACCGCGACACATTCAATGGATAGAAATTCAGCCAAAATGAGGAAAAAATCGTGATTTTGGCTGAATTTCTAAACCATGTAAAAAGATTTATTTATCTTTGCAGCAACAAATTAGCACTAAAATGGCTCTGTCTACAGTTGTCGGAAGAGAAGAGGAACTTGCCACCATTTCAAGGCTTTACGAATCAGAACGTTCGGAATTCTTGGCTATTTATGGTCGTCGTCGTGTCGGTAAGTCTTTTCTCGTTGAGGAAGCACTTGAAAAGAAAATTACTTTCCTGGCTGTTGGTCTCTACCAGAAGATTGACAAGGACAATCCTGAAAAAGTGGAGTCGTACCGTCAGAAACAACTGGCACACTTCTACGACAGTCTTCAGGAATATGGACTTCCAAAGGAAGGGAATCCAGTACCCACAAGTTGGATGGAGGCTTTGGGACTTCTGAAGAAACTTCTGCAAAGCAAACGTACCCGTCGCAAAGTGGTCTTTATCGACGAATTACCCTGGCTTGCTGGTCCTCAGTCAGCCGAATTGCTCGAAGAGCTCGGGCACTTTTGGAATTCATGGGCAAGAAAACGCAAAGACATCTTCCTTATCGTATGTGGCTCCGCCACCAGTTGGATGGTTGACAATGTCTTGCGCGATTACGGAGGCTTGTATGGAAGAATAACCGAATCCATATTCCTTAAACCTTTCACTCTTGAAGAATGTGAGAGGTATTGGACCAAACGGGGTTTCCATTTGTCAAGGTATGAAATTGCCCTCACTTACATGGTCATCGGTGGCGTACCTTATTATATGGACAGCATCCGTCCCGACAGAACAATGGCCGACAACATCAACGCCATCTATTTCGACAAGGACAAAGCCCGTCAGGAGTTCAAGGATGTTTATACGGGACTATATTCAAGCTCAGAAAAACACATCGAGGTCATCCGTCAGCTTGGCAAGAGGTTTTATGGAATGACTCGAACAGAGCTCCTCAAAGCGGTTGACAAAAAGGGAGGCGGAACCTTCACCGACATTCTTGAGAACCTGATGGATTCAGGCATCATCAGGAGTTATACACTCTATGGAGGTCCAAGAAAACAGACGGTTTATCAGCTCGTCGATTTCTTTACCTTGTTTTACTTGCGTTTTGTCGAAAATCCCGACTTCACTTCCTGGCGTTCTGTGCAGCGGAGCAAGCCCTTCTATACTTGGGCTGGCAACACCTTTGAGTTGCTTGTCATGGAGCACATGCCACAGCTTGCAGATGCGCTTAGAATCAAGGAATATGCCACCCCATTCAGTTGGAAAGGTGAGACACCCGATGGCGAAGGGGTCCAAGTGGATATCATTATCCCGGCCACAGCCGAGCGAGCCGACTACCTTTGCGAGATGAAGTTTTCCGAAGGGAAATACACACTGTCCAACGACGACGCTGAAGAGTTTGCACGCCAGATATCAGCTGTGAGAAACTCGTGCATCCACAAGCCGAGCCACTCGATTTACGTTGCCCTCGTTACCTCTATTGGCGTAACTGAATCCAAACATAAAACCCATGTAAATGATATAGTTACGCTTGATTCGCTATTCCGATAATTCAGCCAAAACCAGCCTTTTTTGTCGATTTTGGCTGAATTTCTACCATTGCCTCGCCCTGCGAAAAACTAACTGCAACAAAAAAGACGGCGGCGTTGCAGTTGTTGCAGTAAAAATCATAAAGAGAGAAGGCCTTTATGTTGGACTGACAGGCCCGATGTGTAACGAAGGTGAAACGCGGCGGTTGATGTTGCGGTGGTTTTTGTCGACTTTCTTCTCGTAGGGGGATAGGGTGGGGATGCAGGCTGTATTTGCAGCCTCAACGATGGCGTAGAGGTGGAAGACGGGAACGGACTTGCAGTCGGGGTCGTCTGAGAGGTCGGGGAGGTCGAAAACGGCTCCGCAGGCATCTCGCCTTACGCTGGCCACGAGCTGACAAACCTCTACTTGAAACTCGACAGCGTAGATGTGAACCACATCGTCTGGATAGGAATGGCCGGCATTCAGACAGGGGTCAAATTGAAGCGTTACATGTAGCCCGTCGATGCTGCATTGGGTGCGCTCCACTCGGGCTACAAGCCCTGTGGAGAGGAGCAGGCTTGGATAGTCGATGAACACCTTGCCGTCCTCATAGACAAAGTGCTGTTTGTTGATGGCAGCGAACTCGTTGTTTTCAACATGTCCGTGGCTGTGAGCCTCCTTGGCAAGTCCACGCTGAATGGCAGAACCCAGGAGCGACGCGGTGTGCTGTATGGCCTTGAAAAGGGCGCGCTGGCGCAGTTGAGCCTCCGACTTGTTGTCCTTGAATGATTTAGCCTTGTCGCGACTGTAGTATTTGCCAAAACGTTTGTAGAATACGCGATCGCCAATAGCGCCAGTCTGTTCGATAAGTGATGGTTCTACCTTTGCCATAATGTATTGTCGTGTTGTCTCGTTCTTTCGGGTTGCCTATATAGTTGGCCCTCCGCACCCCTACTATACCTACAACGAAGTTACGTGCTTTTTATTATAGCGATACGTTAGAGCTGCACAAAAGGTGGTCAAAAGGGGAACAAAAGGGGGGCAAAACTAATAGACTACAACTGGCTTGCTTTCAAGGTTTTGCAAAAGTCGTCAATGGTATTCAGGAAAAAAGGGGAGAGAGTATAGGATTTTTCAATATCTTTGCATCGTCGCAGCAGTCAAAGTGCCTCAATTCTATATATTGAAAGGCGTTACAGACGATTTTTACAATCATAAACAACCCAAAATAATCACTAATAACGAAACGGAGATAATATGAAAGCTCAAACAATCCTCTTGGCTATCTTCGCCTTCCTCTTTATGGGTATAGGAACCCTATGCGCTTCTGACACCAAGGACGACTATATCAACTCGTATTTCACCCTGGAGAGCCTGTCAGACAACAACACCGTCACATTGAGCATCCCAGAAAGCCTCACTTCCGAACAGCTGTCTTGGGTGGCGTCTTCCACCGATGGAACCAACTGGACTACCATGGAGATTGATGGTACCCTCCAATACTTGACTGTTGTCATTAACCAAGGTGAAAAAGTGTATTTCAAAGGATGGGGGAGACAGTATTGCATTGATGATGCTCCCTCGTTTTGTAACTTCAATGCCACGGCCGATTATATGGTCTGCGGCAACATCATGAGTTTGCTTTATGGTGATGATTTCGCCTCGCAGACCGAGCTGCCTGCTGGTTCAAATTACACATTCAGAGGACTGTTTCAGCAGAACAATCATCTTGTTTCTGCTGAAAACCTGATGCTGCCAGCCACTGAGTTGGTGACATGGTGTTATTCTTACATGTTTTCCGATTGCACCTCATTGGCAACAGCTCCCGAATTGCCTGCGACAAACCTAGCTGGCTGTTGTTATGCATATATGTTCAAAGATTGCAGTTCATTGACGACAGCTCCAGAATTACGTGCCTCTGTTTTGTATAATAGATGCTACTTCAGGATGTTTAAAGGCTGCACTTCATTGACAACGACTCATGATTTGTCGGCAACAGTATTGGCCGATGAATGCTGTCTTGAGATGTTTGAAGGCTGCGCATCATTGACAATGGCTCCCGCATTGCCTGCCTCTACTCTCTCTCCATTTTGTTATGGTTTTATGTTTGCGGGTTGCACCTCGTTGACCGAGGCTCCGGCATTGCCGGCAACTGCTTTAGAAGAGTCGTGCTATTATTACATGTTTGCGGGTTGCGCCTCGTTGACCGAAGCCCCTGAATTGCCTGCTATCAATCTGTCTCATGAATGTTATGAATCTATGTTTGCAGGTTGCACATCATTGACCGAAGCCCCTGAATTACCAGCTACAGTACTAATGTACGGTTGTTATAAAGGCATGTTTGGCGGTTGCGTCTCGTTGACAAAATCACCAGTGTTGCCAGCTCCTGTCTTGGTGTTTGAGTGTTATACGGGGATGTTTATACGCTGTTCGCAACTCCAGAAAGTCACTTGCTTGGCGACGGACATCTCTGTTGTCGGTTGTACTTATGAGTGGTTAGAAAGTGTTGCTCCTTCAGGAACTTTCTACAAAGCTCCCGAGATGGAGGATTGGCCGCTCAATAGCGTCTCGGGCATCCCGGAAGGTTGGAACATCGGCGATTATGATGCAGTGGACGAGCAGCAAGAGCAAATTGCTGTCTATCCCAATCCTGTCGTCGACCGACTCCATATTACTGGCAAAGACATTCAATCGGTAAAAGTGTTTGACATTCAGGGACGCTTGGTCCGTTCCGAGAATTGTGACCGTGTCAGTCAGGTGGATGTGGATTTTCAAGGCTGTGCCGATGGAGTCTATTCGGTCTCCATTCAATCGGAGGGAGGTATTGTTACTAGAAGAGTCCTCTTTTGATGGATTGTCCTTCCAATATGATGGCTAGAAATAAGTCGTAATACCCATATTCCCCAAAAATTCACTACTTTTGCAGCCCGAAAAATTGAATTGTTATGATAACTTTAGACCAACAGAAAGAATTATGTAAGAGGATTGATGCCTTGAGGAGGTATCTTTGACGTGGACCGTCGTACGATAGAGGCCCAAGAATTAGACGAAAAAACCCAAGATCCGCAGTTTTGGAGCGACCCGAAAGCCGCCGAGGCGACGATGAAAAAGGTGCGCGAGGTGAAAGGCTGGCTTAACGGCTATAAACAAGCCGAAGACGCCTACAACGACCTTGCCGTGCTGTTTGACTTCGCCAAAGAGGGCGAGGCTACCGAAGAGGAAGTGGATGAGCAGTATAACGCCACCATCCAGATTGTGGAGGCTTTGGAGTTCAAGAACATGCTGCGCGACGAAGCCGATCCGATGAGCTGTGTGCTGAAAATCAACGCGGGCGCAGGCGGCACCGAGGCCCAGGACTGGGCTCAGATGCTCATGCGTATGTATATGCGCTATGCGGAAAACCACAAATACAAGCTGACCATCTCGAACCTGCTCGACGGCGATGAGGCCGGCATCAAGTCGGTGACGATGAAGATTGAGGGCGACTACGGCTATGGCTACCTGAAAGGCGAGAACGGCGTTCACCGTCTGGTGCGCGTCAGCCCCTACAACGCCCAAGGCAAACGCATGACGTCGTTCGCCTCGGTGTTTGTCACCCCGCTGGTCGACGACACCATTGAGATTGTGGTGGAGCAGTCAAGACTGTCGTGGGACACCTTCCGTAGCGGCGGCGCTGGCGGTCAGAACGTGAACAAGGTGGAGTCGGGTGTGCGCTTGCGCTACCAATACAAAGACCCCTACACGGGCGAGGAGGAGGAAATCCTCATCGAGAACACTGAGACCCGCGACCAGCCCAAGAACCGTGAGAACGCCTTGCGTCTCTTGAGGTCGCAGCTCTACGACCGCGAGATGCGTCACCGCATGGAGGAACAGAACAAGATTGAGGCCGGCAAGATGAAGATTGAATGGGGCTCGCAGATTCGCTCCTACGTCTTCGACGACCGCCGCGTGAAGGACCATCGTACCAACTACCAGACCTCTGACGTACAGGGGGTGATGGACGGAAACATCGACGCGTTCCTCAAGGCGTATCTGATGGAGTTTGGAGGGAAGAAGGAATAAAAACACGAAAACGGGCGGCCAAAAGGCTGCCCGTTTTCACATCAAGTAGTTTGCAAAGATATAAGCATTAGTCTACATTGTCGTGTAGGAAGGAGTTTTGTCCGCTGATGCCGTTCTCCGTGGCGGAGTAGTGCGACAGGTCGTTGTCGGCTTTGCTGAGGATGTCGACGTCACGCCTCAGATAAGCCGGCTGGTTTTCGAGGGCTTCCATTCCACGAGGGGTGCGGTAGTTCATGCTCAGGGCGCGGAGGCGTTGCTTGCGGAGCTCTTCCTTCGGGTCGGTCTCCTTGGCTTTCTTGGCCTCAAGCACAGCCACTTCCTGGGCAGCCTTCTCCGTGACCTCCTCTTTGGTCATGATGCGCGAGGTGATTTCGAAGCCCTCGTCGTCGTTGTTCTGATGGAAGGGATTGTCGAAGACGCGCACCGTGGGCTTCTCTTCCACGCGAGTTATCACGGGAGTCCTTTCGGGCTCGGGTGTCGCCACAGGGGCGCTCTCTATGACCGTAGGCTCCTCATCGATGGGCTCGGAGAGTTCTTCCTCGGTGTCGAAGAGGCTATGGATGACGCGCTCTTCGTGGACGGGCTTGGGCTGTGGAGCCGGCTCAATAGGTCTCTCGTCAACGACGGACTCAGGACGGATTTCGGGAGCGACGCTTTCGGCAGGCGTTTCTTCCTTCAGCTCGCCACCGAGGGTGTACACCTTCTTCTTCATGTTGGTTCTGGGCTCGGCGTTCGGGTCGGGGGTGTTGCTCAGCACGTTGGGCCTTTGCTCGTGGTTAAATCCTGTGGCAATCAGGGTGACGCTGATGGCGTTGCCTAAGCTCTCGTCGGTGCCGTTGCCCCAGATGACGTCTGAGTTGTTGCCGCAGGCGGCTTGGGCAATCTCGAGTATCTCGTCCACCTCGTCGAGCGACACCTCGTCAGTGCCTGAGGTGATGTAGAGCAGGATGTTCTTCGCGCCTTCGATGTTGGAGTCGTTGAGCAGGGGCGAGTGAATGGCGGCACGGATGGCTTTCTCGGCACGTCCTTCACCTTCGGCCACACCGGCACCCATGATGGCCTTGCCGCTGTCTTTCATCACGGTGGTGACATCCTCGAAGTCGACGTTGACGTAACCTGGCACGGTGATGATTTCGGCGATGCCTTTGGCGGCGGTGCCCAGCACATCGTCAGCCTTGCGGAAGGCCTCTGAGAGCTTCAAGTCGCCGTACTGGTCGCGCAGTTTGTCGGTGCTGATGAGGATGAGCGTATCGACGCATTTCTTCAACTCGTCGATGCCGGCCAGGGCCTGCATCTTGCGGCGGCGTCCCTCGCGCTCCATGGGCAGGGTGACGATGCCGACGGTGAGGATGCCTTTCTCCTTGGCAATCTTGGCGATGACGGGGGTGGCTCCGGTACCGGTGCCTCCGCCCATGCCTGCCGTGACGAAGAGCATCTTGGTGTGCTCGTCAAGCAGCTTGGCGATGTCTTCCTTGCTCATCTCGGCCGCCTCGCGTCCCTTGGCCGGGTCGTTGCCCGCTCCGAGGTCACGCTGGCCAAGGTGCAGCTTGGTCTTCACGTTGCTTTTCATCAACGCCTGATAGTCGGTGTTGCAGAGGATGAAGTCGACACCTTGAATGCCTTCTTCCATCATGTGGTTGACGGCATTGCCGCCACCGCCTCCTACACCGATGACCTTGATGTAGTTGGGCATCTCGGCTCCTACAGGCCTGAACAGTTCGTTGTTTTCGTATTGGTTTTCCATATTCTTTGTTGTTTTATTTGATGTTGTCGGCTTTGAAGAGGGTCTCAGAGATGCGTGAGAGTCGGGTGATAATTTTCTTACGGATGCCCTGCTCGTCGGTTTCTTCCTCGTAGGACGGTTCGACGGCGACTTCCGGCACTAAGTCCACACTAGTCTGACCAAGCTTTTTCGCGTCTTCCTTGGCTTTTTGCGCTAAGCGGAGCCGCTCGTCATGGTCCATGCGGCCCAGGGTCTCGATGATAAGACCGATACCGGTGGAATACATGGGGTTGAGCATGTCTTTCGGCGTGTTTTGGGCAAGATGCTCGTCGGGATGGCCGATGCGCACTTCCATGCCTGTGCTGAACTCAGCCAGTTGCTGGATGTGCTTCATCATGGCGCCACCGCCTGTCAGCACGATGCCGGCGATGAGCTTGTTGTCGGAACGGGCTTTCTGTATCTCCATGTTGACCATCTCGAAGATTTCCTCGAGGCGGCTCTGGATGATGCTGGCCAGGTTCTTGAAGGAGATTTCCTTGGGGGCGTGTCCCTTGATGCCGGGGATGGACACCACTTCGTCGTCGCGGTTCTTCTCGGCAAGTGCGGAACCGAACTTGACCTTCACCTCTTCGGCATAGTGGCGGATGATGGAGCAGCCGGCGCAGATGTCTTCGGTGATGATGTTGCCGCCAAAGGGGATGACGGCGGTATGTTGTATCTTGTTTTCCTTGAAGATGGCGATGTCGGTGGTGCCGCCTCCGATGTCGACGAGCACGACGCCGGCTTCTTTCTCTTCTTCGTCGAGCACGGCCTGGGCCGAGGCGATGGGCTCAAGGATCATGTAATCCATGGCGAGGCCGGCATTCTCGATGCACTTCACGATGTTCTTGGCAGCCGAGGTCTGGCCTATGATGACGTGGAAGTTGGCTTCAATCTTGCTGCCCAGCATGCCTACGGGGTTGTTGGCCTGCTCGCCGTCAACATAGGTGTCCTGTCGGATGATGTCGATGATTTCCTCGCCGGGCATCATATTGATTTTGTAGGTGTCGTTGCGCAGCTCTTCCAGTTCGGCCTCGGTGATCTCGGTATCGCGGTTGTCGCGCATCAGGACGCCACGGTGTTGCAGGCTCTTGATGTGCGAGCCGGCGATGCCTACGCTGACGCGGTTGATCTCGACGCCCGACTGGTTGGAGGCTTCCTCAACGGCTTGCTTGATGGCGTCCACCGTCTCAAAGATATTGGTGACCACGCCACGCTTCACGCCTGTGGAGGCTGTCTTGCCGTAGCCCAGAATCTCGATTTTGTTGTTCTCTGTCTTGCGGCCCACGATGCAGGCCACTTTGGTTGTGCCGATGTCTAACCCGACGATGATTTTTCCTTCGTTCATAGCTTTATCTTTTTGTGCAAACTACTTGATTTTTATATTTGAGATTGATGCTTTTCATGTTTTTGAGCTCGTTGCTTTCGGCCTTTTGCTTGATGAAGATTTCGGCCCGGCGCAGCTTGTCGTCGATGCGGCTGGTGTCGCCCACGATGACTTGTGCCTCGATGCCCTTCACGACGATATCGAAGCTGCCTTTCTTGTCGCGGTAGACCTGCCCGATGCAGCTCTTCATGAAGTCGTTGCCGTCGATGGCTTTGTAGAGATGGAGGGCTTCCATGAGGGCTCGGTCTTCAGCGACGCTGTCGTTTAAGGCGTAGGAGGTCGAGTCGTTACGCAGGGTGAAGCTACCGTTGGCGATGAGGACGTGGGGGGTGTAGAGCTTGTTGGTGGGGATGCCTATGCCGTCCTCGGTGAGGTAAATTGAGCGGCCTTTGTCGTCGAAGACGCGCATCACGGGGTGGTATTCTTTCAGGTTGATGCAAAGTGTGCCTTCGAGGTCGATGTAGGAGTTGCCGTTTTCAATCCAAGGGTTGTTCTCCAGGCATTTTTGGAGGGCTGCCATGTTGACCGTTCCGATGCTGGCGTTTTTATGCAGGCCCTCGATGTCGTCCAAAAACAGCTGCTCCTTGATGAAGCCCTTGTCGCTTTCGCGTCCGATGTCAACGCGGACGGCTTTGACGGGCGAGGTCAAATAGTCCTCGCGGGCAAAGACAAACAGGGCGATCAAGGCCGCTGCGGTCAGTACCCAAATGGCTATGTATAGAATCTTCTTTACCATGTTGCTATCAGTTTTTCAAGAGGTTCAACAAAACGGTCAATGTCGCCTGCGCCCATCGTGACCAACAGGCTGGGCTTCTCGTTCTCGATTAAGGTCATCAACTCTGACTTGGTGCAGCATTTCTTGTCGCTCAGGTTCACTTTTTCAAGCAGGGCTGCTGAGGTGATGCCTTCGATGGGTTTTTCGCGAGCGGGATAGATGTCCAAGAGGATGAGCTCGTCGGTCGTGGACAGGATTTGTGCAAACTCATCCATGAAGTCACGAGTGCGTGAGTAGAGATGGGGCTGGAAGACGAGGGTCAGCTTCCTGCTGGGGAAGGCGCTACGGATGGCTTGCAGGCAGGCCCTGATTTCTTCGGGATGATGGGCGTAGTCGTCGATGTAGCAATAGTCCTTGTTGTTCACACGGATGTCGAAGCGGCGCTTCACTCCCTTGAAGGAGGCCAAGGCCTCTGCTATCGCGGCAGGTGCGACTCCTACCTGTGTTGCCGCGACAAAGGCGGCGGTGGCGTTCAGCATGTTATGCCGACCGGCCATAGGCAGATGTATGTCGGTTTTGCCCTCTTTGCCATAGATGCTGAAGTCGGTGGTGCCGCCTTCCGAACGAAGGATTTCAGCGCGATAGTCGTTGTCCTCGCCAAAGCCGAAACGGAGGATGCCTTCACCTTCGATTTCCAGCCCTTCTTTCACGATGAGCTGTTCTTGGGTGAGTCGGGCAAATTCGTTGAAGCTCTTGACGAGGTGCTGACGGTCGCCGTAGATGTCCAAGTGGTCGGCATCGATGGAGTTGATGACGCTGACATTGGGCTGAAGGTGCAGGAAGGAACGGTCGAATTCATCTGCCTCCACCACTAATAGGCTGTCGGCATCCTTCCCCAACAGAAGGTTGCTGTCAAAGTTGTTGGCGATGCCGCCGATGAAGGCCGTAGTGTCGCGTCCGCTGGCGTTCAGGATATGGGCGGTCATCGCTGTGGTGGTGGTTTTGCCGTGAGTGCCGGCTATGGCTAAGGTGAAATGCTGCTCTGAGATTTTGCCCAAGGCCTCCGAGCGTTTCATGATGGTCAGGTTGCGTTGGCGCAGAGCCTCCCATTCCATCAGGTCTTTGGGGACAGCTGGGGTGTAAACCACAAAGTCAATGTGCGAGGGCAACAGGTCTGGACGGTCTTCATAGTGGATGTCCATGCCTTCTTGCTCAAGCTGACGGGTGAGGGGAGAAGGGGTGCGGTCGTATCCGGCAATGGCGAAGCCCAGACTACGGTAATACCGAGCCAAAGCGCTCATACCTATGCCGCCGATGCCTAAGAAATAGATGGTATGTCCTTCTCCGTATGTCATTTATTCTGTTTTTAAGGATTGTTGGTTTTCTTCAGTCAAGGTGGCTGTCTCGATAGCTTCCTCTTCCATCTCCATGTTGCGTGTGACGCTCAGAATCATGCCGAGAATCATACCAGTAGCCAGCATCGAGGTACCGCCCATGCTGATGAAGGGCAGCGGCTGACCGGTGACGGGCAGCAAGCCGATGGAGACCCCCATGTTGATCATGGCCTGCATGACGACGAGGAAGCCCAGACCGAAGGCGAGGTAGGCGCCAAAGGTCAAGGGACGCTTGAGCACGATGCGCAGCACACGGGTGAACAAGATGACATAGAGCATCAGCACGAACAAGGCGCCGAGGAGGCCGTATTCTTCAACGATGATGGCGAAGATGAAGTCGGAATAGGGGTGGGGCAAGAAGTTGCGTTGCTCGCTCTTTCCGGGGCCCTTGCCGACCATCGAGCTGGTGGCTACGGCGATTTTGGCGTAGGTCTGCTGGTAGTGATGGTCGTCGAAGGGGTCGAAGTTCTCTTCCTTGGTCTCGCCCATAGCCTCAAGGCGGTTGATCCAGGTGGCGATACGGGTTTGTTTCTCGTTGTATTCAGCAATTTTTCCTTCAGCGGCCATTTCCTGCGCCTGCTTGTTTTTGTTGTGGGTGCGGATGGCGTCGACGCCGATGTATAGCCCGAGTAGCACAACGCCAATGCCCAAAATGGACAGGATGCGTATGAACTTGACGCGGCCTATGAACAACAACACAAGGCATACCACAAGGAGGATAGCTGCCGTCGACAGGTTTTCTGGGAAAATGAGTCCTGTCGTGAAGAGAATGGGCAGTCCTAAATAGACGATATCCTCTTTGAAGCTGGTTTGGCGGTCGCCCGTCATGTAGAGCTGTCTTGCCAAATAGGTGATGAGGATAATCTTGGCTAACTCGCTTGGCTGGAACGAGAAGAAGCCCAGGTTGATGGTACGGTTGGCCTGGTTGAGGTTCTGTCCGAAGAGCAGCGTGTAGGCCAAAAGGGCCAGGCAGGGGATGAGCAGCAGCCATGCGGCTTTGGCATAGTGCTGATAATTGATGCGGTAGAAGACGAACATCATCACGAACCCGACAAGCAGCGTTCCACCGTGTTTCAGCAGCACACGTCCTGCGTTTCCGCCGAATTTGTTGACGGCCAAGGCACTTGAGGCACTGTAGACCACTATTAACGACACAATGCCGAACAGTAGGGCCACAAACCAGATGACCTTGTCGCCGCGCATTATTTTATTGATGAAGTTCATGCTGAAGGGCTTTTACGGATTCAACAAAACGGTTACCGCGTTTTTCGAAATTCTCTCTGCGGTTCTCTGAGCGGCTGGCGGGCGAGAACAGCACGATGTCTTCCTTACCGGCCAATTGTGAAGCCATGCTGACGGCTTCCTCTATGCTCTTGGCTTCCACGATTTCGCCCACCACCTTGCCGAAGGCTTGCTTCAGGTGCGTGTTGTCTTTCCCGATGCAGACCATGGCTTTCACGTTTTTCAGGACGGAGCTGTACAGGTCGCTGTAGTCGTTTTCAGCATCGTTGCCGCCTGCAATCCATATCACGGGGCGCACCAGGTTCTCCATCGTGAACCAGGTGGCGTTCACCTTCTCGGCTTTCGAGTCGTCGTAATACATCACGCCGTTCACGGTGCCCACATATTCCTGCCGGTGTCCCACAGCGTCCCAGTCGCCAATGATTCTTTTGATGCTTTCCTTGCGCATGTTCAAAATCAAGGCGTTGATGTTGTCAGCCATGCTTTCGGACTTTTGTCTCGTGTTGGTCAATGTTTCCAAGTATGTCATGATAGTAGGGTTTTATCTGATTTTGAAAGTTAAAAGGGTGAAAGCGGCCAACAGGATGGTCACAATCCAGAAACGTATGGTAATCTTCACCTCGTGGTGTACGGTGTTGTACCCCTCGCCGCGACCTTTGAAGGTGACCGTTGAGTTGGGCCACACACGTTTGAAGTCGCTGTAGCTGGTGCGGAAGTGGTCGTGCAGGGGGGCTTTCTTCCAGATGCGGTGCTTCTTGCCGCGTTTCAGGAAGAGGCTGACGTCGAAGTTGGCGAAGATTTCGAAGAGGAACACGCCGCAGAGCAAAGGCAGCAGAAGCTCCTTGTGCATGATGATGGCTGAAACGGCGATGAGACCGCCAATGGTGAGGCTTCCCGTGTCGCCCATGAAGATTTGGGCAGGGTAGGAGTTGAACCACAGGAAACCGATGAGGGCTCCGACGAAGGCGGCCATGAAGACCACCAGCTCTTCGCTCCCGGGGATATACATTAGATTCAGGTGGCTCGCTGTGACGGCGTTACTGGAGATGTATGCCAACAGGAGCAGGGTGAGTCCGATGATGGCTGAGTTGCCTGAGGCCATACCGTCCATTCCGTCGTTGAGGTTGGAGCCGTTGCTGACGGCAGCCACGATGAAGATGGTGAGCAGCACAAAGAAAATCCAGGCGAGATTGTACATCCATTTGGGGCCGGCCCATTTGAAGAGGTCGGCATAATTGAGGTCGTGGCTCTTCACGAAGGGGATGGTGGTACGGGTCGACTTCACATCGGGGCTCTTCACCACGACTTCTTTGTTGTTCTCAATCTTCAGCTGTACGGTCTCGTTGATTTGTACGCTTGGACTGAAACGTAGTGTGAGTCCGACGATGAGGCCGAGCAGGATTTGTCCGGCAAGTTTCGCCTTGGGCGGCAGACCGTCTTTCTTGTGACGGAAGGTCTTGATGAAGTCGTCCAGGAAGCCCAGGGTGCCGAGTATCAAGGTGGTGGCAATCATCAGCAGGGTGTAGACGCTGTGCAGCTTGCCGACCAAGAGGACGGGGACGAGGATGGCTGTGATGATGATGACGCCGCCCATGGTGGGTACGCCCACTTTTTGCGTGTTGTACGGGTCGACGGAGGCGTCACGTTGCGTCTCGACGACTTTCTTGCGTTTCAGCATATTGATGAACCAGTTGCCGAACCATACCGAAACGATAAGCGCGAAGATGATGGCTATCGCGGCACGGAAGGTGACGTAGTTGAACATCCTTGCGCCCGGGAAGTTGAATTTCTCCAAATAATTGAAAAGGTAGTATAACATGGCTTATGCCTCCTTGAATGCCTTCGACAGTTCCTCTTTGTCGTCGAAGTGGTTCTTTACTCCGTTGATTTCTTGATAGTTCTCGTGGCCTTTGCCCGCCAGTAGGATGATGTCGCCCGGCTTGGCCAAAGCTACGGCTGTGCGGATGGCCTCGCGCCTGTTGCTGATGCTCAGCACCTTGTTGCGGTTTGCGGGGTCGATGCCTGCCTGCATCTGGCGGATGATTTCTTCCGGGTCCTCGTTGCGTGGGTTGTCTGAGGTCAGGATGACGCGATCGCTCATCCCGACGGCGACGGCGGCCATCTCGGGACGCTTGGTGGCGTCGCGGTTGCCGCCACAGCCCACCACGGTGAGGAGGGTTTCCTTGTGGCGACGCACTTCGTTGATGGTCTTCAGCACGTTCTCCAAAGCGTCGGGGGTGTGGGCATAGTCGACGATGCCGATGAGGCCCTTTTCGCTATAGACCATATCGAATCTGCCTCTGGCGCCATGCAGTTTGCTGATTTCAACCAAGAGCTGGTCGTGGTCAAAGCCCAAGGCGGTGGCGGCGCCATAGATGGCCAACAGGTTGCTGGCATTGAAGCCGCCCACCAGTTGCGTGAACACCTCGGTGTTGTTGATTTTGAGCAGCATTCCGTCAAAGTGGCTCTCCATGATGATGCCTTTGAAGTCGGCATCGTGCTTCAGCGCATAGCTGAGCTTCCGGGCCTTGGTGTTTTGCAGCATCACGGCTCCGTTCTTGTCGTCCAGATTGGTGAGGGCGAAGGCTGTGCTCGGAAGGTCGTCGAAGAACTTCTTTTTCGCATCACGATAGTTGGCCATCGTCTTGTGGTAGTCCAGATGGTCGTGGGTGAGGTTGGTGAAGATGCCGCCAGCAAAGTGCAGCCCCGCGATGCGGGCCTGGGCCACGCTGTGCGAGCTGACTTCCATGAAGGCATACTGGCAGCCTTTCGCGACCATTCTTTGCAGCAGCGCGTTCAACTCGATGGGGTCGGGGGTGGTGTGCGTTGCTGGAACCACTTCCTCGCCTACGATGTTCTCTATCGTCGACAACAGCCCGCTGGGGTGGCCGGCGTTGGTGAAGAGCTTATGTAATAAGGTGGCGATGGTGGTCTTGCCGTTGGTGCCAGTCACACCCACCAGCTTGAGTTGCTTCGAGGGGTTGCCGTAAAAGTTGGATGCGGCCACTCCTAAGGCGACGGCTGAGTTTTCCACCTCGATATAGGTGACCTTGCTGTCCAACTCGGCAGGAAGGGTCTCGCACACAATCGCGGCTGAGCCGTTTTCCACGGCTTTGCCGATGTAGCTGTGACCGTCGACGGTGGTGCCTCTCACGGCAACGAACATCATCCCTTGGCTTGCGGCACGCGAATCAAAGGTGATGCCTGTGATGTCGATGTCGTCCTGACCGATGAGGTTGCGCAAAGCGCAGTTATTGAGTATATCCTTCAGTTTCATTTCATGGCGAGTTTAAGGTTCATGACGCTGTTTTGTCTCAGGCTGTCGCCGGCGGGCAGCGATTGCTCGGTGACCACGCCTTTTCCCTGGAAGCGGGTCTCAATGCCCATACCTTCTAAGAGGTACACGGCATCGGTGATGTTCATGCCGACCACATTCGGGACGGTTTTATCGGAGATGACGGCGTTGCTGATGAGCTTCACGCCTTCAGGGTTGGTCTCCATCGTGACCCATTCTGTCTCGGTCGACGAGTCGTAGTAGGTCTTGCTGATGCCGTCAAGGAAGGTGTGGGCCTGGTCGTTGTGCATGATGACAGGGGCGAAGGTGGCGTTGTTGTCGGATGGGGTCTGGTCGCCGTCATCCAGGATGCCATAGTGGTGTGCGTACACCTTCTCGGCAATCTCGCGGAATCCGGGGGCCGAAACGCTACCGGCTGCCCAGCGGGCACCTCTTGCGCGGCTGACCACAACGATGCAGCTGTATTTCGGCTTGTCGGCAGGGAAATAGCCCACAAAGGTGGTGTTGTACAGCTTGCGTCCGAGGCCCGGCTCTCTGTACTTGTATTTGAGTTCGGGGTCGCAATATTGTGCCGTACCCGTCTTGCCGGCCACGGGGAAGCTGCATCCCTCAAATTGTCTCTTGGCCGTTCCACGTATGGTGACGCCCTCAAGCATGGTTTGTAGCATCTCGATGGCTTCGGCTGGGGCGATTTGCTCGTTCAGCACCACGGGATCATATTTCTCGATGGTTTTGTTGCCATTGCGGATTTCGCTGACCAGTTGGGGCTTCATCATCTTTCCACCATTGGCAATGGCGTTGTAAAGGGTGATGAGCTGTAAGGGGGTCACGTTGACTTCATAGCCAATCGACATCCAGGGCAACGAGACGTTCGACCACAGTTTTCTGCCGTATTTGTCCTTGTCGCTGGGATGTTTGATGGAGGGTTTGGCCTCTGCCGCCAGTCCCGTGCCGATTTTTTTGTTCAGACCCAAAGCATACAGGCCGTCCACATATTGGTCGGGATGGGCCATAAAGGCTTTGGTGACCAACACGGCGGTGCCTTTGTTGGACGACTGCTCAATCACCTCTTGTACGGTGCAGATGCCGTTTTTGGCAAAGCTGTGGTCGTCTTTCATCACACGGTTGGAGAACTTGATGGGGCCTGTGCCGATGTTCACCTTGTCGTCGAGCTTCATGTCGTGATTGTGGTTGAGCAGCACAATCATCGAGGCGATTTTGAACACCGAGCCGGGCTCGTAGAGGGCCGAGAGGGCGAAGTTGTAGGTCTCTTCGTACACGCCGGTCTTGTCGTTACGTTGCAGGTTGGCCATTGCGCGGATGTAGCCAGTCTCGACGTCCATCAGTATGGCGCAACCCTGCTGGGCTTTGTTGGTGACCATCGTGTTGAGGAGGGCGCTTTCCACAATATCTTGCAGTTTGATGTCGAAGGTGGTGACCACATCGGCTCCGTCTTGTGGGTCGATGTCGTCTTCCGACTCAACGGGCATGCTGCCCCAGTGGTGGATGCGTCTGACGAGACGCTGTCCGTCCTGTCCTTTCAGATAGCGGTTGTAGGCCGCCTCAAGACCTCCGTAGTAGGTGATGGTGTCGACGGTTTTCACATAGCCGAGGATGCAGCCTGCGAGTTCGTTGTAGGGCTTGATGCGCTTGGTCTCCTCGTCTTTGGCCAGACCGCCTGTGTAGGTGCCTGTCTTGAAAATGGCGAAGCGTTGCATCTTCCTGAAGTTGGGGAGCGACACGTTGCGCTCTATCGTGCATTGCTTGCCCTTCCTCCGAGCTTCGGTCAGATGCTCCTTCCATTGCTCGGCGTTGCGCTTGGGAAACAGGTTGGCCAGCTGTATGCTGAGGCTGTCGATGCCTTTGTTGAAGGTGGAGTCGGCAACCACGCGCGGGTCAAAGTAGGTGTGAAAGATGGGGATGGTGGTGGCCAGCAGGTCGCCGTTGGCGGCATAGATGTTGCCTCGGTTGGCCTTCATGGGCTCAAGGTGATACTCTTTCTGCTTGGCGAGGTCCTTGTATTGCGCGCTTTCTTTGGTCTGCACCAGTATGATTTTCGTGATGATGGCGATGCCAAACACCAAGACGAGGAAATAAACCAGATAGGTTCTCCACAGCATGTTGAATTTCGGATCCATATTCATTCTTGTTCCTCCCCGTCGTTTGTGTTGTTTTGTTCCTCAATCCTGAATAAGGGGTCGAGCGACTCCTTGATGCCCGTGCCTTCCAGCTTCTTGACCAGCATGGACTGCAGCGAGGCTTCCATGATGTTGGCCTTCAGCTCCACATACTTGGCGCGCAGGTCGCTGAGCTGCTTGTTGGCGCTGGCAATCTCTCGCGTGCGCGATTCCGCTATATAGGTGTTCGTGATGAGCACCATCAGCAGCACCGTGATGGTCACGATGAAGGGAAACTGCTTGACGAAGGTTTCCTTCACCAAAAAGCTGCCGCCCAAGAAACTCATCACCCTCCTGACGTTGTTGCTGTCGTCCGACTTCCTGTTTTTCTGTTGTTTTCTGCTCTTCCTGCTCATGGCTCATTTCCTTTCTGCTATCCTGAGTTTCGCGCTGCGGGCGCGGCTGTTGCCCTCAATCTCTTCTTCTGAGGGCACCATCGGCTTGCGCGTGATTAATGTATAAGGTGTCAACAGGTTGCCGAAGAAGTCTTTCTCCTCCTTGCCTTCGGCGTTTCCTGTCTTCATGAAGTTCTTCACAAGACGATCCTCTAGCGAGTGATAGGAGAGCACCACCAGCCTGCCGCCTGGCTTCAGCACCTCGGGACATTGGGCGAGGAAGGCCGTGAGGGCTTCCAGTTCCTGGTTGACCTCGATGCGGAGGGCTTGGAAGATTTGTGCCAGCACTTTGTTCTCCTTGCCGCGAGGCAGGCGACGCTGCACGGCTTGCCTCAGTTGTGCGGTGGTCTCGATGGGCTCGGCGTTGCGGGCTGCGACGATGTCTGACGCCACCAGATGGGCTTGCTGCACCTCTCCGTAAAGGGTGAGGATGCGGGTCAGCTCGGCTTGCTCGTAGGTGTTCACTACGGTGGCGGCATCGTTGGGGGTGGTCTGGCTCATGCGCATGTCAAGCTCGCCGTCGAAGCGGGTTGAGAATCCCTTCTCGGGGGTGTCGAACTGATGCGACGAGACGCCCAGGTCGGCGATGACGCCGTCTATCTGACCGTTATGATAGAGTTGTATGAAGTTCTTGAAGTACTTGAAGTTCTGCGGGATGAAGGTGAAACGCTCGTCGTCAAAGGCGTTGGCGGCTGCGTCTTCGTCCTGGTCGAAGGCGTAGAGGTGCCCTGTGGTGAGGCGTCCAAGGATGGCACGCGAGTGTCCGCCGCCGCCAAAAGTGACATCGGCATACACGCCGTCAGGGATGATGTTCAGGCCCCTGATGCACTCGTCCAACATGACCGGATTGTGATACATCATGATTGTGCCCTCCCTTAGTTGATGTTGTCAAGGATATTGAAGAATTCTTCGTCGGTAAGGGCGGTGGCGATCGACTCCTCGTAGAGGCTCTTGTCCCAAATCTCCATCTTGGTCGTTACCGAGGTGATGATGATGTCTTTGTCGAGTTGGCCCTTCTCGATGAGGTCCTTCGGAATCTGAAGGCGACCGTTGCCGTCGAGCTTGGCGAAACGCGCTCCTGCGTTATAGCGGCGCATGACGGCCTCCTGTTGGGCCTTGAATTGCGAAAGCTGGTTGCGCAGCTTGTCCTGCAACTCGTCCCAGTCTTGCTTGGTGTAAAGCTCAAGACATTTGGCGTGCAGGCCGGGATGAAAGACGAAGCCCTCTTCCACCTGGCTGCCTAACTGCTCCTTGTATTCGCTGGGGAACACCAAGCGTCCCTTCGCGTCAAGCTTGCAATTGAAATGTCCTACTGGGTAACTCATCGTTTTGTTGATTTTGCAACGGCAAAAATAAACATTTTGAACCACTTACACCCACTTTTATCCACAAAGTTATCAACCTGTATTGTTGATAACTCTGTTTATATCCTGTTAGGTAGCATTTAACTATTTTATTTACAGATAAATACACTGTTCATTTTATTGTTCATTTTGAGCACTTTTCCCCGCTTCCACACTTTTTTTTGTACTTTTTTACCTCATCGTCACGTGCTTTTTTCTACTTTTGCAGTTTACAGAGAAGAATTCGACTCATGGAATCGCAAGAAAACAACCTTATCGACCTTCGGAAAATCTTCACGGCCAAGGTGCCGAAGCTGATGAAATGGATGCCCAACTGGCTGTTTCGTCGCATCCAGAAGCTGTTGCACGAGGCTGATATCAACGCGATTCTGACCCAATACGGTCACTTGCAGGGAGTCGATTTCATCAATGCGCTGATTGCGGATTTCAACCTGGAGCTGGAGCTGAAAGGTGTCGACAACCTGATGGCCTCCGACCGCATCCTGGTGGCTTCCAACCACCCCTTGGGCGGCTTGGACGGCATCGCCCTCATTGCGGCTGTGGCGAACCATAGGGGAGAGACGCTGACCCCCGTCAACGATTTCCTGATGTTTGTGAAGCCGCTTGAGTCTATCTTCATCCCGGTCAACAAGGTGGGAAGCGCCACCGCCAACCGCGAAGAGAACATCAGGCTCTTCAACGAGACCTTTGCCGGCGACGCCACCATCTGCTATTTCCCCTTCGGCCTCTGCTCGCGCAAGACCGACGACGGAAAGATTCAGGACCTGGACTGGAAGAAAACCTTCCTCACCAAGTCGAAAGCCTTTCAGCGCGACATTGTCCCTGTCCACATAGAGGGACGCAACTCCAACTTCTTCTATAACCTTGCCCGCTGGCGCAAGAAACTGAAGATTAAGGTAAACATTGAGATGGCTTTCTTGGTCGACGAGTTCTTCAAGCAACGCAACAAGAAGCTGACTATATCCTTTGGCAAACCGATTCCCTATCCCACTTTCGACAGCCGTTTTACCGATGCACAATGGGCTGAAAAACTGCGTACTTTCTCCTACCAACTGGGCGACGACTGCCATCTCGATTTTGACCCGTCAAAAGAATACAAGGTATGAACAAGAAAGATATCATAGCACCTGTTCCCGTTGAGGCCATTATGGAGGAGCTGACGCTTGACAAGTTCTTCCGCAAGACGAACAATGCGGGTAATGAAATCTATATCCTGTCGGCTCACGACTCGCCCAACACGATGCGCGAGATTGGCCGCTTGCGCGAAATCAGCTTCCGCGACTCGGGCGGCGGAACGGGGCTCGACTGCGACATTGATGCGTTTGACACCTGCGAGCAGAACTATTTCAAGCAGCTCATTGTCTGGAATCCTGCCGACCGCTCCATCGTGGGCGGCTACCGTTTCCTGCTGTGCGACACCCTGCCTGTCGACGCTGAGGGTCAGGTGGATACGCCCACCAGCGAGCTCTTCCACTATTCCGAAAAGTTCGTGAAGGAATACCTGCCTTACACCCTTGAGCTGGGTCGCTCGTTTGTGCAGCCCGACTACCAGCCTTCAAAGAGTCTCGCCAAAGGCCTTTATGCCCTCGACAACCTGTGGGACGGACTGGGCTCGCTGATCGACATCTATCCCCAGGCGAAGTATTATTTCGGCAAGGTGACGATGTATCCTCAGCTTGAGCGTACCTCGCGCGATATGATTCTGTATTTCATGCAGAAGCATTTCCCCGACAAGGAGGGCTTGGTTACGGTGCGCCCCGAGCTGAATCTGCCGATTCTCACCGATGCCGAATGGCTCAAGAGCATCTTCTGTGGCGACAACTATCGCGACGATTATAAGATTCTGGTCAAGCAGGTGCGCGAACGTGGCGCCGCCGTGCCTCCGTTGGTGAATGCCTACATGAACCTCTCGCCCTCGCTGCGCTCGTTCGGGACGGCCGTCAATCCGGGCTTCGGCAACGTGGAGGAGACGGGTATCCTGGTGACCATCAAGGATATGTTTGAAGAAAAGGTGAAACGCCACCTGACCTACGACAAAGACCAAATCCCCTCGCATCTCATACAAATCAAGTAGCCATGAATATCACCAAAGCCGAGTTTCTGATGAGCAATACGCGCATCGACCGTTTGCCCAACGACAATATCCCCGAGTATGCTTTCATTGGCCGTTCCAATGTGGGGAAGTCCTCGCTCATCAATATGCTGGTGCAGCGCAGAGGATTGGCCAAAACCTCGTCGGTGCCGGGCAAGACGGTGGCCATCAACCACTTCATCGTCAACGACGCCTGGTATCTGGTCGACCTTCCCGGCTACGGTTATGCCCAACACTCCAAGAAACAAAGGGACACCTGGCGCATCATGATCAACAACTACATCAAGCAACGGCGCAACCTGGTGTGTACGTTTGTCCTCGTCGACTCGCGCATCGAGCCGCAGAACAACGACTTGGGCTTTGTGGAATGGCTGGGCGAGAACCAAGTGCCTTTCTGCATCGTTTTCACCAAGGCCGACAAGGTGTCGAAGGCCGACTTGGACAAAAACGTTGAGGCGTTCAAGACGCGCCTGCTGGAAGACTGGGAGGAATTGCCGCCCATCTTCATCACCTCCTCAGAAAAGAAGCAGGGGAGGGACGAGGTGCTCGACTACATCGAAGAGCAGAACGCGGTGGTGGCCAACGTAATGAATCGAAAGTAATAACTATATAAAATTCAAATCATTATGGGAGGTATTCTTGTATCGGTACTGATAGGTGCGATAGCTGGCTTTATTGCTGGCAAGATAATGAACAAGGGGATGGGCTTATTGATCTGCATCCTCGTAGGTATAGTCGGTGGCTTTTTGGGCAGCTGGCTGTTTAGCTTGCTGGGTGTAGCCCCCAAAACCACTTTCTGGGGTCAACTGTTGGTTGGTACGGTCGGCTCCGTGGTGCTGCTGTGGCTCCTCTCTTTGCTTAAAAGGAAATAATCCTAAGCACTTTATTTGAAATACACTCGGGTGATTCCTGCCCCGCCGGTTTCCAAGGAGGCGTCGCAGAAATGCTCGATGTCCCTATTGTGGCTGAGTTTCTCGCGGATGAGCTTGCGCAGTATGCCGTTGCCTTTGCCGTGAAGGATGCTCACCTCCTTGATGCTCAATAGCTTGGCTTCGTCCAAATACTTGTCCACGATGTCGAGTGCCTCTTCGGCGCGTTTCCCTCTGACGTCAAGGGTCAGGTCGAAGTGCTCGGCTTTCTCGCTGAGGTCTTCCGCGATGCCGTTTTGCCAGCGGCGTTGGGTCTTGCGGGCTTCTGCACGACTCACTTTGCGCAGCTTGTCGGGACTGGTGCGCAGCTTGACGGTGTCGAAAAGGATGGTGGCGTCGGTGTCGCTTATGGCCAATATCTCGCCAATCACCTGCATCTCCTCGATGCTCACGGTGTCGCCCACCTTCAGCACCGTTTCGGCCTCCTCCTTTTTCTTCTTTTCCTCCATCTCCTTGGCCTTCTGGGCGATTTCCTGCTTGGCCTTCTCAAGGTTTTGGCGTATCTCCTTGGTCTTGGTCTTCTCGGCCTGTGCCTCCTTGATTTCCTTGATGGTGCGCTCAATCTGGCTGTTGGCCTTTTGTATCAGCTCCTGGGCTTCGTTGGCGGCTTCGCGCAGGTATTGTTTCTTCTTGGCTTCCAGCTCGGCAAGCAGGTTTTTGTATTTCTCCACCACTTCAGTTAGCAGCTGGTCGGCGATGCGCAGGTCTTGCTCTTTCTTGCGGATGGCTTTCTTGTCGACTTCCAACTGCTGCAGCTGTTTCTCAAACTTCAGGTGCTGGTCGCCGGTGATGTGGGCCGCGTCGTCCAGAATCTGTTTGGGGAAGCCGATTTTCTTGGCAATCTCAAAGGCGAACGACGAGCCCGGTTTGCCGGTAATCATCAGATACATGGGCTGCATGAACTTGGTGTCGAACAGCATCGCGCCGTTCACGATGCCCTCGTGGCTGTCGGCCAACAGTTTCAGGTTGGCATAGTGGGTGGTGACCATTCCGAAGGCTTGCTTCTTGTTGAGTTCCAGCAGGATGGCCTCGGCTATGGCGCCGCCCAACTGGGGCTCGGTGCCTGTGCCGAACTCGTCGATGAGGAAGAGGGTGCGTCCGTCGGCGTGTTCCAGCAGGGCTTTCATGTTGATGAGGTGCGAGCTGTAGGTGGAGAGGTCGTCCAAGATGGACTGCTCGTCGCCAATGTCGATGAAGAGGCTCTCGAAGAGGCCGCATTGCGAGTCGACGCGCATGGGGGGCATCAGGCCGCATTGCAGCATGTATTGCAACAGGCCGGTGGTCTTGAGGCACACCGACTTGCCGCCCGCATTGGGGCCGCTGATGACCAGGATGCGCTCGTTTTCGTCGAGCCGCAAATCAAGCGGCACGATTTGCTTGCCTTGCGATTTCAGCTTCTGCTCCAGCAGCGGGTGACGCGCCTGCTGCCAATTAATATAAGGAGTGTCGTGCAGCTCGGGTTTCACGCCGCCAATCTCCTGGGCCAGCAGGGCTTTGGCGCGGATGAAGTCGAGCTCGCCCATCATGTTCCATGCTTTGCGCAACTCTGAGAGGTAGGGCCGCAGCAGCCTTGTGAAAGCCATCAGGATGCGGTGGATTTCGCGCTTCTCAGCATATTCCAGCTCCTTGATTTCGTTTGAGGTGTCGAAGATTTCGGCAGGCTCGATGTAGACGGTCTGTCCCGTGGCCGATTCATCGTGGATGAAGCCTCGGATGGCGCGTTTGTCGCCGGCCTTCACGGGGATGACCAGGCGTCCGTCGCGGATGGTGATTTCCGACTTCGGGTCGACCCAGCCGGCGGTTTTGGCGTCGCCCATGATTTGGCGGATGCGTTTCTCGATGCCGCCCTGCTTGCGCCGTATGCTCTGACGGATGGCAAGCAGCTCGGTGGAGGCGTTGTCGGGGATTTCGCCTTTGTCGTCCACCAGGCGGTTGGCTTCGGTGAAGACAATCCTGTCGATAAAGATGTTTTCAATCAATGCTTTCAGCCGAGGAAACGCTTCGGCGTTTTCTGAGCGGCCAAAGCGCAGGATGAGCTCCAGCACGTTCAGCGAGGGCTTCAGGGCAAACAGGTCCTCCACGCTGAGGCAGGTGCCTTCGATTTGTATCTGGTGGAAGGCCTCGCGCAGGTCGTGGAAGTCGCGCACGGGGAAGGGGACGCCCGTTTGCAGCAGGCGCAGAAACTCCTCGGTCTGCTCCAGGCTCTTCACGATGCGTGGCTTGTCGTGGCTGAAAGCCATCGCCTCAGCCTTCTCCAAGCCCATCCGGCTGATGCAGAGGCCCGAAAGCATCTCGCGGATGCGCTTGAAGCCGATTTTATGCTCAAAGTTGTCGGGGTAAATCACGGATTGAATTTTTTAGGGCACAAAATTACTGATTTTTTTCCCTCGGATTCCGTTTTTGTGTTTTTTGCGCGTTTTTTGGTTGTATTAATGCCAAAATCGTGGAATGCACTCCATGAATTTTTCCAAAATCGTGGAATACACTCCACGAATTTTGCCAAAATCGTGGAATATGTCAGAATAGTTTCGTATTTTTGCCGCGATTAATCCACGAAGCCATGATACAACGCATATTGAAAGAACAGATAAAGAACCAAATGTTTAAAGGTAAAGCCATCATCCTGATGGGGAGCCGCCAGACGGGAAAGACCAGCTTGTTGGCCGAAATCTTCCCTTCGGAACAGGATGCGCTTTGGCTTTCGGGTGATGATATTGACGTGCAGGGTATGATGGACACTATGACTGCGCAAAGGATGAGGACGCTAATGGGCGACAGAAAAACTGTCGTCATCGACGAGGCGCAACGCATCAAGGACATTGGACTTCGCATGAAAGTCATCACCGACCAGATGAAGGATGTGCAGCTGGTAGCCACAGGCAGTTCGGCCTTCGAGCTTGCCAACCGCCTGAACGAGCCGTTGACCGGGCGCAAATGGGAATACCAGCTTTATCCGCTTTCGTTCGCCGAGATGGTGGCTCATCACGGATTGCTGACGGAGAAACGCCTTCTGACACACAGGTTGGTCTACGGATACTATCCTGAGGTGGTGACCTCGACAGGCAACGAACGCAATGTGCTGAAGATGCTTGCCGACAGCTACATGTATAAAGATGTGCTTGCCATGGGGAGTATCAAGAAAAGCGACAAGCTGCTGACCCTGCTTCAGGCCATTGCTTTTCAGGTGGGCGATCAAGTCAGCTATTCGGAATTGGCTTCCACCGTAGGCATAGATGTGAAGACCGTGGAATCCTACATTGATGTACTGGAAAAGTGTTACATCATTTTCCGACTGCCCTCGTTGAGTCGCAATCTGCGCAATGAGTTGAAGAACAACCGCAAAATCTACTTTTACGACAACGGTATCCGCAACGCCCTCATCTCCAACTTCTCACCGATGGAGCTGCGCACCGACAGCGGCGCTTTGTGGGAGAACTTCGCCATCAGCGAGAGGATTAAATTCACGGCATACAACCAGTTGTGGTGCAATCGGTATTTTTGGCGCACTCACGAGCAGAAAGAGATTGACTATGTGGAGGATAGCGACGGCATCCTGTCCGCTTTCGAGTTCAAGTATAGCCCCAAGAAAAAAGTCAATCTCCCCAAACAATTTGCCGAAGCCTATCCCAACGCGAAGTTTAAGGTGATTACCCCCGAAAACTTCGATGAGTTCGTGTTGTGACTGCTATGAGATGATGCAGGCGGAAATGCGCACCCCGTGTTTTTTCAACTGCAACTGCAACAACTGCAACAAAGCGCGCCCATCGGGCGCGCTTTTTGGTTGTGTTTTGGTCTCATTTTAGAGCCTTATGGCCATGCGGCTCTACAGGAAAAACAACGGTAGATGCCAATTGACTCAGAGTTACCTCAATGGTACCTCGGAGTTGCCTCGGAGTTACCTCGGAGGGGGTATAGCGTAAGTATAGCCTTGGTATAGAGTTGCTATAGAGTTGCTTTCTGTAAAGTATTGTGGAACAGTGTGTTACGGATAAAATCCGCTCATAAGTCTATCTGCGTTATGTAACATTTTGATATACAAAATGTTACAAAGACTTATTTTGCCAATTCATAGGCTTGTTTTGCAATGGCAAAAATACGAAAAAAGAATGGATTCTGCAAGAAAAAACCTACAATTCTTTGGGATAACAGATAAAATGTTTCACCACAGGTTGCGAGAGCACCGAAATGTTGAGCTGGTCGGAGGCCTCGCTGATGTCTTTCAGCGTGCCGTCCTTATATAAAATGTTGATTGCCGGTTTCTTAGGGTGATAGGCATGATTGGACGAAACGCCCTGAACCAAGATGAAGTCGGCTTCCTCCAGCGACCAGTCATAGAGTTTTGCAATTCTTTTCCGAACGTCGTCGATATAGTCGGGGTCAAATTCGGAGTCGCGCATCTCGATTCTCAACAGATGCCTGTAGGTCAGGCGTCTGCAAAGCTCAGAGAGCACGCGGTCCTCGTCGTTGCACCAAACCTTGATGGCAGTCATTACGTCGTAGTCGTCCAGCTGGCAGAATTGGTCCAAGATGAAATCGGGGTCGGAACCGTCCTCGAAAGGATTCTGGTTTTTGAGGAAGAACTGAAGGGCAGGAGAGGCGAAGAGGTCGCGTTCGCGACTGAGCATCTTGGCCCGTTTCAGGATGTTGCGCAGCATATACTCGGCGCTCAGAACGGCTTTGTGCATATACACCTGCCAATACATGATGCGCCTGGCGACGATGAAGCTCTCCACGGAATAGACGCCTTTTGCCTCGATAGCGAGCTCATTCCCAACTATTTCCATCATCTCCAACAGACGTTCCGCATTCACGCTGCCTTCTGCAACACCAGAGAAATAGCTGTCGCGCTTCAGATAGTCGATGCGGTCGACGTCCAGCTGGCTCGAAATCAGTTTGCTGAGAAATCCTTTCTCGTATTCGCCCTTGAAAATCCTGATGGCCAAATCCAATCGTCCCTCGTGAATCTCGTTGAACTTCTGCATCACCTTGAGCGAGAGCTCCTCGTGCGTAACCCCTTGAACGATACTGTTTTCCAAGGTGTGCGAGAAGGGCCCGTGTCCGCTGTCGTGCAGCAGAATGGCCAACGAGGCGGCCTCAAGCTCCTCGTCAGTAATCTCATAGCCCTTGCCTCGCAGCAGATGAATGGCCCTCCGCATCAGGTGCATCGCCCCTAGGCTGTGGGCAAAACGCGTATGGTTCGCCCCAGGATACACCAAGTTGGTCATACTGACCTGCTTGATGCGTCTAAGTCTTTGGAAATAAGGATGCTCGATGATGTCGAAATGCAGCTCGTCAGGAATGCTGACGAAGCCGTAGATAGGGTCGTTGAAGATTTTCTTTTTATTTTCCATAAAGGTCAGCGTGAGTTCCTGTTCGCACAAGTGTGATGAGTTGAATGGTTTTCTCCTTTTTGTATATGAGAAGCCAATCGGGATTGATGTGACATTCGCGTTTGCCTTTGAATTCGCCTTTCAATGGGTGGTCGTGTAGGCTAACAGGTAACTTTTCGTCATTGGCCAACTTCATTACTACATCAAAAAGTTCGTTTTCGTCTAAACCGCGTTTTTTGGCAAGTTTGATGTCGTGGTCAAACTTGTTTGTTGTTTTTACATTATAAAGCATGAATGTGGCGTTTGAAGTCTTCGAAATCAGTAAAAAGCGTTCCTTTACCCTCGTCGGCTTCTTTGCAAGCTTCAAGAGTCAATTCATGGTTGGTTTTGCGCTTCCGATTAGCTGTGGTTTTCTTTTCCATCACGTTGAAACCTTCGTTGTTGGCTAAAAACGCTGCAAGAGCGTTCGCAAAAGCGCTGCCAGCTTCATACCTTAATGTAATAGTTTCCATTTCCTACTTTATTTTTCTGCAAAAATACACAAAATCTTTCGTTTTTTGTAATTTTGTCGAAATAAAAACCTAGTTTCGCCGTTTCTCAGATAATTGTATTCATTATGGACAAAACGACAATCCTTTGGGCCGACGATGAGATAGACCTCCTGAAGCCCCATATCATGTTTCTGGAACAGAAAGGCTATGAGGTAGTTACGGCCAACAGCGGCGCTGATGCCATTGAGTTGGTGCGTCAACAGCCTTTCGACATTGTGTTTCTCGACGAGCAGATGCCCGGTATTTCAGGCATCGAGGCGCTGGAAGTCATCAAGCGCGAGCGTCCCAACCTGCCTGTGGTGATGATTACCAAGAGCGAGGAAGAACGGGTGATGGAAGACGCCATTGGCTCGAATATCGCCGATTACCTCATCAAGCCCGTGAATCCCAACCAGATACTGCTTTCGCTGAAGCGCAATTTGGAGAACAAGACGCTGCGCGACGAGAAATCGTCGATGAAGTACCAGCAGGAGTTCCGCAACATCAGCATGAACCTCAACAACAACCTGAACTATGACGAGTGGATTGAGCAGTATAAGAACCTGGTGCGCTGGGAGTTGGAACTTCAGACCTCAACCGACGAGGGCATCAAGGGCATCCTCGCCGACCAGAAGCAGGAAGCCAACGTGCAGTTTACGCGCTATATCGAAAGGAATTATATAGACTGGATTCAAGGAAAAACCGAGAAGCCTGTGATGTCGCATACTGTGGTGCGTGACAAGGTGATACCCCATCTTAATGACAACGACAAACCGCTGTTTCTCGTTGTTATTGACAACCTGCGTTATGACCAATGGAAAGCCATACAGCCTTTGGTGGAGCATTACTTCCGCGTGGAGGCCGACGACATTTATTACAGCATTTTGCCTACCACCACGCAATATGCGCGCAATGCGCTCTTTGCCGGACTGATGCCCCTCGAAATCCGTCGCCGTTATCCCAAATGGTGGGTCGACGAGGAGGATGAAGGCACCAAGAATCAGTTTGAGGGCGAGCTTTTGGGCGAGCAGCTGAAGCGATTTGGCAAGAACATCAAATACTCTTATAATAAGGTGCTGAACCTGCAAGCCGGCAAGAAGCTCCTCGAGCAAATGGCGAACCTGATGCCTAACAAGCTGAATGTCATTGTCTACAATTTTGTAGATATGCTCTCGCACGCACGTACCGAAATGGAAATCATCCGTGAATTGGCCGACGACGAGGAAGCCTATCGCTCGCTGATGTATTCCTGGTTCGAGCATTCCAGCCTCTTCGATATGATGCGCTTCATCGCCGAAAAGGGCTGCGATATGATCATCACCACCGACCACGGAAGCACCTACGTGAAAGACCCCGTGAAGATTTTGGGCGATAGGGAAGTGAACACCAACCTGCGCTACAAATACGGCAAGAACCTGAAATACAATCCGAAAGAGGTCTTCGAGGTGAAAGACCCCGAGAAGATATTCCTGCCGAAGGTCAACCTCAGCACGACCTATGTCTTTGCAGGCGAGAGCGACTTCTTCGCTTATCCCAACAACTACAACTATTACGTGGGGTATTACCGCAACACCTTCCAGCACGGCGGCATCTCGATGAGTGAGATGCTGATTCCTGTAACCCATTTGACAGCCAAATGATGAAAAAAGAGTTTTATATCAACGGTGTGGAGCAACTCTCTGAAGTCTCTGACTATCTGCTCTCTATGCGCAACGAGGCCGACATTATCGCCTTTTACGGCGCGATGGGTGCAGGAAAGACGACCCTTATCAAGAACCTCTGCCACAAGATGGGCGTCACCGATGAGGTGAACAGTCCCACCTTTGCTATCGTCAACGAGTATGTCACCGAAGAGGGCGAGTCGGTCTATCATTTTGATTTCTATCGTATTAAGAAGATAGAGGAGGCTTACGACATTGGGTTTGAGAACTATTTCGACAGCGGCAACCTCTGCCTTATCGAGTGGCCCGAGATGATTGAGCCCCTGCTGCCTGAGAAACACATCCGTGTGGAGATTAAACAAGGTGAAACCGATGATTCGAGAATCGTTACGTGTCAAATCCTCTGAAGTCTCTCAGGTCTTCCTCTTGACGGATGAAAATGTCGCCCTGCTTTGGTTGTCAGAGACAAAAAAGCGCTTGGGTGTCGAAAAAGCCGTTGAAATCATCATCAAGCCAGGCGAGCAGTACAAGAATCTGCAAACCGTCCAACAGATTTGGGAAACCTTGATTACCCATCATGCCGACCGTAATGCCCTGTTAGTCAATCTTGGAGGCGGTGTCGTTACGGATTTGGGCGGCTTTGCAGCATCGACCTATAAAAGAGGCATCAAGTTCATCAACATCCCCACGACCCTGCTCGCGATGGTGGATGCGGCGATTGGAGGGAAGACGGGCATCGATTTCGGAGAGGCGAAAAACCAGATAGGCACCTTCGCTGAAGCGGAAGAGGTGTTGATAGACCCTGTGTTTCTGGAGACGCTGCCTCGAAGGGAAACGCTCTCGGGACTTTCCGAAATGCTGAAATATGGCTTCATCGCTGATGCCGACTTGCTGAATGCCAATTTGGAGAATTGTCAGCAGTTTATCCATCGTGCCGCTGAAATCAAACGTGGTATTGTGGCGAAAGACCCCAAGGAAAAAGGCCTGCGGAAGATATTGAACTTTGGGCATACTCTGGGACACGCTATGGAAAGTCATTCGATTACAACGGACCATCCTTTGCTGCACGGCGAAGCTGTTGCCTTAGGTATGGGAGCGGCTTTGTGGCTGTCGGTTGAGCAGCGCGGCCTTGATGCAAAGGTTTTGCACAGGTATGAAGAGCGACTTCCTGCTTTGCTCGCAGAAGCCAAGATAAACCTGACCGATGCGGATGCAATTTTGGGCTATCTGACATTCGACAAGAAGAACAAGGGAGGGAAACCGCAATTTGTTCTGCTTGAGGCGCTAGGGAAGCCGGTATGGGATGTGGAGATGGAACCGGAGGTAGTGAGAACAGCGCTGGAGTACGTTATCAAAAAGATACAAGACAGATGAAACTGCAATGCGACATCCAACTGCCTGCCAGCAAGAGCGAGAGCAACCGCGCCTTGATGATTGCCGCATACGGTGGATTCGCTCCGGATTTCAAAAACCTTTCCGATTCCAACGACACCTTATTAATATATAGGATGCTGGAAGCGATGCCCAGTAGCGTTATCGATGTTTCGGACTGCGGCACAGCGGCCCGATTCCTCACAACCTATCTTGCCTGTCGCGAGGGCGACTGGCTCCTTACAGGAACAGAACGTATGCAGCAGCGACCCATCAAACCCCTTGTGGACGCTTTGCTTACATTGGGGGCCGATATTCAGTATGTTGATAAACAGGGTTTTCTGCCGTTACGCATCAAAGGGAAACCACTCGTGGGAGGCAAGGTGTCCCTCGATATGTCCCAAAGCAGCCAATATGCCTCTTCCTTGCTCCTCGCTGCTCCGATGTTTCCCCAAGGCCTTGAGGCTGAACTGCTTGGAAATCTTAGCTCCTTGCCCTATCTTGATATGACTTTGGCTATGATGCGGCATTTCGGCGCAGAGGTCGAGAGGGAAGGGAGAACCGTTATTGTTAAGCCAAAACCCTATCAACCAACCAGTTTTACAGTCTCCGCAGATTGGACAGCGGCATCTTATTGGTACGAAATGGCCGCCTTCAGCGAAGATTGCGAGATTCGTCTTAAGGGACTGTCCCACTGTCCCAATCTGCAAGGCGACTCCATCATCGCCGAATGGATGCAACCATTGGGAGTGGAGACCTCCGTTGAAGAGGGTGCCCTCGTTTTGAAGAAGAGACCTTTTGAGAAACGTTCCATCCGTTTCGATTTCTCACAAACCCCCGATTTGTATCCCACTATGGCTGCCACCTGTGCCGGACTGGGGATCGATGCCACCTTTACAGGACTCGACAACCTGCATCTCAAAGAATCGGACAGGGTGGAGGCGATGGAAACGGAACTGGCAAAAATCTCAGAACAGTCAGACGGTAAGCCCTTGTGTTTCTGCGCCCACAACGATCATCGTGTCGTAATGGCTTTAGCCCCCCTCGCGATGCTCTATGGTCCTGTCCATTTCGACCATCCTGAAGTGGTTGGAAAGTCATATCCACGTTTTTGGGACGATGTGCCTTTCAAATTATTGTCTATAATTCCCTAGAAATGATGTATTCTTCCTTCATTCTTTGAAACGTATCGAAAAAATCCGTACTTTTGCACGTTTTTTTTACACGGTAAGTTATGAAAGTCGAGTTATTTGTGCCTTGCGTCATAGACCAGTTCTTCCCCGAGGTGGCTGTCAACACCATGAAGGTGTTGCGTCGCGCAGGGGTGGAGGTGGACTATAATCCTGAGCAGACTTGCTGTGGGCGTTTTGCCTATAATGCTGGTTATGTGGAGGATGCGCAGGTGCTGGGCGACAAGTTTCTGAGCGATTTCTCATGCGACCTGCCTGTGGTGGCACCTTCAGCCGCCTGTGTGCATTACATTCGCAAACGCTACCCCCAACTCTTCTTTAATACCTCCAACCATTTGAAGTTCAAGAAACTGGTGGTGAATATCTTCGAACTCACCGACTTCCTCGTCAACCAGATTCATTTCGATGATTTTGGCGCCGAGTTTCCCCACAAGGTGACTTTCCACGACAGTTGTAGCGCCTTGCGGGGCTTGGGTCTTGGTAAGGAAGCCCGTCAGCTCCTCGCAAACGTGAACGGTCTGGAACTCATAGAGATGAAACAGACCGACCTTTGTTGCGGTGCCGACCTTTCGATGAAGATAGACCACGAGCCCATCGCCGTAGGGATGGCCTCCCACAAGGTGAAGAACGCCCTCAATACCGGAGCGGAATACATCGTCTCGACCGATATGACTTGCCTGATGCACATGAAGCAATATATTGAACAAAACAACCTGCCCGTCAAGGTGATCCACATCGCTGATGTGCTTGCCTCAGGCTGGAGTTAATGAACAAGAATGAACGACTACTACATACACGAAAGCAGCTACGTGGACGAAGGCGTGACCATCGGCAAGGGCACCAAGATATGGCATTTCTGCCATATCCAGAAAGGTGCCGTCGTGGGCGAAAACTGCTCCTTTGGGCAGAACGTCAACGTGGGCTGCAACGTGAAGATAGGTAATGGCGTACGGGTGCAGAACAATGTGTCGATCTATGAAGGCGTAGAGATTGAGGACAATGTGTTTTGCGGACCGAGCTGTGTGTTCACTAACGTGACCACACCGCGCGCCCATTTCCCTGTTCATGGTGTGTATGCTAAGACTCGCATCTGCCAGGGAGCCTCGTTGGGTGCCAACTGCACGGTGGTTTGCGGTCATACGGTGGGACGTAGTGCCCTCATCGCAGCAGGTGCCGTGGTGACCAAGGACGTGAAGCCCTACGCCTTGATGGCGGGAGTGCCTGCCAGGCAGATTGGCTGGGTGTGCGAATGCGGCAAACGACTTGGGGAGACCTTGCAATGTGAATGTGGTAGACGTTATCAGTTGAAAAACGGAGAATTATGCAATTTAGAGATCTGAAAGCACAATATACGGCTCTGAAAGCTGAGATGGACCAGGCTATCCTTGACGTGGTCGCCTCGTCTGCCTACGTGATGGGTCCGAAAATCAAGGAAATGGAGAGCGCCTTCGCCGAGTACGTCGGCGTGAAGCATTGCATCGCCTGCAACAGCGGAACCGATGCCTTGCTGTTGGCCCTGAAGGCTTGGGACGTGAAGCCCGGCGACGCCGTCTTCGTGCCCAGCTTCACTTTCTTCGCTTCAGCCGAGGTGATTGCCATGCAGGGAGCGACGCCCGTCTTCCTGGACGTGGACAAAGACACCTTTAATATCAATGTCGCCGACCTTGAACGCAAGATCGAGCAGACGTTGAAAGCCGGTAAGCTCACGCCGCGTGTCATCATCGCCGTCGACCTTTTTGGTTTGCCTGCCGACTTCAAAGCCATCCGCACCCTCGCTGACAAGTATCACCTTTTCGTTTTGGAAGACGGTGCCCAAGGGTTTGGAGGCCGTATCGGTGAGCGTAAGGCCTGCACTTTCGGCGACATCTCCACCACCTCTTTCTTCCCAGCCAAGCCTGTGGGTTGCTACGGTGACGGAGGGGCTGTGTTTACCAACAACGACGAATGGGCTGCCTTGGTGGACTCCTACCACATTCACGGCAAGGGCAGCGACCGCTACGACAACGTGCGCATTGGCATGAACTCGCGCATGGACAGTCTGCAGGCTGCTATCCTCATCGTCAAGTTGAAGGCTTTCAAGGAATACGAACTGGCCGATGTCAACACAGTGGCATCAAGATATACGGAACAGTTGAAGGATGTGGTGAAGACCCCTGTAGTGCCTGAGGGTTTCTATTCCAGTTGGGCACAATACACGATACAGGTTGAGAACAAGGACGTTAGGGCGGGCTTGCAGGCTGCTCTGAAGGCACTCGATATCCCCACAGCCATCTATTATCCCATCCCGATGCATCGGCAGACGGCGTTCAGCTACCTGAATCTGGATGAGAATCGCTGTCCCGTTGCCGACCAGTTGGCCGATACAGTCATCTCTCTGCCTATCCATCCTTACCTCATGGAGGCCGACCAGGATAAGATTTGTAGCGCAGTCCGTAGTTTTCTGAAATAATCAAGTAGGTCAGGCGATATGGGTGTCAGGTCATTCATTAGCGATATGATTTCTCGCGACAACTACGACGAGGTAATGGAGTACCTCGCTGTAGCTGAGACCCAGCATGCCCCGAGGTTTGAGTTCGATAACGCCCCTGAGCAGTTGCGTGAGCTTCTTGAGGTGGCTGCGACGCCCCGTGGTCCAGAGCGTTCAAAATGGCTGAACGACTTTGCCGCCAAGTCGTGGGCAATGCCCGATGGCGAGGTTGAAGTCCTGCTGTCGGAAGATCACCTGAACGTCATCCGTTTCCTGAACCGATACCTCCGTCAGGCCAACGCCAAACTGAAGCAGGACGGCTATTTCCTTTGCAGCTTCGATACAGCCCAGAAGCGCCGCGCCCAGTTCTTCAGCAAGTACCCCAAGTTTCTCGCCTACATCATCTATTTCTTTGATTTCCTGTGGCATAGGGTGTGCCCCAAGTTGGGATTGACGCGCCGTTTCTATTACTTCTGCACCCGTAAAGTGCGTAAGGTGTTCCCACGTCCTGAGGTGTTGGGTCGCTTGTATTATTGTGGCTTCGAGGTCGTTAGTGAGCAGTATATCCACGACCGATATTGCGTCGTTGCGCAAAAGAAGCGCCAGCCCAGTAAGGACCAGCACAGCTATGGGATGCTCATCAAGCTGCGCAGGATTGGAAAAGACGGAAAGAAGTTCAACGTCTTCAAGTTCCGCACGATGTACGCCTATGCCGAGTACCTGCAGACCTACATATACGAGAACAACAACCTCGACGTAGGGGGCAAGTTCAGCGACGACTACCGCATCACCGAATGGGGCCGTTTTCTGCGCAAAACCTGGTTGGATGAGCTACCCATGCTGATCAATATGCTGAAGGGACAAATCAAGCTGGTGGGCGTGCGTCCCTTGAGCCAGCAGTATTACGATTTGTATGAACCTGACTTGCAGCAGCTACGTATCAAATACAAACCAGGCCTGCTTCCACCTTTTTACGTCGACATGCCTGAGACCCTTGACGAAATCCAGGAGAGTGAGCGACGTTATCTGGAAGCCTACGCTGAGCATCCATTCCGCACGGATTGGAAGTATTTCTGGCGCATCATGGGCAATATTCTCTTCCGTGGCAAGCGCTCGAAATAATTTCTTTTTTTTGTATCGATTATTACGGAAAAATGTCTATTTTTGCAAACTAATTATGCATTAGGCCGTATTGTGCCCCAAGGCCAAGCCTGCTGCATCAAGTTGATTCCTGTAAGGAGCAGAAATTGAGAGAATTATCTGCAAATGTGTGGGAGTCAGAATAGCGAAGCTGTGGGAAAATGAAAGAAAGGAATGTCGCGATAGATTTTTGTAAGGGCTTGGCCATACTCCTTATGGTAATAGGCCATGTTTTGCCGATGTATCATAATGCTTTTCGGGTTTGGATTTATACGTTTCATATGCCGTTGTTTTTCTTTTTAGCGGGTATGACTTTCAAGCCAAAACCATTTGGGACACTGGTTATTAGTAGTGCGAAGCGGTTACTTTTCCCGTTTCTGGTTTGCATGGCCTGTTCGATTTTTATTCATCTATTGTTTGGAAATACTGCGTGGGTACGTCCTCGTTTAGAAGGAATTTTTTTCCCAGACCCATTCAGGTATCCCATTTTCGGGTTCTACCCAAGGGGTACGGCATCGGCACTATGGTTTTTAATGGCTTTGTTTTGGGGCAGGATGTATCTCAACGGGCTGTATTCAGGATTGCCGAAAGCTTATCTTCCAGTCTCCTTGTGCATAACGTTAGCGTGCGGATATATTGGAAAATATTGCTTTAATCTACCTTTGGGTATGTTGATAGGAGGATGTGCTGTCGGATACATGGCGATGGGCAAGTGGTATTCTGAGAATGGAAATCGTGTAGACAAGGTTCCACATTGGGCATGGATAGTTTTCATCCCTTTATGGCTTTTTGCGGCGCATCGTTATACTTTTGAAATGTGGAACTTTGACTATCAAAAGCGAGCCTACATCATAAGTATCGCGGTAGCCTGTGTCGCTTCGATGTTTATCTATCGTAGCGCGCGACAGATCACGCAGAGAATAAATCCTCGGTGGTACGGGTGGTTGCAATGGTGTGGAGAGAATTCGCTGACCATATTGATAGGCCATTTCTTTGCATTTGAAATCATGTTTCTCTTAATAGGGGCATTCCATCACATATATACACAAACAGAAATCGTTGTTTGGGGAGTCGGTGGAACTGTAGGGTGGATACTTCTTTTGCAAATTGGTAAAAAATGCTTAAACTGCATGAAGCTAAGTAAAGAGATTGAAAGGTAAGATCAAGTAAGAGTCAAGCTAAAACCTACGGAGAAGTCTCGGAAGATACACGCTGCATTTTTAAAAGTGTACACTATGGTGATGCGGAAAAGAGCCAAAGCATATTCAGAATGGCAAACAAGCATTCAGGGTATGTTCTTCGCAAGGTGTTGAACCATACTTGAAAAGTTGTTGACATACTCAAGCCAAGCATTTCAAAAGGCGTAGCCATACCATACACAAATAATAGCCAAGTTCTACCCAAGTTCAAAAGCTTGGCTATTACTTGGCAACCCCTTTGGTAGAGCTTGGGTAGGGCGGTAGAAGGGGTTGGGGAAGGATGGTTGTTTGATTAGACAAAAGTGAAAGAACAGGCATAGAATGATTTAAGAAGACTGCATGGGAAGCTTTTTGGAGAAGTCGGAGAAATCAAAGTCATATTATATCCGAACCGTAGGCGAAGTGTAGGGGTAGAGGATATAGCAAATCGAATCACATATATGCAAGACCGCATCAATTTTGGTTTTTAAACAATCTTTAGGTTATGGAAGAACATCGTATTTATGAAAGAAAACGAGATATTGACACGAAACGTGTTAGGGAGTTTTATGAAACCAGAGCTCGATTATTAAACCAATCTGATGTGAAGGAGAAATCTGCTTAATATGATGGAGGATTTTTACAGGAAAATCAATGTGTTTGAAATTTGAATGGTTTAAGAATGACGTTAGTATATGTAAAAAGAAATAGCAATTATGATTACTGAATTATGCAAATACCCTATTCCAGAAGTTTTCCTCGAAGCAGAGGAACGTGATGGCTATTTCGTTTCGGCAAAGATGAAACGGGTTTGGGCGGTTCAGTTGGATATGTTGCAAAAGTTGTTGGATGTATGTGAGAAGTACGGATTGCGGATTTGGGCTGATAGTGGAACGTTGCTTGGTGCTGTGCGAGAAGGTGGATATATTCCTTGGGATGACGACATAGATGTGGTTATGTTTAGGAATGATTACGATTATCTTGTACAGATAGCGCCTCAAGAGTTTTCGCATCCTTATTTTTTCCAGTCTATGGCAACAGAAAAACGCTATGCGAGAAATCACGCCCAGGTACGTATGGACGGTACCACGGGAATGTTGGGGTTTGGAGGACAGAAGACCACACACATCCATCAGGGAATCTTTATTGATGTTTTTCCATTGGATGAAGTTCCTGATGATTCGAAAACGATAGAATTATGGCTGGCGGAGCATCGAACGAAATTCTACGCTTTGGATGCAAATGTATATTTCAATATGTTTCATCCTTTCGGGTCATTGAAAGGAATTAGTAGTTTTGACAAACTTGCTGGCGAATATGAACAATGTCTGAAAAAATACGACGATGGAAGTCATAGTCGGGTTTCAAAGTTGACTTTTCGCTATATCATGAATAAAGAATGGTATAACCATACGGATTTTCTCCCATTTGAATATATTAGCATTCCAGTGCCGTCAGGTTATAATGAGATATTGAAAGTGTTCTATGGTGAAGGTTATATGACACCTGTTCAAGCCTCTAGTACTCATGGCGATTTTTGGAAATTGGATCCTGATGTTGATTACCATCACTATCTACCAGAACAAAAGCGTATCTTCCGAAATAATAAGATGAAAAACCGTATGCGAAAAGTCAAGAATGGTTTGAAGTCTTTATTCAAGTGTTGATAATCATTCGCGTTTTGTTCTGCTAACGATTATAATTAACATGCAAAAGCTTCTAACCATAGTAGTCCCAACTTATAATATGCAGGATTACCTGAACAGGTGTCTTGACTCGCTTGTTGTATCGCCTGAATTGATGGGACAATTGGAGGTTCTTGTTGTTAATGATGGCAGCAAAGACAATTCTTCAGCCATAGCGCATGAATATGAGGCCAAGTATCCTGCAACATTTCGTGTTATCGACAAGGAGAATGGCAATTATGGCTCCTGTGTGAATAGAGGGTTGGAAGAGGCACAAGGGAAATACATCAAGATTCTAGATGCGGATGATTGGTTTGATACAGTTGAGTTCCAATTTTATCTGCAGAAATTGATGCCATTAGAAGTTGATATGGTTTTAACGGATTATCAAAAAGTATCAATTGACGGGTCTGTATTGGAAAACTGTTGTTTTGGGTTGGACTATGGAAAACCTTTTGTTTTTAGGCGTTTGGAAAGCATGGAATATTTTGCACATCATTCTGTTGCATATCGGACACGGTTCTTAAGAGATATTGGCTATCATCAAACAGAGGGTGTTTCGTATACTGATAATGAATGGATTTACTATCCTCAGTTATACGTAAATCAAGCTTTCTATATTGATAATAATGTTTATCGCTATTTTATTGGTCGTGAAGGTCAGACAATGGATCCAAATGTGAAATTGCGAAGTGGAAAACATGTGATTGATTTACTGATGAGTATGATACAATATGAATCCAGATTGGAGGACTGTGATAAAATGGGATTCTCGTTTAAGAGAATGGATGGTTTTATTGTCCATTCGACCAAGGGGGTATATAAGGATTTTTTGGTGAATATGGATTCGGAGTGTTTTGACGCAGAAGCTCTTATGAAATTTGATGGTTTTCTATTCAAGGAGCGGAAAGATATCTATGATTTGGTAGGCCGTGTTTTAGTGTTGAAGGGAATACCTGTCCATTATGTGATATACTGGCGAAAGCATGGGAAACGCTTCCCTGTTGACGGGTTTCGTAGTGTTTATAGATTGTTTAGGTACGGAAAATGAAAATATCTTTCATTATTCCTGCCTATAATGCTTCCAAGACAATTCTTTGTTGTTTGGATAGCATATATTCACTACATTTGAAAGGAGATGAATATGAGGTAATTGTGATAGACGATCGCTCAACAGACAATACTGTTGCGTTGGTTGAGGATTATGCAAGTTGCCATCCTAATCTCGTTTTGCTCCGTCAAACGGAAAACCATCGCCAAGGTGCTGCGCGGAATAGGGGCATTGCCAATGCAAAAGGAAAGTTTATTGTTTTCGTTGATAGTGATGATGAGACTTCACAAGGTGTAGTTGAAGCGATTCGATTGGCGGAAGAGAAAGACTTAGATATGGTTGCCATGCGGTTTGCCAAAATTGGTGACGATGGAAAAAACGAGGAGGGAAAGGACTTGCCATATAATCCAGGTACATTATTCACGGGAATAGAAATGCAGTCAGAGTATCCGTTTTGGTTTACTGGCCCGGTGGCTTATGTGTATCGTAGGTCATTTTTGAATGATGTTAATTATCCATTTGCTGAAGACTTGCTTTATGAAGATAGTGATTTTGTCAATGTGCATCTGTTTTATGCAAAGCGTATGGCGTATTGCGATGAATGTGGGTATGTGGTACATAGTAATGCGAATTCTACGACCAACACCATTTCGTATAAGAATCTTGCCGACTATGCTTTGCTGGGGACAAGAATGCTAAAAATCTATAGTAGCCTTGCGGATAAGGCTTCGAAGTACGCCAAAGTTACACTTGAAGGCGGGAGCTATAATATTATGGAAGCATTTCGAAAGTTGGTAAAACTGGGTTCGCGAACAGAAGTGCGTGCTTTTTATGACAGACTGGATGAGTATTACGAACGTAAACGACTCCTGTGCTATCGCGAACCTGCTTATTGTTGGACACGATGGACAAGGTTTTGCCTAAGATATCGAGATTTGGCCATTCTAATTATAGGAATCGCCATTCCTGTTGTGAGAATTAAAGTAAAGAATTAATGAAGCCCTTTTATTATCTTATCGTCGGCTCCGGCTTCTACGGCGCCATGTTTGCATGGTTTGCCAAGCAGAAGGGGAAGAAATGTCTAGTCATCGACAAGCGTCCGCACTTGGGTGGCAATGTCTATTGCGAAAACGTTGAGGGCATCAATGTGCATAAATATGGCGCACATATCTTCCATACCTCCAACAAGGAAGTATGGGATTTCGTAAACAGCATTGTTCCCTTCAACAGATATACCAACTGCCCCGTGGCGAATTACAAAGGCAAGCTCTACAACCTGCCTTTCAATATGAACACCTTCTACCAGATGTGGGGCGTGGCAACGCCAGAAGAGGCCAAGTCCAAGATTGAAGAGCAGCGTGCCGAGGCGGTTGAAGTCCTGCAAGGCCGTGAGCCGGCCAATCTCGAAGAACAAGCTTTGAGTTTGGTAGGACGCGATATCTATGAGGCACTCATCAAAGGCTACACCGAGAAACAATGGGGAAGGAGTTGCACGGAGCTTCCAGCCTTTATCATCCGTAGGCTGCCACTGCGTTTCGTGTTCGACAACAACTATTTCAACGATACGTATCAAGGCATCCCTGTCGGAGGTTACAATAAACTGATTGAGGGTTTGCTTGAAGGTGTAGAGACGCGCGTCAATTGTGATTTCTTCGCTAACCGTGATGAATTGTCGGCATTGGCAGAGAAGATAGTTTATACGGGACAGATTGACGAGTTCTATGACTTCCGCTTTGGCCATCTGGATTTCCGCACGGTATCGTTCGAGCAGGAGACATTGGATATGCCAAACTGGCAAGGTAACGCCGTAGTCAACTATACAGAGCGCGAAGTGCCCTATACAAGAATCATAGAACACAAGCATTTCGAGATGTTTGGCCAGGCGGTGTACGATTGTCCCAAGACGGTTGTCTCGCGTGAATACAGTACCGAGTGGAAGCCTGGCATGGAACCCTACTATCCCGTGAACGACACCAAGAATAATGAGCTTTACCTGAAATATAAGGCCCTGGCCGACAAGGAAGAGCATGTCATCTTCGGTGGCCGTTTAGCTGAGTATAAGTATTACGATATGGCACCTGTGATAGAGCAGGTGATGAAAATGAAGGGTAACATTTTATGACAGACCAACAAAATAAAGAACAACAAGAGTGGACCACGGTCATCAAGCCAAAGCGGAAATTCTTCTCCTTCGGACTGAAAGACTTGTGGCGTTACCGCGACTTGTATTCCATTTACGTGGTGCGTAATATCACCACGGTTTATAAGCAGACCGTTCTGGGGCCGCTTTGGTTTTTCATCGAGCCGATTTTTTCCACGTTGATGTACACCTTCGTGTTTGGTGGCATCGCGGGCATACCAACCGACGGACTGCCCCAACCGCTGTTCTATTATTCAGGCATTCTGCTATGGAATTATTTCAGTGCGTGCTTTGGAGCCTCTTCAGGTGTGTTGGTGAATAATGCCGGCGTGTTCGGAAAGGTGTATTTCCCCAGATTGATTACCCCTTTGGCAGCCATGACCTCCCAACTCTTTAAGACAGGAATACAGCTACTGATGTTTATCGCCTTATACCTTTACTATGTCTTCGGACAGGGTGCGGACATCTGCCCCAATTGGACTCTGCTTCTGTTCCCGTTCTATCTTTTTGTCCTTGCGATGACGGGTATGTCATGGGGCTTGTTTGTAACGGCGTTGACCACCAAATACCGAGACCTGCGCATGTTTGTGAGTTTTGTCTTTGGTTTGCTGATGTATGCAACACCCGTTATTTATCCAATGAGTGTGGTGCAGGATAGCATCTATGGCGCTTTCTTGAGGTATAATCCCATCGCGCCTTTCTTTGAAGCATTCCGCTATGGAGCTACAGGCGTTGGTCTTTTGGATTGGGGCTGGATGGCCTACGGTGTGGGTTGCATGTTGGTGACCTTGTCCTTTGGTGTGCTGGTGTTCAACAAGGTGGAGAAGAACTTTATTGATACGGTTTGATGAATTCACATTGTAAAGGAAAGAAAGATGGCAAAAGCATTATCTTTTGAAAATGTTGGAAAACTATATAATCTTGGTGTAGTAGGCACGGGGATGTTTACTAACGATGTCTACCGTTGGTTCAAGACTGCCATCCTGCGTCAAGAGGATCCTTATTTGAAGGTGGGCGAGGTAAACGACCGTTCAAAGAAGGGTGACTCGAAGTTTGTCTGGGCGTTAAAAGACATCACTTTCGATGTGGAAGAAGGTGATGTGGTGGGCATAATTGGCAAGAATGGCGCAGGTAAGAGCACCTTGTTGAAACTCCTCTCCCGCGTGACGGGACCTACCACGGGTACCATTAAAGCCAAGGGGCGTATAGGTTCCCTCTTAGAGGTGGGTACGGGCTTCCATCCCGAACTAACTGGACGCGAGAATATCTATATGAATGGTGCCATTTTGGGTATGACCAAGCGCGAGATTAACAGTAAACTGGACGAAATTATTGATTTCTCAGGATGTGAACGATATATTGATACACCTGTGAAACGTTATTCCTCTGGTATGATGGTCCGCCTCGGTTTTGCTGTGGCGGCACACCTCGAACCGGAAATCCTCGTAGTCGACGAAGTACTTGCCGTCGGCGACGCAGAATTCCAGAAGAAAGCCATTGGTAAGATGCAGGATGTGAGTAAGGGTGAAGGCAGAACAGTGCTTTTTGTGAGCCATAATATGACTTCAATTAAACAGCTTTGTAATAGTGGGATATTGCTTGAAAATGGTTCGGTTGCTTATAGAGGCACGGCTGAAGCCGTAATTAATAAATACATGGCTCTGAATCTCGATGAGATTAACAAGCCTCTTTTAGAACGAAAAGATCGTAGTGGAAATGGCAGTATTCGCTTTAGTAACATAGTGTTCCGGAATAAAATCGGTGAGGCGGTAGATTCGGCTTTTGTTGGAACTTATTTGAGAATTGAAGTTTCATTTCAGATTATCGACCCTACAATAGATTTTTCTCAGGCAATAATAGCTTGCAGTTTTTCTGATAGTTATGGAACAAATATAACAACATGGGTCTCTGATGAGTTGGAACATGATTTTTCAAAATTAAAGGAAGGAAATTTTGCGTTAGAGATTCCTGCATTGAATTTGCGCCCTCAGACATATAGTATTGGGCTGCAGTTTTCTATTGGCACGACGGCACCGAAGGATTTTTGTGATGCAGTAGTTCCAGCGGCTCAACTTGTTATCATTAACGATTCACTGTTTACTCCTGGCGTTAATTTGCAAGAATGTAGGCCTCACCAAGCCTTGGTACCAGCAAAATTTGTATGAATCAAAAAGAAAGATTTGAATGGATGGTCACAAGAATACGGTTTCATTTATTATGCATTTAGGGCATGAATTACCACATTATTCTTCAAGACAAGTTCTTTGATTCTTATATTGAAGATGTATATAAGCTTCACCAAGAGAATAATAATGTTTTTTGGGTGCGTGGAAATAAAGATGATTGCTCTCTGTTGAAGACAGAAAGACCTGTCGTTTATATTGGTCGAGAAAAAGAATCAATAATCGATAGGCTTAAGACCTTGAATCCCGGAGACAAGTTGTTCGTGTCATGGTATGATTTGTTCATAGGTGATTGTATCCTGAAGTCTAGTATTTCTAATAGATTGTATGTGTATTTAATGGGTGGTGACTTTTATGATGACCCGATAGTATATCATAGCTATTGGTTATTTGATAAATACACGAAGAAGATATTTGACAAACTCCAATTACCACAAATCAATCTAAAACGAAGACCCCATAATTGGGGTAAAACTCTTAACGAGTATCGTTGTAGGAGGGATTATAAAAGGCATATTATTGATGATTATTATAAAAAGCTGGAAACTATAGGTCGTATAGATTATCTTGTCACGGGAGCTGAAAATTATGGCGAAGTTGATTTGATTAAAAAGCTTTATCCAAGTTTTAGAGGGAAGTATGTTTATGGTTCTTTTGATCAAAACTTCGACCTTGCAAAAGATGTAGCTCCAGTAGGCTTTTTTTTAGGAAATAGGTCTTTGAGAATCTTGCTTGGAAATTCAGCAGATCCCACCAATAACCATATTGATGCATGTATATTCTTGCAGAAAGCAATAACCATCGACAAAAAAGTAATTTGTCCGTTGTCTTATGGCAGTCCTGCCTATTCGGATTTTTTCCAACAATGGGCCCAAAAACACCTTCAAGAACAGTTTTCTCCTATAACAAATTACATGGGCCGAAAAGACTACATCGATTTTCTTAATAAAATGGATATAGTGGTTATGTATCACAATCGGCAGCAAGCGCTTGGCAATATTATTACATCACTTGTTTTGGGTAAACCGGTTTTTTTGAAAACAATTAACCCTGTTTATGCTATGTTGAAAAACATGGGAATTCCAAATTTGTTTGATGTTTCTCAAATTAAGGACTTAAACCTTTTGGAAGTTTGCAGGGCGGCTCAAAACAATAGAGAATCATGTATATCAATCGTCCATCAATACTTTTCTGAACAAGCAAGGTTAAAAGACCTGAGCAGTTTAATATGTAATATGTAAGTGGTCATAAATAAGCTTCATAATGGGAAAAGAACTCTGCTTTTCCAGACGACTCTCTTTTTCTTTATGAGGATTGGAAAGTGGACCTCTTTATCTCGGTACTATCAAACGAAATGCGCGAAAAACTACTTCTTTTATTTTATTTGCAAGTTCTCATCAAAAGTGAACAATATGCCTAAAATATCAATTGTTATTCCGACTTACAATAGAGCTTTTGTCATCAGTAGGGCGATGGATAGCGTTCTTGGCCAGACCTTTTCGGACTGGGAATGTATTGTCGTTGATGATAGGTCTACTGACAATACGAAGGGTGTTGTTGATGAATATATCAAAAAAGATAGCCGGTTTGAATATTGCCTGAATCGCCGAAATAGAGGGGCACAGGGGGCTAGAAATGAAGGTATTATTCGAGCGAAAGGAGAATGGATTCTATTGTTCGATTCTGATGATTATTTGTATCCTGATTATTTGGAAAAGATGGCTCCACTATTAACGAGTAACAATCATATTGTTTCTTGTTTTGGGCGCATGATTGAAGAACGTACAGGTAAAGAGCTGCAAAAGATGAACAATTTGATGGCGGGAAGCGTTTTCACCGAACTATTGAGAGGTAATTGTTATTATACTTATAATTCTTCAATAATTCGGAGGAAGTGTCTGTTGGAGATAGGTCTGTTGGACGAAAAGTGTCCCAGCCATCAAGAATTGGATACCCATTTGAGGATGAGCCGTTTGTATGAATACCGATTGGTCCCCGAGATCCTATGGGATTATTATGTCGGGCGAGAGGATACTATTTCTACAGACAGCCTAAAGCATATCGAGGGACTGTTATATGTAAAGAGAAAGCATTTGTTTTATTATAGAACAAAAGCCTATCGTTCATTTTTAGTTGGAATGAGGCATTTGTGGGAATTGACTGAGGAGCAGTATGGCAAAAGAGAGACATTGAGAAGAAAGATACTCCTTCTGGCTCCTGAATTGCCATTCTTTTTGATGAAAAGGAAGATGAAGAAACTATGTTGAGTGTTCAAGTATCGTGGTCGTAACAGTCGCTTGGATGAGATTCAGGCTGCAGTATTGGACGTGAAATTGCGACATTTGTACGAAGACAACCATAGGCGACAGCAAGTGGCGGCATATTACTATGAACGTATCAACAACCCGCTTGTCACCTTGCCGAATCGGTTGCTCGACGAGAACAATGTCTATCACCTGTTCCCGATTCTTTGCGAGCGTCGCGATGAGTTGCAGCAGTATTTGATGCAAAACGGTATCCAGACCTTGATTCATTATCCTATACCACCGCATCGGCAAGAGTGTTATTGTAAGGTTTTGGAAGGATTAAGTCTACCGATTACGGAACATTTGGCGAAGATGGAATTGAGTTTACCGGTGGGACCGTGTTTATTGGAATTGGAACTTGATTCTATCGTGTCATTATTAAATGGGTTTGTTTAACAATGGTTATGCTGAAATTGTCAAAGCGAGATATTAGGCAAGGTTACAAGGGGGTAAAACATCTTGCGCAAGAGTCATTTGCAAAAGGAGATCTGAACCAGGCTTTTCTTCATGTAAAGCAGTGCGCAACATTGGCACAGCAGTTTAATTGGATTTATTGTGATGATGAACTTGAAGACTTGTTGGCTGAAATTGGTAAAGCAATTATACCAGAAGACATTCCAGATTATACTCCGAATCAAAACAGGGTAGTCCTTTATGATGATTTTTGCACCTCTTATGTGCTGGCTTTACAGTATCTGGATGCTTTGGTTGAAATGGGGAAAGAGGTCTTGTATATCACTTCGAGGGATATTAATGGGAACTCTAAGTTCTCTCATATTCTTGAAACGGTTCAAACACGACCCAATGTAAGAACGCATGTTGTGCCTCTAGGCACTGTTTTTGAGAGAAATATCGATGTGTATCAATCGATTGTTGGGTTCTGTCCAAGCAAAGTGTTGCTACACATTAAGGCTAGTTCCATCGCTCTGCCGGTTTTGTATAGACTTCCCAAGCAAATAACACGATATATTATTAATTTGGCAGATCAGACATTTTGGCTGGGAAAGAAAGCGGTTGATTATGTATTGGAGTTTAGGCAGTTTGGTGTCTCAGTATCTCAACAACGTAGAGGTATTAAACCAGAACAGCAGTTACTGGTGCCATTTTATCCGGTTGTTGATGGCAATGAATTCCAAGGTTTTCCTAAAGGAATGAAGACCGATAGTAAGGTGGTCGTATTCTCTGGTGGAGATTTATATAAAGTCACAGATAAACAGAAAATGTTTTGGCACTTGGTGAAACGCTTGCTTGACTCTTTTCCAGAGGTTGTTTTTTGGTTTGCTACTAAAGCTGAAGCTAATAACATAGATGTAGTTGATGAGTTTATTAAATCCAACAATTATTCTGGCCGTTTTTTTTATACGCCATTTAGGGCTGATATTAATGAGGTCTTTGCTCATATAGATGTGTTTATGGGTACTTGTCCTGTATGTGGGTCGCTTATGAGTCAGCTCGCTGCACGTAATGCGGTTCCGATTCTTCAATATTACTATCCTGGTACTCCAGACGATGAATCTGAGCAAGCAATATGTGTTAATGATTATTTTAGGATATCTTATCAAGATGAGGAACAGTTTATGCAGGAGGCGGAAAAAATAATTCGTGATGATAATTATCGTAAAAGGAAGGGCAGTCGACTAATGAAAGCCATGGTGTCAGTCTCTCAATTTAACGAGTTGGTACAAGAGGCGTTGGAGTCAAACCAATCGCCCATTGCTTTAAAGCCATTCTCGTTTGATTATAAACAACTTGATGATAGATGGTTTGAATTGGAACAAGTCGGGAGTGTTGATACAATGCCTTTTGTATATGGGATTTTGGGGGATGTTAATGTTATTAGATACGCGCCATCGATATTTGTAAAAAAGCAATTTAACAAAATGCTTGGGTTTTTGAAAAAATAAAATATATTCATCCAAAAAGAGCATGCCGTTGTTTCTCCAAAAGAATGAGAGACTTTTTTGTTTATTATCTCGTTCCTGATAAGTTATACTTGATTTATAAGTATAAAAAAACACATGGTGTAAAACCGGATTTGGATCAACCAGAATCCATTGATGAAAAGCTTCAATGGATAAAACTACATGATAGGAAACCCATTTATCACAAAATGATAGATAAAGTCGCAGCCAAGGATTTTGTAGAGCAAAGACTGGGTACAGATGAATTTACCATACCATTGCTTGGGTGTTGGAAGTCTTTCGATGACATTGATTTCTCTACTCTTCCTGAACAGTTTGTCTTAAAATGCAACCATGATAGCTATAGCTGGATTATTTGTAAAAATAAAAATGAATTAGACAAAGTTGCAGCAAGAAATAAACTTACTGAGGCATTAAAGCGGAACTATTATCGAGGATCTAACAAACAGTGGGGGTACGATAAAATTGATAGAATGATAATGGCTGAACAGTATTTGGATAAAGAGAAACTTGAATATCAAGTTTTTGTAATAATGGAAAACCGATATTCTTTCTTGTCCGGAATGATTTAGGTGATAGTACGGATGGCTTCAATGTTTGTTATTCGATGGATTGGGAAAAGAACGACTATAGGATTGCAAAATACCCAGATTTTTTTTTGCCTAAACCTGTAAATTTCGAACGTATGGTTGAGATATCCAAGGTGTTGTCGTCTGACACGTTGCATTTGAGAGTGGATTTTTTTGAAATGGAGGGTAAACTATATGTGGGTGAATTGACTTTTTATTCTAACGGTGGCGATTTTCATAATTTTTCAGATGAGAGGAAGAGGGTTTTGACCGAAACTCTACATTTGCCAATTTGATTGTTAGATGAAAACAACCATAGTTTATGTGTTGACATGTTCTGATGAAAAACACTATATCGAGCAAGCTTTGATGTCAGTGTTTTCAGCCCGGCATTGGAACCCCGATGCGCATATTGTGCTGATGGTGGATGACTTGACGAATAAACTACTCGTCGGGAAACGGGCCGAGGTGCTTGATTATGTTTCTGAGAAAATCGTAGTGCCCTTTCAAGATGCCTCGCTTTCGATGATGTACCGATCGCGTTGGATAAAAACATCCGTTCGTCAATTAATTCGAGGTAGGTTTTTGTTTGTCGACTGTGATACCATTGTGTGCGGAGATTTGTCGGAAATAGACACATTTAACTGCGAAATAGGGGCTGTATGGGAATCGCATTTGCTGGTAAAGGATTACTGTGACCCGTTGCTCGCATACGATCAGAGTTGTACTTTAAAACTGGGCGTTGATATAGAAAAGGAAGGCGTTTATTTTAGCAGTGGGGTGATATTGGCTGAAGACACGGGTGTGGCAAAACAGTTGTTTCAATTGTGGCATAGTTGTTGGGAGGAATCAACAGCATTGGGGATGGGTATCGACCAACCTGCATTGGCAAAGGCAAATATGATGTTGGGGAGGACTATCCAACGTATTCCAGATGTTTATAATTGTATTGTATTCACTAAGAATAGTTTCACACGGCAAGCAAAAATACTTCATATTTCATCGTATCGTAATCCGTCGTATCTTTTCTCGAAAAAGGTGTTGGAGTATGTTAGAGATAATGGGCTGAAAAACCATTGGATAGTAGAATCAATAAAGAACCCTTGCGCTTCTTTTTTGCCTTTTGATTTCGATATCCTTTCTTCCACTCGGGAACAGAGAAAGGAATGGATAAACGAAATCGCTTGTTTTTCACGAGGCTATGGAGAAACGATTGACGCTTCTTTTGCTGATTTTCCAATGAAGTCTCGTTTCCGTATGATTATTGTTGCTTTGCTGCGTAGAAAATGTAATCTGCTTGCGGCACGTCTTTGGATGGTATGGAGTAGAATTTATGTTTGGCGCCACAGAAAAACTATAAAAGATAATGTTTGTAGAAAATGATATCTATTGCAGAATTTGGTAATAAATTGCAACGCAATTGGCTGAAAATGCGTTTGCGGCCTATTCGTGTTTTTTGTTTTCATCAAGTGAGCGATGTGTTTGATGATAGTGCTATGGAGGTGTGTGACTGGATACAGACGGATGTTTTTAAACAAATCGTTTTGACATTGAGAAAAAAATATACTTTTGTTTCTTTGACTGAAGCAAAAGAATACATAAAAAATGGTTTTTTTCGTACAAAAAACTATGCTGTGCTGACGGCTGACGATGGCTGCTCATCCATTAAAAGTGTGATTCCATGGCTTGCTGAACTTGGAATTCCAATAACTTTGTTCATAAATCCGTGTTATTTGGATGGAAAGCATTTTCGTGAACGGAGTACCGAGAAATATTTGTCGATGAGGGACCTGAAGGATTGTGCTAATACTTTCACAAATGTGTCTGTTGCATTGCATGGGTGGGAGCATCAGGATATGTCTTCTTGCTCTGAGGTGGCATTTCGGGAAGATATTGAAAAGTCGAAAAAAGCATTAAGCTTTTTCCCTTGTTATATTCCTTTTTATGCTTATCCTTGGGGTAGGCATAATTTGATGAACGATAATGTCCTTCGTGAGTGTGGTTTAACTCCTGTATTGATGGATGGTTTAACGAATTATTCAGATTGGCATTGTATCCATAGGGAGATGATGAAGACATAAGTATTCAGGATATTATACAAACACATATGTTATGACTCGCATCCCCATTCTTCTCATTGCTTTTAATCGTCCGGAACACACACGTAAAGTGTTGGAGTCTATTATGGAATCCAATCCCCGCGACCTGTATGTTTTTCAGGACGGAGCCAGAACAGATAACGTGTTGGATGGTGAAAAATGTGCTAAGGTGCGTCAGGTCGTGGAAACAATGATGAATGGCAGCGAAACGTGCTTTCATACTTTGTATTCCAGCACTAATTTGGGATGTGGTCCAGGACCAATGACGGCAATGAATTGGTTTTTCTCAGAAAATGAAATGGGAATCATCTTAGAGGATGATGCTGTGCCACATCCGGATTTTTTCCCTTATGCCGAAGAATTGTTGCTAAAGTATAAAGAGGATAAAACAGTCTGTGCTATCGGTAGTATGAATGTGGATACGCAAAGATGGGGAGACGGCTCATATTACTTCAGTATGATGAACCGAAACCTTTGCGCATGGGCCACTTGGCGTCGCGCATGGGAACGCTTTGACCTTCGTTTGATGGATGTTTCACGCAAACAATTGGATAAAGCACTTCGCTGGTATGGTTGTGGCGTGTTGGAACGCGAGTTTTGGTGCGACCGTCTTGATGAAGTGCATAAAGACGGTTGTGGCGGGGGGAGTTGGGATATGCAGTTTTTTATGTCGATTTGGCTGAACCATGGAAGAGGCATTATTCCGAATGTGAATCTTACAAGCAATATAGGGATAGTCGGTGAAGGAACACATTCGATGTCCGCCGGTAGTTTGATTGACAATGTCCCGACACATCCCATCATGCCCCTCGTTCATCCTTCTCTATGTGAAATACAAAAAGAGGCCGATCGTCAGTTCCATTTCCGTTATTTTGAATCCAATAAGTCAGATTGGGGAGCATCGAGAATACGTTGGCATTTATTGAACAAGAGGCTGAAAAAAATAGTAGGTCATCAAGGACCTTGGCTGAAAAAGAAAAAATGAGAATTAAATACTATCTCCAAAAATTGTTGGGTTTGTGGCTTGACCGTCCTATTATTCCTGTTGGCAAAACAACGGGTTATTCATTGGTGCGATCTGAAAAAGCCAATACAGTATTGGGAAATCACACAAAGGTGAGGGTTCCGTTTTTCTTGCACGATGTTCAATTGGGGGATTATTCCTATATCTCAAAAGGCTCATGCGTTTCCAATTGTGTCATAGGTAAATTTTGTTCTATTGGGCCTAATTTTTGCTGCGGGATGGGGACACATCCTACGAATGGGGTCTCAACGGCGCCTATGTTTTATTCAACCAAGATGCAGAATGGAATGACTCTGTGCAAAGAGAACAAATACGAGGAGTCGAAGCAAACCATGATTGGCAATGATGTCTTTATCGGTGCCAATGTCACGGTGCTGGATGGTGTACACATTGCTGATGGTGCTGTGATTGGTGCAGGTGCGGTGGTCGTGGGAGATATTCCACCCTACGCAATTGCTATCGGTGTCCCTGCCAAAGTGGTGAAATACCGTTTTGATGAGAAGACCATAGAGGCATTGCTTAAGAAGCAATGGTGGAATGGAACGGAAGAAGAGTTGAAGAAGGTGGAACGATATTTTTGGGATGTGGAGTCGTTTATAAAGAGAATGAAGCAATGAAACTGGCTATTATAGGAGCATCGTATCTTCAACAGCCTTTGGTTCAAAAGGCCAAGGAAATAGGATTGTACACTCTGTGTTTTGCATGGTCTGAAGGTGCTGTATGCAAGGATGCGGTTGATGAGTTCTATCCTATCTCAGTCATGGAAAAAGAACAAATTCTCACAATATGTCAAGAGAAACAGATTGATGGCATTTGTACCATTGCCTCAGATGTGGCGGCTCCAACGGTTGCATACGTTGCCGAGAAAATGAGGCTAATCGGTAATTCATACAAAACTGCCGTAAGAGCTAATAATAAGTTCTTAATGCGTAATGTGTTTGCCAAGGGAGGGATTCCTTGTCCGAATTATAGCGTTGTGACATCGGTGGATCAAACCACTATGAATTATTCTTTCCCTCTAATTGTCAAACCCACTGATCGTTCGGGAAGTTTAGGAATAACCAAGATTGAACGCAGTGAAGATTTTATACCTGCCATTGAGAATGCTTTGAATTGTTCTTTTAATCACGAGGCAATTGTGGAGGAGTTTGTCGAAGGTAGGGAGATTAGTGTGGAATTCATTTCATATCGAGGCAAGCACTATCCTTTACAAATTACCGACAAGGTGACCTCGGATGAACCGCATTTTGTTGAGTTGGAACATCACCAGCCTGCAGATCTGTCTAATGACCAATACGAAGAGATATATGCTTTGACTGAGCGTGCACTTAATGCTTTGGGTATCACCAACGGGGCTTCACATTCAGAATACAAGATTACTAACGATGGTCGTATTTTTGTGATGGAAATCGGTGCCCGTATGGGCGGTGATTTCATTGGTAGCGATTTGGTGCAATTGTCCACTGGCTATGATTACTTGAAAGGTGTGATAGAGGTGGCTTTGGGTACGTTTAATGAGCCTGTCTTTGGCGAGAGGCATTATGCGGGTGTCTATTTCTTGTGTGAAGAAACCCGTCGCTTGCTGACCACCATCAATACTTCTTCTTTGCCCCAAATCGTTAGGGCCAAAGTGACTGATGATAAACTGCGTTACGTGAAATGTAGTGCGGACAGAAGCGGGTATTTGATTTATCAAAGTGATAAAAAGATAGCATTATGATTCTTTCGATTGTAACGACATTGTACAAGTCGAAACCGTTTTTGGAACGCTTTATTGGCAAGTGTGTTGAAACCGTGCGAGGTTTGGGTATTGATGATTATGAGATTGTCACAGTCAATGACGGCTCTCCTGACGATTCCTTGCAGACTATGTTGGAACTAAAGGAAAGATACCCTCGTGTTAAGATAGTGGATTTGTCTCGGAATTTCGGACATCATTATGCTTTGTTGGCTGGAATGAGTGTTTCTGAAGGAGATTTTGTGTTTATTATTGATTGTGATTTGGAAGTGGATCCATCTGTGCTGCTGGATTTCTGGAATGTACATTTGCAAAATCCTGAGATTGACCGTATTTATGGCGTGCAGGAGAAACGGAAGGGGGGATTCGTCGAGAGAGTTGGTGGTACTGCCTTTTATAGTTTTTTTAATTCATTAAGTGAAACAAAGATTCCCGCGAATATCCTTACCGAAAGTTTGATGACACGCCAATACATTGACGAATTGGTTCAGATGGGTGATGCCAATCTGTTCCTGGCTGGTGTGTATAGCTGGTTGGGGTTCAAGCAAATGCCATTGGTGTGTAAAAAGACCCAAAGGGAAACAAAAAGCACTTATTCGTTTTCGAAGCGATTGGCATTGTCATTGCAAGCATTGACTTCGTTTTCTGCTTATCCATTACGCGTATTGTTTAGGTTAGGAAGTTGTTTGACCTTGTTTAGTTTCTTGTTTGGATTGTATTTGATTATAAAAAAAATCGTTTATTCAGACTATATTTTGCGGGGTTATACTTCGATGATTGTTATAGTGTTATTCTCGACGGGGGTCATCGTGATGTCGCTTGGAATTTTGGGCATATACACTGAAAAACTATATAATCAAGCCAAGAATAGGCAACGTTATATTATTAGAAAAATATATTGATGAAAAGATTGGTGATTATTGGGGCGGGTGACTTGGGTCAGCAAATAGCCCATTTTGTGACCACAGATTGTCAGTTTGATGTAGTTGGTTTTGTAGACGACTGGCAAGTCAAAGGTAGTGCTGTCAATGGTATCCCTGTTTTAGGGTGTATAGATGATTTATTGTCTGTTTATCAGAATGGTGTTTTTGACGAAACGCTCATCGGTGTGGGATACAAACACTTCCAATTTAGGAAATCGCTTTATGAGAAATATAAGGGTAGTGTCCCCTTTGCCACTTTTGTCCATTCGTCGTGTTATGTTGATCCAACGGCGGAAATCGGTAGAGGGGTTGTCGTTTATCCTCGTTGTATTGTAGACAAGAATGTCTTTATTAAAGATAATGTAATTGTTGATTTTGGGTCTGGGATTGGACATGATTCAGTCATAGGACCGCATTCTTTTCTTGCACCGATGGCACATCTTGCTGGGCTAGTACATGTTGGAGAAATGTGTATGGTTGGTGTCGGATCCACTGTGATTGATCATATTCAAATAGCCGACTCCACAACTGTTGGAGGAGGGACTGTCGTTGTAAAAAACATAAATAATCCTAATGGCGTTTATGTGGGAAATCCTGCAAGATTCTTGAAATCAAGAGAATAAGAGGAATTCGTGCGTTGCGAGGAATTGAGCGATTCGAAGACCTAAAAACAGGGATGGCATATCTTAGTTAGAAGCTATGTTTCCTTCGTCAGGTACTTCATGGCCAAAACAACACTGCCACCAAGATTGTCAAGGAATTGATTTTGGATAAAAAGCGAGTGTTCTTTGAGATGGTATGCAAAAATGACGAAGGGAACAACCTCATTATGGGAAGAACTGTGGTGAAATTGGTGGAATGAACAGGAAAAGGTTGTCTTATTTTTCTCTCATTGGCGTGAATCTCGTCTATGCCTGCACATCCATTTGCGCGAAAATAGCTTCGCGGCAGGTAATGCTGTCCATGTTCTATTTGCTTTGGATTGCAGGCGCAGTTGTTGTGATGGGGTTGTACGCCATCCTGTGGCAGCAGGTCATCAAGCGGATGCCTCTTTCTACGGCATATATGTTTAAGGGGACAAGTTTGATATTTGGACTGCTGTTTGCTTGCTTGCTGTTTGGCGAACAGATAACATTAAATAACATCATTGGATCCTCTATCATTATCACGGGAATTGCATTATACGCAAAAGCCTAAAATCATACGCAATATTACAATCACACAATCAATCATTCTCGCAAAGTGTATTACCTTCTCGTCATTTTTGCCGTTTTTTCTGCCGCTGGTGCGCAGATGCTTTTGAAAAAGGGGGCATGCATTACTTGGACAACATGGATTGGGCAGTATGTCAATCCATGGGTGATAAGTGGGTATGTTATTATGGGTTGCTCGCTGTTTTTGAATGTGTTTTGTTTGTCTCAAGGTGTTCTTGTGAAAGAGATTGGCGGCATTGAATCTCTGAGCTACCTGTTTGTGCCGTTGTTATCTTGGCTGGTATTTAAAGAAAAAATAACGTGTCGTAAAATGATAGCTATTATTGTGGTGATTATGGGTGTAATAGTGTTTTTTATTTGAGGCAATAATGGTGATGATCCTCGTTTTCAGGGAGGTAATAGGATGCTAAGAGTTATGGGTTTTAAAGGAATTAATCATCTTTATTCTAAACGACCATTTCTTTCTTTATTGGCCGTCAATATTCTATTTGTTGTATTGGTTGTTACGTTGCTGCCATTTTATTATGAGACCAACGATGATCCCGCCATAATTGGAATAGTTTCCGGGGCGATGAAGGGAGGTTCGGATTATCATACAGTTTTTATGAATTCAATTCTGGGTTTTGCCCTTTCTCGACTTTATTTGCTATCTGTTTCTGTTGAATGGTACACGCTTTTTCTCGTTGTTTTACATATTGTTTCGTGTGTCATTATTTCTGCTTTAATCATAAAGCATTACAAAAAGAACTTCCTTAAAATCGCTGCATTGGTTTTTCTCTATACCATTGAGATGCGTCTGCTCACCAAGTTGCAGTTTACTACCACTTCGGGTATTTTAGCGACAGCCTCCCTTCTCCTCATTTTCAATAATCATAATAGGACAAGGGTGATGGGAGTGGTTTTTTTTGTGTTAGCTTCGCTAATCCGATTTGAATCTGCTATGTTGGTGGGGCTTATTTTCGCATGCTCATATCCCTTATATCTTTGTAAGTATTGTTTTGACAGAAGACAATTTGTTGGATTGTGTGTCTGTGTTTGTGTCGCTGTTGTGTGCAAATGGATTGACATAAAGGTTTATCGACAAGACCCGGAATGGTCATATTATTATGACTACAACAAAATCCGTGGCAAATTGAATGATAATCCTAATGCTTGGGATGGATGTAATGCTCTTCCGGAAGGAATTGATTGTGAATCATATAAATTATTGACATGGCATTTTTTTCCAGACCCGGAGATTCTAACTCTGGATGTATTAGAAGAAATTTATAATAATGTCAATAAAGAATGCAGTTATCATGGAATTCCTTCGGTGCGAAAGCTGAAAAACGTACCCAATCAGCTTTTGCATTATCGGTGGGAATTGCTGATTTGTTTATTGTTGGTTTGTCTGATATGGCCTAGATCGAATGAGATGAAAGAGAAAGGATGCTGGTTGGTCCTATTATTTGGCATCCCATCGGTTATCATTTATTTGTCGTTAGATTCCATAGTGAAAGATAGGGTCATGTTGTGTTTGTTATCCCCTCTCGTTTTTGTGTGTTGTCATATGGTTAATGGTAATGCTCAACATATTTGGGAAAAATCAAGTATTGTTATGGGGCTAATGCTGCTTTCTATGTCTGTTTATCTTGCTGTCTCAATAGCCTCAAACAACAATACTCAGAGGGAGAACTCTGTTCAAAATACAATTGATGCCGATATTGTTGTTTGTGACCCTCGTTTCATGTCAGTTTCTCCGTGGCAAATTCGGAGTGCTGTTTATTGTGAATATGGCATAGGATGGCTGACAAAGATACCGTGTGCCAAAGAATTAAATTACAAAGAATTATGCGATAATGATTCTGTTACCATTGCTGTGCTGACCGAACGGTTTGATTCTTTTCGTGAGTTTATGACTTGCTCTATTAAGAAGCATTATAATATTGATGTCGTTCCTCAAATAGTGGAAAAGAACAGTCTTTATACAAAGTTTTTATTGAAATCGACTGAAGTAAATGGGGGTTAATTCTATGCTTATTCCTTTTAACAAACCGTATCTAACGGGTAAAGAAGCGCACTTTATGTATCAGGCTGTGAATAACGGCAAGTTGAGTGGCAATGGTGAGTTTACCAAACGCTGTCAGCAATTCTTTGAAAAAAAATATGGTTTCAAGAAGTGCTTACTTACAACGAGTTGTACGGATGCGCTCGAAATGGCAGCAATTCTTTGTGACATACAACCTGGTGATGAGGTTATTGTGCCCAGCTATACTTTCGTGTCTACGGCCTTGGCTTTTGTGCGAGAAGGGGCAAGGATTGTCTTTGTCGATAGTATGAAGCGCAACCCAAACATCGATGTGGAACAAATTGAGACCTTGATTACCCCTAAAACAAAAGTCATTGTCCCTGTACATTATGCAGGTGTGGCTTGCGATATGGAACGCATTATGGAAATTGCCAACAGACATCAGTTGTTGGTGGTCGAAGATGCTGCACAGGCAATAGATTCTTATTATAAGGGAAGACCTTTAGGTACGATAGGACATTTTTCAACTTTCTCTTTTCACGAAACGAAGAACATCATTTCAGGCGAAGGTGGAATGCTTGGCATCAACGATGAGAGATTCGTTCGCCGTGCGGAGATAATATGGGAGAAAGGAACCAATCGTGCAGAATACTTCAGAGGCGAGGTAAACAAATATGGCTGGTGTGATATCGGATCATCTTTCCTACCGAGTGAAGTGGTGGCGGCTTTCCTTTGGGCCCAATTAGAGGACTTGGACGACATCCAAAATAAGCGTAAGCAGTTGTGGAACCGGTATTTTGAGTTGTTGAAGCCAATGGCCGATGAGGGTCGTTTCGCTTTGCCCGATATTCCTGACTATGCCACTAACAACGCTCATATGTTCTATTTGGTGTGCAATAGCCTGCAAGAAAGAACGGCGTTAATAAATAAACTGAAGGATAATGGTATATTAGCTGTGTTTCATTACTTGAGTCTGCACAGTAGTGATTTTTACAAAGATAAGCATGACGGGCGTACACTCCCCGAGTGCGACCACTATGCGGATTGTTTGGCGAGGTTGCCAATGTATTATGAATTGAATGAGATGGAAGTGGATCGTATTGCTGATTTGATAATTAATGAAGAATAGATAAACAAATGAATAATAATGAAAGAATCGCAATTACGGTATGGTCGGTGTTGATTTTGCTGCTACTGTCGTTGTATGTTTGTATCTATTGCCGTTTGTATAGAGGCCTCCAATCGATTTTTGACGAAGGTTTCTTTTTTATGCAGTTTTATCCGATTGATTCATTTACGGTGAGTACTCGGGCGTTGTCATTAGGCAGCGAGCTTCTGCAGGCGGTTTTTCCAAATATTGGTCGTTTGGATGTACTGTCACTTCGCCGTTTGGCATTTGGTATAAAAGGCCTTGGAATATCTTTTTTGTTGTTCAGTTCGTGTTATTTTTTACGTAAGGACAGGAAAGAGAAGCTCGTTTCTTCGTATCTCATCATGATGGCATGCATCCTGCTTTTGGGGTTGTTTGTTATGCCGAGCGTGGTTGTCAATCTGAATGACGAATTCCTTTTTTTGGAAATGGTGGTGCTTTCGTTTTGTCTCCTTGCGGTTTCCTCAAGAAGGAATGCGACATGGTTCGTTTTTATAGGAATGGTTGGTCTGTTTTCTTTATTGGCTGTATTGTGTAATGCTCCCGGAGGGCTGATGCTTGGATTTCTTAGTCTCTTGTTTTTGGTATTGTATAATGATTGTGATAAAAAGAAACTATTCAAGGCCTTGTTGGGAATATCAGTGGGTGTGGTGTTAGGCATAATAGTTATGCATTGTTTTGTCATCACTTTACCAGATGCCGTTGCTTTTGTAAAAATAGCTGTCGCTCAAACGACGAATGGAACAAGTGCCTCTCATCATTCCATATCAAGATTGGCTGTTCTTATCTTGCTGAACATAAAGAATTTAATCATAACATTGGCCATGCTGTGTGGCATAACATATTTATGCAAATTGATGCAACGCCATATCGGTAAAAAATGGTTGACTGTCGTAATAGGCTCTGCTCTTTTTGTGGTAATTTATAAATGGCAAGTGAAGCCGGGAATCACGTTTGCTAGCATTATGACATGGATTATGTTAGTGTCGTGGATGGAATATAGTGAAAAAATAAAAGAAGATGGCCGTCTGAATGATGAACTGGTTCTTGCATTATTTCTATATTTAATGCCTTTGGTTGTTTCTATTGGCTCAAATATTGGATTCCTTAATAAGGCGACCTCTTCAATTGTACCATGGGGTATTTTGTTGGTTGTCTTGGCAAAGTTAACAAATGGGTCGAACAAATTGTTCTCAAATAGTATATTGGCTTTCGTATTTGTTTTTGTTTTATATGGACAAGTTAAGGGATTGCTTCATAGTGATGTATCCCATACTGCAACTTTCAGTAAGGGACATCCAATAGCTAGGATGCAATTGAACGAAGACCAATTTGCATTTTATAATGAAGTGTATGATGTGTTGGAAGACTACAATTATAAAAGCGGGCAAGATACGCTTCTCGGTTTTTGTTTTAATGAGATGACTATCGTCGCCATGGATGCGGTACCATATTCAAACGACCAGTATCCTGAGGAGTTTTTGTTGCATGATAAGGATAAACTTGTACAGCCAAAGTTTATGATTCTATCGGAATGGGATGTCAAAGTGCTAACACCTATGTTTGAGTCGTTAGGGTGGTGGGGGGCAGAGGCTTATGATTGTTATAAGTTAGCCAATAATCCAGACCCAAATTCTAAATATGATATGACCCAAAGTGCTTTGTATTGTTTGAAAAGCAGAAAAGCGTTTTTTGACGATATAACGCAATAAAGCAAATGTCATGACAAGAATCTCCATCATTACCATCAACCGCAACAACGCAGCGGGGCTTGAAAAGACCTTACAAAGCGTGGCAGGTCAAACAGTCAAGGAGTTTGAGTATATTGTCATTGACGGGGCCTCGACCGATGGTAGCGTAGCTGTTATCAAAAAATATGAAGATTGTTTTACGCATCAGAAATGGGTCACCGAACCTGATTCAGGCATATATAATGCCATGAATAAAGGCATTCGAATGGCATCGGGCGAGTATATCCAGATTCTCAATTCGGGCGACTGCCTCGCCGCCGACGATGTGACGGAACGCATGCTTGCAGCACTTGAAGATGCAAACGAACCTTCCATTCTTTACGGCAATATGGTGAAATGTTTTCCCGATGGGAGGAAGTTAGTAGACAAAGGCTTTGCTGGACGGGAAATCACAATGTTGGGAATGTATACTGGTACCTTGAACCACAATCCAGCCTATATCCGACGCAACTTGTTCGAAAAATACGGTTATTATGATGAAGGCTTGAAGATTGTATCGGATTGGAAATGGTTTCTGCAAGCCATCGTTCTGGGAAGTGAAAAGCCTAAATATGAGGATATGGACGCGACTCTGTTTGACATGACAGGCATTAGTGAGACGAACAAGAAATTGAATAACGTTGAACGGAAGAAAGTATTGGAACAACTATTTCCTCAAACCGTGTTGGCCGATTATGAGCGATACGCATTCCCGATAGAACAAATTAAACGATTACAACGGCATCCTTGGGCCTATAGGATGGTGTGGTTCTTGGAACGTTGTTTGTTTAAAATGGAGAAAGCGAAACTGAAAAAGAGCAAAGTCTTAAAGTGCGAATGAGGTTCTCTGTCATCATACCGCTATATAACAAAGCACCATATGTGGCGAAAGCCATTGGTAGCGTCTTGTCGCAGACCTTTCCCGATTACGAGTTGGTGATTGTGGATGACGGCAGCAGAGATGATTCTGCCGCGATTGCCGCAAGAGTCATCGAAGGTAATGCGAGTTGCCGTTTGCTGAAACAAGAAAACGAGGGTGTCTCCATAGCACGCAACAATGGAGTAGCTGAATCCCAAGGCGAATACTTGTGTTTTCTGGATGCTGATGACTGGTGGGAACCGACATTTTTGGAGGAGATGGACCGTTTTATTGCCGAGTTCTCCGAGGCGGGCATCTATGGGACGAACTACACTATCTTTAATGATACTAAGCGTAAGACCCGAGTGGCCAACATTGGGGTTGATAAGGGATTCGAAAAGGGTTATATCAATTATTGTCAAGTTTATGCTAAAACCATGAATATGCCCTTGTGGACAGGAGCGGTTTGCATTCCGAGAAAAGTGTTTGAGGAAATGCAAGGCTTTACGAAGGGCATTAAGTTGGGAGAGGATTTCCTGCTATGGATTCGCATTGCATTGAAATACAAGGTAGCTTTCATGAACAAGCCTTTGTCCTATTACAATCAAGATGTAGATGTAGTGAATAGGGGCGTGAAATCTGATGGTTATCATCCGGAAGAGTTTATGACGTTTCACTTTTTTCAATTTGCGAAAGAAGAAAAATCAAACGAAGAACTTAAAATCCTATTGGATCGATTGAGGGTTTATTCATTAATGAGATTTAGGATGGAGAATAGCGCTAAAGAGCTCGTCGCTGAAGAGATTGGGAAAGTGGATTTCAATAATGTTGATTCCATTTATCGTTTTTATTATAAAGCACCGTATCCCTTGGTCTCTATGTATTTGAAGTTAGTACATGGGCTTAGTATCATAAAAGAGAAACTTAGATGAAGAAATTGTTGAAAGGGTTCATTGACCGTTTACGCGGTGAACAGGAATTGAAAAAACTCACTGATCGAGGTTTGATTGTGGGGGAAAACTTTATTCGTATGGGTGGGGTGATCATAGATCCTTCCCATTGTTGGCACATCCGAATAGGGAATAACGTTACTTTGGCTCCCAGGGTGCATATTATTGCCCATGATGCGAGCACGAAATTATTTTTAGATTATACCCGAGTTCAGAATGTCGTCATCGGCGACAATGTTTTTGTTGGGGCTGGAACAATTGTTCTTCCAGGCGTAGTTATAGGTAATAATGTAGTGATAGGGGCGGGGAGTGTGGTCGCTAAGGATATTCCTGATAATTCAGTCGCATTGGGTAACCCTGCAAAAGTTGTAAAAAGACTCGATTCGTATCTTGAGGCTGAAATGGGTGGAATGCAACCAGAGGTTGTATTTGATGAGAAATACACCCTTCGGAATGCTAGTTTTGGGCGCGCAGAAAGACTTTCTTTGATTGATGCCTGTGAAAGACACGGGTGTATCTATGTGAAATGATACCGAAAACGATTCATTATTGTTGGTTCGGCCGTAATGAGATGCCGGAGCTGGCAAAAAAGTGTATTGCCTCCTGGCATGAGTTTATGCCTGAATGGAAGTATAAATTATGGGATGAGAATAATTTTGATGTCGATAGCGTTCCATACACAAAAGAGGCTTATCAAGCGAAGAAATACGCTTTCGTTAGTGATTATGTTAGATTATGGGCCTTGTGCAATGAGGGCGGCGTCTATTTGGATGTGGATTTTGTCATCTATAAACCTTTTGACGACTTGCTTCATTGGGAAGCTTTTGCTGGGTTTGAGGGCAGCAAGTATTCCCCGTTGATGATGGGTGTGGTGGCGAGCCGGAGAGAGGGGCAATGGGTTAAGGAACAGCTGTCTTATTATAAAGACCGCCATTTTTTTAAAGCAGACGGGACGATGGACCTGACAACCAATGTGAAATATGTATCGGAAAAGATGCGGGAGCAAGGTTTTGTTCAGAATGGTAAGGAACAGGTTTATAAGGATCTGCATGTTTTCCCAGTTGAGTTTTTTTGCCCAAGACAAACTACTGGTGAATACCTCCGTACGGAGAACACATATTGTGAGCAATGTGGCGTTAGCTCTTGGGCCAAGCAAAACGGTGGATTGGGACTGTTGGTGGGGAAATGGGTTGGCCAAAAGTATTTGACTCGTATGATAAAACTGAAACGCAAGTTGTTCGGATAATCGGTTCCGAAGCATTTTTGTCTAACACTGATAAATGGTGATATGTTAATCTACAATGCAACATTTGTTTTATTTGTGGTTGTCCTTTTTGTTGTTTTAGCAGCCTTTGCTTTGTCGGGTTTGTTGGAACGGCAGGGAAGACGTCGTATGGAGAACTCAACTTTATTGACCGAAAACACCCAAGGCTTGAATTATTTCCCAAAGTTCGTTGCAAATCGAGGCCTTGTTTGTTATGTGGCGACTTTGCTGTTGGTCAGTGCTATCTTTTTGAATCATGTATTACCCTTTCAATTTGTCGTATTCGGTTTTGTTTCAGTCTTTGTGTTTTTTTCTTATTCCACTTCATTGTCTCAGAGCTGGCGAAAATTTGCCCCCCAACTTTTTACCAAGAAGTTGTTTTCTACAGCTTTGGCAATACGAATCATCTATGTGGTTTTTATCTATTTCTACTATGTTGAAATGACGGGAGAGCCTTTTGCCTACTTTGCAGGTGATGAAAAGTTTTATTATGGGATGGGGTCATTATGGAGGTTGTATGGTTTGGATGAGTTTTTAAGTGAGATGCGAGAATTTGTTCCGTTCTCCGATTCCGGTTATTCTTGGTGGTTGGCTATCGAGTATCAGTTGATGGGGGTCAACGTCCTTCCGACTCATCTCTTAAAGTGCTTGATTGATGCTTTCTCTTGCGTTCTTTTATATAACTTGGCTGACCGTAATTTTGGTGATGCTGCGGCAAGGATGACGGCAATCTTTTACATGTTGCTGCCGAATGCCTGGTATTATTGCGGTGTGACGCTGAAAGAGACAGAAATGTTTTTCTTGGTTATGCTTTTTGCAGAGCGTAGTGATATGGTGCTTCGTTCTCCAAAAATTACCCTGAAGGAGATGATTCTTCCTTTGATGTGTATCATCATCATGTTCACTTTTCGCACGGCAATGGGTGGCGTAATGTTCGCAGCTATGGTAGGAGCGCTTATTCTTTCTTCCTCCAAACAAATGCAAGCATGGAAGAAGGTGCTGTATGGCTCTTTGTTTGCCGTGTGGATGTTTTTGACAGTGGGTGTTGAAATTGTTCAGGAAACTCGAGATTTGTGGGAGGGACGAGCCCAGAATCAGTCTGTTGGTTACGAATGGCGTTCGGAAACGAATGCATATGCAAAATACGCGACGGCTACGGTGTTTGCTCCCTTGATTTTCACGATACCTTTCTCTTCGATGGTGAATGTGATTGGACAGGAAAACCAGATGATGTTGAATGGTGCCAACTTTATTAAAAACATCATGTCTGGCTTTACCATTTTTGCGATTCTTTTGTTGATTACACGAGGAAAATGGCGAGAACATGTACTTCCACTTGCTCTGACATGTGGTTATTTGGTGGTGTTGGTGTTTAGTAATTTCGCCCATTCCGAGCGTTTCCATTTTCCCGTGTTGGGTCTTGAAATGATGTTTGCCGCATACGGCATCACCCAAATGACCAACAAACATAAACGTTGGTTTAATATTTGGACGATTGTCATATGTGTTGCTAATGTACTGTGGGCACTGATTAAATTGAAAGGGAGAGGTTTGGCATGAGAATTCTCATCGTGGCATCCTATAATCAAGGTCGTTTCGCGCCATTCATTGTTGAGCAGGTGGAGGCTTTAAAGCGAGATGGTTGTGAAATTGTTTTTTTTGGCGTGAAAGGCAAGGGTGTGAAAGGCTATTTAAAGAACCTCTCTGCATTGAAAAAAGAAATCAAGACTTTCAGTCCAGATGTAATCCACGCGCACTATGGACTATCGGGTTTATTAGCCAACCTGCTAAGGAAAGTGCCAGTAGTTACTACCTACCATGGATCCGACATCAATGACCAGATGATTTTGCCTTTCTCTAAGATGGCTATGAGGCTTTCAGCTTGGAACATCTTTGTTTCACGAAAGACAATGGAAATAGCGCATCCGAAGAGTATTAGGTTGTCGATGTTACCATGTGGTATAGACTTGACTGAATTGCAATTTACAGAGAAGAACGAGGCAAGAAGGCGGATGGGTTTAGAAGCCGAAAAGAAGTACATTCTTTTCGCAGGCGCTTTTGACAATCTGGTGAAAAATGCCTCATTGGCAAAAGAGACGGTTGGGCTTTTTCATGATAATCGCATGGAACTGTTAGAATTGAAAGGCTACTCTCGGGAACAGGTGACCTTGCTGATGTGTGCTGCTGATGCTTTTCTGTTGACTTCGTTTTCTGAAGGCTCGCCTCAAGTAATTAAGGAAGCGATGGCTTGCGGTTGTCCTATTGTTAGTGTGGATGTAGGAGATGTGAAAGAGAGACTAGAAGGGTTGGAGGGCTGTTACGTATCAAGGACACACAATGCACACGAATTGGCAATACTGTTACAAAAAGTCCTGTCGTTCGAGAGCAAAACGAATGGACGTGAAAAGCTGATGTCTGATTGTTTGGATAATAAAGTTGTGGCGCAGCAATTAATTGGGATTTACAAAATGGTGGTAAGCGGTGAGAATCGTTGAAAGAGATAATATTAAACTAGAGGCTTGGGCGGATTTGGTGAAGCGTTCCCATGTAGCCACTTGGTTTCAAACCCGAGAAGCATACGTCTTCTTAGCCAGCCTTTCGTTTCTTCACACTTTTGCATATGCGGTTGAGGAGGATGGACAGTTAAAAGGCCTAGTAGTAGGCTACCTACAAAAGGATGGCGGAAAGTTGAAACAATTCTTTTCTCGTAGAGCCATTGTTTTGGGGGGTCCTTTGCTTGATGTGGATGTCTCGGAGGAAGCCTTGAACATGTTGCTCCAAAACTTGAAGAACGGAGTTGGAAAGGAAGCCATTTATCTTGAACTTCGGAATTTCAATGACTATAGTCGCTGGCGTACAACCTTTGAACGATGTGGGTTCCGCTATAAACGGCATTATGACATCCTTGTCGACACCGCCTCAATGGATATAGTTCTTGAACATATAGGGAAGAGTCGAAAACGTGATGTAAGGGTTTCTTTGCGTGACGGGGCTAAAGTGGTTGAGCATCCCACAATGTCTCAGATACGTGAGTTTTATGGCGTATTGAGTAATTTGTATAGAACCAAGGTCAAGACACCGCTGTTCCCCTTGGAGTTTTTTGAACGGCTTTCGGAACTTAATACTGCTGTTTTTTTGTTGGTTGAATTTGAAGGAAGAATAGTCGGAGGTACGGTATGTGTGGGCTTGCCAGGCGAGACATTGTATGAGATGTATGCCTGTGGGGAGGATGGAGTGCATAAGAACATCTTTCCTTCGGAAGTAGCTACCTTTTCAGGTCTGCAATATGCAGCGAAAAACAATTATGGGAAATTTGACATGATGGGGGCGGGAAAACCTGATGATGGTGGATATGGCGTCCGCGATTTCAAATTGAAATTTGGTGGAGCCTTATGTGAGTTTGGCAGGTTTCTTTATGTCAATAATAGAGTTTTGTATTTTATGGGTAAAATTGGTGTGAAGTTGATGAAAACAGGTATAAGAAGGGATAGAAAATGAAACCTCGGTTGGAAATTGGTTTTCCGTTGCGGCAACAGAAGTGTTTTTTGTTTGGTGAACCATATAATTCTGGACAGAGAGTATTTCAACTCAATCACAATAGAAGTGGAATCCTTTTGGCACTCCAAACATTAAGGTTACCCGTCAATTCAGGTGTTGGCGTGATGGCTTATAACTGCCATACGGTAATGGAGGCCGTTGTCCAGGCAAAACTAAAGCCTGTTTTCATTGATATCACTGACGAATTGATGATAGATTATGATGACTTGGATCGCAAACTGCCCCACATTTCAGTGCTGATAGTTACCCATCTTTTTGGAATTGTAAACGATGTAAAACATATTAGAGAGGAGTTTCCCCATTTAATTATCATCGAAGATTGTGCTCACGCCTATGGTATTGAAAATGTTTATGGCGATTTTGCTGTGTTCAGCATTGGCCAAGGCAAATTGCCCTCTATAGGCGATGGAGGTTTGCTTTTGGTCAATAATCTATGCTATCTTGAGCAATTGATGACATTGTATAATGCGCTGCCTGATTATTCTTTGCTGCAAAGCGTGAAACTTTTTTTCTCTATGTTGATTCGGTCATGGATGTACAGTCGTTGTGCGTATGGCTGGCTGACATTGCCGGTAAAAAGGAAACGTTCTGCGGCTTTGAACAATGGCGATTTCAAGCCGATGAAAATGTGCAGAGGCGTGAGTGCAATTTATGCAATTGAAAAAGGAAAAGTGGCCGACAAGATAAAATACAGAGAACGAAATGCCGAACAGATAATGGATTCGATCCGGACATCGGGCGAAATGGAGTCAATACTCGGGATAAATGCTTTTATGCTTGTGGTTAAATGTCAGAGTCCCGATGTTTTAAGGGAGAAATTGAAAGGAATAGGTCTGGATTCGGCTACACATTTTGTCAATGCTATCCATTGGGCTAAGGAGTTCGGCTATCAGTCGGGAGAATGTCCTACGACTGAGCTGCTGATTAATCATTTGTTAATGATACCAACGTATTAGTTTGAATCATATGAAATTGCTCTTTATGATAAGCCATCCGGCGCATTTTCACATGTTCCGATACACGATTGACAATCTGAAAAAAGATGGTCACCAAGTGGTTGTGGTTATTCGTCCTAAAGATGTCCTCGAACAGCTTTGTAGGGATTCTGGGATGCAGTACTACAAGGTGAAGGATCGCCCTAAGAAGTGGGGCTTGTTGGGTCTGGGCTTCTCGTTGGTCGAGAAGACTATTGAGGTGGGTAGAATAGTTAGGAGCGAGAGGCCTGAAATGCTTATTGGATCGGATGGCGTTCTGGCTTTTGTAGGGAAAATGAGAAAACTACCGGCTTTTGAGTGTTCGGAAGATGATGCAGAAGCCATTGCACTTTATGCGAAATTGTTTTTCCCGTTTTATACAGGGATCATTTGCCCAGAGTGTTGCAGCGCCTGGAGATGGGATGAGAAAAAGATTGGGTATAATTCTTATCATGAATTGGGCTATCTTCGACCAAATCAATTTGAACCCAATAGGGGGGTAGTCGAACAATATGGGATAAATACAAACTCGTCTTACATTCTAATTCGTTTTGCACAACTTACGGCTCATCATGATGTGGGAATACATGGGATTAATTCCAGGATTGCCGAACATGTAATAGAGATGATTAAGCCGTATGGAACAATTTATATTACTTCAGAACGGCCTTTGGAGCCTCAATTTGAGCAATATCGAATTAAGATTAATCCTTTAGACATGCATCATGTGATGGCTTTTGCGTCGTTGTATATTGGTGATAGCCAGACTATGGCTGCAGAAGCTGGTGTTTTGGGCACTCCATTTGTACGGTTTAATGATTTTGTGGGTAGGCTTTCATATTTGAATGAATTGGAGAACAAATACCATCTTGGCTTTGGCCATAGAACTGATGATCTTGAAGGGTTTTATAAATCCATACAACGTTGGTTAGACATGCCTAATAGAAAGGTGATTTGTGAAACTCGCCGCCAGAAAATGCTGGCTGAGAAAGTTGACTACTCTGCATTTTTGACTTGGTTTATTGAGAATTATCCAGATAGTCGGGAAGTGATGAAAAGCGATCCTGGCTATCAATTCCGATTTAAATAGAATGGACTTTACTCTAAAAAAATATACATGCTTGATAGAAGCCTTCAAGGAGTCAGGCTATCGTTTTGTCACTTTTCAAGACTATTGTGAACATGGTGATGGGTATAATGATGACCGTTTCGTGATTTTGCGTCACGATGTGGATAAGAGAGCCTCAAACACATTGGTGATAGCGAGGAAGGATGCTGCATTGGGTGTCCATTCGTCTTTCTTTTTCCGAATTGTCAAACAGAGCAATGACCCTGAAGTGATTAAGGCTGTCACAGCATTGGGACATGAGATAGGTTATCATTATGAAGATTTATCGTATTGTCAGGGTGATGTGAAGTGGGCCATCCAGCGTTTTAAAGAAAACCTGAGTTACTTTCGTCAGTTTTATCCGGTGAAGACCATTTGCATGCATGGTGTTCCTCAAAGCTCATATGATGGACGCGACCTATGGAAATACCATGATTATCATGACTTTGACGTTATAGGCGAGCCGTATTTCGACATAGATTTCTCAAAGGTGTTTTATCTGACGGATACAGGTCGGCGTTGGGATGGCTTCAACGTCAGCTTGCGCGATAAGGTGCCTGCTTATCAAGACGAATGGGTTAAAAAGGGATGGATCTATCATTCCACTGACGATATCCTTGAGGCGCTTGCCCAAGGGACGTTCCCTGAAAAGTTAATGTTGACCACGCATCCCCAGCGCTGGACCAGCCGTTGGGGATTGTGGATAGGAGAATATGTGTCACAATCCTTGAAAAATGTGGTGAAGAAGAGGTTGGTTCGGTAATAATTTGTACCTTTGCACGTCCATATAGCTAAAAAATAATTCTAAATAGATGAAAACTAATAAATTACATTTATTTTTTATATCAATTACATTGGTAGTTTTGACCACTTCATGTGTCACGACCAAACATGTGAGGTATCTTCAGGACATGCCCATCGAGGGAATGCCTATCAATGAGCATCTGGAGGCCACTGTGGCACCGTACGATGAACTGCGTATCAATGTGTTGAGTAATACGGGTAAGGATGATGAATTGGTGAAGCCTTTCAATGCGATTCAGAACATGGGCTCTGGATATGGTGGTGGTTTTAATAGTGGCTATTACTACGGTTATTTGGTTGATGGTGAAGGTTTCATTGAGTTCCCCGTCTTAGGCAAGATTCATGTAGCGGGATTGACCCGCTTGCAGGTGCAGGATACCATAGCTGCCCAGTTGATTCGCGACGGTCATCTGAAAGACCCTTTGGTAGTGGCTCGTTTTTTGAATTTCAGGGTGTACTTCTTGACAAGTTCAGGGGGTAAGGTGCTCAATATCACCAACGAGCGTTGCACTTTCTTGGAAGCCTTGGCTATGGCGGGTGGCTTGGACTGGTATACACGCCGCGACCGTATCGGCGTGATGCGTGAGGTGGATGGCAAACGGGTCATTCATTACCTCGATCCGCGTTCTACGTCCATTTTCGATGATGAATTCTTCCTAATGCAACAGAATGATATTATCTTCACTGAGGAGCGTCCTTACAAGTTCTTCAACAACAACTTGGCGACAATTATGAGCTTGGTTTCTTCCGCCTTGTCGGTTTATACTATTTATAAGATGATTGTTGGCGAGTTCAATCACAACTAATTCCTTTACAATCTAACCTTGTTTATCATGGCAACAGAGTTTGACAATAGCACCATCAACAACCTCAATAATATCAACAAGCGTCCTGATGACATCAACTCGTTTTTTGACGACAGTGCCAATAGTGGCTTCAAGTTCAAAGACTTGGTGTTTCTCATCGTGCGCAACCTCCATTGGTTCCTCATTTTTGCCTTGATAGGTGGTTTCATTGCCTATTACAAGGTGCGGGGAGAGGACAGAATCTATGCCGCATATTCCTCTATCCTGATCAGGACGCAGAACAGTTCTGGCTCCGAGTCATTTCGTGGCTCCTCGGCCTTGAATGCCATTCAAGGTGTGGGTCCCATCGTAAGCACAGTAAACAACGAGATTATGGTGATGCGCTCGCAGAGCAATATGGATAACATGGTGCGAAAACTCGGTTTGAACATCATGTATCACTATACGACTCGGGTGGCCCGACGTAACACTGTTTTATATAAGGAATCTCCTGTCGAGGTGTCGTTCCCTGGTTTGGATGAACAGGCTTACGCGTCCTTCAGCCTAACGCCGATAGACGGAAGCCATGTGGTACTCGACAACTTTGGCGGCAACATCCCGCCCATGCAAGTGACTCTTAATGATACGGTATTAGTGCCTTTCGGCAAGGTGGTGGTGAAGCCTACGTGGCGTTATAATGACTTTATGAACACTACCATATCTGTCTCACATTTTTCGGTTTCTTCAATAGCCGCAGTCTACCGCGGAAGGATTTCAATTGGCCGCGATAGCGATAGAAACTCCATCTTACGGCTTTCGGTAACCGATGTCTCGGCACAGCGTGCGGCAGATGTGCTGAACATGTTGATGGATGTGTATAATCAGGAGTCTATAGATGACCAACAGCGTGTGTTGGATTATACCGAAAAGTTTATCAACGACCGTATTGAGTACCTGATGAACGATATCGATGAATACGAGCAGGTGTCGGTCAAGTTCAAGCAGAGTCATAATATCATTGATACTCGGAGCTACGGACAGTCATACGTGGCGGCCAGCACTTCATTGACTGAGGAGGCTAAGAAACTGGAGGCCCAAGCGGATATGGTGCGTTATCTCCTTGATTTCGTGAAGAATAATCCTGACGAGATGGTTCCTATCGGTTTGGTTTCTATCTCTCCTGAGGCTACTGCGATTATCACGCAGTATAATGCCAATATGGTGAAGATTGAGAAATATAGGGCTGATGGTACCATTAACAATCCTGTGGCCCAAAACCTTATGGCCGATCAGGTTAACGTTCATGCCAGCATCATCACGGTGCTTGAGACCAACCTTACCGGTTTGGAGAATCGTATCCAGCAGGCCAGTGACGAACGTGATTTGGCCAACCAGCAGATTCAGAGCGTTCCCGTAGCCCAGTTGGAATTGAGCGAGGCCGAACGTATGCAGGGCATCAAGGAACGCCTCTACCTGCAGCTGCTCACCAAGAGGGAGGAACTGCTCATTACCAGTCCGCAGCTTGAGGCTACTGGTAAGGTGATTGATTATGCTTATCCAAATAACACTCCTATCGCTCCCAATGAGGGGAAGACCATTCTAATTGGTGTGCTCATTGGTCTAGCTATTCCCATCATCGTGTTGGTGCTGAGAAATATGCTCGATACCACCATCCACGATCGAGTGGACGTGCAGAAGACTTCCAACATTCCATTCTTGGGCGATGTACCTTTCGAAAAGGATGCTCAAGAGCATGCTGTTATGGTGCGTGAGAATGGACGAGACTCGCTGTCTGAGTCGTTCCGCCTTATCAGGTCGAGTCTCGAGTATATGAAAGACAGAAGAAACGGTGGCCATGTAGTGATGTTTACCTCATTTATGGTATCGTCAGGTAAGACTTTTATCTCCACCAACTTGGCCACGAGTTTCGCCTTGGCAAAGCGTAAGGTGGTGCTGGTCGACTTGGATATCCGTAAAGGTACTCTGCTCAAGGTGTTCGGCGTGGCTACTCGGGCGGGTATTTCAAACTACCTCTCAGGAAAGACGGACAACGTAGACGATATTATCCATTCAGACACCGTCACACCAGGTCTTGATATTATTTTTTCGGGTCCTGTACCACCCAACCCGGCAGAATTGCTGATGAGCACCCGTTTGGAGGACCTTATTGCCGAGTTGCGCAAGCGTTATGAATACATCTTCTTGGACAACGTACCGGTGGGTATGGTAGCCGACTCCGAGATTGTGAAGCGCGTGGCTGACACCACTATCATGGTGCTGCGTGCCGGCAAGACAGACAAGCGCTTGCTTTTCGACGTGGATAAGTTCTTCAAGGATGGCCGTTTCCCCAACCTCTGTGTCGTGCTTAATGGCGTCAACAAAAAGACCCGTGGTTATGGCTACTACGGTTATGGCTATGGATATGGTTATGGCTATGGATACGGTTACGGCTATGGATACGGTTACGGCTATGGATACGGTTATGGATATGGTAATGAGGAAGAGAAGAAAAAAAAGAAGAAATGGTATCAACGTATTTTGCCGAAACATCACAGACACCACCATCACCACCATCATCATGGCGTAGCCAAGATGCATGACGACGGTAAGGAATAATAACAAGGTAGTAGGATAGAGATGTTCAGACTTCGTCATAAGCTTCCCGACGACTTTTTTAAGGGTGCCGTGGATGTGCATTGCCACCTATTGCCTGGGGTAGACGATGGCTTCCCTACTTTGGAGAAATCGCTCCATGCTCTGAAGAAAATGGAGGAGCATGGTGTCACGAAGATGGTACTGACACCTCATTTTATGAAAGACTACCCCGAGAATGATAGGGATTCCATCAAAGAGAAGTTTGATTTCTACAAGACTGAGGCGGCTAAAGTGTGCGGCATAGAGCTGCGCCTGGGGGCCGAGTATATGCTGGATGCCTGTTTCATGGGTCATTTCGAGCAAGGCTTTCTTACCTTGGACAGAGCGGCCAAACACGTGCTGTGCGAGACTTCCTATCTGATGTATGAACCTAACATCTCACAGATGGTGTATGACGTGATGTGTTCTAACCTACAGCCTATCGTAGCACACCCCGAGCGGTATGAGTACGCTGTGAAGGATAATTACTACCGTTGGAAGGACAAAAGCTATGAGTTTCAACTGAACCTGCTGTCGTTGGGCGGTGCCTACGGGCGTCCGGCTTTTGTCAGGTCGCACTTCCTGTTGAATGAGGGAATGTACGACTATGTGGGTTCGGATATGCATAACCTCGACAACTTCCGACGATTCCTGCCTGAAATACGACTAACGAAAAAGGAGCTGCTGCTTCTAGAACAACTCCTTGAAAATAATAAGCGTTTGGCAGAATAAAAAGAAAAACCCGATGGACGATCGCCCATCGGGTTTTTTACTTATTTCAGGCCTCTGGCCTTTAAATAGGGTTCATATTCGGGGTCTTGTCCACGGAACTTGCGGTATTGTACCATGCCTTCGTCGTTGCCGCATTCTTGCAAGCAGTTCTTGCGGAACGAGGCGGCCAACTCAGGGTTGAAAAGGTCGCCTGAAGTTTTGAAGTAGTTGAAGGCGTCCTTGTCGAGCACCTCAGCCCAGGTATAGGCATAATAGCCGGCGCTATAACCGCCACTGAAGATGTGGCTGAAGTTGGTTGAGCGGTAACGGGGCAGAATCTCGGGCATCAGGCCAATGGCGTCCATCTGCTGCTTTTCGAAAGCATCCACATCGAGGGTCTGGGGCTCAGTGAGTTCATGGTACTTCATGTCGAGTATGGATGCGGCAATGAGCTCGGTGGTCATAAAGCCCTGATTGAATAGAGCACTGTTCTCAATCTTGGCGATGAGGCTATCAGGCATGACTTCACCGGTCTGGTAGTGCTTGGCGTACATACGAATGACCTCTGGCTCGGCGACCCAGTTCTCCATGATTTGAGAGGGCAATTCAACATAGTCATGAGGCACGCTGCCGCAGGTGCGGTCGTAGAGGCCGTCGGAGAAGAAGGCGTGCAGCGAGTGACCAAACTCATGCCACATGGTTTCGGTTTCGTCCCAAGTGAGCAGGGCAGGGGTGTCGCCCGAAGCTGGGGTAAAGTTCATTACAAGAGAGATGACGGGATTAACCTTCTTGCCTTCGATGTCGTGACCGCTTTCGCGGAAACTGGTGCACCAGGCACCGCCGCTCTTTGACTCACGCGGATAGTAGTCCATATAGAGGATGCCGAGGAAGTCACCGTTGGCTTCCTTCACCTCGTAGGTCTCTACGCCAGGATAATAGATGGGCAAGTTGGTGTTCTTCGTGAAGGTGACACCATAGAGTTTATTGGCGGCCTCAAACATGCCGTTGCGCACGTTATCGACGGTCAGATAGGGCTTGATGTAGTTTTCGTCGAAGTCGTATTTGGCTTTGCGGAGTTTTTCGGCATAGTACCACCAGTCCCAGCCTGCCAGCTTAATGCCAGCACCTTCCTTGTCGGCGATGGCCTGCATTTCGGCCAGCTCTTTTTTGGCAAGCTGCTGCGCGGGGTTAAAGATGTCAATGAGGAATTTGTCGACGGTCTTGGAATCTTGAGCCATGTTGACGGCTAGTTCGTAGTCAGCGTAGTTGTCGTAGCCGAAGAGTTTGGCTTTCTTCACACGGAGGTTCACCATCTCGTTGACGAGCTGCTTGTTGTCGTACTCGTTGTTGTTGTCACCTCTGTTATAATAGGCCTTGTACATCTGTTCGCGCAGGTTACGGTTGTCAGCAAACTGCAGGAAGGGGATGAGGCTGGGCTTGCTGAGGGTGAATACCCACTTGCCTTCCATACCCGCGTTCTTGGCTTGCTCGGCTGCAGCATCGATACTGGTTTGAGGAAGACCAGCAAGGTCTTTCTCATTGTCGATGACGAGTTTGTAGTTGCTGTTTTCTTTCAGCAGGTTGTTGCCGTACTGTAGGCTCAGGGTAGAGAGTTGTTCGTTGATTTGGCTCAGCTCGGCTTGCTGCTCGGCATTCAGTCCGGCACCACTGCGGATGAAGTCTTGATGGTACTTCTCAACCACGCGAATTTGCTGGTCGTCAAGTCCTGCTTCGTGGCGGTGTTGGTAAACATAGTCGATGCGCTCAAAGAGTTTCGGGTTCATGGCGATGGCGTCACCGTGCTTCGAAAGCATGGGTAACACTTGCTCAGCGATAGCGATCATCTCGTCGTCGGTGAGACACTCATTAAGGTTGAAGAACACGTTGCTGACGCGGTCGAGTATTTGGCCCGATTTGTCATAGGGCAGGATGGTGTTTTGGAAGGTGGCCGGCTCTGGGTTGTTGCAGATGGCTTCCACCTCGGCCTGTTGCTCGGCGATGCCGGCCTCGAATGCAGGCAGGTAGTGTTCGTTCCTGATCTGGTCGAAAGGCGGCACCTGGAAGGGTGTGGTGTACTCGGTCAGGAAGGGGTCGGGACTTTCTGTCTCCGTTTTTGGCGCGTTGTTCGAGGAGCAAGCGGCCAAAGTGATAGCGCTTAAAGCGATCATTTTGATGAGTTTTTTGTTCATGTTTTGCATATTAGAAGATAGTTTTACGCCTGCAAAGATAAAAAATGTTGTTTTGTTTTTTGTGTAAAAAAAAACATTATTTTTGTAGCAATTTTTCCACAAGAATATCAAGCACGAAATATCTATGAGTTACATTTCCTGGGATAAAAGCAAGCTAGTCAATCTGGAGTTCTCGCTCAACCGTGAAGTGTTGCGTTCCAATGCTTTAGGCGCGTTTCTCGCCACCACGGTGATTGGCTGCAATACTCGAAAATATCATGGTCTCCTAGTGGTGCCACAGCCGCAGCTGGACAACAACAACCATGTGCTGCTGTCGAGCCTTGATGAGACCATCATCGAAAACAAGGAGGAATTCCACCTTGGTGTACACATGTACCCCAACGGCGTTTTCGCTCCACGTGGACATAAATACCTTCGCGATTTCACTGCCGACCCTATGCCGAAGTTGACCTACCGCATAGGCAACGTGGTTTTGGATAAGGAACTAATATTCTCTTCAACTGAGGCACGACTCTTTGTACGCTATACCTTGCGTGAATCGGCGGTGCCAATTACCTTGCGTATACTGCCTTTCCTGGCTTTCCGCAATGTTCATATGCTGACGCATGAGAACTATGACGCCAGCCGCAAGGTGGATCTGGTGAAGAACGGCGCTTCGTGGCAACTTTATAAGGACTACTCAAGGTTGTATTTACAGTTCTCGAAGGCTGTACAATATACTCACGTGCCGCATTGGTACTACAATATGTTTTACATCCGCGAGCAGGAACGTGGCTATGAAGCTGTTGAGGATCAGTTTGTCCCTGGTTTCTTTGAATTGCAAATGAAGAAAGGTGACACGGTCATCCTCTCTGTCAGCCTTGAGGAGCAGAACCCTGCCGCTATCAAGCGTCAATGTGAGGCTGAGGTGAAACGCCTATTGCCTCAGACAAATTATGAGGACTGTTTGCTGAAAGCTGCCGACCAGTTTATTATCCGTGATGCGAAGGGAACGCGCCTATGGGCGGGCTTCCCATGGTTCGGTTCGTGCAGTCGCGACACCTTCCTGTCGCTGCCGGGTCTTACCTTGGCAAAAGGCGACGAGAAGACCTTTAACGAGGTGTTGCAATATTTGGTGTCGCGGATGCAAGGTGCGTTCTTCCCGCACAGATACTATCAGAAGAGCTTGTATTTCACGGCGGTAGACTCCCCGTTATGGTTCTTCTGGGTGCTGCAGCTTTATGAGAAGATGTGGGGTAAAGACAAGAAAGAAATCTGGCGCAAATGTAAGAAACCGATGACGGTTATCTTGGAAAGTTTCATAGGGAGCACAGATTTCAATGTTCATGTTTTGGACAACGGTTTGCTCTATGCTGGCAACCGCGACTTGGCCTTGACTTGGATGAATGTTTTCGCCCAAGGTAAGCCTTGGACGCCGCGTACAGGGTTGGCCATCGAGGTAAATGCCTTGTGGTATAATGCCTTATGCTATGCGGTAGAACTGCTCAAAGTCGCAGAGCCGAGAAGCCCATTATTGAAGAAATGGCAGGCTATGGCCGATAAGGTGAAGGATTCGTTTGCCGACACCTTCTATAATAAGGTGACCAACGGCTTCTACGATTACGTGAACAGCAATGAAAAGAATACGCAGGTGCGGCCTAACATGATGATTGCTGCCGCATTACCATATACCCCGATGAGCGATGAAATGCAGAAACGAGCATTTGATATTTCAGCATCGGAGCTACTGACTCCCAGAGGGATACGTTCACTTTCACCCAATGATGAAGGCTATAAGGGCGTCACCATTGGTAACCACAGCGAACGTGAGCGGGCTTATCATAACGGTACGGTGTTTCCATGGTTGATTGCTTTCTATGCTGACTTATCGGTGAAACTCTTCGAGAAGCAGGCGTTGTCAGCACTTGAAGATCTTTATACCGGCTTTGAGGATGCTATCAAAGATAATGGAATCGGAACGATTTCGGAGATTTACGATGGTAATCCGCCTTTCGAGGCACGTGGTTGTATTTCACAGTCTACAAGTGTTGGTGCCTTGCTCTACCTGCGTTATCTGATTGATGAACTTAATAAGAAAGGAGGCTCAAGATGAGAGTCCTGATGTTTGGGTGGGAGTTCCCGCCCCATATTACCGGAGGCCTCGGAACGGCCTGCTTCGGTATGACCAAAGGTCTGGCCAAGAATGACGTGGATGTGCTCTTTGTGGTGCCGCGTGCCTATGGTGATGAGGATGAGACTAACGTACGACTGCTCAATGCCAGCGACGTGACCATTGATATCGACCATGAAAAGGACCGCAGCTACTGGGAACGTGTGCAGTATATGGAGATTGGCTCCAACATCATCCCATACGTGGGGCCTGAGGATTTTGCTAATGTGTTGGAACGCGACCGCCATGTGGTGGAGCATTTCAACCGTAGCGGTTCGGTGTTTGCACGCAACTACCAATTCTCTGGCAAATACGGTATGAACCTGATGGAGGAAGTGGCGCGTTACGCTTTGATTGGTTCATCGCTGGCCACTAAATATGATTTTGATGTCATCCACGCTCATGACTGGTTGACTTATTCGGCAGGCATCGCGGCGAAGGAGACTACGGGTAAACCTCTTGTGGTACACATGCATGCTACCGAGTTCGACCGTTCGGGCGAGAACATCAACACGGATGTTTACGCTATCGAGCGCAGGGGTATGGAGGCAGCCGACCGTGTCATCACGGTGAGTAACTTGACTCGTAATATTGTCATTGAAAAATATGGCATCGACCCGGCTAAGGTTGTGACGGTACACAACGCTGTGGAGCCTAACGACAAGCCCAAGTCGGAATACGAACGCAGCGGATTGGATGCCAAGGTGGTGACCTTCCTTGGAAGAATTACTTACCAGAAAGGTCCTGAATATTTCATTGAGGCGGCTCATAAAATCCATGAGGTTGACCCAAGCATTCATTTCGTGATGGCGGGTACTGGTGATATGTTGGAGAGGATGATCCGCCGCGTGGCGCAATTAGGTATGGGAAGCCATTTCCACTTCACGGGTTTCCTTAAGGGCGAGGCCGTCGACCAGATGTTCGCGATGACGGATGTCTTTGTGATGCCCTCCATTTCCGAGCCGTTCGGCATTGTGCCTTTGGAGGCTATGCGTCTGAATGTGCCTGTGGTCATCAGCAAGCAGTCAGGCGTCTCTGAGGTGGTCAAACACGCTCTGAAGGTTGACTTCTGGGATATTAACGGTTTGGCGGATGCCATCTATGGCCTCTGCCACTACGACACCTTGGCCAACTGCTTTAAGGATCAAGGTAAAGACGAAGTGGACAGCCTCAAGTGGGAAGCCGCTGCCAAGAAGATTAAGGCGGTCTATGAGTCGGTGGTTTAATTAGCGAATAATAAAAAACACATGATATGAGCAAATCAATCTGTTTCTATTTTCAAGTGCACCAGCCCTATAGGCTCCGCACTTATCGTTTCTTCGAAATCGGCAAGAAACACTACTATTACGATGACTATAACAACCGTATGGTAATGCGGCGCGTGGCGGAGAAATGCTATCTGCCCATGAACGAACTGCTGATGCAGCAAATCAATAAGTTCGGCGACAAGTTCAAGGTGGCCTTTTCCTTCTCGGGTATCGCCATCGAGCAGATGGAGCAATACGCTCCCGATGTGTTGGAAAGCTTCCAAAAGCTGGTTGCCACGGGTAAGGTAGAGGTGCTTTCCGAGACTTATGCCCACTCATTGGCTTCGTTGAAAAACCCGGATGAGTTCAAAAAGCAGGTGATGGCTCACAAGCACAAGATGAAAGAGGTGTTTGGCATTACGCCGAAGACCTTCCGCAACACCGAGCTGATTTATAGCGACGAAATTGGTGCAGCGGTGGCCGATATGGGCTATAACCTCATGCTCACAGAAGGAGCGAAGCACATCTTGGGTTGGAAGAGTCCCAACTACATGTACGCCAACGCCATCAACCCCAAGTTGAAGGTCTTACTGCGTAATTTCAAATTCAGCGATGAGATTGCCTTTCGTTTCGTGCAAGATGGTTTCCGTGCTGAGGACTTCGTGAACTGGCTGAATGCCTTGCCCGAAGAGGAAGAAGTGGTCAACATTTTTATGGATTATGAGACCTTTGGCGAGCACCAATCGGCGGAGACGGGTATTTTCGACTTTATGGAACGTCTGCCTGAGGCCATCCTCAAAGGCAGCAAGTTCAAGTTTGCCACACCTCAGGAGTTGGCGAAGAAATTGCAGCCAGTGAGCGCAGTCAATGTGCCCAATGTGCTTTCATGGAGCGATGAGGAACGCGACCTCACGGCCTGGCTGGGTAATCCTTTGCAGGACGATGCCTACCGCGCCTTGTACGACCTCGCGTCTAAGGTTCGCCGCATCAAAGATGTGGAACTGCAGCAGGACTGGCTTGAGCTCCAGACTTCAGACCATTTCTATTATATGTGTACGAAGTGGCTCTCCGACGGTGTGGTACACAAGTATTTCAGCCCATACGCCTCGCCGTATGATGCCTATATTAATTATATGAATGTGTTGACGGACTTTGCTGATAGGGTGAAGAACTTGTCGAAGAGAAATGTAAAACCTGTTGAGAACAAATAACTTATAATTTCTAATGAAAAACCCGGAATACCTTTTTGAAACCAGTTGGGAAGTATGTAACATGGTGGGTGGCATCTATACGGTGCTCTCCACAAAGGCGAATGTGGTGCGCCAGCTGCTTGGCGACCACTATATCACCGTAGGTCCCGATGTGGTGAAGGAAGCACATGAAACACTTTATTTTGTTGAAGACAACGAACTTTTCCCCGAATGGCGTGATAGGGCTTTGGCACAAGGCCTGAAGTTCCGTATTGGCCGCTGGAAGATTGAAAGCAGCCCCATTGCCATTTTGGTTGATTATACCACATTGTATCAAACTAAGAATGAGATACTAGCTCATCTGTGGGAACAATATGAACTTGATAGTATCCGTGGTCAGTGGGATTATGTGGAGCCAGTATTGTTTGGCTATGCTGCTGGTCAGGTGATAGAGAGTTTCTGCAACTTCTATTTGCAGCAAACCAGCAACATCGTGGCGCAGTTCCATGAGTGGATGACGGGTTCGGGTGTGTTGTATTTGAAAGAGCATTGCCCGCAGATTGCTACGGTGTTCACTACCCATGCCACCTATTTGGGTCGTGCCATCTCTGGCAACGGCTTGCCGCTTTATGAAAACTTGAAGTCGTATCTGCCTTCGGTGATGGCCATGCAGTTCAACATCGTCTCACAGCAGTCGATGGAACAGAAGGCTGCCAAAAACGCCGATGCATTTACAACGGTTAGTGGCATCACGGCACAGGAAGGCGAACAGTTCCTCTATCGTAAGCCTGACGTCATCACCATGAACGGCATTGACCATCCGCTGCGTAAGGACCCAAAAGCCTTCGCTGAAACACGCAATGCCTCGCGTGAGAAGATTCTGAAAATTGCTGAAACCCTTTGTGGTGAGCCCATCGACCGCAACTGCCTGATGGTTATCAATAGCGGCCGCTATGAGTTTAAGAACAAGGGCATCGACTTGTATATTGAGGCCTTGCGTCGCCTCAATCAGGACAAGAACCTGCAACGGACGGTGGTGGCTGTAATTGCTGTGCCGAGTAACATAGCGGGTCCGTCAAAGGACTTGCAACACCGTCTCGATGGCACCAATGCCATTATGGGCCACACCGATTTCCCTGCTACACACCATGTCTTTGATTATGAAAACGATGCGATTCTGAATACCTTGCGTAATTCGGGCTTGCAGAACGACTCCAACGACAAGGTGAAGGTGATGTTCGTGCCCGCTTACCTTAATGGTAATGATGGCATCTTTAATCTGACCTATTCGGAGTTCCTTGCCGCTTTCGACTTCTCGGTGTTCCCCTCGTATTATGAGCCTTGGGGTTACACACCGCTTGAGAGCGTGTCTATGGGTATTCCCACCTTGACCACGGATGTTTCTGGTTTCGGTAGGTATGTGAATCAGTATTTTAAAGACAACGAGGCGGTTATCGTGGTCCATCGTCAGGATGGCAACAACGACCAAGTGGTGGAAGATATTGTCGTCGCTTTGCGCCATTTCTTGGGCATGACCGAAAAGGGTATGGCCGAAGTCTCTGAAAAGGCTTTGGAAGTGGCTGGCAATTTGCTTTGGAAAGACTTGTATGGCAGTTACCAGAAAGCCTACGAGATTGCTTTGGAGAAATCGGGCGGACGCCATTACATGATGGAGCCGGTACCTTACGCCGATATGATGCACGAGGTGGTTTACCAAAAGAACGATACTCCGAGTTGGAAGAAGGTGCTGGTGAAGCCTGTTTATTCTGAAGAGATGCGCAAATTGGAAGAGCTCTCGCAAAACATCTGGTGGTGCTGGAACGTGGATGCCATCGAGTTGTTTGAGAGCATCGACCCGGAGGCTTGGAAGGCTACCGAGCAGAACCCCGTCGCTGTGATGGAGGGTCTCTCCATTGTCCAAATCAGGGATTTGGAAAACAACAAAGACTTCGTCGAACGTCTCAATAAGGTATACGACCAGTTTAAGCAATATATGGCCCAGCCGACGCAGCAAAAAGACCTCATCGCGTATTTCAGCATGGAGTACGGCCTGATGAAGAGCCTCAAGATCTATTCGGGCGGTTTGGGCATCTTGGCCGGTGACTACATGAAGCAGGCCTCTGATAGCAACGCCAACATGGTGGGTATCGGCCTGTTGTACCGCCATGGCTATTTCGCTCAGGAAATCACCGTGGCGGGTGAGCAGCGTGCCGAATACATCCCGCAGAAGTTCTCGCAGTTGCCGCTGCAACCGGTCTATAACGAAAATGGAGAATGGATAAAGGTGAGCATCGCCTTCCCAGGCCGCTCGGTCTATGCCAAAGCTTGGAGGGTTAATGTGGGTAGGATAGGACTCTACTTGCTCGATACTGATATTGATGAGAACTCGCCCGAGGACCGTGGCATCACGAGTCGTCTTTATGGCGGTGACAATGAGATGCGCATCAAGCAGGAAATGTTCCTTGGCGTGGGTGGTATCCGACTGATCGAAGCTATCGGGCTGAAGCCTACGATTTACCACTGCAACGAAGGCCACGCGGCTTTCAGCGGACTGGAGCGTCTGCGTGTCTATATCAACAAGCATAACCTTGATTTTGATGTGGCACTTGAGTTGGTCAGGACTTCCACCTTGTTCACTACACATACACCTGTGCCTGCTGGTCACGATGCCTTTGAGGAACACCTCATCCGCACGTATATGCCACACTATGCCAACCGCATGAATATCAGCTGGGAACGTTTCATGGGACTGGGCCGCTTCAATCCCAACAATCCGAACGAGAAGTTCTCGATGAGCGTATTGGCCACCAACCTCAGTCAGGAGGTGAACGGCGTGAGCCGGATTCATGGAAGGGTGTCGAGAGAGATGTTCCAATCGCTTTGGCCGGGCTATTTTGCCGAGGAGAACCACATCGGCTACGTCACCAACGGTGTACACCTGCCCACTTGGAGCAACCGCCTCTGGCAACGTCTTTATAAAAGGGTCTTCGGTCCTGACTACATCGACCACCAGTCGGATGTGAAGATGTGGAGTCAGATCAACGAGGTGCCGGATGGCGCCATTTGGGATATCCGCAAGCAGCTGAAACATGAGCTGATAGACTACCTCTCGGCCAAGCTGAAGGAAGACATGCGTCAGCGTCAGGAGAGCCCGAAGCTCATCATGCAGACGGTGAATAACCTGAACGAGAACGCCTTGATTGTCGGTTTCGCCCGTCGTTTCGCCACCTACAAGCGCGCCCACTTGCTCTTCGGCAATTTGGAACGCCTCTCGCAGCTGGTCAACGACCCGAAGCGCCCCGTCATCTTCCTCTTTGCCGGTAAGGCTCACCCCAATGACAAGGCGGGTCAGGATCTCATCAAGATGATTATCGACATCTCGCGTCGTCCTGAGTTTATCGGTAAGATTCTCTTCATCAGCAACTACGATATTGAGCTAGGCGCTCGCCTCACCAGTGGTGTGGATGTGTGGCTCAACACACCTACACGTCCTTTGGAGGCCTCTGGAACCAGTGGCGAGAAGGCCGTGATGAACGGTGTTTTGAACTTCTCCGTCCTTGACGGCTGGTGGGCTGAGGGTTATCGTCCCGATGCCGGCTGGGCCATTCAAGAGAAGCGCACCTATCAGGATCAGCGTTATCAGGACGAAATGGATGCCGAGACGATTTACAATACGCTTGAAAACGAAATCGTCCCGCTCTACTATGCCCGCAACGTGCAGGAAATCCCGACAGGTTGGGTGTCTGCCATGAAGAAGTGCCTTAACGAGATTTCGCCGCGCTTCACCATGAAACGCATGATGGATGACTACTTTGAGCAGTATTACAACAAGTTGATTGAGCGGACCAATTGGATGCGGGCCAACCGTTACCAAAAGGCTTTTGAAATCAGCACTTGGAAGAACCGTGTGCGCAACAATTGGGACAAGGTGGAGGTGAAATCACTCATTTTGCCTGACACCAATGTGCGTCCGTTGACCTTCGGTGAGCAGTTTGTTGCAGAAATCACATTGCTCACGCCCGATCTCGAGCCAGGCGATTTGGCCATTGAGTTGCTTGTCGGCAAGAAGGAAAATGATTCGGATGTGAAAATCAAGTCGGTGCAGGAGATGAAACTCGTCGATTCAGGCGACGGCTGGGTGAAATACTACATCAAGGTACCGATTACACGTGCCGGAGTGTACGATTTCACTTTCCGCGTATTCCCCACCAACAAGATGCTGCCGCATCGTCAGGACTTCCCCTTAGTGAAATGGATTTGATCCATCAAAAAAGGGCGGCCATTGGGTCGCCCTTTTTCATTCTGTTTTCATCCAGTTGATTACTTCAACGGTGAGGGGGTGTGGTACTGGCGGGCACCAAGCTCCTTGTCGAGCATGATCATGCCTCCCATGTGGCCGTCAATCATCTTGCACTGTGCAATGAGGTCGCGGGCGTTCTCTTCCTCTTCCACTTGTTCGTCGATGAACCAAGCGAGGAAGTTGGCGGCGGCGCGGTCTTTGTCGTCGTCGGCAATGTCGCAGAGGTTGTTGATCATGGCGGTCACCTTCTTCTCGTGGGCGAGGGTGTCCTCAAAGGCGTCGAGTACGCTCTTCCATTCAGTCTGTACCTCGGCGATGGGGGCGAGGATGACTTTCTCATCCTGCGAATGCAGGTAGTTGATCATGATGGCGGCGTGGGCTTGTTCCTCAAGGAATTGCACCTTGTACCAATGGGCGATGCCCTTGAATCCTTTGGCGTAGATGTCTTGCGACATGCTCAGATACAGGTATGCCGACCACATCTCAGCGTTGATTTGGTCGTTGATGGCTTTTGCTAATTTCTTGCTAATCATAGTAATATCAAAGCTTAGTGATTTAAGATTTCAAGTTTATTCTCCGAAGTAGCGTTTATACAGACCTTCAAAGCCTTTGCCGTGACGGGCTTCGTCCTTGGCCATCTCGTGGACGGTGTCGTGGATGGCATCAAGGTTACGCTCCTTGGCCACTCGGGCGATGCGCATCTTGTCCTCGCAGGCACCGCATTCGGCAATCATGCGCTTGTAGAGGTTGGTCTTGGTGTCCCATACCACGTCGCCCAACAGTTCGGCAAATTTGGCGCAATGGTCGGCCTCTTCAAAAGCATAGCGTCTGAAGGCCTCGGCAATCTCGGGATAGCCCTCGCGGTCGGCCTGGCGGCTCATGGCAAGATACATTCCCACCTCGGTGGCCTCGGCCATAAAGTGCGCGTTCAGGTCTTTGATCATATCCTCGCCGGTGCCTTTGGCAATGCCGACAACGTGCTCGGTGATGAAATTCAAGGCAGCGCTTTCGTCAGCGACCTTCCATTCAACGATTTGTCTGCATTGAGGACAGCGCTCGGGGGCTTCCTCTCCTTCGTGTACATACCCGCAGATGGGGCAGATGAATTTTTTCTTCATGGTGATTTCTTTATTTTTGAGTTAGTTAAAATGAAATTCTTCAACGCAAAATTAGTCATTTTTCGTGTACTGTCAAGTGTTTTGCCGAAAAATTACTACCTTTGCAATCCGTTTTCATAGGATATACCATTATGCTGAACAGAAGATTTTTGAGAGTCAAGGTGTTGCAAGATCTTTACGCGTATCATCAATCGCAGGAGACCAACCTTGCGCAAGCCGAACGCCAGTTGCTCAAGGACATCGACGGTCTTTACGAGCTTTTCATCTACATGCTTTCGTTTTGGGTTGAAGTGAAGCGTTTTGCCGAACAGCGCATCGATGAGAACAAGCACAAGATTTTTACCACCGAGGAAGACCTGAATCCGAATCTGAAATTCGTCAACAACAGAATCCTCAACGCATTGGAGAACAACAAACAGTTCCAGATGCTAGAGGACAGCTACAAAATCAACTGGGGTGACGACCGCGACGATTTCATCAGGAGTTTTTATGGCAGACTGCAGGGATATCCCGAGTATAAAGAGTATATGACCAACGGGAAAGACAGCTTCACCGACGACAAGCAGTTTCTGGTCAGCATTGTCGACAAATACATGGCCGACGACGACTTGCTCTATGATTATTTCGCCGATAAGAGTCTGGGCTTTAACAGCGACTACCAGATAGCCCTCTATCTTCTGTGGAAGTTCTTTAACGACTTGCGTCCCGATTTCAATGCCGAGTCGAGGATGCCCTCTGCCTATCTCACTGATAATAAAGAGGTGAACGAGGACCGTGACTTTGCCGTCAATTTGTTCCGCAAGACCATCCTGCACCGCGAAGAGTTCAAGGAATGGGTTGAGAGCATTGCCTCCAATTGGGATTACGGTCGCCTGGCCCTGATGGACAAGATACTGATTTTTATGGCATTGACCGAGTTCTGCGATTTCCACAGCATCCCTGTCAAGGTGACGATAAACGAGTATGTCGAGATTGCCAAGTTCTTCAGCACCGCCGAGAGCAGCCGCTTTGTGAACGGTATTTTGGACAAGTCGTCCAAGATGCTGGCTCAAAACGGTAGGATGGTGAAGACGGGATTGGGCTTGATTGACAAGTGATTGCGTTGGTATGCAATAAAACAACCGTGATGCCGTTATAAAGAAAATCCCCTAAGTATGAAGCGAATCCTTACAATAATCAGTTGCATCCTGATGGCTTTTGTCGCTGCAAAAGGCTATTCCCAGGCATATAACGGACTGGTCAACGCAATAGACGACTCCCATTCGGCCCGTGTGATGGCCATGGGCGGCATTGTATTGCCCATGCACGACGGCGACTTGCAGACGACGATCTTCAACCCGTCAAGCATCTGCCCCAGCATGGACAATCAGATTGCGCTGTCATACGTCGGTGACTTCAAGACGGGTACACACTATGGCTCGGCACAATACAGCCACACCTTCAACAAGTTGGGCAGTTTTGCTGCTACAGTGCAATACGACAACTACGGCACGATGGAGTACACCTCCGAGAGCGGGGCCTCGGAAGGAAGCACTTTTACCGCCTCCGATTATGTGGTCGCACTCGGCTGGGGCCGTGAGCTGACCGATAAATGGAGCATCGGGGCCAACCTGAAGTATGCTGGCATCCAATATGAGTCGGGTCGTGCAGGTGCCATCGGTGTGGATGTGGCCGCTACCTATTGGTCCTATTCCAACTGGGCGTTCACCCTTGCTGGACGCAACATCGGACGCCAGCTGTTTATCGTCAATATGCAAAACGATTACAAGTGGCTCCCGTTTTCCGTCGATTTCACCGCTTCTAAGAAATTGGACCATCTGCCGCTGACCATCATTCTCGGTTATCATGACATCCAGCAATGGACGATGGTGTCTGACGAGATGTACCACCTTGAGGAAAACTATGACCCCATCACGGGACTGGTCACTGAGCCGAGCAATACCGTGAAGTTTTTCAACAACTTGGGTTGCCATCTCGTGTTGGGTGGAGAGTTTGAAATAGGCAAAAGCCTCGTTCTGAGGGCCTCCTATAATTACGAGTCACATTTCAAGATGGATGTTCCGAAGGCGCGCTCGTTGGTGGGCCTTTCGGCTGGTTTTGGTGTGAAAATCAAAGCTTTCCAGATCGACTATGCCTATTCGCGCAACAACATCGTTGGGTCGCCCCACTTCCTGAGCCTCAGGATGGACTTGAGTAAGTTCTGACCATGTATCTCCACGAGCTGAAACTGACGAACTTCAAGAACTGCGAATCGGCAGACCTGCTGCTTTCGGAGAACATCAACTGCTTCGTGGGGCTGAACGGGGCGGGTAAGACCAACATCCTCGACTCGGTTTACTATCTTTCTTTCTGCAAGAGCTTCTTTGGAGCCACCGACAAGCAAAATATCCGGCACGAGCAGGATTATTTCGCCATACATGGCACCTACCGCCATTCTGGGAAAGACGACGAACTGGTGTCGTGCGTGCAGAAGCGTGATGCCAAGAAGTCGTTCCGCTTCAACAAGAAGGAGTACGACCGCCTGTCGGAGCATATCGGCAAGTTTCCTTTGGTGATGATTTCGCCCTACGACCGCGACCTCATCAACGAGGGCAGCGACCTGAGGCGCAAGTTTATCGACGGCGTCATATCGCAGTTCGACCCTATGTATCTCAACGCCTTGCTGAAGTACAACCGCGCCCTCTTGCAGCGCAACATGCAGCTGAAGCAGTTTCTGGAGCATCGTACCTTCGACCGCGACCTGCTCCGTTTGTGGGATGAACAACTCTGTCAGCAGGCCGACGACATCCATCAGAAACGGCGTCTCTTCCTGGATGCGTTCCTGCCTATCTTCCAGCACTATTACGAGATAGTCTCTGGAGGCACCGAGAAAGTCAATGTCGTCTATCAGTCGCGCTTGGACGAGAAGCCCCTGCACGAGCTGTTGGAGGACAGCTTGCAGCAGGACCGCTACACGAGTTATACCAACGTGGGCATCCACAAAGACGATTTGGAGTTTGCTCTCGACGGGCATCCCCTGAAGAAGTTCGGCTCGCAGGGGCAGCAGAAGTCGTTTGTGGTGTCTATCCGTCTGGCGCAGTTCGAGTTCAATTATCAGAAGATAGGCTACAAGCCGATACTGCTTTTGGACGACATCTTTGACAAACTCGACGACCAGCGGGTGATGAAGCTGGTGCGCCTTGTGGGTGACGATCATTTCGGTCAGGTGTTTATCACCGACACGCAGCGCACGAGGATAGAGCAGCTGTTTGAAAACACCCATATCGACCATAAGATTTTTGAGGTGGAAATGGGACGAGTCAAAGAGATAGGAGGGGAGGATGGTTTACTTTGACGTTCGCACGGTAGGGGAACTCGTCCGCGAGTTCTATGAGCTTCACAAAGGCCCTGACTATGTAGATGAGCTGCGCGTCATCAACTCGTGGAAGCAAGTGGTAGGGCCTTTTATTGCCACCCACACCATCGACCTCTCAGTCCGCAATCACATCCTTTTTGTCCGTGTTGACAGCGATGCCCTGCGTAACGAGCTGAGCTATTCCAAGTCGACATTGGTAAAAAGCCTGAACGAACAGGTGGGAAGGGAAATCATCACAGAGATTGTGCTGAACTGAAGGGTGTTAATTTCACCCCGTTTCGAGCCGTAGAGTTAAGTTAGAGTTAAGTTAGAGTTGAGTTAGACTTGAGTCAGTGTTGAGTCAGAGTTAGACGGTAGTTAAGTTAGAGTTAAACGATATTAAGTCAGAGTTAGACGATATTTGAGAGAATTGTGTCCCTGTCCCAAGCTGTCCCGCCGGTTCCGTCCCCGGGACAGTGGGACACCCCGCCCCCTCATCCCGTCGAGATTTTACTGCAACAACTGCAACAAACTGCAACAACTGGAATAAAGCTGATAATGAACGTTTTGTGGTTCATTCCATAACTGTTTGTTGCAGTTGCAGTTGAAAAAACACGGTGAGAAGGAAGACCATTTCCTGCTGTTCCCCTGTTGAATCCTTTCTGCATAATCTTATTCTCCGCGTCGGCAGATGCCCTTGAAGTCGCAATTGCGGCATTGCTTGTCGTCGTCGGTTTGGGTGAAGACCGTCTCGGTGTCGAATAGCTCGTCCACAACAGATTTCAGCATGGCTTCCATATCGGGGACAAAGGTGTCGTCGCTCAAGAATGGGACGGCATCGTCGCCCTTGCGAGGCGTGGCTTGACTCAGCCCAAACTCTATGGTGTTGCTGTAACGTAGCCCGTGGATGGCGGCAGCCACTTGGTTGGGGGCGATGTCTGGGTTTTCTTTGAGGTACATGTATTTGTACAACAGCAGCTGCAAAGCCTTTTCAGGCAGGCGTTTCAGGAAGTCCAAGTCGGTTTCGTCCGCTTGCCGGGCGGGTATCTTCAGGTCTGCAGTCTCCACATGTCCTGTCTTGTAGTCGATGACCCGCGTGTTGCCTCCGCTGAGGTCGATGCGGTCGGCGCGGCCCGAGATGAGGCATTTGTCGTAAGGGGCTGGCAAATGGGCTTCCAATCTGCTTTCGGTTTTCAAGATAGTCAGGTCGGAGTGTTTCAGCGCTTTGGAGGTGTAACGCATATAGCTCTCTAACTGCTTCCGTATGCTGATTTTGTTAAGGTAGTTGAAGCCCACATCAGGGAAGCCGCTGGGCAGGTTCTGCTCGATGGATTGGGCGAGTCGTGCCTCCCATTGGGGCAGGATGGTCTGGTCGAAAAGCGTCTTGTCGATGACCTGTAGCTTCCCGTCCTTGGGGAGATAGGGCTTGAAAAGCAGTTCCAGCGTGTCGTGCGTGATGGAGCCTATCACATTGGCGCCCATTTCTTCCTCAAGGCTGTTGTCTTCAATCTGCTCGATGTATTTCAGGTAGTATCTCAGGGGACAGCCTAAGTAGGTGGAGAGACCCGAGGGAGAGAGCCCTTTCTTTTTATCTTCAAGGAGGTAGTGCAGTCGCGCCACAACCTTGTCGGTCTTCTTGGCGTAGAGGGGGCTCGTCTTCAATGTGGGCGGGGTGGGGTTGTGAAAGGCCTCTTCGCTCACTTGTATGTTGGCATATTGGGCCAACTCGTATCTGATTTGCAGGATGTAGCGGCTGGCCTCGCCGCCCGAGAGCTCTCCGAGGTTGTTGTAATAGAGGTAGATGTCGCTGCCGTTTTGGAGCAGGCGGTAGAAGTGGTAGGCGAAGACGGCTTGCTTCTCCATATATCCGGGCAGCCCGCATTCTTTCTTGATATAATAGGGGATGAAACTTCCTTGTGTCTTGTCGGTGGGCAGTATGCCCTCGTTGATGCTGAGGATATGCAGCCGATTGAAGTCGATGTTACGGGTCTCCAGCAAACCCATGATTTGCAGGCCATCCGTGCTGCTGCTGTTGAGTTTGATGGAGCTGTTGCTGCTTATGAGCTTGAACAGAATCTCAAGGTCCTGGATGGTACGCACATAGCCGGAATGCTGTTCCACCACCCGAAGGATGCGGTTGATGTTTTGCCCCACGGCACTCACTTGGTTGAGCAAGAAGAGCAGCTGGTCTTTTTCGGGACGCGAAAGGACTGTGTTGGAGATGAACTGCAACAGCTGGCGTAAGGATTGAAGGAACCCCGTGGGCGAGACCTCTTGTGGTTCGTCAAGCAGCAACCGGAACAAAGTCTTCAGGTTTTCTGAATCGCCAATGGCTTCGATGTCTTGCGTTTCGAAGATAAACTTGCCGCTATCGACCGCTTCAGCTTTCCATTGCTCAAAGGCGGAGAGCTCCGATGGGGTGAAGACGATCCTCACCAAGTCGCTGTCCATAAGCTGCAACACGGGCCAGAGATACCAGCCTTCAACTATGCGTTCCACGCCCTTTCGGGTGATTTTTCGGACCAGTTTGTTGCGGTGGTGCAACTCAAAATATCTGGCGACCAGTTGGTTGACGGGTGTCTTCTTGACGGGATAGCCCATTGAGACTTTGAAGCTCTGGTAGGTCTCTTTGTCGGGGATGCTGTTGAGGACGGGGATGAGCAGGTTTTCGTCAGCAAGGATGACGGCGGTGTCTTTCCCGGTGTCTTCCTGCAAGTTGGCTTGCAGGGCTTTGGCTTGCATGGTGTTGCCACTGGCGCTGATGATGTGGATGCGCTTTTCCTCTTGGCGCAGCCGGTCGGTGACGCTGTTCTTCATCCAGTCGGGATGTGTGGACTGATAGCGTCGGGCGAAGAGTCCGGCCTCGTTGTTGTCGTCGTCGATGTAATAACTGTCGTAGTCAAAGATAACCTCAGCCTTACCCGCTTTTGCCAGTTTATCGATGATGCGTTCCTCGGTAGTGGTTAGGGCGTTGAAACCGGCGAAGATGATGCGGCGGTTGCCGACCCTTGCCGAGAGCTCCTCGTAGGGGAGATGGGCCAATTGCCGTGTGATCATACCGTAGTAACCTTGTCCTTGGGCGAGAAGCCTGTCGCGAAGACGCAGGTAGTAGTCATAGAGCGAGTTGAAAAACTGCAGGTATTTCAGCTCCTTCTCCTTGCTTTGGGCCTCGTCGAAGTTCCAAATCTCGAGTTTTTTGTTCTCCACGACGTAGTTGAACACGTGATGCGCATCGATATCATATTGGTCGATTTCGTCAAAATCCTTAGCCATCTGTGCGGCTTGGCTGCCAAATACCGACAGGTCGCTGTTTTGCTCCTTGTGCAGCTCGGCATCAATGTCGATGAGTTCGAAAAGCAGGTTGATGTTGTCGACGAGGGTGGTCTTGCTCCATTGGGTGACGGCCTCTTCGATGGAGAGCATCTGAGGCAGCCAGATGGTTTGCTTGACGCTTTGCTTTAGGGTGTTGCGGAGATAGAACGCAGCGCGTTTGTTGGGGAAGACCACACTGAGCTCTTCGCTTTTAAGGTCGTAGTGCGACAGGATGTGTTCGGCAATGCGTTGTATGAAGGTGGTGTGGCTCATGGGCGTTGTGTTTTCAGGAAAGTTTCAGCCGTTTTCAGCTGTTCGGGCTTGCCCAGGTCGAACCAGTAGTCGGGCTTAATGGGCTTGGAGACAATGCGGTTTTGTTTGGCCAAATGAAGGTATAAGTCGATGACACTTTGACGTTTGACTTCAAACTTTGAGAACAGGTCGCTGCGGAAGAAGTGCAGCCCGCTGAAGGCCATTTCTTTATAATCGGGTTGCAGCTCCTGAGCCTGTCGAAGGGCCGACCCCTCAGTATGCACCCATTTATACAGGCCTTCCGCCTTATTCATCCATCCAATAAGTTGGTTCCCAGAGTCAAACAACAGCTTCCTGTTCGTCTCCCTGTCCTGCGTCAGCAGCCAGGCATCGTCACCAGAATCCAGAAACTGCTGCCCCAAGGTTTTGAAATCCACATTGCAGACAATGTCCACATTATGGATGAGAACAGCTTTCGAGGCTTTGAAGAGGGGAGAAGCCTTGATAATGCCTCCGCCGGTGTCCATCAGCAAGTCGCGCTCGTCAGAGATTTCGATTTCAGCATCAAAATGATGACCGTTTACGAATTCAATGATCTGTTCTCCAAAATGATGTACGTTGATGACTATATGATGGAAGCCATTTTCTGTCAGGTCATCGATGCAATGCTGCAACAGGGGCTTGCCGTTAAGCTCCACCAAAGCCTTGGGTCTGTCGTGCGTCAAGGATTGCAGGCGTGTGCCCAATCCGGCAGCCAGTATCATCGCGGTGAGGTCCTGCTTCATGCGTTGTGCTCCTCCTTGATTTTGCGTTCGATATGGTTCAGCACCACATGGACGTCGGGATAGGTCGCCTTCAGCCAATCGTAAATGGTCTGGGCGAAGAAGACGGAGCGATGCTGCCCGCCCGTGCAGCCGAACGACACCATCAAGTTGCTGAAATGCCGCTCTTTGTAATTGTCGACACTTTGGCTTACGATGCTTTTCACGTGGTCGAGGAAGACGTGGACAGGCGGCTTGGCCATCAGGTAGTCGATGACCTCCCAATCGCGCCCCGTCTTGGTCTTGAACTCAGGCTCGCGTCCTGGGTTGGGCAGGGCGCGACAGTCGAAGACGAAGCCGCCTCCGTTGCCGCTGAAGTCGTTGGGATAGCCTTTCCGGAACGAGAAACTGTTGACGGTTATTGTAAGTTTAGAGTTTAGAGTTGAGAGTTGAGAGTCAGTTGGGAGTGGATAGTTGAGAGTGGAAAGTTGGGAGAGGACGTGTTGGAGTTCTGGGTAGTCGTTTAAGGGGTGTTTTTCGTTCCAAGTCTTCAATTCCTTCAGGGCGTAGGGGATGCTCTCGATAAAATGGGACTTCTTCTGGATCAATCCCCTGAAGCCGTAGGCACCCAGCACCTGCAACAACCTCAAATACACGAAATAAGGCTGGTAGGTGTCGAATTGCACTTCTTCCGGCTTGACGTATTGCGAAAGCTCTTCCTTATAATACTGCACCAGCTCATCGCGGACAGCCTGCGGGATTTGTGCTTTCACTTGATAGAGCAGGGAGACCACGTCATAGTTCAACGGGCCTTTCCTTCCCCCTTGGAAATCGATAAAATATAGCTCGCCATCCTTCACCATGATGTTGCGCGACTGGAAGTCACGGTACATGAAGAAGTCGCAAGGGGCTTGACCGACAAAGTCGGCAAAGGCTGCAAAGTCCTTGCCCAAACGGGTCTCGTTGAACTCGATTTCCTCATGCGGCTTGACGAAATAATACTTGAAATAATTCAAGTCGTCCAAAATGGCTTGACGGTCGAAACGCTCGGTAGGGTAGGCCTTTGAATAGTCTAAACCTTGGTGTCCTAATACTTGCAGTTTCACCAGATGCTTCAAGGCTTGTTTGAAGAGTTGGATGACGTTGTCGCCAAAACCGCCAGACATTAAGGACTTCTGCACGTGCGCAAAAAGGTTGTCATCCCCAAAGTCGCTTTGCAGATAGCAAGTTCGTTTCGCATTGACGGCAAAGACCTCTGGCACGTTAAGTCCTAACTTATAGAAATGCTTGCTGAAGGTCAGGAATGCCTCATTTTCCTCCGTGTTTTCGCTATAAGTACCCATCAGGTTGCGCTGTTCGGTTACAATTCTGTAATACTTCCTTGCTGAGCCAGAGGCTGCGATAGGTAGAATGTCAAGAGGGGTTTCCCCGATGGAACGGGTTAATTCGGCTAATATGTTTTGAATATCAGTGGGTTGCATAATGATTCCGTTTTTCTATTGCGCAAATGTACAAAGAAAAATGGAATTACCACCCAAAGGGCTTATTTCTTTCCCCGATTCTCAATCCAGACCCAGAGCCGCCACATCAGCCAGCCCCAGGCGAAGAAAAGCACATAGAAAATCCATTTAGGGACGGAGGTTTGGTAGGCTCCCTCTTTGTCGATTTGGCTGTATTGCTCGGTGGGGATGTCGGCGTAGAAATAGGCTCCGGCACCGAAGTCGTAGCCTTCGACGAGGCCGAACTTGTTCGCCATAATCCAGCCGGCCAAAAACAAAGTGATTACCACCACGACGATGGTAATCACTTTGAATATCTTGTGGTTTTTGTCCATTACTTGAACATTTCAAGCACCGGCACCTTGAAGACAACGCCCGACAGCAGGAACCACACGGCAAACAGGGTGAGCAGGATATTGAACACCTGACCCACAATGTAGAGCCAGAGCACCTTGCCGCCTTGCATCTGCTTGAAGAGGCTCTTGAAGTTGGTGTCGAGACCGATGCTGGTGAATGCCAGGACGAAGGCCCAACTCTTGTATTGGTCGAGGACGCCGTTGATGGCCTTCACGGTAGCGCCGTCAGTAAGCGGCAGGACGATGAAGGAGGCGACCAGCGAAGCCACGAAGAAACCGATGATGAACTTCGGGAAACGGTTCCAGATTTCGCCGGCACCGACCTTCTGGTTCGGGTCTTTATCAACCTTGGTGGCAAAGAAGATGGCCACGAAGAAGGCGATGAAGCCGATGAGGATGTTCTGGATGGACTTCACCAACACGGCGGCCTGTTCGGCTTCCTCACCTAGGGCGTTACCAGCCAGCACCACAGCGCCAGTGGAATCCACAGTGCCACCGATGAGGGCTCCGCCCATAAGCTGGTTCATGCCACAGGCGCGGATAATCATAGGCTCGAACACCATCATCAGGATGGTGAAGATGATGGAGATGGAGATGGCCAACGAGAGGTCTTCCTTCTTGGCTTTGGCGGCAGCACCCGTAGCGATGGCGGCACTGGTGCCGCACACCGAGGTGGCTGAAGCCAAGGTAATGACCAGAGGCTTGTTGTCAATTTTCAGCACCTTGGTGCCAAACCACCACATGAAGATAATGACGACGGGAGTCACAATCCAAGCGATGCCGAGACCATAGAGGCCGAACTTGGCGATGTTGCTGAACAGCACCGAGAAGCCCATAACGACCAGACCGGTCTTGATGTAGAACTCCGTGCGGATGGCAGGTTTCAGCCATTCAGGGGTGCCGACGGTATTGGAGATGAGCAGACCGATGAGCAGCGCCCAGAAAGCCCATTCCAAGTACATCTTCAGCGTGTATTCAGCACTGATCATTCTCACGACGATACAAATGATGAACAATACGACGTAAGCCGGGATGAACTTGCGGATGCTTTCGCCTTGCAGCTTGATGCCGATGCCAAACAGGATGCCCGTCACCAAGAAGGTGCGGAGCAGCTTGATCCAGAACTCGCCGTTGAATTGGGCAGCCAGAGATTTCTTTGATTCCACGTTTTCCCACCAATGCCAGGTACCAAATTTGGCGGCTGAGAAATCGAATGAACCTGTGAGGATAGCGATGCAGGCCACAGCGATGACGATAAAGCCAATCCATACGGCCAGCCAGTCCTCTTTCTTCCAAAGGTTGGATGTGTTAGACATATCGATTCAAGATTGAAGATTAGAACTTGTAGCTCAAGATGCCAACGATGCGATGCGTGTTGCCGCCGACTGGCTTCTGAACAAACGAGTAGTCGAGCTTGAAGTTGAGCGACTTGATGGGCCAATAGTTGACGCCCACGGTGTGCCAGTTGGTGCTGGCGTAAACCATGTCTGTGGTGAAATGTTCGTAACGAAGGACAGGCATCAGTTTCTGGCTCTTGTCTTTGCCAAGAAGGAAGTTGTAGCCAGCCACTGCGTAATAACCCTTGCTGTATACGATGCAGTCCAGGATAACGGGATTGGCGTTTTCGTCTAAACCGCCAATTTTGCATCCCGTCTCGCCACGGAGGTATTCACCGCGAATGACGAGTTTGCCGTCATTGTACTGAACACCGGCAGTCCAACGGTTGCGAACACCATCGTCGAATGCTGTTTTTCCTACAGCAACGCCGCTTGCCGCAATTTGGTCTTCAACGGTAGTATTTCTGTAAAATCCTGAGTAATACGAACCGCTCAAAGTCAAGTCTTTCAGGCCAGGATGTACTTCGAGGCGACCCACGATGTCCTTGCGGTTGTTGTTATCGACAACGTTAGCACCATTGCCGTTGAACACACCTAAGGCGTAATTCACAACGTGGTACTTGATGCCTTCTTCGCCCTTGATGGGGAAGAGGTTACCGGTAGCCATGATACCTAAGTCACGGCCCAAAGCACCAACGCCGCAAACGTCGCTATAGCCGACGAGCTTTTGAACGCTCTCGCCATAGTCAAAGATTTCGAGGTTGACGGGGTTGATAGGGCTTTCAATTGTGAACGGGGTCTTGAACTGACCGAGTTGGATAGCGAAAGCATCGCAGGCTTTGTACTTCACAAAAGCGTCGACCAGCATGGGGCTGCGGCTGAAGTCGCCTTGGATTTTGTAGGTCAATCCTTTGACCAGGGTGCCTTCAATCGACATACGCACGCGGCGCATTCTGAAGGTGTTGCTGACGAATTGTCCTTCTTCATCCAGATTGGCCATATACATCCCTTGAACGAAGCCTGAAATCTTAGGCATCTCGAAACCGCCCATGGACTTGGCTTTCTCGCGTCTGTCTTTTTCGCGTTGCTCTTTTTCCAGTTTTTCCATTTCGGCCTTCTCAATCCTGTCCTTATCGGGGTTTTGTTGAGGCTTTACGGGTTTCACTTGTGCGTTCATGCACAGCGGGATAGCTAACAGCAGCATTCCCACAACGATACGAAAATTGCGTTTCATAGTAGATAAAATTTAAACGTTTTCAATTTTAATTGTGCGGCAAAAGTAGTAAAAATATTGATAGTAAATATACTTACTAAATAATTTCTATAAAAAAGAGGCCGAAGGAAAGACAGAGGTCCTCTTCAGCCTTAGATTTTACCCAGCAATTCAGCGTGGTGGGTCATCTCCTCGAAGGTAATCTTGAACCACTCGGTATAGCACTCAGGATGAAGACGGAGGTCGGTTTTCAATGCGTCAATACGCATATATTTCCAGGATTCCACCTCTTCGTGGTTGATTTGGGGAATGGCATCGCTTTGCCCAATGAAAACGTGGTCGAGTTCGTGCTCGGTGAGTCCCTGTCCGACGGGGGCCTTATATATAAAGGTGTAGACTTCGTGCATCTCACAGTCCATGCCCATTTCTTCCTTCATGCGACGCGAGGCGGCTTGCAGCGTGGTTTCCCCGTCACGAGGGTGGCTGCAGCAGGTGTTGGTCCAGAGGCCGGGGGAGTGGTACTTCGACAAGGCCCGCTGCTGCATCAGAAGCTCGCCTTTCGAGTTGAAGATGAAAACGGAGAAAGCTCGGTGAAGATGTGGCCCGATGTGGGCAGCCTGCTTCTCCATCAGTCCTACAGGCTGGTCGTGTTCGTCAACAAGGATGACCTGCTCCATTACACGTTGAATCTGATGTTGAGGATGTCGCCGTCCTGTACGACGTAGGTCTTTCCTTCCACGCGGAACTTGCCGGCTTCCTTGACAGCGGCTTCCGAGCCGTATTTGAGGAAGTCTTCCGTACTCATCACCTCGGCACGTATGAAGCCGCGTTGCAGGTCGCTGTGAATGGCACCTGCAGCAACGGGGGCGGTGTCGCCCACATGGATGGTCCAGGCTCGGGTCTCGTCGGGACCGGTGGTGAAGAAGGAATGCAGGTTCAGTGTATGGTAAGCGGTGCGCACCAGTTTGTTCACTCCAGGCTCGGTCAGGCCGGCGTCTTCCATGAAGAGCTGGCGGTCGTCAGCGTCCAGTTCGGCAATTTCTGCCTCTAATTTACCGGCGATGATGAGCATCTCCTGACCTTCCTTCAAAGCGGCTTTCACAGCCTCCGAGTATTTGTTGCCAGTGGTGGCTGAGGTGTCGTCCACATTGCAGACGTAGATGATGGGCTTGGCGGTGAGCAGTTGAAGGTCCTGCACCACTTTTTTGTCTTCTTCGGCCACTTGTGCATCGCGGGCGTTACCGAAGTTTTCAAGCGTTTCCTTGTAGACGCTGAGCACGTCGAAGGCTTTCTTGTTATCCTTCTCGCCGTTCTTCAGCAGCTTCTGCACACGTTCCAACTTACGGGTCACCAAATCCAGGTCGCGTACCTGAAGTTCAAGGTCGACGAGTTCCATATCACGCACAGGGTCGATGCTGCCTTCGCTGTGGGGAATGTTGGGATCGTCGAAGCAGCGCAGTACATGGATAAGGGCATCCATGGTCTGCACCTCAGCGAGGAGCTTATTGCCCACACCCTGACCGCCTTTGCTCAAGCCAGGAAGGTCAACAATCTCGACAGTGGCGGGAACGATGCGTTTCGAGTGGGAGATATTGTCGATGAGTTTCAGTCGGTCGTCCACCACCTCACACATTCCTATGTTCGACTTTGAGGCGAATCCGATTTCCGCTTTGGTGTTTGATATACAGTTGAATATAGTGGTCTTTCCAGTACTTGAAAGACCTATGATACCGCAATTAAGTGACATGATTCGTGTTTTTAGTTGGATTTAGAAAAAGGAGAGTTGCCTTCGGCTTGCAGACGCGAGTTCTCCTGCTGACGGCCTATATATTTCAAGCCAAGCTTCCAAAGTTTGATATCGCCCCAGATGAAGATGATATATATGATAGAGCAAATCTCAGGGCTCAATACCTCAGTAATCATCAACAGCCAGTCGAACATGCCGTGAGCAAACATGGCCAGTGCCAATCCACCCCACATATAGGCACCCTGCCTTTCGGGACAGAATTTCGCCATCGAGAGGAAATAGCCCAGCACCACGCCAAACAGGAAATGTCCAGGCACCGAAATCAATGCCCTGACGATACCGGTCCCCAGACCAAACTCCAGGACGTATTCGATATTTTCGAGGCAGGCGAAGCCGAGACTGATGAAGGTGGCATAGACGATGCCGTCAAAATATTCGTCAAAGTTCTTGTCGCGCCATATCAGTATCATGAAAATCGCGAATTTCGAAAACTCTTCAGGGATTCCTGCCTGAAGGAAGGCCTGATAAAATATGGTTCTTGAGAAGGCGCTTCCGCCTAAAAAAGAGTCGATGCTTGTGACCAGAAGGATGTCAATAAAGATGGCGGCTATACCTCCGATGAAGGCTTTGGCCAATGATTTGACGGGTTCTTTCTCATATTTGTCCTGACGGTAGATGTAGATCATGAGCAGTAACACGGGCAGGATGGCAATGCCGAGAAGGAAGAGATAATAGAACATAATTATGACGATTGTTTATAAAACTTTTGCAAAAATAGGAATTTTATGAATGAAAAAGCCTATTTTTGCGCAAATTTTTCGATTATGCAAGAAATGATTCTCATTCTTGACTTCGGTTCGCAGGTGACCCAGCTGATTGGTCGCCGTCTCCGTGAACTGAATGTCTATTGCGAAATCCATCCGTATAACAAGATTCCGGCCATTGGCCCTAACGTTAAAGGCGTGATTCTCAGCGGCAGCCCGTTCTCGGTGCGTGACGAGAAGGCTCCTTATGCTAACCTCAAAGGCATCAAGGGCGAACTTCCCCTGTTGGGCATTTGCTACGGTGCCCAGTTCATCTCCCAACATTTCGGAGGCGAGGTGAACGGTAGCATTGCACGTGAGTATGGTCGTGCCATGCTCACAGTGGTGGATGAACAGTCTCCCTTATTTAAGGGTGTAAGTAAAACCAGCCAGGTGTGGATGAGCCACGGCGACACCATCGCCAAGTTGCCTGCTGGAGCCCGTGTCATCGCCTCGACTGACGATGTGGAGAATGCTGCCTACAAGATTAATGGAGAAGAGACCTACGCTGTGCAGTTCCACCCCGAGGTGTTCCACACCAAGGAGGGCCCGAAAATGCTGGCCAATTTCGCCCTTGGTATCTGCGGCTGCAAGGGCGACTGGACCCCTGACTCCTTCATCGACAACACGGTGGCAAGCCTGCAAAAGCAACTCGGGGACGACAAGGTCATCCTGGGGCTTTCAGGAGGTGTTGATAGCACTGTGGCGGCAGTCCTGCTGAACAAGGCCATAGGGAGCAACCTGACCTGCATCTTTGTGGACAACGGCTTGCTGCGCAAGAACGAGTTTGAGGAAGTGCTTGACTCCTATAAAGAAATGGGCCTCAATGTGATTGGTGTACATTCCGGACATCTGTTCCTTGAAAAGCTGAAAGGTGTTACCGACCCCGAGGCCAAACGTAAAGCCATAGGCTCCACGTTTATTGACGTGTTTGATGCCGAAGCCCAGAAGATTGAAGGCGCACGCTGGTTGGCTCAGGGCACCATCTATCCTGATGTGATAGAGAGTGTAAGCGTTAACGGACCGAGTTGCAAAATCAAGTCGCACCATAACGTGGGCGGTCTGCCCGAGAAGATGAACCTGAAAATTGTGGAGCCGTTGCGTTCCTTGTTTAAGGACGAGGTGCGCCGCGTGGGTCGCGCCTTGGGCATCAAGCGCGAGCTGATAGGCAGACATCCTTTCCCGGGTCCAAGTCTGGGTATCCGCATCTTGGGTGAAGTCACCGAAGAGAAGCTGCGCATCTTGCGTGATGCCGATGACATCTTCATCAAGGGACTGCGTAACTGGCCTTGTGAGCTGCCGAGTGCCTCCTATCCCAACGAGATGGCCGACAACCTGTACGACAGCATTTGGCAGGCAGGTACCATCCTGCTACCCGTGAAGTCGGTGGGCGTGATGGGCGACGAAAGAAGCTACGAATACACCATCGCCTTGCGTGCGGTGATTTCCACCGATGGTATGACTGCCGATTGGGTACACCTTCCGTATGAGTTTATGGCCAAGGTGTCGAATGATATTATTAATAAGGTGAAGGGTGTCAACCGTGTGTGTTACGATATCTCGTCGAAACCGCCGGCGACCATCGAGTGGGAATAACAATCTAATACCGTAATTATGAAGAAATCTGTTTTTATCATAGGTCTGCTGTTCGGTCTGCTGTTTTTGTGTCAGTCCGTCAAAGCTCAGGCACCGTTTGAGCGTTCGGAAAAAATCACCAAGCTTGGCAATAAGGAGTACTATATGCACCTTGTCAAGTCGGGACAGACTTTCGAGCAGCTTGAAGAGGTCTATCAGGTGTCCGCGAAAGAGATTATCCTTTATAACCCCGGAGTGAAGGACGGCCTGAAGCCAGGTTATGTCCTCGGTATTCCTGTGAGACCTGTCAAACCAACTCAACCAGTTGAGCCTGAACCTGTAGTGGAAGAGCCGAAGCCCGAACCTGTGGTCGAAGAACCTAAGCCGACACCAGAGCCGGAACCCGAGCCGGAACCGGAACCCGAGCCTGAGCCCGAGCCTGAGCCCGAGCCTGTTGTAGAGGAACCTCAGCAAGAGCCGGAACCAATAGTTCAAGAGCCCGAACCTGAGCCGGAACCAGAACCTGTAGTTCAGGAACCAGAACCCGAGCCAGAACCTGAACCAGAACCTGAGCCCGAGCCAGAACCTGAACCAGAACCTGAGCCCGAGCCTGTTGTAGAGGAACCTGAGCCTGAGCCGGAACCTATAGTTCAAGAGCCCGAACCTGAACCCGAACCCCAACCGGAACCTGCAGTGGTAAAAGTCGGTGGACGCTATACTGTCCAAGAAGGCGAGGATCTTTATGACATCGCTAAGAAGTTCGGTATCGACATCGCAGACTTCAAAGCCGTCAACCCGAACATCGACAATGAGCCCTTTGCAGGAATGTGGATTAACGTCCCGGATATCCTCAACGAGAATGACTATATCGTTCATAAGTCGGAGTACAATGAACGCACCTCCTCGCTGTTGAAGCGCTGGAAGGTGGATGAGGACGAGTTCCGCGCCATGAATATCTCGGTAGGCTCACATGTGTTCGTCAATCAGACCGTGCTGATACCTATTGAAAGAATCAAGCCAGAACGTGAGGTGATAGAAGAACCTGTTGCCGAGTCCGATGAGGAAATACTGCCTGAAGAGCCTGAGTTTGTGGAGGAGCTTGAGCTTGTGGAGGAACCCGATTCGCGCTTCAGCGAGCCAGTAGAGACCCCCGATTGCTACGCCAACCCCGAAAATGCTTCGAAGCCTTATACAGTTGCGCTGATGATACCTTTGTATCTTTACGACGTCAGCAACCTTGAGATTACCAAGAGCAACCTGCCTAACCTGCAGAAGTCACGTTCGCTTTCATTCCTGCCTTTCTACGAAGGCTTTATGATGGCGGTGGATAAGCTGGTTGAGGATAAGGGCTTGAAGCTTAACCTTACCGTGATGGATGTGACGGAAGACATGAACACGGCACAACGGGCCTTGGACAAAATAAGGCACCAGCATGTCGATATGATTGTGGGGCCTTTCTTCAGCAAGTCGTTCTCGGTGGTGGAGGACTATGCCCGCCAACATGATATCCTGATTGTCAATCCGCTGTCGACTCGCCACGAAGTGGTGGAAGGCAATTCCAATGTTATCAAGCTGAAACCCTCGAACAGCGGGCTGATATTCGACATCGCCTGTTTGGTACACAACCGCTATGCCGACGCTAACGTATTCATTTTGAGTCGTGAGCAGGCCTCCGACTCGTTGTTCCTTGCCCAGTTGGAACGCGAGCTGAATCTTGCCGTCAACGATGAGGTGACGGTGTCGGGTGACGATTTCCTGCAGTTTGCCCGCGACGAGAGCCAGCGTCTCGAGATGGGCTCGCGTATGGTGCCGACGGTGACGGTGGAAGGACAGGTGTACAGCACCAATGAGCTGAAGAGAGGCAATATCAGCAAGGTGACGTTTGCTAACCCAGTACACCGCTATGCATACGACAATGACAACATGCATTCGCTGATAGGAAAATTGTCGGGTGTGCGTGACAACGTCATCGTGGCCTATGGTGACGACAACGTTTTTGCCACCCAAGTGTTGAACACCTTGAAGAAAGAAGCCGACAGATACCCCATTACTCTCGTCTGCGCCCCCGACTGGACGCGGTTTGAGAAATTGTTGGTTGAGAACCTGCTGCAGATGAATGCCATCTATCTTACGGATAACTTCGTCGATTACCGTTCAGAAGAGGCCAACCAGTTCGTGGTTGACTTCAGGGAGCGTTACGTCGTTGAGCCACAGAATTATGCCTTTGAGGGCTACGATGTGGCTACCTATTTCCTCACCGCATTGATGCGTTACGGCGCGCAGATGACAGGATGCCTGCCTTATTTCAATATGCCGCTGCTTCATACGCGTTACCACTTTATGCGAAAGGACATTGACGACGGTATGGAGAATCAGGGCTGGAACATGTATCAATACGATAAGTCTCAGGTGGAACTGGTTCCCATCAATCCCTACCAAAAAATCGCGAAATGAGAAAACAGTGCCTTTCCCTATTGGTGCTGCTGTTTGCAGTTTCGTGTGGCGAAGGTGCTCGTCACTCCTCCAACGGGGATGATGTGCAGACTCCTTCCTGTGACGACAGCGTGCAGTACACCTATTGGGATAATGGCAAATTGAAGTCGGAGCTTCGTTATGCCGATGGTCAACTTAATGGCGAGTGCCGTTGGTACTATGAGAACGGTCAGTTCTTCAAGGATGGACAGTATGCCGACGGTATGATGGACGGTTCATGGCTCGTTTTTTATCCCGACGGCAGCCTGGCGGCCAGAGCGCAATATGACAAGGGCAAAGGGAAACAGACGGGCTACAACGAGGAAGGTTGCGTCATCTTCGAGGTTACGTATCTCGACAATGTGAAGCATGGGACCGAGACCCGATATGCCCCCGACGGGCGGGTTTTAAAGGTGATTGAATACGATCACGGTAAAAAAGTGGAGCCGCAAGAATAAATTATTTCGATTTAATTTGATTTTGTACAAATAAATGTCCTAACTTTGCACCGCTTTTTAAGCATAAACAACTTTCAACACATAAACAAACCTTTAATTAAAGTCAAAAAATGAAAGTCAATGAAATTATGACCGCTCTGGAAGCCAAGCATCCGGGCGAAAATGAGTACCTGCAAGCAGTGCGCGAAGTGCTCGAAAGCATCGAAGAAGTCTACAACCAGCATCCTGAGTTCGAAAAGGCCAAGATCGTCGAAAGACTTGTTGAGCCCGATCGTATCTTCACGTTCCGCGTGACTTGGGTTGACCGCAATGGCGAAGTCCAGACCAACTTGGGCTACCGTGTGCAGTACAATGCTGCCCTCGGCGCATACAAAGGTGGTCTCCGTTTCCACAAGGCCGTCAACGTCTCTATGCTGAAGTTCTTGGGCTTCGAGCAGATCTTCAAGAACAGCCTGACCAACCTGCCTCTCGGCGGTGGTAAGGGTGGTTCTGACTTCGACCCGGTTGGCAAGACCGACGAAGAGATCATGCGCTTCTGCCAAGCTTTCATGTATGAGCTTTGGAGAAACATCGGTCCCGACCAGGACAGCCCCGCTGGTGACGTCGGCGTGGGTGGCCGCGAGATTGGTTACCTCTATGGCGCCTACAAGAAGTTGGCCCGTGAGCACAGCACCGGTGCCCTGACCGGCAAGAGCTACGGCTGGGGTGGTTCTCTGATTCGTCCCGAAGCCACTGGTTTCGGTGCCATCTACTATGTCGAGCGCATGGTGAAACAGACTGGCGACAAGATGGAAGGCAAGCGCATCGCCCTCTCCGGCTTCGGTAACGTGGCTTGGGGTGCTGCCACCAAGGCCCTCGAACTCGGCGCCAAGGTCGTTGCCCTGTCTGGTCCTGACGGCGTGTGCGAACTGCCCAACGGTATCGACAAGGAAATGATCGACTACATGCTTGACATGCGTAACTCCAACCGTAACAAGGTTGAAGACATGGCCACCAAGTTCCCCGAGAAGGCCATCTTCACTCCTGGCAAGAAGGCTTGGATGGTGAAGTGCGACATCGCTATGCCTTGCGCTTTCCAAAACGAGCTGGCCGAAGCCGATGCTAAGGAACTGATCGCCAATGGCGTGAAGTACGTCGCTGAGGTTTCCAACATGGGTTGCCAACCCGCCGCTATCGCCGCTTTCCAGGCTGCCAAGGTTCCGTTTGGTCCTGGTAAGGCTGTGAACGCTGGTGGTGTTGCCACCTCTGGCCTCGAAATCTGCCAGAACGCTGGTCACATCAACTGGACTGCTCCTGAGGTTGACCAAAAGCTGCACAAGATCATGAACGACATTTATGACATGTGCGTTGAGTACGGCAAGCAAGCTGATGGTTCTATCAACTACGTGAAGGGCGCTAACATCGCTGGCTTCATGCGCGTTGCTAAGGCCATGCTGGCTCAGGGTATCATCTAATTCCAGAGCAAAAAGGTTTTTGCAAGGCGGCTCCAAAAAGGCCGCCTTGCTTTTTTCACTATGAAACAAACCACCTTGTGTTATTTGGAACGTGGCAGCCAGTACCTCATGCTGCACCGCACCAAGAAAGTCAACGACCTCAACCACGACAAATGGCTTGGCGTGGGCGGTAAGTTCGAGGAAGGGGAGAGCCCTGAGGACTGCATGCTGCGCGAGGTGTGGGAGGAGACGGGCTTTACCGTCACCCAATGGCGCTACTGCGGCATCGTCACCTTTGTCCACAACGTCTATGAGGACGAACACATGCATGTTTTTGTCTGTACCGACTGGACCGGCGAGCAGATAGAATGCAACGAGGGCGATCTCGAATGGATTGAGAAGCAGCGCCTCTTGGAACTCACCATGTGGGAAGGCGACAAAATCTTCCTTCGCCTCATCGACGAGCACAGACCTTTCTTCTCGCTGAAGCTCACCTACGAGTACGATACGCTGAAGGAAGCGATATTGGACGGAAAAGACAAACTAGTGTAACCTAAAAAACTTTACCTTTGCCAAAAATAATGAGTTATGAAACGAGGATTCGGAAGTGACAACCATTCGGGCGTATGCCCTGAGGTTTTGGAAGCCATCATGCGGGTGAACAAGGACCATGCGGTGGCCTATGGCGATGATGAATACTGCGCTGTGACGGAGGCCAAGTTCCGTGAGCAGTTTGGTGAACAGACACGCGTCTTCTTCGCCTTCAACGGCACGGGATGCAACACGCTTTGCATCGACGCTATGGTAAATTCCCATGAGGCGGTGGTTTGTGCTGAGACCGCCCACATCAACGTTGACGAGTGCGGTGCTCCCCAGCGCATCGTGGGCTGCCGTCTGCTGACGGTGGACACACCCGATGGCAAACTGACGCCTGCATTGGTGAAGACCCGCCTGCACGGCTTCGGCTTCGAGCATCACAGCCAGCCCAAGGTGATCAGCATCACGCAGCCGACTGAGTTGGGCACTCTGTACAGCCTTGACGAGATCAAGGCGTTGGTGGCGCTGGCACGAGAGTATAATATGTACGTTCATATCGACGGTGCCCGTCTGGGCAATGCCGCAGTGGCTCTGGGCTGCACGTTCAAGGAAATGACTACCGACTTGGGCGTGGATGCCGTCTCGTTTGGCGGCACCAAGAATGGTCTGATGATGGGCGAGGCTGTCGTCCTGCTCAACCCTGACATCTGTCCCGACTTCAAATACCGTCGCAAGCAGGCAATGCAGCTTTGCTCGAAGATGCGTTTCATAGCGGCGCAGTTTGACGCCTATTTCGAGAACGACCTGTGGCGACGCAATGCCGAGCATAGCAACATGATGGCACAAAAGCTCTATCAGGCTGTGAAAGACCTCCCCGTGGTGCGAGTCGTCTATCCCGTGCAGGCCAATGGTGTCTTTGCCCAATTGCCTCGCAAGGTGTGGAAAGAGCTACAGAACCATTATTTCTTCTACGACTGGGACGAGGATGCCGATGTGGTACGCTGGATGTGTGCCTACGATACCACCGAGGAGGATATAGCCGGCTTTGTTGAGACACTTAAGAAGGTGTGTTCAATCAATTAGTCATTATCTTTGGAATCCTTTGGGTTTCCACACCATTTCTACCTTCAAATCAGTTTTATGGTTGCCCTCGATAAGGGTCATTCCACTGCCGATTTGGTCGCGGTCAGTATAAAGGGTGGTGCCGATGCGGGAGTAGAACGTCAGGGTCTTGGAGGGTTTCCATTTTCCTAACAGGTAGAGGCGCATCCCTTTGCCGTAAAAGGCTGGGACAGAGAAAGCGTAAAGTACATCACTCTCGTAGGCATAGACGCGGGCCTCATAGTCAGGGGCATCAAACAGGGCGTAGCGGAAGGCGAGACTATAGGGCTTGCCCTCAGGCTTGTAGGCCACATCTTGGCAGAGAAGATAGCCGCGACTGTCGCTGCCATCGCCGTTTGTATATTGGGCATATTCGGCTTTGTTGCTGAAAACAAGTCCATTGGCAAAGCCATAGTCAATGTTGAACCGTACGGAGGTTTTGGTGTAGAAAATGGGGTAGTGACTGAACACGAAGGCATCGGTCGAGTTCTTCATTTTGGTACGGTTGCGCACCTGAAGGTAAGCGCTGGTACGTTTGTTGAAGTTATGGCTGAGACGCAAATAGTAGTCGTGTCCCCAACTTGGTGTGTAGACTTGCGAGTTGAGCCAGGTAAAACGGAACTGGTCGGCATAGAGCAACAGGTCCCAATAGGGAGCGGGTTTGAGTTCCATGCTGAGATATAGGCCCCGTTGCCCTTGGTTGCGGCTACCCTCGCTGAAGGCGTTGCTGTAGAGGTTTTGGTAGGCCTTGCCGTAGTCGCGGTACATGAGAGTGAAGTTGAGATAGCCTGCAGGCTTCACGGTAAGTCCGATAAGACCTGCTCCAAAGTCCATTATTGTGTGTAATGCCTCGCGATTTCCTTCGCCAAAACTCATCGCCACCTCCCCAAAAACTGCATATTTCCCTTTAATATATTTGAAGTCTATGCCCTGGTTGGTGAGTCGTGTACCATGGAAATAGTATTGGTTGTAATTTGTCGGTTTGGGTTGCAGCGGTGTATCAAGCCAAGTATGATGTAGGGTGTAGCCGATTTCGAGGTGTCCGGTGGCATAGTTGAGGTGCCCGCCTATCATTTGCTGCCTGATGGCGTGACGGTCTTGTAGTTCTGCGAATGTGCGGTGATAACCGGTCTCTTGCAGGCTGCTGACGAGTTCTACCTCATCCAAACTGTCGGCCAGACTGACATTGGCGTCTACCTTGCGGTTAGAGTAGAACATAGTGCCACTGAAAGGCCCTTTTCCTAGGGTGACTGCCGCTCCACGGAAGAAACTGTATTCAGTGGCAGAGGCTTTGGGACGGATGCCGCGTCCTTGTTTCATCACACTGCTGCCTGCTATGCCTTTGCCGAAACTCATTCCCGACCACATTGTCAATCCCTGCCCGAACGTCAGATGATAGTCACCTACGGTAGCAGCTTTCACGATGCCCAGATCTTTGGCGTAAAGGTGGAACCCGATGAAATCGCTGAAGGACAGCTCGCCCGGGTCTTTCTCCATCACGAAACCTGCCCGTATTTTGTCGCGGTAGTTATAGGTGTATCTCAGCTGGTAACGCTGCGGGCTTCCGAGATAGCGCGAGTTGGGCTTGATTTGGATCAACGAGTCATCGATAGGCAGATACCCCTGCTGCTTCTCAAGCACTTGCTCATAATGCCCCACAATACTGTGCTTTCCGTAACGCGCCAATTTGTCGAAGGTTGGCTGGTCTTCGCCTGGACCTTTGCCAAAACATACCACGGGAAGGATGATATCTAGGGTGGTCTGGTCGAAGCCTTCCACCTGAAACAACTCTTCGGGGAAGAGCAAGTCACCATACCACTTTCGGTATTCCAGCAAGGCCTCGTATTGGAACGCGCTGATGAGGTTCAGCTCCACCAGTTGCAGGGCTTCCTCGCTGTTGAGGTCGAGAGGGTTCTCAAGGAGAAAACGGTAGCTCTCCATGAGGTCTTCAAAGTCGAAGCCCTCGTCAAGGTCTTCCGCCAAACGTTCCACCTGCTCGCTGAGCAAACGGCTCAGGGATGCACTGGAGAGGGTGTCAGTTGAGACTTGTGCATGCGTCAACAGAATGAATGATAGTGATATAAAGATGAAAAATATCCGTTTCATGTCACCTGCCTATGCTGAATACCATTCCAATCTGCAGCGAGGAACCTAATACACTGTGCATCTGTGCCGCCACGTCCACTTGAACGAAACGCAGTGCATAGCCGATGCCGAAACTCAAGATGCCTGGGTTGGTCTGGATGCCAGCCCGGACATAGAGGTTGCGAACGGCTTCATATTCCACGCCTCCACGCAGGCTGATGCCCTCGCGACTGGTGTTTTTCTCTATCTCGCATTGTCCGCTGAAGTCGTTGGTGAATTGATAGGCCAGCCCGAAGCGCATCACGATGGGTAGCTTTTCATGGTTCAGCGTCTGTTCGAAGCTGAAGCTGGCGGGGTTGAAGATATAGGTGCCGAGCGTCAGCTGGTCAGTGACCTGCGATTGCAGGCCCAACTCGAAAGTGACGGCGCGAAATGAGCCGTATTCGTTGCCAACATGCAGCAACAGGTAATCAAGCTGTAGACCCATCTGAAGGTATGGCCCGAAATCCTTGGCATAGGCCAGTCCGAACTTGTTCTCGCTATATTTCCACGAGCCATATTGGTTGAAACTCAGTCCCAAGCAGCCGAACCGGGTAGGAAGGGCGATGGCACCGCATTTGTAGGCGGTCTCAGGCATGAGCCAGCGGTTCTCGTAGTAAAGGCCGAAGCTCAGTCTGTCCAAACGTGCCATCCCTGCGGGGTTGTTGTACATCGCCCATAATCCCCGTTGTGCTACTGAAGCGCCGCCCATCGCCGCAGCTTTAGCCCCTATGGGGTGGCCCAGACCGTAGCCGAATGTCACAGTGACGTGGAGAGCGAAAAGGATAAGGATGACAGCCCGCTTCATGGCTTTTGTGTTTTGGAGGTGCAAAAATAGTTCTGTTTTGCAAAAAAACCAAGCCTTTTGTCACCTTGGTTTCGTTTTTTTTCGTTATTTTCGCAGACCAAAACTCGCAACTATGAACACTGTCTTGATCGTCGTCGCCATCCTGTTGGTTGTACTTGGATTGGTAGGCGCTCTTGTACCGGGCATTGCCGGACCACCTTTCAGTTATTTCGGGCTGTTTGTGCTGTCGTTTGTCAACGGCATTGATTATTCCTGGGGCTTCCTCTTGACGATGGGTATCATCGGTGCTTTCGTCTTCGCTATGGACTATTGGGTTCCCATGTGGGGCACCAAAAAATTGGGCGGCAGCAAGGCAGGTGTTAAGGGCAGCATGATAGGCCTTGTGGTGGGCATAGTGCTTACCTTTATGTTTCCTATCGGTCTCTTCATTGCGATGCTTTTGGGCCCCTTCATTGGTGCCTACATCGGTGAGAAGAGCGTGGGTACCAGCGACGACAAGGCCTTGAAGGCCGCTCTCGGCTCCTTTGTGGGTTTTTTGGTCGGTACAGGTGCGAAAGTTATCTACGCTGTCGTCTGTATCTTTTTTGTTGTTAAGGACTTAATTAAATTGATATGATGGATACGAAAGGACTTGAAGAACAGTCGAAACATATTCGTCGGCTCATACTGACTGCATTGGCGGAGGCCGGGTCGGGACACACTGGCGGTTCGTTGGATTTGGTGGACATTTTCACCGCGTTGTATTTCAGTCATCTGCGGCACGACCCAGGAAATCCGTTGTGGGAGGGACGCGACCGTGTGGTGCTTTCCATAGGGCATACAGCTCCCGTTTTGTACGCTACCCTTGCGGCAGCAGGCTACTTTCCAGAGGACGAGATGCTCACACTGCGTAAGATAGGTAGCCGTTTGCAGGGCCATCCCAGCTATGAGTTCCGTCTGCCTGGGGTAGAGACTTGCTCCGGTTCGTTGGGACAAGGACTTGGCGTGGCTCTTGGTATGGCCCTTGCAGCGAAAATGGATGGCCCTACAACAGACTCAGGTATCTTACGGCGCGTATTCTGTATCATGGGTGATGGCGAGCAGCAGGAAGGCAGCGTATGGGAAACCGCTATGGCAGCGGCGCACCATAAGGTAGATAACCTATGTGCCATCATCGACCGCAACCGTTTGCAGATTGACGGTCCCACCGAGCAGGTGATGGGCATCGATCCCTTACGCGACAAATGGAAAGCATTTGGCTGGAATACCATTGAAATCGACGGACATGACTTCAACCAAATCCTTTTGGCTCTCGATTTAGCGGACAAAACGGTAGGGAAACCGACCGTGATTATTGCCAACACCATCATGGGCAAAGGTGTCCCGTCTATCGAGAACGACTATCATTGGCACGGAAAAGTGCCGACCAAGGAACAACTCAAAGACTTTTTAGATGAATTACACAAATAAAGGCAATAAAGCGACAAAAACTGGCTTCGGAGAGGGCGTCCTCGCAGCAGCACAAAAAGATAACCGCGTAGTGGGTCTCGGTGCCGATATCACTGCCTCGGTAGGCATGAACCTCTTTGCAGAGGCGTTCCCCGAAAGATTCATTTCCATGGGCATCGCTGAGCAGGATGCTGTGGCTACTGCAGCGGGATTGGCCCTCAGCGGCAAGGTGCCTGTCTTCAGTACATATGGTGTCTTTGCGGCACATAGGGCAAACGACCAAATACGTATCTCTGTTTGCTACAACAATGTGCATGTTGTCATTGGTGGGGCTCACGCAGGCGTTTCGGTAGGCCCCGATGGAGCTACGCATCAGGCACTTGAGGACATCGCTACTATGCGCGTATTACCTAATATGACCGTCATTTCGCCATGTGATGCCACACAAGCGAAAATCGCTACGGAAAAAGCTATCTTGGAGTGCAAGGGACCAGTCTATATTCGTTTTAGTCGCGAGCCTGAGCCGGACTACACGGATGAAAACCAGGAGTTTGAGATAGGGAAAGCTCAGCTGATGCATGAAGGCGATGATATTACCTTGGTGGCCACGGGCCATGAGGTGTGGGAGGCACTTCAGGCGGCTCACATGCTGGAGCACATGAACATTTCGGCACGTGTCATCAACATGCACACCATTAAGCCATTGGATGGGGAAATCCTGAACAAGGCAGCCGAGGATACGCGGCTGCTCTTTACTATCGAGGAGCATCAAGTGGCTGGTGGTCTCGGTAGTGCGGTGACAGAGTTTTTGGCAGAAAACCACCCCATTCGCGTATGCCGCATCGGTATGAACGATCGTTTCGGTGAGTCGGGTCAGGCCTCCGCGTTGATACACAAGTATGGTTTAAATGCCGCTGGTATCGTCAAGCGTGTTTTGGATGTCACGTCCAACCAAGATTTCAGCATCTACGTCCGCAAGATGGGCAAGCCTTTCGATACCTATATTAAGAAGCTGTATGATAGCCAGATGCTATATGAAGGCTATGATTATCACGATGAATCCACCTTCGCGAACTGCCACGACATGAAGGTATATCAGCATTATATCTCTCAAGGTAAACGGGGCCGTGAGGTGCTAGAGACTTTGGCGCGCTCCCTTCACGACCATTTCATCACGCATCAGTTGTACAAGATGCTTGACTTGTATGATGAGAAAGATGTCATTGGCGTCATGGGTGGTCATGCGATGCGGCGCGACAATCCGGATTATCGTCAAATTGCCTTGCTGAGCAAGAAACTGACAGAGATGGGCCGTCTGATGGTCACGGGCGGTGGCCCAGGTGCTATGGAAGCTGCGCACCTCGGGGCTTGGATGGCAGGCAGGACTGAAGTCGAGGTTGATGAAGCCATAGACATGCTTAAACCCTCACCGACTTACCAGGATGAGGGCTGGCTGCGCCGTAGCTTTGAGGTGATGGAACGTTTCCCTCGCATAACCGAATACCGCAGTTTGGCCATCCCGACCTATTATTATGGTCATGAGCCGACCGCGCCTTTTGCCACCGATATTGCCAAGTATTTCGACAATAGTGTGCGTGAGGATGGTGTTGTCACTATTGCCAAAGGCGGCATCATCTACACGCCTGGTAGCGCAGGCACGATGCAGGAGATTTTCCAAGATGCGGCGCAAAACCACTATGAGAGCGAGGGCTATGCCAGCCCGATGATTTTCTTGGGCAAGGACTACTTCACGAATTACATGCCCGCTTATGCGTTACTCAAAGACTTAAGTGAGAGAGGCGTGTATAAGAACATGATCCTCACGATTTCAGACGACAATGACGAGATTGTTGAGGCAATTGTGAGGTTTAAGGAAAGGGAATAGACCTTATTCTGGTCTTCTGAAGCGTTCCCCTGTACCATCAATCACGGCCTTCTTCCATGAGTCCGGATAGCCAGGCTGCATGGGTTTGGCAGGATAACCGTGTCCATTGCGTTTGAACTGTCCATTCTCCTCCTGCTTGACGTTGCTGTCTAAGTATTTTACCAAGAGGTAGTTGTCTAACTCTTTCCAAGTGGCGACAGTGTTGTGCCCGGCTTGGTTGGAGAAATCGGTGAGGTAGGCGATGGCCCTTTGCGGGTCTTCTGTATAGAGGTTCAAGGCTTCGTTGTCCACGTAGTTGACCTGCTCTTGATAGCCGCTCTCCAACTCGCTTTGCACGGCTTGAATGTCATCGATAACCCTGTTATAGAACAGATACTTGAAGTGTGCCAGGCGGTTGAAGACCCAGAAAGCGGCGTTGTCACTATAAGTCAGCATGTCGCCATTACCCACGCGGTATTCAATGGGTACTTCGCTGATGGAGCAATAGAAGGGCGTATAGACAGTGGAGTTGGTGTCGTCCACACCAAACCAGATGATGCCGCCAATGGGGTTGGGCAGCCAGTTGCGACACTGGGCGATGAAGGAGAAACCCGTTTGTACCACCTCGATGCTGCGTTCATTGAGATAAGGTTTGCCGTCGTAGGTCCAATACAAGGGGTTGTAGCGGAAAGGCGAACCGAAAGGGCCGGCACCTACGTCTTGGGTCTTGTCATAAGGCGTTCCTTGGAAGTGGTCGCGTTGGAAACTCATCATGTCACTCAGGCTGACCTTGCTGTCGGGTTTCACATACAGGGGCATACGGTGGGTGAGGTCCTTGCCGATGACGTAGTCCCAGTATTCATCCATCCCGCTGCACACTTTATTAAACATGGTCCACACACGGAAGTCGCACACGCGGGCGGCGCTGAAGTCGACAGGAGCGTAGGCTGCCGAGAAGTCGAAGTCTTTGTCCTTGCCGCTGAAATAACCACGGCTGCGGGCAAAGTCGATGATATCGTGCTTATAAATCACCTCAACTTGTTCGTTGTAGAGTTTCTTCCAGTCCTTGTCGGTGATGGAGGTCTTGCCGTTGCGCAGCGGGAAGGTGGTGATTCTTGCAGCGTTGGCATGACCGCTCACATAGCCATCAGGGATGCGGATGGCCACCCAAACAGCACCTTTCACCTCACCCATAGGCATCATCTCCATATACCATACCTCACTGGCGTCGCTGATGGAAAATGACTCTCCATCAGAGCCGTAACCGTATTCTTCAACCAAGTCGGCCATAATCTTGATGGCTTCGCGGGCTGAGGTGCTGCGCTCAAGAGCGATGAACATCAAACTACCATAATCGATGATGCCGTTAGGGTTGACTAACTCTTCGCGACCCCCGAAAGTGGTTTCACCAAGAGCTACCTGGTTTTCGTTAATGTAGCCTACAACTTGGTAGGTATGAGCAGGTTGCGGTATGCTTCCGCGAGGGGCGTTGGTGCCGCGGTCGTAACACACACGCATGCTGCCTGCTGGCCAGTCGGCAGCAGGAGTGAAGTACAGCTCACCATAGCGGATGTGGGAGTCGGCGCAATAGCTAATCATGGTAGAGCCATCTACCGAGGCTCCTTTAGTGATGAGGAAATTGGTGCAGGCCTGCGAGGTATTGAACCCGATAAGCAGGACTAACAGTAAGAGGTTTCTTAAGCTTTTCATATTGTAGTGTTTTATTGTTATCTCATTAAGTTCATGGGTGTGAATGATTTGGTCTATGCGCTTGCCCGCCTCTCCGTAATCCATATCCATGGCATTGTAGATCGATTGGCAAAACTAAGGATTTTTTTGGAAAAATTGTTTACCTTTGCGCAAAATTCTGCAATGAGAAACAATTCGATACCTTTGGCGGAACGGCTGCGTCCCACGACGCTTGACGATTACATTGGGCAGAAGCACATCATCGGTGAGCATGCCGTGTTGCGCCGTGCCATTGAGACGGGCCGTGTGCCTTCTATGATTTTTTGGGGACCGCCAGGAGTGGGCAAAACCACGCTGGCTTACATCATCTCCAAACAGGTAAAACGCCAATTCTTCCAACTGAGTGCTGTTAGCAGCGGTGTGAAGGAGGTGCGCGAGGTCATCGACAGGGCGCGTATGGCCCCCGAGGCACCTATATTATTTATAGATGAAATCCACCGTTTCAGTAAGTCGCAGCAGGACTCGCTGCTTGGGGCGGTTGAAAGGGGTTTGGTGACACTGATTGGTGCTACCACAGAGAATCCCTCGTTTGAGGTGATTTCGCCTTTGCTGTCACGTTGTCAGGTATATGTGCTTAAGTCATTGGAGAAGGAGGATTTGGAAATCCTGTTGACAAAAGCGGTCAAAGCCCTTGAATATGACTTTGGAAAGAAGATTACCATCAAGGAGCCAGAGGCTTTAATGCAAATCAGCGGTGGCGATGGGCGTAAGTTGTTGAACGCCATTGAACTGGTGGTCACGTCTTTGAATGACATAGACGAGATGGCAGAGGAACTTGTTATCACCAATGATTTCACTACTAACTGTATCCAGAGCAATTTGGTGAAGTACGACAAGCAAGGCGAGATGCACTACGACATCATTTCGGCCTTCATTAAGTCGATGCGGGGCAGTGACCCGAACGCTGCCTTGTATTACCTAGCCCGCATGATTGAGGCGGGGGAGGACCCACTGTTTATCGCTAGGAGGATGCTGATTCTTTCGTCGGAAGATATCGGCAACGCCAATCCTAATGCGCTGTTACTGGCCAATGCCTGCTTCGATGCCGTCAATAAAATCGGTTGGCCGGAGAGCCGCATCATCTTGGCACAAACCGTCACTTATTTGGCCTCGTCTCCCAAAAGCAACGCTGCTGTGGCCGCTATCGACGCGGCACAGGCTCTGGTGCGACAAACAGGTGACTTATCAGTACCTTTGCACCTGCGCAACGCCCCGACCAAACTGATGAAAGACCTTGGTTATAGCGACGGATACAAATATGCCCATGCCTATGAGGGCAACTTCGTGGAGCAGGAGTTCCTGCCAGATGCGATTTCTGGGACGGTATTGTATGAGCCTCAAGATAATCCCCGAGAGCGCGAATTGCGTAGGAATTTAAGGGAGAAATGGAAGGAGAAATACGGCTATTGAAGGAAAAAATTGGATTTATTTTCCAAAAATGCTTGCGGATAAAAAATAAGTCGTACTTTTGCAGCGAATCTTATCATAATCCTATCGCTTTTTTTTGATAGGATAAGGTTTCATAAATTTTGGTTTTTGGTTCTTGAAAATCCTGACTTCGGTCGGGATTTTCTTGTTTTACACGTTCCTATGCGTGCATGGGCTTCAGCAGGTCATTGACTGTTTTGACGGGATTGAAGGTCTCGATGGGTACTTCGACAAACACCGTAATCCAGTCGGCCATAGCCCCGTTCCACAGTCCGGGCAGTTCCAAGGCGCGCAGCTCGCGTCCGTCTTTCGATTTGTTGGAGACGAAGCCGGTGGCAGGGTCGACATAATCCTTCAAGTTGAAAGCTTCACCTTTGTAGTTCCAGCAGCCACACACCAGGTCGACAGGGTTAAAGTGGGTGGAGCCTTGGAAGATGCTTTCTTGCTTCGCGTCATCGTGGTTAATCTGTGACGACTCGATAATTTGCAGCGACACCTCATCGTCGTCGTTTCTTACCCAGAAGGGACCGCCGCCTGGCTCGCCCTCGTTTTTCACCATACCGCAGATGCGTATGGGACGGTTGAGCTTGTCGTAGAGGTAGTCGATTTTCTCAATGGCGCTGTATTGCATGACGAAGTCGGGCACGTCGATCATCAGTTCGTCTTTGGCGAAACGAAGTATGCTGTCGAGGTCACCGTCGCTCAGTGAGCCTTCGTCTAATAATTCAAGGTATTCGAAAGTCTTTTGCTGAAGTTGGAGCAGCAGTCCGGCCAGCACCTTCTTATATATAATGGTGGCAGAGGCCTTGCCTTCGGGCACCACGTTGTCGATGTTTTTGATGAAGACGACTTCTTCGCCCAGGTCGTTGAGGTTCTCAATGAGGGCCCCGTGTCCACCTGGACGGAACAGGATGCGCCCGTTGCCTTCGCGGAAGAGATTGCCTTCAGCATCGATGGCGACGGTGTCGGTGGAGGGCTTTTGGCACGAGTAGGTGATGTCGTAGCTCACGCCATATTGTTTCTCATAGCGGTCTTTCAAACTGCTGACGGTCTCCATGAAGGGTTGCTCGTGTTCGGGCGAGACAGTGAAGTGGAGTTTGGCGACGCCTTGTGCGTCGGTGGCATAGCGGGCTGCTTCCACCAGGTGCTCCTCAAGGGCAAGACGGTTGAAGCCCTCATAGCGGTGGAACTTGAGTAGGGCTTTGGGCAACTTGCCGTAGTTGAGTCCCTCGTCAAGCAGCAGGGCTTTCACCACTTCCACTTTGCGTCCTTGCTTTAGCAGGGTGGCGATGTCGTTGCCATAGAGTTTGGTGACGGCCTGGTTGAGGTCGGAATAGAAGGCGAAGCACTCAATGTGGGCGAAGAAAATGTCGGTGAATTTGGTCTCCATACCGCTCTCGGCAAAGGCGAACAAGTCCTTGAACATGCGTGAGGCGGCACCCGAGGCGGGTACGAACTTGGTGAACAGGTAGTATTCACGGTCAGCGTCAAAGGATTTCGTAAGGTCATTGACTTGCCCCTCGTTAAGGCGGAGGATGCCATCACCAATGGTAGCCGGACGTATCAGTTGGACATATTTCGTGCCCCTTTTGAGTTGGGCAACTTGCTGATTGACTTGATCTTCGGAAACATTGCGTTCCTTGAGTTGAAGGAGGTCTTTTTCGTTGAGCATAATAATGATATTTAAGCGGTTCAAAAATAGTGAATTAAGTAATGCGTTGAAAAAAATGGGCAAAAAAAATTCCGAAAATGCTTGCGTGAACGAAAAAAGTTGTATTTTTGCCGCCGATTTCAAGCCCAGGTGGTGAAATTGGTAGACACGCCACTTTGAGGGGGTGGTGCCGATTACGGCATGCAAGTTCGACTCTTGTCCTGGGCACAAATCACCAAGCCCCGATGGCGGAATTGGTAGACGCGTACGTTTCAGGTGCGTATATCGAGAGGTGTGCAGGTTCGACTCCTGTTCGGGGCACGAAAAACAAGAAACCCGGTTCAATCAAAATGAATCGGGTTTTTTATTTGTTTTTCCCTTGTCAATTGCGAATTGTTTCTTACCTTTGCGGTGTATTATAAAATTGTCATTAAAGTTGTAATTGTAACACACTATGGAAATCTATCAGTATTGGCTCATCGCCGCAATCGTCTTGGTTATCATTGAAATATGCACTGCTGGCTTCGGCTCCATCTGTTTTGCAGTGGGAGCAGGCTTTGCTGCCTTGGTGGCAGGTATGGGAGGTGGCTACGTATGGCAGTTCGTCGTGTTTGCTGCTGTTTCGATGCTCACCTTCGTTTTCCTTCGCCCCATTGCCATACGATGGCTCGACAGCAGGTCGAAAGACGTGAAGACCAACGTTGACGCATTGGTGGGACGCAAGGGCATCGTCTCGGAACGCATTGATGCCTCACAGCACCTTGGCCGCGTGGCTATCGATGGCGATGACTGGAGAGCAGTGTCGAATGATGGCTCTGTCATCGAGAAGGGCACTTCAGTCGAAATTCTTAAGAACGACAGTATCATTTTGACTGTTAGGAGACTGTGACTCGCGTCTTGAGTCCCACAGTCTCTCGACATTTTAATAAACACATCTACTATTACCAAAACATTTGACCTATGATTTACGTCCTTTATGTCTTACTGGCTCTCGTGGTGATTTATATCCTCAAGGGTATCAAGATTGTGTCTCAATCAGAGACCATGATTATCGAACGTCTCGGCAAGTACAACCGTACCCTCAATGCCGGCATCAACGTCATCCTGCCTGTCATCGAGCAGGCCAAGGAAACCATAGTGCGCCGTCAGAACGGTGCCATGACCCGCTCGACCCGCATTGACATGCGTGAGCAGGTGTACGATTTCGACAAACAGAGCGTGATTACCAAGGATAATGTGATGACTGAAATCAATGCGCTGCTCTATTTCCAGATTGTAGACCCGATGAAGGCTGTATATGAGATTCAGAACTTGCCCGTCGCTATCGAAAAGTTGACCCAGACCACATTACGTAACGTGGTAGGTGAGATGGAACTTGACGAGACCTTGACCTCTCGTGACACCATCAACTCGAAGCTGCGCAACGTGTTGGACGACGCCACTAACAAATGGGGTGTCAAGGTGAACCGTGTCGAGCTTCAGGACATCACTCCTCCTGAGAGTATACGCCGTACGATGGAACTGCAGATGCAGGCTGAACGTAACCGCCGTGCCGAAATCTTGAAGGCTGAGGGTGAGAAACAGTCACAGATTCTGAACTCGGAAGGTGAGAAGCAGGCTGAGATTAACGCCGCTGAAGCCGAGAAACAGGCCAACATTCTGAAGGCCGAGGGTGAGGCCCGTGCCAAGGTGTTGCAAGCTGAGGCTGAAGCCACGGCCATCCGTAACATCGCTGAGGCTGTGGCCGACCGCGGTGCCGACCCTGTGAACTACCTGTTAGCAGTGAAGTACATCGAGGCTCTGAAAGAAGTGGCTGGCGGTCAGGAGAACAAGACCGTCTATCTGCCATACGAAGCATCCAACCTGCTCGGGTCGCTGGGCGGTATCAAGGAGATGCTGGGAAAATAACACTCCGCAATGGAACTGCTTGACTTATACGACAAGACACTGAAACGCACGGGGAAGACCATAGAAAGGGGACAGCATATCCCCTTCGGCTTTATGATTCCCATCGTGGCGGTGCTGGTATACAACGACCAGGGCCAATACCTGATTCAGAAGGTGGCCGCCACCAAGGGCAACTACTACGCCTCCACTGCAGGTCACGTGCAGAGCGGTGAGACCGACTTCACCAAGGCCATGCTGCGTGAGATGGAGGAGGAGATAGGACTGACGGTGGGCCGCGATGACTTGCGTTTGGTGAAAATCAGAAGGTATGAATACAAGTTCACGTTCCTGTATCTGCTCAAGAGTAACGTGAGGATTGAAGACCTGCGCCTGCAGGCTGAGGAGGTGGAGAGCGTCCATTGGATGGGCATCGACGAGATTGAGGCGCTGTGCCGGCAAGGCCTTTTCAACCGCACACACTATGAACTGATATGCGACTGCGAAAAGAATAATCATTTCATATAATTATAACAACATGATAGCAAAAGAATTACTAAACCCGAAAAGCATCGTGGTGTGCGGTGCATCAAGTGACATTCACAAACCTGGCGGTAAATCGTTGAAGAACCTCTTGGAGAGCCCCTTCAAGGGTCAGATTTACGCTGTTAACCCAAAAGAAACCGAGGTACAAGGCGTGAAATGCTACGCCAAGGTGGATGATTTGCCGCAGGTTGAATGCGCCATCCTTTGTATCGCCGCCAAATTCTGTGCCCAGACAGTCGACGTGCTGGCCAAGGAAAAAGGTTGCAAGGGCTTCATCATCATCAGTGCTGGCTTCTCGGAGGAGAATGCCGAGGGCGCGGCTATTGAGAAGCACATCGTGGAAACCATCAACAGCGTTGGAGGCTCTCTTATCGGTCCCAACTGCACGGGCTTCCTCAATGTGAATTATGCTGGCTGTTTCGACACTCCCATTCCGACACTTGACCCCCATGGTGTGGATTTCATCACAGGTTCGGGTGCCACGGCCGTGTTTATCAAAGAATATGGTATCAGCAACGGTTTGAAATTCAATAGCGTTTGGGCAGTGGGTAACTCCGCTCAACTCGGTATCGAAGACGTGCTGGAACACCTTGACGAGACTTTCGACCCCGTGAAGTCGAGCCGCGTCATCATGCTTTATATGGAGAAGATTGGCGACCCGCAGCGTTTGCTCAAGCATAGCCGCAACCTCATCAACAAGGGCTGTCATATCGCCGCCATCAAGAGCGGTGGCAGTGCCGCTGGCTCGCGTGCTGCTTCTTCACATACGGGTGCATTGGCCACCAATGATGCCGCTGTGGATGCATTGTTCCGTAAGGCGGGCATCGTGCGTTGCCATAACCGTCAGGAGCTGACTACTGTGTGCGCCGTCTTCATGCACCCTGAAATCAAGGGCAAGCGCTGCGCTGTCATTACCCATGCCGGTGGTCCTGCCGTGATGCTTACTGACGTGTTGAGCAACGGTGGCATGGAGGTCCCTTCGCTGAAAGACCATCCAGCTAGCCCTGCGCTGCTCGCGAAGCTCTTTGGTGGCTCATCGGTGGGTAACCCCATTGACTTCCTTGCTACTGGTACTGCCGAGCAACTGGGTTATATCATCGACACGGTTGAGAATGAATATGACGAGATTGACTTCTCCGTGGTCATCTTCGGTTCCCCGGGACTGTTCAGCAATAAGGAGGTTTACGACCTGTTGGACGAAAAGATGAAGACTTGCAAGAAGCCTATCTTCCCCGTGCTGCCCTCTATTATCAACGTGAAGGACGAGATCAACGACTTTATTGCCAAGGGACGTATCAACTTCCCCGAGGAGTGCGTGCTGGGTAATGCCATCTGCAAAGTCTATAATACTCCGAAGCCTCAGCCCGAGCATGTGGAGCTGCCTCAAGTGGATGTGGCTCGTATCCGCAAAACTATTGACCGTTGCAAAGATGGCTACTTGGAGATTGCCGACTATAATGAACTGCTCGATGCTGCTGGCATCAGCCGCAAGAAATCAGTGGAGGTCTCAAAGAAAGAGGATGCACTTGCCTTTGCCAAGGAAGTGGGTTGCTCCAAGGATGTGCCATTGGTGATGAAGGTCGTTGGCCCGTTACATAAGAGCGATGTGGGCGGTGTGACCCTCGGTGTGAAGGATCTTGACACTGTGGCCAAGGAGTTTGACCGTCTGATTGTCATTCCCGAGACCTATGCAGTGGAAATGTATCCCATGCTCGACGGTATTGATGTCTATATCGGTGCCATCAAGGATGCCAAGTTCGGCCATCAGATTTTCTTCGGACTGGGCGGTATCTTCATCGAAGTGCTGAAAGACGTGCAGAGCGCGTTGGCTCCCATTACTGCCGACGAAGCCAAGGAGATGCTCAAGCAGCTTAAGGGCTACAAGATTCTCCAAGGTGTACGTGGACAGGAGGGTGTCAATCTCGACCTCTATGCTGACCAAGTGGCCCGCGTGAGTGCTTTGGTACAGGCTGCTCCTGAGATTGCCGAGATGGACCTCAACCCGTTGCTCGGTAACCCGCGTTATGTGACTGCTGTGGATGCACGTATCCGTATTGAGAAATGATTACTGAAAAAGCAACATACTATTTGGTTTACGCAGCATTGGTTGCCGTTACTTTTTTGTTGGACAACTATTTGCTGAAGAAGACCGACAAAACGAGCCGCACCGTGGGCTACATCCTCAGCATTATTGTGGATTTGGCCATCTTCGGTTACGGCATCTATCTGTATCTCGTCAAGGGCGAAGACCAAACTGGCTTCGTCCTTGGCGGCATACTTTGCGGCATCTGCCTGCTCTGTCTGCTGGGGCGCTACTGGCAGAACAAGGAGCAAGACAAGCGAAACAGATACCGTGAACTTTAGGCTGTACATAGCATTATGTCTATTGCTATTTGTGCCACATTTGCAGGGACAAGAGGTTACCTTTTCGCAGACAGGTGGTTTCTACGACTGTAGCTTCAATCTTGAGCTGTTTTGCGATGCAGGTTATGCTATCCGTTACACGACCAATGGAAGTCAGCCTACCTTCCAGTCATCACTTTATACCCGGCCGCTGTATTTGGATGAATCCTTGTATTCGCGGTCGAATGTTTTTACTGTCGTCAATTGTATCCCTTCCACTTACCATCCCGTTGAGGATGTACTTCATTCCATCGTTATTCGAGCGGCTGCTTTCGATGATGCAGGACAATGTGTCAGCGCTGTGACTACCCATACCTATTGTATCAAAACCTTAGGTTGCGACTTGCACGGTCTTCCTGTACTTTCCATCGCTGCCGATTCTTTGGATTTGTTTGATTATGAAACGGGTATCTTTGTCCCTGGGGCGCATTACAGCCCTTCTGACACCACTGGTTCAGGCAATTACAACATGACGGGGCGTGATTGGGAACGTCCCATTAACGTCGAGTTTTATGAGACCGACAACAGCGGCATCAATCAACGCTGCGGACTTAGGACGCACGGCGGCGCTTCACGATGGTATCAGCAAAAGGGGATGAGAATCTATGCTCGAGAGGAATATGGGAAGAAACGCTTCAAGCATCAGTTTTTTGAGACGACCACTGTGGCCAGCTTCAAGCGGCTCAACCTGCATCCTTTCCGTTGCAGCAATTGGTGGCAGACGGGCGGACAGGAATATCTCTCGCAACATGTAGCGGCTCAGATGGATATCGATGCCTTGGGCGTGCGTCAGACAGTGGTGTTCATCAACGGCGAATACTGGGGGATTTATACCCTTGAAGAGTCACCCGACGAACGCTATCTTGAAAGCCATTACGATGTCAACCTTGACTTAGTCAATATCATAAAGTACTGGGGTGTGACCAATTATGGCGATGGCATGGACTGGTGGCAGTTTCGCAGCTGGATTGCAAATGCTGACTTGAACCAACCTGCCGACTCAGCATACGCCTTCTCAAGGATGGATATGTCGAATTTCATCGACTATTTCCTCTTGGAGACCTATGGTGCCAACCTCGACTGGCCGCAGAACAACGTCCTGCAATGGCAAGCTTGTAATGGCGAGCCTTACAGGATGATTTTTTTTGATGGTGACGGATGCTTCACCCGATGGTATTACAAGGCTTTGGACAATGCAGTACACAGAGAGGCAAGCAGCTTAATCATCAATAAGTTCCTTGAGAGCGACGCATTCCTAAAGATGCTTTACGAAAGATATGCTGAACTGAAGACCAGTGTGTTTCATTATGATAATATGATGCGGATTTGGGACGATTATCGTAATTTGGTAGAGGGAGAGGTGCAGCAGCAGTCGGAACGGTTTGGGTTCCCGAAGAGCATGCAACGATGGCAGTCGGATATGGACAGCACCGAGGTGTTCTTCACCAAGAGATATGGGGCTTTTAATCGGGAGTTGCAAGAGATGCTGTCCCTCAACGGCAATTCCATTAAGAGCTTTGAAGTCTGCCCCAATCCTTCTGTGGGTGTTTTTACCATCTTCATAAAAGTGGATCAAAGCGTCATCCTCCCCATTGAGATATTTGATGTCACGGGGCGGCTTGTTTATATAGAAGAATGTTTTCTGATGTCGGGCGAAAATGTCGTCCCGATGTCATCCAACCTGCGGACTGGACTGTACCTGCTGCGGGTGGGCAATAATGCGCAACGAATTATAATCCAATAGACTATGAAAAAAGCTGATTTCATTACTTTGATTGTTGTTGCCGCTGTGGTATGCGGCTTCGCCTTCATCCCGGGGGCTTGGGATTGGTTCAATACCACCACCGCTCATCACGGCTTGCTGATGAGCTTCTTCAAGTTCGCCATTCTTGGCACCTTTGGTGAGATGTTAGCCTTGCGTATTCGCGAAGGCGTGTATCTCAAGAAAGGCTTTGGCCTGTTGCCCAAGATGTTGGTTTGGGGAGTGTTGGGCGTGGTAATCGCCTCTGCAATGACCATCTTCAAGACGGGTACTGTCAAACTGCTTGACGGTGGTTTTCATCTGAACGGAAAGGCTTCGGATTGGTTTGATGTAAAAGGTGGCGTGATACCTCCGCTTACCTGGGGCAAGTTCTTCGTGGCGCTTTGCGTCAGTGTTCTGATGAACACCCTCTTCGCTCCTGTCTTCATGACCTTCCACAAAATCACAGATATCCATATTGCCGAGACGGGTGGAACGCTGAAAGGATTCTTTTCCAGTCCCTTGAAAATGGGTGAAGCCTTGTCAAAGAAAATCAACTGGGATATACAGTTCGGTTTCGTCTTTGCTAAGACCATACCGCTGTTCTGGTATCCGGCCCATACGATTACGTTCTTGCTGCCCCCTACGATTCAAGTGCTGTTCGCGGCCTTCCTTGGTGTGGTTCTTGGTGTATTGCTGAGTATAAAGAAATAAGGTAGATGTGGCGTAATTGGGGGATAGGGCTTTTGCTGCTTTTCGTTTTCCGTTTGGAACTCTTTTCACAGACGGAGGTCCTATTCTCGCATTCCGGTGGTTTTTACGATGAACCGTTCACGTTGTCCTTGGGATGCAGCGATTGGGAGTGTCAGGTTCGTTACACCACCAATGGAGATACGCCTACTGCGGCTTCCGCTCTTTATGAAACGCCGCTGTTTCTTGACGAGCGCCTGTATTCTACATCTGACATCTACACTCTGCCCATAGCACCCGTCTTTGAACCTTTTGTGCCTGATTCGGTGCAACATGCTATTGTCATCAGGGCGGCTGCTTTTGATGACCAGGGTCAGTGTGTCAGCGAGGTGAAGACCAATACCTATCTGATTCGGGCCTTGGGGTGTAATCATCATGGCCTCCCAGTTGTCTCGGTTTGTTGTGACTCTCTTTCCCTTTTTGACTTTAATATTGGTATCTTGGTACCTGGCGTGAATTTCGACCCGGAGAATCCAAAATATACTGGCAATTATTACCAGCAGGGCAGGGAATGGGAGCGTTTGGCCAATCTGGAATTTTATGAGCCCAACGACAATAGCGGCATCAACCAACAGTGTGGTGTGCGTGCTCACGGCAATCGTGCCAGGAAAGCTGCTGCCAAAGGATTGAAATTTTATGCCCGTGAGGAGTACGGAAAGAAGCGCTTCAAACACCGTTTTTTTGAGACCACTTCCATACGCAGTTTCAAGCATTTGGTTCTCAAGCCATTTTCCACCCTGTGGCCCTACGTCGGGGTGCAGGATTATGTGGCCAACCGTTTGGCCTTGGAAATGGGCTTGGAGGCACCTCATTCAAGACCGGTGGTGGTCTATCTGAATGGCGAGTATTGGGGTGTCTATTTCCTTCAAGAGAAATTGGACGACCATTATATTGAAGACCATTTTGGCGTTGAGCCGGAACGCTGCAATATTATTGGCGGCAATGGGATACAAAACTATCCAGGAGATTGGAACCTCGAAGTGGAATCGGGGAATGGTGATGCTTTTATGCAAATGCTGGACTGGTTGGAGGATACCGACTGCTCTGACGAGGCTAACTATGCCGATTTAAACGGTTTGATTGAGGTCGATAATTTTATTGATTATCAGATTCTGGAGATGTTTATTGCCAACAGCGACTGGCCTGCCAATAATTTTCGGTGCTGGCAGGCGGACGATTCAAAGTGGCGCTTTGTTTTCTTCGATGGCGACGCTTCCTTGATGGATACGACATACGATGCGTTTTGGGGCGCCACATACGTTGCGTTAGACCGATGGCATACTGGTGGAAAGTCGACGCTGATGTTCCGGAGATTGTTGGAAAACAACGATTTCAAACAGAAGTATATCCGTCGTTCGGAAGAGTTGTGTAACACTGTTTTGCGTTACGACAATACGGTTCTTTTCCTCGATGAAGTGGAGCAGGCATTAAGTATGGAGATACCTAGTCAAAAGGCTCGTTTTGGCTATCCTGTGTCTATGGAACACTGGAGATGGGGCTGCAGCTTGGTCAGGACTTTTCTTCGTAACCGAGCTGATGCCTTCGGGGAAGAACGTGATGGCTTCGAACCTTTAAAAGAACATGATTACCAGGCGAACACGGATGATTTTGTCATCTATCCCAATCCTGTGGAGAATGAGGTTCATATCAAAATGCTTGATGGACGCTCGCGAGCCACTGAATTTGTACTTTGTGACATTACAGGTCGCGTAATCAAGGGAGGAATGTGCTATTTATCTGCATGTCAGGAGCTTGTTCTGAATCTTGAGCTTCGGGCGGGAGTGTATGTCGTCAAAATAGGGCCATTTGCATATAAATTTGTCAAGATGTAAATTGTTTTCATTAGTTTTGCAAAGTAAATACTCGAGTCATGAAAATATACAAATGGTTAAGGGGGCTGATGAAGGCCTCGGCACTCACAACGGTGATGTTCATCATGCAGGCCTGCTATGGCGTGCCTAAGAATCATGAGGATGTTGTTGAAATCCACATTAGCGGTTATGTGACTGACAAAGCCAACGGGCAGCCTTTGCAAGGCATCCAATTGCATGTGTTTCATGCTGATGGCTGGTCAGGTTGTCATGACTTTGGAGAATCGGACGAAAACGGATACTTTGAGATGCGGCAGTGGGGCAACATCAATAGGATTTCTCAATTGACCATTGAGGTTGAGGATGAGGAAGCCAATTACCAGCCTTTTGATACGCTGGTTTATTCAGATTCCGACCTCACAACGCTGAAAATCAGATTGGAGAGTAACCAATAAGCTTTTAATACGATGAAAAAGCACTCCTTATATAAATGGTTCCGTCGCGTGGCAATGCTCTCAGGTATTACTATCGTGGCGATGATGTTTGCCTGCACGAAAAAGTATGGCCCACCCGATGATATGAATTGGGGTCAGGTTTTGGATAGAGAAACCCAAGAAGTGAGTAATGATGCTCCAAGCCTTCCATAATTGGTTTCGACGCAAGGAGACTCAGCTCTACGAGTTGAACTACCTCTTTTGGGAGTGTACGCAACGCTGTAATCTCAACTGTCAGCATTGTGGATCGGATTGTATGGCCTCATCGCGCTACAAAGACATGCCTTTCGAGGATTTCCTGAAGGCCATCCAACCTTTGGAAACTAAATTCAAACGCAATTCTGTATTGGTGGTCATCACGGGCGGCGAGCCTTTGGTGCGTCCCGATTTGGCTGACTGCGGGCGACAACTGCGTCAGCACGGCTTCCCTTGGGGCATTGTCAGCAACGGTTATGCTTACGATGAGGCCATGCACAAAAAGCTGATGGACGCGGGCATGTGCAGCATCACCATCAGCCTCGATGGGCTACGCGACACACATGATGCTTTCCGCAAACGTCAAGGCAGCTTTGATCATGCCCTTCGCGCCATCGACCTAATCGCCAATGAGAAACGACTTCCGACTTACGATATTGTGACTTGTGTCAGTCCGATGAACTTTGGAGAGTTGGAGGCTATGAAACACTTGCTCATTGAACATAAGGTAAAGGCTTGGCGCTTGTTTACCATCGACCCGATTGGTCGCGCCGCCACCGACAAGAGCCTGCAACTCACGGATGAACAGTTTCGCCAACTGATGGATGTCATTGTCGCGACTCGGAAAGAGGGGAAGATAGATTGCAAATTCAGTTGTGAGGCTTACGTTGGCTCATACGAGCGCAAGGTCCGCGACTGGTTCTATTTCTGTCGTGCAGGCATCACGGTCGGCTCGATACTGATTGACGGCTCCATTTCCGCCTGTCCCAACATTGACCGACGTTTTGTGCAAGGCAATATTTATGAAGACGACTTTCTTGATGTCTGGGAAAATCGTTTCCAACCCTTCCGTGACCGCCAATGGATGAAGACGGGACAATGCGCCAATTGCAAGGTGTTTAAAAACTGTCTCGGTGGCGCGATGCACCTTCATACCAAGGATAAAGATGGAATCATAGTTTGTCATTATCGTAAAACGGTCGTTTAGCCATCCCATTGACTACAACGAAAAAAATTGAAAAAAACTCACTTTTTTCTTGACAGTAATGATTTTTGTTGTACTTTTGCAGTGTTCTAATCAACTAATACACTACAACAAAATACAACAACATGATTACAATCAATAACTTAGACTTCGGTTACAAAGCGCAACCAGTCTTCAGAAACATCAGCCTCAGCTTCGAGAAGGGTAACATCTACGGGCTGTTGGGCGAAAATGGAGTGGGAAAGACCTCCCTGCTGAAACTCATCAGTGGCTTGCAGAAGCCTACCGCTGGCACCTGCGATGTGGATGGCGTCGCGCCCTTCAATCGTCTGCCTGAGACCCTTCAGAAGATTTACTTCATTTCCGAGGACTTCGCCATCCCGGAAGGCACGCCTATTAATAATGTAAGGGAGTTGGGCGTGTTTTACCCGAACTACGACGAAAGCCTTTTCTTCCAACTCTGCAAGGAGATGGAGGTTAACCCCGAGCGTAAATACGCTGAAATGTCGTTTGGTCAGCAGAAAAAATGTCTCATCTCTACGGCTTTGGCCCTCAACACAGACTATCTGCTTTTGGACGAACCTACCAACGGTCTCGATATTCCTTCGAAGACCCTCTTCCGTCAGGTGATTGCCAAGCATGCCAACGACAACCGCACCATCATCATCTCCACGCACCAAGTGAAGGATGTGGAAAACCTTATCGACCCCATCATCATCCTCGACCATGACGAGGTGCTGCTGAAGGCTTCGTTCCGTGAGATTACTGACAAGCTGTATTTCGACTACGGAATGGAGAAGGACGACACCGCCCTCTATAGCGAAATGATTCCAGGCGGCTATGTCAATGTGACCCGCAACCCTGAAGGCCTCGACAGCAAGGTGAGCATCGATGTACTGTTTAACACCGTCATGAAAAACAAGGAAACCATCAAACAAATCTTTAGCTAATAGGAGGAACAAGTCATGAATAACACATTTGCTTTCAACCGTTTCAAGAACCTCTTGCTGAAAGACGGCAAGATGTATATCCACAACTTCGGCACAAACCTCATTGTGTTCTGCTGCCTGAACGCCATCTTCTGGGTTTTCAACTTGCTGTTTGGCTCGTCATCCGTCCAGGGGTTCCGCTTTGGTATGCTTTGCACTTGGACAGCATTGGCCATGATGATGGTACCGGAAAAGGCCTATGGTAAGGCCAATCTTTCGCGTGAAGGTGTGGCTTTCGCCATGCTGCCCGCCTCCTCGTTGGAGAAGTTTATCAGCATGTTCATTTACTGCGCCATCGTGACGCCTGTTGTCGTTTTCTTTGGCGGTTATCTCGTTGATACCCTCTTGTCGCTCTTCCCCTTTGGCGGTTTTGAGAAGCCGATACATCTCTACACCATCAATGAGGTTGTTCACATGATGGACAATTCGGAAGGAGTGGTGCAATCCAGCAATATGGAACTCTCTTTTGGTGATGTGTTCCCCGTAGGTGTGATTCGCACTTCGCTTTACGTGGGCATTATCCAATGGGCGGCTATCTTCATGCTCGGCAATATGGTTTTCAAAAAACACAAAACCGGAAAGACTTTTGCCAGCTATCTGGGTATTTCCTACGTGCTTTCCACAATTTTCGGACTGACTTTCCTCAGGAGTAATCGCTTAGAGCAATGGATGGAAACTCTCGAGGATTTCCCTAAGGGTGAGATGATTCGTATTGCACATAATGGAATGATTTGGGGCATGATTATCGGTATCATCATCACCGCCGTGCTGCTCTACTTCACCTATCGTAAAATCAAGACGCAAAAATACTAAGCCATGGAATTTAATGCACACAAACCCATATACTTGCAGATTTGCTCGCAACTGTATGAGCAGATTCTGCGAGGCGAGCTGAAGGCCGACGACCGTATCCTCTCGGTGCGCGACTACGGCATCCAACTCGGAGTGAACCCCAACACCATCATGCGCTCTTACGAGACCATGACGAATGCAGGCATCATCTACAACAAACGCGGCATCGGCTATTTCATCTCCGCTGAGGCCAAGGACATCGTCCTCAAGCAAATGCGAGAGGAGTTCATCGAGAAGGAACTGCCCGAGGTGGTCAAGAAGATGAAACTCTTGGGTATCGGCCTGGATGAAGTAAAAAATTCCTACGAGATGTAACTTTTTCGATACAAGTTCGTATTACTGCTGAAACAACAATTAAAACTCAATATCATGAAAAGAAACATCTTAATCACTGCAATAGCTATCCTTTGCCTGGCATTTGCCTCTTGCTCCATCCATGTGGACGGGGAAACATTTGGTGGCAAAACCATCAAGGGCAATGGCACTATTGTGACCCAGAATTTTGAAGTGACGGATTTCAACGAAATCTCCATTTCGCTTGCCGCAACGGTCAATTTCACCGTTTCAAACGAATATACCTGCAGTGTCCGTGTGGACGAAAACCTTTTGGAATACCTTGATGTCGAGGTGAAAGGACATGACTTGATTCTGAAAAAGCAGGACGATCATAAAAACGTCAACCTGCGTGCTACAGAGTTTGTCATTGATGTGACGGCACCAAGTTTGGAGGACATCAACCTGGCAGGCAGTGGTACATTTAATCTGCTTAGTCCTATGGAAGTGGAGAAATTGGAGGTGAATGTGGCTGGCTCAGGTGATGTTTACCTCAAGGAGACCATCACGGTTGACGATGTTGAATTGAATGTAGCCGGTTCGGGTGATATTGCCTGCGAAGAACTGATTGCCGAAAAGTTGGATGCCAACGTGGCGGGCTCTGGTGATTTGAAAGTGGTCCGCGGCATGGTACACGAAGCGGAAGCCAGTGTAGCTGGCTCGGGTGACATCGTCCTTTACTGCGACATCGAGAACCTTGAAGCCGATATTGCAGGCTCAGGCGACATCAAGGCACGGGTTAACGGCAAACTATCTTATAGCATCTTTGGCTCAGGTGACATCGGTTACTATGGCAACCCGGTCGTGGAAGGCGACAAGGCGGGTGTCAGCAGGGTGAAACGCCTTGGGGACTAATGACGATACTAAATCACTTTTTCATATCCTTGTAATGAAAAGCGGAGCTGCTTGAGGGTGGCTCCGCTTGGTTTTTATAGGGCAGAAAAAAAGGTATACCTTTTTAGGGTAAAAACCTATACCTTTTTAGGGTAAAAAGGTATACCTTTTCTATATAAGATAGTATACTAAGTTTAGTAGAGATAGTATACTAAGATTTATAAGGTTGGTATACTAAATGAAAAGCGGCTGGTCTGTATGGACCAGCCGCTTACTAATGCTTTATGGATAAGGCGATTAACGAATCACGCTGACGCGCTTCACGCCAATACCTTCGTGGGTATAGATGCGAATCATGAACACGCCCACACCGAACTGGCTCATGTTCAAAGTCTCGGTGTTGCTGCTTACTTCGGCATCATACACCACCTGTCCCAGTTCGTTCACCACGGTGAGGCGTTGCATGCCCTCAGCCTCGATGGTGACGTTGCCGTTGGTCGGGTTGGGGTAGAGGTTGGCTTTGATGCCAAACTCGTTCACGTCGGTTGAGTTCTTCACGGTGATGTTCTTTGTACCGTTGCCGTTGTTGCATTCCGAAACAGGTGCGGCAGTCAGGACGACATCGCCTTTGTAGGTCTCGCTCCAAGTGACCAATACCGACTTGCCGTCGTTGGCGGGGGTCAATGCTCCAGCCTCTTCAGGCTCGATGCTGAAGCCAACCATCACGTCATTGTTGACGGTATAAGTGGTGGTAGGAGTGATGCGAACATCAAGCTCGTTGTCACCACTGATTTCGGGCTGAGCAACCACGGGATTCACAGTGATGCTAATCGTGATGTCCAAGCTGTTTTCACAATTGCTGCCGCATTCTGAGGCCTCTGAGACAATGCTGTTCAGCTTAATCTCTTGGCTTTCGGTGGGAGTCAATTCCAATGTATAGCTTTCGGTGTTGAAGGTAATTGGCTCAATGCCTTCGCCACTGACCGTGTAATTGCGTTCGACGAGATATCCTCCTGTGGCGTTTAAGGTGATGCTAATTGACTCGCCTTCGCAGATTTCGAAGGTTTCTTGAGATACCGTGAGATTGGGTGTTTCTATTACTTCGAAGGTGAAGGAACCATCGGGGTCACTTGCACAAACACCGTTGCTCACATTGTGGAACTCATAGTTGTGTGTGCCAGGTTCAAGCTGAGAGGTCAAGAGTATGAAAGGCTCGCCTTCCACAATCGTGTAGGTCTCACCGTTGACCTCCATGGTCAGTTGACCATCAATGAAGCCTTCAAATGTACCAAAGCTGGAGAAGTCGTAATCTGAGCCTTGGCAAACGGTATAGACACAGGGAGGTAACAATCCCATGTTGTAACTCGGCACCGGGTTCATCTCAAATGGATAATCGTAGGTAATCGAACCGCAGCCAGGTGATACGGCAAAGGCAGTCAGGGTGACACCATTGTTGATGTCATTGAGGCCAGGCGTATAGGTGGTTTCCAATGCGGAGGCATCTTCAAATGTTCCGTCACCGTCGGTCAACCATTGGAAGGAAATATATTCGCCTGAGATTCTCACCGCAATGGGTTGAGGCTCGTCAGTGGCGCAGTAGTGCGTGTCTGCAAGTGCATTTTCAATTACGGCTCTTTCTACGATAGAGACGGTCATCTCATCCGTGATGGTCTCGCCATCGCCGTTGATGGTGAGGGTCAGTGTAGCGGATCCGTTTTCAATATCTTGTGCACCGGGTGTATAAACGGGCATCGGGATGGTGGCGTCATCGAAAGTACCGTCACCCGAGGTGGTCCACAGCAGGTTGTCGTAGTGGACGGCGTAACCCACGATTTGGGCCTCGTTGCCTTCGCAAACGGTCACGTCGTAACCGGCAGTGCCGGCCATCACACGGGCTGCGGGCAGACTGACAAAGTCAATCCAAGCACAGTCGCTGCCATTGTTGACGCTGTTGTCTTTGGTGTAGCTCCATCTGTAGGTGTGTCTTCCTTCGGTGACAGGATAGGTGGCTTTGGTCCACCCTATGCTACCCGACCAGTTGTTTTTTTCCTGATCGTCAATATAGAAATGGAGTTTGTCATAGTTGTTTTCCGACGACACCTTATAATAGAAGGAAATGGTGTCGTTGGCACCAGCAATGTGAACCAGGGTGAGGCTGGAATTGACATTGCTGATACCAGCGCCGCCGCTCTTCACGCAATATTGGCCTTCGTATGGATCTTCGTTGACGATGCTCCAAGGACGGATGTTGTCATTGAACCAGGATTCTCCAAATTCGCCCGTTTCAAAGTCCTCAAGCACGAGACCGACCTTGGCGATATAGTCTTTCTGTGCCGTATATTGTCCAGAGGTGACGCTGAGGATAATCGGACAGCAGTAACCGAGAGGGGTGCTCTCATCTACGGCGATGTCGTAGACGGCCATTTTCGTCTCGCCTGCATTGACATTCTCAAAGCTGGCTGAGCTTTCAGTGACGACGATATAAGGTGACATCATCTGCAACGTGGCTAGGGTAGTGGCAGCATTAGCATGTCCCGCATTTTCGATGGGGAAGCTGAGTTGAGCCGTCTCGCCTGCATCCAGACGTCCATTTCCGTCGCCTTCTATCTCCGTGATGCTCATGTTACCGAGTTCAAAGGCAGGAGCGTAGGCTTTTATTGAGAGGTTGCTGACATAGGCGTCGTTACCATTGGTTACGGTGATGGTGAACTTGTTACTTGTATTGTCGGGTACATTGTCGGCCACAGTGAACGAGAAGGCATCGGCCACGGTTTGATACGCGTTGGGGTTCATGCTCTCATATTGGGCGGTGCCGTTGGTGATGGTGATGTATTCCGATTCGGTTTCGAGCACGGCTTCAAAAGCTTCCATCAAGTCGCTTCCGACGTTCTTCAAGGTCACGTCAAGCGTAATGTCTTCATCAAAATCGAGCTGGGCGTTGCCGTTTTGGTCGTGGATGACCTTGCTGTCGAAGACGATGTACGGACCCTCGGCAGGGATAACACCCATGACGGCCTCGTAACGCAAGTAGTTCTGACCCGTCACGACGAGGTTGATTTCAGTTGGAGGCACTTGGGGGTCAAACTCAATGGTTTGCGGTTCGCCCGTGGCTTCGGCCACAGCGAGAATCCTCCAGCCGTCTTCGGAATCCTCTTTCACCAAACTGATGATACAGCCTTCGGGAGCGGTGATGCTGACTTCACCAAGACCGGCAATGACAACTTCGGGATGCGTGACTTCCATTTCTTGAGGCACTTGCGTGTAGATACGCAGGAAAGCGTCACAGTGGGCAGTGAACATGGTATAGGTAATGTCCTTGTCATCCGTGTTGTAAGGCCATGAGCTTTGGGCAAGGAAGTACTTGCCTGCCACGTTGCCGAAAGCAGGCATCCAGTTGCCGGTGTTGGCGGCATACGGACCATAGTCGGGCATGAAGTTGCCATCGAACAGGTCGTAGACGCCCCATACGAAAGCATCATTGACGAAGGAGTAAGAAGTCTCGGTGGGGCAAAGCACACCCACAGCACCGGCATTCTCTCCGTTATACGTACGGCGCATCCAGGCTTCGCAGAAGCAGTCGCTGTTGTAATTGAACTTACCCGTGAGGCAGTTGATGGACATGACGAAGGGCATCTTGCCCACGTTGTTCATTTGGGCCACGTGTGAGTTCTTCACGGCAGGCTCACCCCAGCCGTGCTCTTCTCCGTGGTCGCGGTGCTGTAGCCAGAAGGCACCTTCGTTGACGGCGTCCACCACCTGTTGGGGCGTGCCGCCTGTCCATCCACCCAGTTCACCCGGGGTCTGTGGGATATAACCGACACCATTGGGGCCAAAGTAGTTGACCACCATCGAAGTGTTTTGGTTGCTCGACCAAACTCCGCCAGGGGTGCCGCTGTAAATGCAGTTGATGCGGTTGGGATTGTAGCCTTGCTGACGCATATAGCCACCAAACACCTCGGAGCAAATCTGGAACCAGCGCTCGGTTTGCCAGCCCAAAGCGGTGATGGGGCGGGTGTAGAACGATGGATCCATGTTGGGGTTGGTGTATTCGTATTCAATCTGTTTTCCGACGAAGACGGGGAGTTGGTCGGGAGTTTCGGCAATCAGGCGCGAGAATACCATATCAGGCAGGTTGTCGTTGCCCACCACGTCGGCATAGCGGTTGTCGGTGATACAACTGCCCAAGGGATGCGAAACCGTCTCGGCAGGCACATACTGACCCATGTTGGTGCCGTGGTCGCCAAGTAAACAAACGGCAACAGGGGCAATCTCCCAGGTGTTGTAGGCATTATGGAACCAGGCCTTCATGTCGTTGGTGTTGTTGGCAGGCATCTCGTCAAGACGATACACCTCAGTAATGATGCCTTGACGTGTGCGATATTCTTTCAATTGATTGGCGTACTCAGCCCAAGCATCGTTGTTTGGGGTAATGATAAGGTACTCGGCACCGTCCAAGTCGCCACGTAACCAGTCTTGCATACGCGCTTCATAGTCGATGACGGGCAGCTGGTCGTAGTTGAACAGCTCGGCAGCGAGGATGGGGTCCCAATAGGGCGAGCGCAGACGGTCTTCACCAAAATGTCCGTTGCCACCTTCAAAGGTGACAGCAAGTTCAACGTTGGTGTAAACAATCAGGTCTTTGGTGACAGGGTTGTACTGGAAGGGAGTGATGGCCAAAGTGACGGCTTCAACACCACGGATGTATGAATTACCCATGACGAAAGGCTCAGTGGGATAGTAGGCATCCTTGTTGTAGACACTCAAGTCCTTCACGTAGTTCATTTCAGGCTCCTCGTTCTCCGACTGGATGCGGAGGGCAGGGGCAATGTTGACGTTGTGGATGACCTCCTTTTCGAAACTCACTACCTGGAGGGAGGCGGTGGCGCCTTGTGGAATGGCCATCATGCGGCTGTCGGCAGGCAGGTTAGGCTTGCCTTCGTCGTTGGGGATGGAAATGGCTTTGATGCTCACTTCGCTCATCTCCTCACCGCGATAGTTGATTTGGTCGAGGGTGACTTGCCCCACGTTGTAACTGATGTGCAGCCCGTCGCGGGTCTTCTCCGTCAGGCTGAAACCTTGCTTGCCCTTTACGGGATAGTCAAAGGTTTGTGCCAATGCAGTAGCTCCCGTTAGAGCGAACGTTGCAATGGCTAAAACGGTAAGTAAACTTTTTCTCATAGTATTATTGTTTGATTAGTTTAATCGTATTCGCCCCATCTCATGCAGGCACCCTTAAGTTGTTTCTTCAAGGGGAGCAGGAGGGTGATGCGTGCGGTGACATCGGTGTTGAGACGATAGCTCAACAGATAGGGGTCGATGTAACTGGCTCCAATGACATTTGTTGAGGCACCGTTGATTTCGTCCTGCGAGAACGAGTTGACCGCTGTGCTGTGTGCCGAGGCATCTGCCTTGATGAGGAAATAATAGTTGCTGAAATTGATTTTGAACAGCACACCCACACCTGCTGTCAAACCTACGTTCCATGGGCGCATGTTTTGTGCATTCATGGATAAAGTGTCGTAGACAGCGCTGTTTTCGTTATACGATTGGTTTTCGGTGCCATAGTTCAGGATTTCCTTTTTTTGCCATTTTAGCTTGCCTGACAGGGGCAAAGTGAACCTTGGTGCGACATAAACGAAAGGATGGATGTTGCCTTGTCCGAAATAATAGGTAAGGGGAATTTGCACATTTACCTCTTGGTATTCAGCATCCAACTGTCTGTAGTAGTCCTTACTGTCAGTAAGCGATATGGGCAGGTTGAGCACTTCGTAATTGAGTTGGGTGTTGCGCATGGCATAGAGTCCCTCGATGCCTACACTCACGTTGCGCTGAATCTTACGCTCAAGGGTGAGACCACCGACGATGCCAAAATTGAACTGGTGATGATAATTCGTTTTGGTACCCCCAATGTGGAGCCATTGTGTCATAGTGGCACCACCGATAAGGCCTATGTTGTATTGAGCCTCGTTCGAATAGAACTGTGAGCGGGTTTGCAGTGGCTTGTTGAATTGTGCCAGAGCTGTTGTTGTACCCATCAAAAGGACGGCCAGAATCAGGAAATATGCTTTTTTCATCATTGTAGTGTCGATTGAAAATTAGTGGTTGAATTCTCCGTGATGCACATCTTGGGTGCTGCGAATAACGAGGGCATCGCCCGAGTTGGGCAGATAACCGAAACGCAAGAGCTGTGCGAGGGTGGGACCTTCTTTGTAATACTTCATTGTCTCGATGCCCCAACGGAAGTCTTTGATGACAGGCGTCTCAATGGTGTCGGTCTTGTGGTTGACCGTGTCGACTTGTACGGTGATTTCTTTATCCATCTTGCCGGAGATAATGACGGCATTCAGGGGTTGGGTCTTCGAACTGATGTCGCGAATTTCATAGAAATAGGCCGTGAAGTAGGGATCCATACCCATGATATAGATGGTTTGGAAATCATAGTTGGTGTGATATCCGTTTTTGAAATAATAGGGGGCGACAGAGTCATGGGTGAAGTGGCTGATGTTGTCCTTGATGTAATAATAGGTGGAGTCATTGCTTGAATACTCGCAGAAATAGCCTCCAAGCTCGGGATGTGCCGGGTCGCCGTGGGGCGATTTGAACTCCAACTGAGCAATGCCTTTGTGCTGCTCAGTGATTTTGAAATAGGCTTTATGTTCCATGGGGCCCAGCTCAATCATATAGGCACTGTTTTCACTCAACACCTTTTTATATAAGAAGAGGGCTATAGCCTCATAGCTGCCCTCAATTCTGGGAGGTTCGTCCCCATAATGCAAGTATTCGTCGCCAAAAGCCTCAAGCAAACGCTGTGGCATAAACTCATTGATGTTGGGTATCTGTTGATAGCCGTAAAACACGGTCGTATTGTTCTTTGGATCATCTTTCAGGCATGAAGTAAACAGGGTCATGCCAACAAGGAAAAGGACGATTCGAAATAGGTGTTTTTTCATATAATCAGTGTCTGTTGAGGTTGCTTGACTTGTCTTGAATTTTAAACTTGCAAATGTAATGATTTATTTTATCCGTTGTGATTTTGGGGTAATTTTTTTGAAACTTGCTTATTTTTATTCAGTTACGACGACTTTTTTTGTAATGACAGTACCATTGTTGTTGAATACAAATAGGTAGACGCCGCTCTTATGGTTCCCCAAATGGTAGTCAAAGGTGCTTTGAGGAGTGGCAGTGAGGTTGAAACGGTCGATGGCTTGTCCTTGCATGTCATAGACGGCAACGTTTACGCGGCCTTCCATGTTGCCCAAGTGGATACGCATGGAGCCGTTATTGGGATTGGGTGCCACTTCCGCTTCCATGTTCTCTGATTCTGTTGGAGAGCCATTGTCTTCTATCCCGTAAAATGAGCATACGAACCAATACCTGCTTTCAGCACCTTGCGGATTACATTGATTGTATGCTGTGGCTTTGAGCCAAATGGTGTCAGCCACATAGTTGAGCACGTATATTTTGCATCTCTTTCCGACGGGATGTGTGGTGCTGTCAGGCTCAAGCAGCCATAAGATGTCAGGATTTTCGAATTTCCAGCTTACTGAGTCCCAAAGACTGCTGTTGTTGTCCCAGAAATGGAAGACATACGAGTTGATTTGGAACTCTGTCGCTGTCACGACCCAGTGAGGATACACGTTTTCAGGGTCGGCAGGGAAAATGTCGGATGGGTCGGGTGAACGGTTAATGGTGAGGTCGAGGTGAACGGTGCTGTCGCAGCCCAAAGCAGTGGGGTAGACGCGGGAATAATGACCAGATTCCGTGTAGATTGAACCTTCCCATTCGTACAGGTCGCACGACTCTGCTCTTGTAGTCAAGCCTTCCACGTCTCCTTCCACATCAAGGTTGCAAGTGACAATGCTGTCGCAACCGTCCTGTGTGATGTAACTACGGGTGAACACGCCTGAAGTGCTGTATTCGATGCCGTCCCAGATGAAAGTGCCGCAGAGGGTGGTGTCGAACTCGATGTATTGTGCCTGTCCCATTGTGAGGTGCAGCGTGGCGATGCTGTCGCAACCGTCTGCCGAGGTATAGGTCCATGAGTAGACTCCGGCCTGGTCGTATATACGTCCGTCCCAATTGTAGCTGCCACTGCATTCGTGGTGGTTGAAGTCGTATGTGACTTGTCCTGCCACATTCAGGGTCAGGGTGACGATGCTGTCGCAGCCTTGTGAGGTCTGCAAGTTAAGGGTCTGTTCATAAGTCCCAGGGGCATCGTATTCGAAGCTGAAACCATAGTCGTCATATATGGCGGGACTGCCTTGCCAACAGCGGCTGTCGCTGATGGGGACGTGGTAATTCGGTATTGCAGTAATGTATAGTAAGAGACTGTCCTGACACTCTGGGTGGTCGGGGTTGTCCTGCAAGCGGGCCAGAATGGTGTCGTTGTGAATCATGATGTTGCTGAACCCATAGCCCGAGTACATCTGGTCGGCACAAACCACATCGTTTTCCGTGACATATCGCTGCGTCAAATCAATGTAAAAATACGCTGTGTCGGAGTTACCGGCTGAGCATCCCGAGGCATCGGTGTCGACGTATAGCGAGGCTTCATAAAGTCGTCTGTCGTGGTAGATATGCGTTGCTGGGTTTTCTGTGCTGGTGGTGCCGTCTCCGAAATCCCATAGGATATTGGCATTCTGGTAGTTGATGTCCGCATGGAAGGTCATTTCTTCCTCAGCACAATAAGAAAACACGTCGTTGGAGGCCAGTTGCACGTCGTTGACGGTTACATTGGTACTCAGGTTGATAGCATTAGAACCAACCAAATAAGCGTATCCTTTGGCGTGGCCGAAACCATACACATGGGCATTGAACCCGTTGGCGCAAGTCAGATGATGCGAGTCATGAGTAATCAGTTTTCTGATGTAACGGTATTCTGAATTGCCATTCACGGTCTCGAACAGCAAGGGGGGGATCTGTTCGTTGTCAAGATAGACATTCTGTATGTCTTCTGCGTTGACGATGATGTTGATGTAATGTGCGTCTATGTGCGTGTCGTGCTCGCTATCATAATTGAATGTCGTGAAGGTGATTTCGTCAATGCGCTGCTCAATGGGGGCAATCCATACCATGCTTGGAGCTCCGTTTCCTGTCCCGCTCAGTGCTTGGTCGGCAGAATGGTTGTACAGATACACAGCGCAACTTGAAGTGGCTTCAATGAAACACGACCTTTCGTTTTGCGGAAATTCAACGGTGATGGAACCTCCAGTGTTGAGGGTAGCCAATCTCTCGCCGTTCTTAAAGATGGAATTGTTGTTGTAGGCTGAAGTGATTTTTATGTAATCGTTGTACTCGCGTCCGAGCGAGGCCGTGACGACAAATTTCTTGCCCCAAGCTGTCAGGGGCATAGCTTGCTCAAAAATGCAGTCGGAATCGTTGCCGTATGAAGGTACCATAGTAAGGTTGTTGCCATTGAAGACGGCAATCTTCTTGCAGTCGCGTGCGGTCACTCGCGTGCCGCTGAGGTCTTGGCCTATGGTCGAACGCACTTGGTAGGTTTCGCCCTGATGCAAAGTGATGGTGTACTCGGTGTCGCTAGGGTGACCGTCCAAGGTGTTTGTCGATGGGGTGATGTCGATTATGGTCTCACCCTCTTCGGCAGCGACAATAAGGAAAGCGGAGGTGTAATAGTTGTTGTAATAGGATGACGATCCTGTTGATTGGTCGTAGGTTTGTATGATGTAGTCATCGCCCAAAGCTGGAGTAGGCAGGACATATGAGGCATCAAAAGACACCTCAGCAAGGTTGGAACAATACACAGAAACTGTATCTGTCGCCGTGATGTGAAGCCCCTTTCCCAAGATGACCCCGTGTTCGTCTAACTCCATATAGGCTTGTTCCCATGGAATGTCGTCATACAGATAGGTACTATTGGCATGAACCTGAAAAGTGCGTTCATAACTGGTGTTGGGGTTGCTTATAGTGCATTGGCAGTCACGCTTGGCACTGACAATCAGTTGTATCCTAAGCCATGTGGTAGTGGTTAAATTACCATACCAATCCAGTTCATATCTGGTCTTGAATCCGTTGCCTAAAAACGATACCCAAAAATCCTTGCCTTGTGTGGAAGTATTTTGCGCTGATACCGTTGTCGGACCGAGATAAATCAGGGCCAACAATAACGCCAATATCCTGAGAGGTTTCATGACGATGCGAATCAAGGGTTATCTTTTGATGACGACCTTTTTGGCAACAGTGCCTTCTTTGCCTGTGGCTACGAAGAAATAGATGCCTTCTGATTTGTGGCGCATGTCGTATTGCATGGTCTCAATGCCTCCGGAACTCATCGTGCTGAGATGGTCGATGAGGGAACCTCTCATGTCGTAGACTTTGAGGTCAATCTTTCCAGTGAGATGATCGAAGTTGAGGGTCATCGTGCCGTTGTTGGGGTTTGGAACGACGCTGAAGTCGGCCAAACCTTCTTCCATTTGCTCTTCAACATCATAGAAGGAGCAGACAAACCAATAGCGCTGCAATATGCCATTGGGGGCGCATTTGTTGTAGACCGTGGCATCGAGCCAGACGGTGTCATCAACGCGATTTAGGACGTACATCTTGCAGTTCTTGCCCGCAGGTGAGGTAGTTGTGTCGGGTTCAAGCAGCCATTGGACAGCCGGGTTTTCAAAGGCCCATACGATGGAGTCCCAATGGCAGGTGGCGGGATGACCTTCCTCGTAAATGCTGAAGTCGTATGAGTTGATTTGGAACTCGGTGGCAGTCACAACCCAATGCGGGGCAGAGTTGCCTGCGTCAACGGGATGGATTTCGGTGGGTTGGGGTGTGTATTCAAACTTCATGGGTTTGGTGACCAAGCTGTCGCAGCCGTATTGGTTGGTGTAGGTGCGGTGGTAAGTTCCCGTAACATCGTATACCAGATCTTCGTGGTCGGTATCGACAATTTCGTGGCCTTCCGGATCCCACAGGTATTCATCACAAGTCTCCAGCAAAGGCGTGGTGACTTCATCGTGGTTGTTAATGGTAAGATGGAGTGTCACCTCACTTTCACAGCCGTAAGTGTTGATGTAGTGATGCGTGTAAACGGTGCTGTGGTCGAATGTCATGTCGACGTCATAGCTGTCTTCATTCCAGCGGTATGTGTCGCAACCTGTTCCGAAGACATTGTCGTCGAAGCTGGGTCTCAGCACAAGGTTGAGGACAAGGGTGCTGTCGCAGGAATTGGGGAACGATAGGGTGTCGTAATAGGTTCCACTCTCGTAATAGGTTGTGCCGTTTGAGCTCCATGTGTATTCTGTGGCGCAGAGCGAGACATTGTATGTCTTCGAGTTATATTCGGATTCTGCAATATGGAGTATCACGACGCTGTCGCAACTCGCAACGGTTTCATAGTGATAAGTGTAGGGAGTAGCGCTGGGTTGCAGATAGTCACCTTGATAATAATAGCCTTGGCCTCCTTGGCAGGTCGATTCCCACAATTCTGTTTCGTAAATCGGATCCTGTATCAAGTGAAGCTTGATGACGCTGTCGCAACCGTGAATGGATTCCAGAGTGTGGTAATAGGTTCCTGAGGAGTGAAGCGAAGTGCCGAAGAAGTCGAAACTATCGCCTTGGCAGAAATGGCGTGTAATGGGGGTCTCATAAATGTCCCAGTTGCTAAGGTGCAGGTGGATGGTGCTGTCGCATCCGAATTGCGTCTCTATGGTATGGTCATACACTCCAGGGGTGCTTAGGTCATTACCAAAGAAATTGTAAGTTTCATTTTCGCAGATGGTTTGATAAACGTCTGATTCCGTATTGGGATGGACAACGATGCTGACGCTGACGTTTTGTCCCGTAATGCCATCACTGACGTTGCAAGTGTATGTAGTGGTGCCAACAGGCGGGGTAGCAGTGGGGTTCTGGATATTGGCGTTGTTAAGAGAGTTGGAAGGTGACCATGTGTAGGTGTAGTTGCCTGTGCCTCCCGAGGGTTGGGCGTGCAGGGTGGTTGATTCGCCTTCGCAGAGCTCTGTCTGGTCGGCAAAAGCCATAGCCGTCATATTAGAGCCTTCCATGCTGACCGTGACCTGAGCCGTGCTGCTGCAACCACCTTGCGGGTTAGTGACAGTGACGGTGTAGGTCTGGGAGGCCTGCAACGGCACGGTCTGTGTGGTTTGCGCATTGGGGTTGGTGACCATATTGGCAGGCTCCCAGTGGAAGTTAAACGATCCAGATGCGCCTGCACTGGCCGTGAGGGAAGCTGTTCCGCCGTAGATGACGGTGTTTGGCGTAGCTGAGGCAGAGGCAATAGGGGCGGCATACACGGGTACGTTCATTCGTTTCTGGTCGTTGCAGTGTCCGTTGCCGCAAGAGACGGTATGGGTTACGTTGTAAGTACCAGCTGCGGCATAGGTGTGGGTCACGCTTTGGCCGTTACCGGTCTGCCCATCGCCAAAGTCCCATTGGTAGTTTTGGATTTGTTGTCCGCTGGGGTTGGTGGTCGCGGTGCTGGTGAATTGGGTAGGTGTGCCTTTACAGACCGAGGTGTACTGGAAGTTCGCCGTGGGCTGTGGATAGACGACCACTTGGGTAGTAGCGCTGTTGGTGGCACCACCAAGGGAGATGGTGCAAGTGTAAGTGCCAGCCATAGCCATAGTGCAGTTCGGACGGGTAGGGTTCTGTTGCGCACTGGTGAATCCACCTGGTCCAGTCCAGCTGTATGTTGCACCTGCTTGTCCGTTAGCAGACAGTTGGATGGTTTCTCCAACACAATAAGGACCGCTGTTGTTGACCAAAGGAGGAAGGATGCCGCAGTCAGTCTCGCCATCGCCGTCATATTTTTGGAAAGTAATGTTACCAGCACTTCCGCTCCAGTTGGTGATAAGAAGGATGAAATACTGTCCTACTTGTCCGTTCAAAACGTGTGCATATTCAAAATGTCGTGCATCGAAACTACAGTCATGAAGATTGCCGTATGGATAGTTGGCGGAAAGTGATGTGTTGTTAGGACAACTGCTGCAGGTTGCGGTTAACATACCTGCTTGTCCCGCTGCTGTCGGACACGGGTCAGTTTGATTGGTGAAAGGTCCCCAAAGAGCAAAGTCGACGTCGAAATCAGCTTCAATCTTGATGGTAATGTTGCCTGCAACACCAATTCTCATATAATACCAAAATGAATGGTGGGATGTAGGAGAGGTGTTCAAACAACCGTAGTTTGGTCCAGACCATGAATAACCGCTATTAAGAGCTGGAAAATTATAAACATCAGAAGTGCAGAAGGGTTCCGCATCCATGCAATGATTGGCACGGTCAAGACGGTCGGAAATCAGGAAATTATAATAGTCATGACTGATATTATGTGCCCATGAGCTAAAAACCTCTGCAAACTCCTCTTTAGGTAACGATGACGCTTCTTCGTATTCTTCCCGAAGAGTCATTCTGAGATAATCAAACTCGGCATAAATAGGGATGTCTGCGTTGTAGCTATTGGGCCTGATATACAACTCACCTGGGTTGTCCGTTGGGTTGCAAATCCAGATGTCGCTCGTGGCAAGTGCTGATGCCAACTGAACACGTTCCTCAATATTCTCAATTTCAAAGACGTTGAATAGGAATCCGCTTTCATATTCCGTAATTTGGACCTTCTGAGTCGTATTGGTATTTGACATGTAATCCTGAGCCCAAATCCTAGTGGGAATCACCAATGATAAAAGGACGAACGCAAACGTCTTGACTAATCTGTTCATTGTTTTTAATTTATTGATTATCAATATTATATTTAATTCAATCGTTGTGTTTTTAGGCATAACCCGCCTAATTTTAACCGACAAATATAGAAATTTTTCCAAAAACACCATAATTTTCGGAAAAAAAAGAGAAAAAAGGAAAACAAAAAAAAGCGGCTTCGGCCGCTTTTTTTATTGTCTATCTAATGACTACTTTTTTGGCAATTATTCCCTCCTTGGTGGTGGCTACAAAGAAATAGATACCATCTGCATGGTCTTTCATGTTGTAGTTCAAGGTTTCAGTGCCGCCTTCACTGTAAGTGTTGAAGTGGTCAATGAGGTTGCCTTTCATATCATACACTTTCATGTCAACCTTTCCCGTGAGTTTTTCGAAACTGAGCATCATCTGTCCATTGTTCGGGTTGGGAATGACATTGAAGTCGAGGGTCTCCATGTCGGCAGAGCCAAATTCTTCGATACCGTAGAACGAGCAGATGAACCAGTAACGTTGTGCTATACCTTGAGGTGCGCAACGGTTGTATACAGTAGCTCGAATCCAGACGGTGTCTTCCACAAAATTCAAAACATAGATTTTGCATTTCTTTCCTGCAGGATGCGAGGTTGTGTCTGGCTCAAGCAGCCACTCGATATTGGGATTCTCGAAACTCCAAGCGATGGAGTCCCAACGGCAGGTGAAAGGATGGGTTTGTTCATAGATGCCAAAATCGTATGAGTTGATTTGGAACTCGGTGGCAGTGACTACCCAGTGAGGATATTCGTTGTCTGGGTCAGTGGGATAGATGTCTACGGGGTCGGGTGTGTATTCCAGATGGAGATGCATTGTCACCGTACTGTCACAGCCATGGATATTACTGAAGGTACGTTGGTAGTCGCCGCTGGTGGTGTAGCTTTCGCCAGCCCATTCATAGCTGTCGCAGGCTTCGTCTGAAGTGATGGTAAACTCGGATTGCTGTACGGGGTTGATGGCGAGGTGCAAATGGACTACGCTGTCGCAACCGTATTGTGTCTGAAGGGTGTGGTTGTAAACGCCTGCTGTGCTGAGGCTTTGTCCATAGAAGTTGTATGTGTCGCCTTCACAAATCTCAGCGTCATTGTCAATCTCCTTGTTGGGATGTACGATGATAGTCACATCAACTATTTGTATGGTGAGGCCATCGTTCACGGTGCAGGTGTAGGTGTTGGAGCCTAACGGAGGTGTTGCCACAGGGTTCTGTGAGGTAGCGCTGCTAAGGGTGTTGGAAGGTGACCAACTGAAAGTATAGTTTCCGGTGCCGGCCATAGGATTGGCGTGCAGTGTTGTCGATTCATTTTCGCAAATCTCATATTGGTCAGCAGTGGCGGTGGCAGTTAGGTCAGAGCCTGCCATAACGACGGTGACTTGGGTCTGGTCGGTGCAGTCGCCTTCTGTGTTGGTGATGGTGACTGTAAAGACTGTTGTCACTTGGATTGGGACGGTCTGTGTGGTCTGGCTGTTGGGGTTGATGACCATGTTGGCGGGTTCCCAATGGTAGGTGAACGAGCCTGGTACGCCCGGGTCGGCAGTCAGTGTGGCCACACCACCGTATTGTACTGAGGAAGGATTGACTGTTGCAGTAGGCACAGGCATGTCGAGAACCTTGACGTCGTAAGTGACATCATCATTACAACGACGGCCGGTCGTAACGGTATGGGTTACTTGATAGGTTCCGGCTGCTGCGTAGGTATGAGTTGGGTCTCGTTCTTCACTTTCTTCTCCGTCACCAAAGTCCCAGTGGTAGCCAGTGATATCGTGCCCTGTGGGGTTGGTGGTGGAGGTGCTGGTGAAATGAGTGGTTTCACCGAAGCATACGGCAGGAGCCTCAAAGTCGGCAACAGGTTCGGGGAAAATGATGACATCAGTGGAACCAGTAGTGCTTTGCCCATCAACTGTGGTGACACAGGTGTAGATGCCGCCCATTTCGTAAGTGCAGTTGGAGATGATGGGGTTTTGCACGTTAGAGGTGAAACCGTTGGGACCCGTCCAGCTGTAGGTGGCTCCGGCTTGGGAGTTGACATACAAGTTGATGGTTTCTCCAGGGCAATATGGGCCGCCGTTGGTGGCAATGCCTGGCATAATGCCGCAGTCGGTTTCTCCGTCACCTGAATACTTTCGGAAGGTGATGCTGCCATCACTGCCGCTATAGTTGGTGATAAGAAGGATAAAATATTGTCCAACTTGTCCGTTCACGACGTGAGCATACTCATAATCTGCTGGGTCAAAGCTGCAGTCGTGAAGGTTGCCGTAGGGATAGTTAGCTGAGCTTGACGTGTTGTTCGGACAGTTATCGCATGCAGCGGTCAACATACCCGTTTCTCCCGCTTGGGTCGGGCAGGGCTCAATTTGGTTGTTGAAAGGTCCCCATAGGGCAAAGTCAACGTCGAATGAAGCTTCAATCTTGATGGTGATATTGCCTGCAACTCCAATTCTCATATAATACCAGAAAGAGTGCTTGTTGGTAGGTGAGGAGTTTAAACAACCGTAATCCGGTCCCGACCATGAGTAACCGCTATTGAGTGCCGGGAAGTTATACACATCCGACGTGCAGAAGGGCTCCGCATCCATGCAATGGTTGGCACGGTCAAGATGGTCGGAAATCAAGAAGTTGTAATAGTCATTGCTTATGTTGTAAGCCCATGAATTAAAAACTTCGGCAAACTCCTCTTTGGGCAACAATATTGCTTCTTCGTATTCTTCTTTAAGTGTCATGCGAAGGTAATCGAATTCGGCATACATTGGAATGTCAGCATGGTCATTGTTGGGCCTGATGTACAACTCACCAGGGTTGCCTGTTGGGTTGCAAATCCAAATGTCACTGATGGCAAGAGCTGACGCTAACTGGACGCGCTCTTCCACATTTTCGATTTCAAATACGTTGAAAAGGAATCCGTTTTCATAATCCCTTAGAGTTTGCCCGAAGTGCTTCATCGGAATGAAGGTAATCATTAGGGCTACAAGAAACAGTTTTGTTATGTTTTTCATTTTTACTTGAATTGTTATGCTATAACTTGATTATTGTTCTGCTATGGAGTTTTCCGTTCTGTTCCACCATGATGTGGTATAAGCCAGGTTTTACGCCTCTCATGGAGATGGTTTTGCTGTTTCGTGATTGCATGACGAGCCTGCCGTTTGCGTCAATAACCTTCACGGTGAAGTCTTCGTCCTGCTCCATGTCGATGGTGACTTGATCAGTGGCGGGATTGGGATGCAGCGTCAGTATGTTGTCGGATTCTTCTGCCAACTCATCGAGATTAGGCGGCATTGTGATGTAATCAATCCAGGCGCAATCCGAACTGCCATTCACTGAGTAGTCTTTAAGATAGGTCCAGGAGTAAATATGCTGTCCTGCTGAGGTGGGGTAACTGCGGTTTGACCAACCTGATTCGCCTGACCAACGGTCTTGTTCCTCTCCATCGATGGAGAAGATTAGGAAATCGTAGTTGGCTTCCGAAGCCACCTTTCGGAAGAAACTGATTTCACCAGGTGTATTGGAAGTGTATCTTAATGACAGTTCTGAGGATTCGTTGTGGTCGATAACACCAGAGCGGGCACAGTATGTTCCGTCGTATACATTCATGTTGTAAATGGTCCAGGGATGTGTGGGGTCGTTAATCCAATAGGTTGGATCGAATGTGCCGCTTTCGAAGCTTTCCATTACAAAACCTATGTAACAGATGAAGTCTTGCTCGATTCTAATACCGTTGATGGCTGAAAGCAGCGTAAGTTGTACATTAGGCACTTCACCGGCAGCGTACTCGACATAGACGTCGAAGGTGACTAAGGACGATGCTCCAATTTCCAGACTTTCCGAAGAGGCTTCCGTCGTGATGACACGGATATAACCGTCTTCGCTCGAAAGGGAGAATCTTGGGTCTTCGGCCCAATAATGGCCGTTGTTGGTGACACGGAAAACGAGGCTGGCAAACTCACCTGGGTCAAGACGCCCGTCTTGGTTTCCTTGTGTGTCGTTGACCTCAACCAGTTCGGCTTTGATATTAGGGGCAAGAATCTCGATTTCGTATTCTTGGCTATAGGTCTCATCACCGAAATGGGTGGTGATGGTGAAGGGTAAGTGGGATCTGTCGTGGAGGGCATCGCCAATTGTGACATGAAAGGCGTTAGGGATGAACAGGCTCGCATTGGACTCCAGTCCTCCGAACGAGGTTTCGCCTTGGGTTACCACTAATTGCTCATGGCCTGAGACCATTGTGACCGAGCCACCATTACAGCCCTGCAGTCCGACATTGGTTATTTGGATATTGGTGGATGCCAATTGGTTGTAGGGCAAGGTAAGTCCGTCCCCATTCATGTCGATGCTGTCGACGACGACGAAAGGCCTGTCGAAGGGCACCAGTGGGATGTCTTCTTCCAAACGCAGAAGATTTTGTCCTGTGATGGTGAGGTGGATAGGACCACTGGGGACGTTTTCCAGTATGGAGATGGTTTGTTCCTCTCCTGTGCCGGTGGCGGTGGCGTGGATATGCCATTTTCTTCCAAAATAGGAGGCAAGGGTAATCTGCGAGCCTTCGGGTGCGGTGATGTGGAAGGGCCTGAAGCATTGGATGTCTTCATCGTGTGAGGCCGTAATGGGTTGTGGAATGTCGGTGAACAGCCTGATAAAGGCATCACCGAAGGTGTGGAAGGTGTTGTAGGTAGTGGTGGACATCTCTTGGTCGGCACCTGGGAAGACATGGTTCTCGAGGAAGTATTTTCCCGCGACGCAGGCAAAGCCGGGCATCCACATTCCGGAATGGCTGGTATAAGGACCGTATTCAGGAAGGAAGGTGGGGTCTAAATGATCCCATACACCCCAAAGGAAGATGTCGTTGGCAAACGAATAGGTCTGTCCAGTGGGACCAACAGCCCCTGCTATTCCTGCATTCTGACCTTCACGGGTCATACGCGAGAGGGCTTCGATGAAACAGGTGGTCGAATTGTCGTACATGCCTGTCCTGCAGTTGACGGAGATGAGGTAGGTCAGCTTGTTTACATTATTGATGCTGCCAAAGTCGGTCGTGTAAATCTCGGGCTGGTACCATTTGGTGTTCCAGCCATGGTCGCGGTGCTGAATGAGGTAGGCACCGTGGTTGATGGCACGTATAACTTGGTCGGCATTGCCTCCAGTCCAGCCACCGAGTTCGTCTGGAGTGGCGGGAATGTATCCCACACCCTCTGGGCCGAAGTATTCAACCACTGAGGCGGTGCCGGGTGCTGTCGACCAATTTGGACCTTGCTCTCCAGTATAGATTTCGTTGATGCGTTCTGGTGTTTTGCCATGTTGGGTCAGGAAGCCGCTGATGGTGGCAATGGTGATTTGGAACCATTTGTTGTCTTGCCATCCTGCTGCGGTGAGGGGATGGGCATAATAATATGGGTCGGTGACGGGGTTGTTGTATTCATACTCCAGTATTTTACTGAAGAAGATGGGCAACTCCGATTCGTTTTGGGCAAGGATGCGCGAGAAGCAGACGTCAGGCAAGTGGTCGTCGTTCATGTCGGCATACGGGTTGTCGGAGGTGATGAAATCGTCTTTGGGATGAAGGGTTCTGTACCCAGGCACATATTGCTGGAGGTTGGTGCCGTTTTCACCGATGATGCAGACGGCCGCAGGTGGGATGTCCCATTCAAAATAGATGGTTCGGAACCATCGTCTTAAGGCAACATGGTCGGTGGCATCGGTTTCAGTCACCCTCATCACCTTAGTGAGGATACCTTGTTTGGTGCGGTAGTTAGCCAACTCTTGACCGGCATAATAGAATGCATCGTTGTCGGGAGTGAGGATGAGGTATTCGCATCCAGTGGGACGGTTCTGCGTCCATTGCTGCATCCTTGTGTCGTAGTCAATGGGCTCAAGGCAACTATAATTGAGGATGTTGTTTATCAGGATGGGATCCCAGTAGGGCGAACGCAGCCGGTCGTCACCAAAATGACCATTGCCGCCTTCAAAGCGGATGTTGATGTCTATCGAGTGGTGAACGGCCAATTCTTGCGTCACGGGGTTGAACTGGAATGGGCTAAGCCCCAAATGAATGACGTCGACACCCCTCAGTTGTTGAGGCTCGGCCACTTGGTAGCTTTCGCAAGGATAGAAGGCGTTTGCGGAATAGACTTTCGGGTCTTTGAAGAAGGCCCTATCGGGGTCGTTCTCACATTGGCTGCCTATTGAAGGAATGATGTTGATGCCACTCATGCGTTCATCGCGGGTTGTAGTGACCTCCACCACAGCTTTTGCTCCTTGGGGGATAGCGATGAAACGGTTGAAGGTGGGAAGGTTAGGCAGACCGTATTCATTGGGTACGACGATGCCTTTTGTGGTGATATTGTGCATGAGGCCATCTTCGCAGCGGACCGTGTCGATACTGAAATCACCCAGTTCAAAATGCAGGCTCAGGTGATGGCTGTCGGAGGAAGTAATGGTGTAGTTCTGCCCGAAGGAGAGCAACGGGAGGGCTAACATTAGTACGATGGAAAGCAACAGTCGTCTCATGATATTTGAATTATATGAATGAACCAATCTGGTGGCAATTGCTTAAATTGAACCTACAAAGGTAGACAATTATTTTGAAAATAATGCAAAAAAAAGCCTTTTGGGAGAAAAAATCCACTCAAAAGGCTTTCTTTAGCGTAGCGTAATCTGTAAGCAGGGCTTACACAATTCCTGTAAAGCCCATGAAGGCTAAGGCCAGGATGCCTGCGGTAATCAGGGCGATGGGCGTACCTTTCATGCCCTTCGGAGGTTCCATCAGGTCGATATGCTCGCGAATGCCTGCAAAGATGATGAGGGCCATAGAGAAACCAAGAGCGATGCCAACAGCATACACAATGGATTCACCCAGGCTTAGCATGTGAGCTATACCACCGTAATTGAATTCCTTGGTGACTACGGTCAGGGAGACACCGAGGACGGCGCAGTTGGTCGTAATCAGCGGAAGGAACACGCCCAGGGCGGTGTACAATGACGGACTGATTTTCTTCAGGATAATCTCCACCATCTGCACTAAGGCAGCGATGATGAGGATGAAGGCGATAGTCTGCAGGAAGGTTAGATTCAGGGGTATCAGAATGTACCGGTTGGTCAACCAAGTCACCAAGGTGGCCAGGGTCAGCACAAAGATGACGGCAGCACTCATACCTACTGCGGTTGAGGTCTTCTTAGAAGTGCCCAAGAAGGGGCAGATGCCCAAAAACTGGGAGAAGATCACGTTGTTGACCAAAATGGTCGATAAGATAATGATAAGGTATTTCATGGCTTAGTGACTTTCTTTTTTGAATTGGTTGACGATAGCGATAACGAAACCGAGGCAGATGAAGGCACCTGGAGGCAGGATGAAGACCAGGATGTTGGCCGTCTCAGGCAGGATGTTGAGTCCGAAGATGGAACCACTGCCCAAGAATTCACGGATGCAACCCAGCAGGGTGAGGGCGAGGGTGAAGCCCAAGCCCATGCCAAGACCGTCAAGCAGGGACGGGAACACAGGGTTTTTGGAGGCGAAAGCCTCGGCACGACCCAACACGATGCAGTTCACCACGATGAGGGGGATGAACAGGCCGAGGGTCTCATAGATGTCCGGCACGTAGGCCTGCATCAGCAATTGCACCAAGGTCACAAACGAGGCAATGACGACGATGAAGCAGGGGATACGCACCTTGTCGGGAATGAAGCCCTTCAGCAGTGAGATGAAGATATTCGACAGCACCAGCACGAAGGTGGTGGCCAGTCCCATCGACATACCGTTGATGGCACTGGTGGTGGTGGCTAAGGTCGGGCAGCAGCCCAACAGCAGCACCAGAATCGGGTTCTCTTTGATGAGACCTTTGGTAAAGGTTTGCAAGTTGTTACTCATTGTCTTGTCCTCCTTCCGTGATTTCATTGTTCTCTTCAGTTGGGGCTACATCCGCATCGGATGTCTCCTCCTTAGCAGGGGCATTGTTGATATACTTTGCCTTGTTGGCCTCAAAAGCCTTGTAAGCCTTGTCTACGGCTTTCGAGAAAGCTCTCGAGGTGATGGTGGCTGCTGTGATGGCATCGACGTCGCCACCGTCTTTCTTCACAATCAGATTGAAGTTGGCGGGGTTCTTTTCGACGAATTGATCCTTGAACTTGCCAGTCATGTTGGCACCCAAACCAGGGGTCTCAGCATGTGCCAACACCGAAGTGCCTTTGATGGTACCATCGGTAAGGAAACCAACCATCATTTCAATCTTGCCACCGAAGCCGCCTTCACTGGTCTTGACGGCAGCACCTTGGAAGATGTGGTTAGCATCGTAGGCCAAGTTGCAGGGGAAGGTCAGGTCAACGCCCTCATAATTGTATTGAAGGGTGTCTGCCTCATAGGTAATCTCGCCCTCCAAAGGCAACACGGCTTGGATGGCAGCTTCATTCTTTTTCTTGTCAACCTCGGCAATGGCGTCTTTGGTCATGCCATACACCAGGCCCAGCACGCCGCCCGCAACCGATGTAATAACGAACAGGGCAACGAACATGTTAATCAATGTAGATGCTTTTTTCTTAGCCATGGCGTTTACTTTTTAGAGGGTTGAACAGCACCGAAGAGTTTGGGTTTGAAAGCCTTGTTGATGAGCGGTGTAAAGGCGTTCATGATCAAGATGGCGAACGAAACGCCTTCGGGATAGGCACCCCACAGACGGATGACAACAGTGATGACACCAATGCCGAAACCGAATAGGAGTTTGCCTCTTATCGTCATGGGAGAGGTCACCATATCGGTAGCCATGAAGAATGCACCGAGGATGAGACCGCCATACACCAGATGGTATTGCGGAGCAATGTACATGGAAGGGTCGATTAAATGACAGATGCCCGTAAACACATAAACGGTGAGTAAGATGCTCAAAGGCGTGGCAAGTTCGATGACCTTACGGGCAGCCAGATAGATGGCTCCTAACAATAAGGCGGCAGTACACATCTCACCGAAAGCACCGCCACGGTTGCCTAAGATCATATCAAGGAATTGCATATCACCAGCTTCTGCCAACGAACCGATACCGGATTCCTTCAGGATACCGAGCGGGGTGGGACCCGTGACAGCATCAGCGAAGAAGCCTTTCTCGAAGATGGGAGAAGCCTGGGGCCAGGTGGTCATGGCAGTCGGGAACGACACCAACAGGAACACGCGGCCTACCAAAGCGGGGTTGAAGGGGTTCTTGCCCAAACCGCCGTAGGGCATCTTACCGATACCTATGGCGACCACAGCACCCACGATAATCATCCAAATGGGAAGGTTGGCGGGCACGTTGAAGGCCAACAGCAGGCCCGTGAGGGCGGCTGAGCCATCGTTGATGGTCAAGGGACCCTTGATGAGGTATTTCTGAATGAGCCATTCGGTCAGCATACAGGCCGCTATCGAGATAATGGTCAGGCGTAGGGCATACCAGCCGAAATAATAGATGGCCACAAGCAAGGCGGGAACCAAAGCGAGGATAACGCGATACATGATCTTCCTCGTGTTTTCCGTCGAATGCACATGCGGCGAACCGGATATTGTGTATTTGTTCATAATTTCAAATTAAGATTTAAAACTTAAAACTCATTTTTGATTACGTGCACGGATAATGGCACCAGTCTTGGCTTTGCCGTAACGGATGTAGTCAAGCAACGGGATGTTGGCGGGGCAGGTGAACTCGCACGAGCCGCATTCAATGCAGTCCATGATATGGTTCGCTTCCGTTTCGTCAAAGTTGTTCTGCTTGGCCAGTTTGTGGAGCAGGAAGGGCTGTAAGCCCATCGGGCAGACCATGGCGCAACGGCCACAGCGGATGCAATTGGTTTGACGACGGTCTTGTGCCTCATTAAGGGTCATCAGCAGGATGCCCGAAGTGCCTTTCATGGTGGGGAAGCTGGTCACGGAGACCGACTTGCCCATCATCGGGCCACCGTTAATCACATCGGTAATGCCTTCAGGCAGGCCTCCTGCAGCCTCGATGAGGAGGTCGGCAGGCACGCCAAAACGGCAGCGGAAGTTGCCCGGCTTTTTAACCGATTTGCCCGTGACGGTGACAATACGTTCAATCAGAGGTTTGTTCTTCTGAACGGCCTCATAGATGGCATAGGTGGAGGCTACATTGACCACGACGCAGCCCGTCTCGATAGGCAGTTTGCCCGATGGTACCTCGCGGCCTGTGATGGCGTTGATGAGCTGTTTTTCACCACCTTGGGGATATTTGGTCTTCAAGGGTTGCACTTCAATGCCGGCATAGAGGTCTTTGTGTTCGTTGATGATCCTTTCAAGCAGCTCGACAGCATCCATCTTGTTGGCTTCGATGCCGATGATGCCTTTGTCGGTGTTGACGGCTTTCATCAATATCTTTACACCCATGAGGAACTCTTGTGTCTTCTCTAATAAGAGTCGGTAGTCGCAAGTCAGGTAAGGTTCGCACTCGGCAGCGTTGATGATGATGTATTCGGCTTTCTTGCCTTCAGGCACCATCAGTTTCACGTGAGTGGGGAAGGTGGCTCCGCCCATACCGACGATGCCGCATTCTTTCACCTTATCTATAATCTGTTTCGAGTCCAATTTGATTTCGGTGAGCAGCTCATCCGTCTGGATGACGCCTTCAACCCATTCGTCTTGGTCTTCTCTGTCGATGAAGACAGCAGGTTTGTAGTATCCGGTATGGTCCATGACGACATCCACTTTGGCAATGGTGCCGGTGGCAGGACTGTGGACGTTGGCCGAGACGAATCCTTTGGCGGTGCCGATAAGTTGGCCTGTCAGCACACGGTCGCCTTTTTTGACGATACATTCAGCCGGAGCACCAAGGCACTGTCCCAGAGGGACGATAATCTGCTTGGGCATCGGGATATCTTGTATGGGCTGGTCAGCCGAGAGTTTGTTCTCTTCCGGGTGGACGCCGCCCTTATGGAAAGTCTTTAACGGGTTCATGCTGTGACGGTGTTTTCGGGTTTGACTTCAGTTTTCACTTCCACAGGCTGAGCCTCAGGCTTTGGCTGGGGCTTTGTTGCCGGTTCAGCACCCTGCAAGGCAGGGGTCTCAGGCTTCGGTGCGGGGAAGTTTACGGCATGGATTGAACCACGGGGGCATACCTTGACGCACTTGCCGCAGGCCTTGCACTTGGCCGGGTCGATGTAGGCGAGGTTGCCTCTCATCTCGATAGCCTCGAAGGGGCATTCCTTCAGGCACTTCTGGCAGCCGATGCAGCCCACCGAGCAGTTCTTAACGACCAAGGCACCCTTGTCGGTGTTGGAGCAGCACACATACACGCGGCGGTCTTTCTTGCCACGGGGACGCACCTCGATGATGCCACGCGGGCAGGTACGGGCGCAAACTCCGCAACCCACGCACTTGTCAGGGTCGACGACGGGAAGCCCCGTCTCCTTGTCAATGTGCAAAGCATCGAAGTTGCACTTCTTTACGCAGTCGCCCAGGCCTAAGCAGCCTTTCGAGCAACCGCCTTCACCCGCATAAAGGGTGTTGGCAAAAGCGCAGATGTCGGCACCTTCGTAGTGTACCTTTGAAGGTGAGTTTTGACAGCTGCCGTTGCAGCGCACCACCGCAATCTTGGGCTCAAAGGCAGCAGCGGTCAGTCCAAGGACGGCAGCCACCTTGCCCATGTCGGTGCCAGGGCAGGCAAGGCCGTCGATGTTGCCTTTCTCGGCAGCTTGCTTCACGCAGGCTTCGGCCAAAGCACGGCAGCCTGCAAAGCCGCAGCCGCCGCAGTTGGCACCAGGCAGACAGGCCTCAGCCTCGTCAATCAACGGGTTCTCTTCCACCTTGAACTTCTGTGCCACGAAGTACAGAACCACGGACAAAATGCCGCCCAAGATTCCGAGAACCACAAGGGAAATAAGTAAAATGTTACTCATTAGTAATGGGATTTTGAGTTTGTTTTCAATTTTAGAAACCGCAAAAATACGGAAACTCCTTTTTTTGACAAAGGATTTTTTCGGTTTTTTTATTCCACGGTGTATTCAAACTTCTGCCTGAGTTGGTCACGACGCAGGTAGAGTATTATATAATAAGGTATCAGGGCAACGATGCCGAGGAGGGCGGATAGACCCTCGCCCAAACCCAATCCGAGGCAGACAAACAGCACGGCCAGCAGCAGGATGATGGGAATGAGATAGGCCAGCACTGCCGCTTTGTTGCCTTGTCCGATGGCCATCTTGACCACTACGCTTTGGTTGAGGCTGAAGTCTTTGCCCTTGGGGCGCGGCACGGTAAGTATCTTCTCGGCCTGCTCACCCATGCCGCAGGCACTTTTGGCGTGACAGGCGGCACAGGCACTCTGCGCCAGTATCTTTATTTCCAGCTCGTCGTTAGTAATTCGGGTGACGACGCCCTCGTGGGAGACAGTTTCGGTATTATTCATGCCGCAAAAATACATTTTTTTCCACTCTGTGCCAAAAACCCGTATTTTTGCGGGTTGAATTATTTGAATGATGTCTGGAAAAGAGAAAGAAGACGGCAAACTCAAACAATGGCTTATGGCCAAAGTTGATGCGGCGAGAGCTTGGTATCATCGCGATGAGAACGTTTTGCGTATGATTCGCTTCCCCGGTACCAAGGTGCCCTTGCTTGACGTCTTGTTGGATTTCATCAAACTGTTCACCAAAGGAAGAACTGTGGACCGTGCAGCAGGTGTGGCCTTCAATTTCTTTGTGGCTCTGTTCCCCCTGATTTTGTTCTTCTTTACCCTTATCCCTTATATACCCATTCCGCGTCTCTATGATCGGGTGATGCTGGTCTTGGACGATTTCCTTGTTCCTTCGGGAACGATGGACTATGTGAAGGGAACCATTGATGGAATCATGAACCAGCCCCATGAAGGGTTGCTGTCGTTGAGTGTCGCTCTCTGCCTTGTTTTCGGATCCAGTGGCATCGTGGCCATCTTCAACGGGTTCCGCAATGTATATGCCGACTTTGTCAATGACAAAGGCCTGAAACTGAAGGGCTGGCTTATGCAACGTGCCTTTGCCATTCTCATGCTCATCATCATGGGTGCCCTGCTATTGATATCGGTGTTGCTGATATCCTTGGGCGGCACATTCCTGAAATACATGGCTTCCCATGAAATCATTGAAGGAGGGTCGTTCAACTTTTTCCTGTTCAGTGTACTGAGGTGGGTGGTCGGTGTGTTCGCTATCAGTTTCGGCATTGCGTTGCTCTATTACTTCGGCAATGTTCCTTTCGATGAGCATTATCGCAAAGAAAGCAAACGAAAAGGCCCGAATGGGGAGACGCTATATCGCAATTTCGTGATTTTCAGTCCGGGAACGATTCTTGCGACCACATTGTTTGTTTTGGGTACCGAGGCATTCAATATCTATATCTCCAATTTCTCGCGCTACAATGTGCTGTATGGCTCTATTGGCACTCTTATTATCCTTCTGATTTGGATTTGGATTATAGCAATACTGATTTTGGCAGGCAACGACCTGAACTCTGGCATACGGCGAAGTGCCGACAAACTGAGTGCAGGTGAAGACAATCTACGCCGTCGTGAGGTCGTCATCGAGGACTTGAAACGTCATATCACCAGTTATCAGAAAGCCAATGAGGTGCAGATGGAGAAAATCAACAGTGCAAAGAAAGTGATTGAAAACCAAAACGCACTGATACAGAATCTGGAGGAGCAGGTGAAGAATAATGAAGTCCTCATCAAGGCGTATTCGGACTATGTGGAGATGGAGCGCCAAAAGGCTGCTGAGCCTTATGACCCGAGAGAAATCTTGTCAGACGAAAAGTCAAATAAAGCTTAACGCATCATGGGCATCGTGGCACGACAGAGCATCAAGGGTACCATTGCCACCTATATCGGGGTGGCGGTAGGCATTATTACTACCTTCTTCATCCAGACGAAAGCCCTTCAACCTGAGCAAATCGGACTCATCGACATTCTGTTGCAATGCTCCTTGCTGTTTGGCGGTCTGGCCCAATTGGGTACCAGCTCGTCCGCTATGCGCTATTACCCCTACTTTAAAGACGAGGAGCACCGCGACCACGGCTTCTTTGGCTGGACCCTGTTGGTGCCGCTGATTGGGTTCACCATCTTCCTGACGGTGTTCTTTGTGTTCAAGGGATCTATAGTCAATTTCTTTACGAAAGACGTTGAGACAGGTGCAGACCTGTTTGCCAAGTATGTCAATTTTGTCATTCCCTTGGCGTTTTTCATGCTCTATATCGCTGTCTTTGAGACCAACAGCAACCTGCTTTTGCGCATCGTCCTTCCCAAGTTTGTGCGCGAGGTGGGGCTGCGTGTGGGAACTATGGCCATCTATCTGCTTTACTACTTTAATGTTATCAGTTTCGATGGCGTCATTGTTGCATTCTGCATCCTATACGGTCTCGCCACCTTAATCAATGTGGTCTATCTGCTTTCGCTGAAGCGGGTCTCGTTCAAGATTGAATGGGATTATATCAAGCCTGAGCTGAAGCGCGACTTCCTGTTCTACACCTTATTTATGATAACGGCGGCTTTGGCGGGCAATGCTATTCCCATGCTCAGCAAGTTCTTTGTGGCAGGCAAGACGGGGTTCCATCTGGCAGGTGTATTCACCATTGCCACCAACATCGCTGCGCTGGTCGAGATGCCATATCGCTCGCTGGGTGCCATCTCGCGTCCCCATATCTCCGAGGCAATGGCCAAGCAGGACGTGAAGCAAGCCAACATCTTGTGTAAGACAGTGGCCTTGCATCAGTTTATCGCAGGTTCTTTCGTGTTTTTCCTGATTTGGACCAATATCGACTTCCTCTTTGACCTGTTGCCCAACGGAGAGATATATCGTCTCGGTAAATGGGCAGTGCTGTTGCTTTCAATGAGCCGGCTTGTTTATTCCACTCTTGGAGTAACTACCACAGTGTTGAGTTATTCAAAGTATTACTATTACTCTTTGATATTCACTATCTTGCTGGCGGCAATGTCCATTGGCTTGAATACTTGGCTGGTGCCTAAGTGGGACATCAACGGTGGCGCTTTGGCCAATGTAGTGTCCTACGTAATCTATTACGCCTTGCTCTTGGCATTCATCAAATGGAAAACTGGGGTGAATCCGTTTTCCACGAAAATGCTGCCTGTGGTGGCAGTGGTGTTGCCTATGTTTGCCCTCAACTGGCTCTGGACCCATGCTCTGACAGGCTGGTTTGCAGGCCTGTTCAGCAACCCCATCTTTGGCCTGACCCTTGATGCAGCCTTGAAGTCTTCGCTCTTCCTGGCCATAGGTCTCACCGCACTCTATAAGTTAAGAGTGTCGCAGTCGGTAAACGATTTAGTCAACCGATTACTAAAGTTCGTCAAGGGTTGACCTGGAGCTTTGTTCTGACGGTTCCGTGCTGGGTCTGTATCTCAATGAGATAGAGAGATGCGGCGTAGTCGTGCAAAGGCAGTTCCACACGTTCGCAAGGCTCGGTTGGTCTTTCGGTAAGGCATTGCCCCTGAAGATTGAACAACCTAATGCAAATGATGTCCTTAGCTTCAATCAACACTTTGTCGTGCGCAGGGTTGGGGTAAACTGCCACGGGAATCGTCGGATGGTCATCAATACCGTAGTAACCCGCATGGATGACGATTTCCTGAACAGTGTATCCGCAGAAGTTCCAAGCCTTGACTATCAAGGTCGTTGTGCCGGGTTCGGTGGCTATTAAGGTGCAATACGTTCCCGAGTTGTCCACAATCCAGTTCGGACCATCGCAAATCCATTCGTAATGGGTTGCGGATGCTACGGAATCAATGTGATATCTGTATTCGTTTTGGACGAGGTCGGTTGAAACAAAGATGTTTTGTAGCCCAACGATTTCGGGAATCGGTTCAAGATGATGCCAAATAACGAGATTCATGCTGACCACTGAATCGCAGCCGAGGCTTGTGACGAAACTCTGCTCGTATTGTCCCGACTGTGTGTATTCCTGTCCGTTCCAGACAAAGCTTTCGCACACCGTGGTGTCCAAAGTGATGTCGTAAGCACCAATCATATTAAGGTGTAGGGTGACGATGCTGTCGCAGCCGTTGGCGGCAGGGAAGGTCTGCTGATACACGCCACTTTCCGAATAGAGCTGTCCGTTCCAGTAGTATTCCCTGCAACCCATATCGGTAATCTGGTGTTCGACGCTATGTTTGAGGTAAAGGCTCATGGTCACGGTGCTGTCGCAACCATATTGGTTGGTGAATGTTTGTTCGTAGGCACCGCTTTCTGTAAGCGTCATATCACCCCACTCGTAGGCGTCGCAGGCATAGACGGGGTAGGGTACGAAGTAAGTTTCAGGCTGGTGGAGGGTCAGGTCAAGGGTGGCAATGCTGTCGCAGCCCCAATGGTTGACCAGCGTGACTTGGTAGATGCCAGATTCATTGTAAGTATAGCCATTCCATTCGTAAGGCTCGCAACTTGAAGCCGTAGCGTAACCTGAGTTGGACTCATGCACCGAGATTTGAACGGAATTACTATAGGAAGTACCATCTGCGTTGGTAGCCCATAGGCGTAGGTACCAGCCGTTGAATGTGATGTCCAAGATTTGTCCCGTATAAGCGATGGGGTTGGTGAAAGCTGCATCCTCAGCGATTTCCCATCCGTAGCTGTCGGCATTAATTAGGCTGGGTGTACCCATTTCTATCGGACCTTCGTCGCAAATCACTGGAGGCTCATAAAGATGACCTATGTGAGGTGTGGGCAAGAATTCGAGGTCGCGTATGGCTCTTACGGCGAAATAGCCTCCATAAGGCGAGGTGATAGATGTTTTTTGGCATGTTTTGAGATAGGCGTTCCAGGCCCAGGCTTCCTCAGGGTAGGGTGAACCAAAATGCACGTACCAGGCATTCGCGTTGTTCTCTTGGGTACTCGACCAATAGGGATGTAACCCTAATACCTCACCTACGGATGATAGCGTAGGCTCATAGAAAATGGCGTTGACGTACAACATCTTCAGCTGTCCGGCAGCAGGCAGATACCATCCGTTGTCAATGTCAACGGTGGCAGCGGCGTATTGTCCTGTGTAGCCAGTGGATTGGAAATGATTCAGGATGGATAGCGTGTTGGAGTATCCGTCAGTATCTGCAAAGGCACTGGTCAGGATGTCGTTGTTTGTGTTGATGACATGATTGAGTCCTTCTATCTCATCGGTTGGTCCCCAAGGGATGTTTGAAGCCGCATCGTGTAGCGCCACCATCCAGCCGGAGGTGCCGTCCTCATTAAGGTAGAACACCACCCCTTGACTGCCATCGGGGTTGGTGACCACTTGACCTAATTGATACTCTTGTGCTTGCAAACCCATTACAGAGGAGAGGCAGAGCAATATGGAGATGATAATCGTTTTTTTCATGGCCTTTGTGTTTAGAAGTTCCTAATGCTGCGGATTGACAAAGGGACTCCCGACAAGGAGTCTCTTGATTTTGAGATGGCACCCATAGCACCCGTATAGCCGCTATATAGGGCGCAATCGTTGTCGAAACCATAGGCTGAAGACGACCAGTATAACCATTGACCGTACATGACTGTTCCACCAATCAATTGGAGGGACTGATTGACGATGGGAGCATTTCCGTAGAGGATGTTCAGTTGTCCTACCGAGGGCCAATACCAGCCGTGTTCATAATCAACAACCCAGGCGCCCGGATATTTGGAATGGTCGTTTTGCGAGGCTGCACGCAAGAAACCTGTGTTGTCGTATCCGTCGAGGTCGTAGATAGCCTCGCGTACAGAATGCCATTCGGTAAGGCCCCATGGGAGCTCGAATTCGTAAGACCAATAAATGTTTTGGGCCTGAATTTCGGGATGAAGTACCCATCCGTGTTGCCCCGTCTCATCGACGTAGAAAACCACGCCAATGGCACCTTCCGTATAGTATTGGGGGCGAACGGTAATCGTGTCATATCCCTTTACACACAGGATGTCACCGACGTGAACATCTTGCCCGAAACTGATTAGGGAGAAGAGTAAGAATGTTGTAAAGAATATGCATTTTCTCATGGCGAATGAGTTTTGATGGTTATTATTTCAATTCCGCAAAAATAAGAATAATCTTTGATTTTATGTGGATTGGAGGAAAAAAATACTATCTTTGCAGGGTAATAATAAAGTAGCAAACAGGTAACTGCCTCGGGGTTGCATCGTGTCTAACAGGTAAATTACTCAATTGTTCTTATATTGTTATTCGTTTGTTCTTCGTTTTATAATCGAATAACAATCGAATAACAGACGCAGAAGAATAGAGTAAATGACATGGTAAGTCCGAAGCAACTCCGAGTCTGCTACGAGACTAATACGATGCAACCATGGGAAAAAGACATGACAAAGGATTGACACTGGTTGGGAGAATGCCCCAAGCAGGAGTGACATTTTATGAGAAACAAGGGAGAATAGTCGTACGGCCCTCTCAAAACGGTTCAACCCCACATTGCTGCACAATAAAGCAGTTCATACAACGGCAGCGGATGAGACATTCCATCGCGTTGTGGCACGAATTGTCGCAATGTGATACTATGTTCACCGAGCACCAGTCGGCCTACAGCGGTTTTGTGGCCCTTGCCAACAAGTTGCCAGCGGTTTTTGTGGACAAAAGCATGGCGGATCATCAAGCTTCGTTTCTGATGCCCGACATGCCGGTGAGCGAGGGCAAACTGCTTACGGTGAAACAACATCTTGGCGAGGTGAACGGCGTCGCTGCCCTCATAACCAACCTGAAGAAAAAAGACATCCGACCCGGCATGGAGTTGAGGCTCTATACGGTCGAGCAATGTGTTGGGTGTGACACACCGAAAGTGAGTTGCGAGGACAGGAAAGTGAAGAAAAGCGAACTGATTGAGACGGAGGGAGGCCTCGCATTATTGGGTAACGAGTTTGCCGATGACAACAAAGGCTGGGCGCTAGTGTTGATTGATGGCAAGCGTTGCTCAACGCAGGGCATCATTACGCGATGCTCGCTTTACGAGCAATATACCACCCAAGAAGCCCTACTTTCCGCAGCCAAGTCACACAGCAACAGGAAAATGAAAATTGAATTGCCGCCGGATAATGTGATTGTTGTTGAGAAAGATTCTAATGGAGAGTGATGCCATTTCGGGTAATAACAAGAGTGTGATTACGAAAAAAGTCGTAACGAAAAAATGCGTAATAAAAGAATAATTCGTATGTTTGCAGCGTAATTACGAAAAAAGTCGTAACGAAGAAATACGTAATATGGAAAATCCGTTCAAATTCGGTACTATAGTTGAGGAAGAATACTTCACGGACAGGGTGAATGAAGTGGCCTATATCAAGCAGTTTCTAAAAAGTGCGAATCATTTGGTGTTGATTAGCCCGCGACGATTCGGAAAAAGCAGTGTGGTGGCAAAAGCCGTACGGGAAAGCAAGAGGAAGCATATCACGGTGAATATACAGCAGACAACATCGGTGCCTGACTTGTCGGCAAAACTGTTGAGGGAGTTTTTTAAGGTGCATCCCATGGGTCGAGTGAGACATTTGATAAGGCATTTCCGTGTTATTCCGACCGTTTCTACCAATCCAATGACGGGGTCGATAGATGTGTCGTTTCAACCCGATGTGGACGGAACAGTGTTGCTTGAAGATGTGCTGACCTTGATAGAGAAAGCCCATTCTGAGAAAGACCGTATGATAGTGGTGCTGGATGAGTTTCAGGAGATTCGCGACATTGCTCCTAAGTTGGACAAGCAAATGCGATCCATTATGCAGGAACAGAAACATATCAATTATGTCTTGTTGGGGAGCCAGGAGAGTATGATGACGGATATCTTTGAGAATAAGAAGTCGCCATTTTATCATTTTGGAGAATTGATGCGTTTGGGAAAACTTCCGAGGGAGGATTTTTACAAGTATCTTTCTGAACGTTTAAAGGCTGTCTTCATGGAGAATTACGGCGAACTCTCTGACCATATCTTAGATTATACGGGATGTCATCCATACTATTCACAACAATTGGCTGCTAATGTATGGCAGATAGGGGTGATGCAACCCTATGTCAAAGATCCGATAGGTGCGGCAATTGACCATATAGTGAAGTCACACGACTTGGATTACGAGCGGTTGTGGATGAGGTTCAATCGTACAAACCGTTGGATTTTGCAGCGATTGGCATCAGGAAAGCCGCTGCAGTCGGGTGAATACCGAACGAGTACGGTTTATAGTGCCCTAAAGCGTTTGCAGAAAGATGGATATGTGATTTATTCTGACCGGTATGAGATTGAGGATCCGTTCTTTAGGCAATGGGTGTTGGAGGGGATGGAGTAGCTGAAACATCCAGCCATCCAGCCCTACCGCAAGCATTTGACAGAGGCGGGAGTTATTGAGGCACCCCGTCGTGGCGAATTGGATTTGAAAAACAGCGTCTTGCGAATTAAAAGAAAAACATCTATTTTTGCAGCGCGTAATTATTTAATGCCTACGTACCTATGAACGTTAGAGTTGAAGATAAAATAGCCTATATCATTGCCGTGGTCAATGAGTTTGCCGCTGCGTTTTCGCTCAATTCGCAGCAGGCTTACCGCTATTTAGACCGCTTCAAGGGCATCGATTTTGTGGATAAGTTCTACAATGTGGAGCACACCCTGTCGTTCGACGACGTGGTGGAGGATCTGGCTGTGTATTGCCGCAAAAATGGAGGGGCGTTGGCATGATACTCTATCACGGATCGAATGCTGAGATTGCGACCATTGACTTCTTGAAGTCGAAGGTGGGCAAGGATTTTGGTGTGGGCTTCTACCTGTCGCCCGAATTGGAGCAGGCTCAGGAGATGGCCGAGAAGAAAGCGTTGCTTTTTGGAGGCGAGCCCACCGTTACGCGCTTTGAATTTGACGAGGAGGCAGCGATGGCCGATGCAGGGATTTTGATTTTACGCTACGAGAAGTATTGCATCGAGTGGGGTAAGTTTGTTCACATGAACCGTCACAACAAAACCCGGAACCAATTGCATTCGTATGACATCATTTATGGCCCTATCGCCAACGACGATATAGGATTCCAGATGCGCCGTGTCGACGCAAATTTTATCACATGGGAGCAGTTTGTGATAGAGCTTCAACGCAAGGGAGGTGAGACATACCAATATTTCTTCGGTACGGAAAAAGCCCTCAAATATCTCAAGAAACTATGAGCAGGGAAACGTTTATGATAGAAGAATTAGTGAAGGAGCTCGCTCTCAGACTGATGGAAGAACGCGGTTTGACGATGAAGCAGGCGTTGGACACCATATATAATTCCGAAACATACACCAAGATTCTTGATTTACGCACGAGCCTTTTCTCACAAAGTACCGCTTACGTTTACAGCATCCTCGAAACTGAAATTCTAACGGGGAAATTGGGATAATTCTCTTTGATATATTATATTCTTATCACGTCAACCCCGTTGAAATAATCTTCAATAACTTTGACGAAGGAAAGCGAAACATCGTCGTTGATATACGAAAAGGTTTTTCCTGAGCGAATGGCCTTTAAGAAAGAGACAAGTTCGTAGCGAATCCCTTCTCCGTCAAGTTGATAGAAATATCGTTTGTTGAGGGTGGGGTCTTCTCTGCGGATTTCGAAATAGTCCATTTTCCACCATGGAGCGGGTACATAAATATAACCAGTTGTTCCAGAAATGACCAAATCGCCTTCTGTTTTAACACCTTTACCTACGTTGATAGATGCAACGGCGTTAGAAAACACAAAATTTATTTTCGTGAAAGTGTCATATTTGATGCTTTCATCTTCAAAGTGTGATACGATAGTTTTATGGGAATAGTTAGTTCCAAGTATTTGAAATACAGGCAACATGGCACACGGCCCCCACATGCAGATACTGTTCCAACGTTCTTTAAGTTCTTTGGCCGATAAATCCAAATCTCTAAGACTGGTGCATGATGCGTCTATGGACATAACTTTTCCGATACGCCCACTTTTTACCAATAGCAACATTCTGTAATAGGCTGTGGAATATGCTGTTCGAACTGCATCCATGAGCATAAGATTGTTGTCTTTTGCCAAATGATTCAATTCTAACCAGTCTTCTGATGATAACGAAACAGGAGGCTCACACAAAACATGTTTACCACTTTCCAGAGATTGTTTAATTTGAAGATAGTGGTCTTGGGGCTTTGATACAATATAAACGGCATCCACTTTGTCAAGCAAATGGTTGTAATCGGAGGTGATGCAGGGCACCGCTTTCTGTAAGCGTCATATCACCCCACTCGTAGGCGTCGCAGGCATAGACGGGGTAGGGTACGAAGTAAGTTTCAGGCTGGTGGAGGGTCAGGTCAAGGGTGGCAATGCTGTCGCAGCCCCAATGGTTGACCAGCGTGACTTGGTAGATACCAGATTCATTGTAAGTATGGCCATTCCATTCGTAAGGCTCGCAACTTGACACTGTGACGTAACCCGTATTGGACTCATGCACCGAGATTTGAACGGAATTACTATAGGAAGTACCATCTGCGTTGGTCGCCCAAAGGCGCAGGTACCAGCCGTTGTAGGTCACGTCCAGGATTTGTCCAGTATAGGCAATGGGGCTGGTAAATGTTACATCTTCAGCGATTTCCCATCCGTAACTATCGGCATTGTTTAAGTTAGGCATGGCCAATTCTATCGGACCTTCATCGCAGATAACAGGA